>Ga0209653_1001041_pt1 | contig 23002 bp, 24 predicted proteins | sample SaaInl6LU_22_DNA_FD_184644 | JGI IMG/M metagenome (GOLD analysis project Ga0209653, IMG submission 184644) | Marine microbial communities from expanding oxygen minimum zones in the Saanich Inlet - ESP_116LU_22_DNA (SPAdes) (version 2) | ecosystem: Environmental > Aquatic > Marine > Intertidal...
GCGATGGACTTGCGTTAGCCACCCCAACCCGATTATTCGTGCTGTCAACAAACAGCGTATCGCCATCCACAGTCAGATCACCAGTAAACGTCCCGTTGAACACACTGAACGTATCATACACCACGATCTCAACAATATCACTTACAGTAGCACCGCTATCAAGAACCACCGACGTTTTAGACGTGGCAGTATAGTCTGCAGGATCAAGCAGCACACCATTCAGGTAGACATCAACATACTCTCCGTCGGTGTACCCTAGTGTTTTTCCGTTGCCATCAGCCCCTGTGAACGTTGTCTGGGCGGCAGTTGCCGTGTAGATGAAGCGACTGCGGATGCCAGATGCTGGGGCTTTTCCTATGTAGGGCATTATACGTTCTCCAATGCTGCGATTCTTGCTTCAAGTGTTTCAAGATGTGTCAGACGTTGCTCAGTAGCCGCGCCAACAAAGGCCAATAGTTCTGCATAACGAAGACCTAATCGTGTGCGCTCTGTTGCCCCTGCTGGTGCGTCTGCTTGCGTGTCGTATGTATCAACACGGGTGTAAGCGTCTTTTGCCTCTACTGCCTCAGTGACTACATTGCCATCATCGTCCAACACTTCTGCAACCGCCGCAACTGCGGGAACATCTGTCTGTGTTTCCCACCAAGTATTTGAACACCAGAAAGCATAATCGGCGGCATCTAATCCTGCATCAGTCATAGCTTGCTGAACTTCTTGAGCAATGTGACCAGTATGAGTTCTAGCATTATCGCCTTTAGACTCAACACTGTCATTCCATTTAAAGGTCTTAAAGAGCTTAGATATTGCTTTGGCGGCTGTAATTTCTGTATCTGTCAGGCTATCAATTTGTTGTTTTTCGTTTGCGTCTGATGTTGTGGTTACACCACCAGCAGAATAGACATCCCGAAAACGATAAGCAGAACCGCCAGCATCAACTGTATTATCCACAAGCACACCATTTTTAATAGGATACCAAGCACTTGTTCCGTAAAGAATACCAGCTTTGTCACCAGCCGATGCCATTTGTACAAAAGAACCGGGATAAGTAGAAATCGACCCGGCAGTTGTGCCGTCTTTGCTGAAATTAATAATTTCTCCATCCGTACTACATCTATTTAGATAAAGCATAGGGTTGCTAACTCGACTTACATCTATATAACTCGTGCCAGCAAGCACAATACCTGTGTCAGCACCAGCCCCAGAATTGTTAAATTGTGAACTGTCAGCCGTCCCCACCAGCACATTGCCTGTACCAGCACCAATAGTCATTGCCGTTTTACTAGCATTATCAGAAGCATCGCCAGAAGAAGAGCCAGAAACAAGAAAATCCATATCTGCCGCTGTGCCAAAATATGTCCCTGTGTCTGGTCTATCAACAGAACGCATTTGAATACGTCCAGTTATGCCTGTTGCACCCGCAGTGCTGTCGTTTTGCTCAAAAATTATACCGCCAGTTACTTGGCCTTCTGTAAGAGAAGTGTCAGTGTTTTCAATTCGTATGTATGGCTCTGTGGCTGATGATATATGCAAAGGATTATCTGGCGAACTCGTGCCGATGCCGACACCCGAAGATGTGATACGCATACGCTCACCGCTATCAACATTGAACACCATTTCATTAGTGCCAGTATCATCAAGCAAAAGATGGTTGCTTGCAGATTTTAGTGCAACACCATTATCTGCTGAAATGGTCAAACCATTTGTTGTATAAGTATCATCAGAGAAAATTTTATTTACAGGACTAGAACTAGTATTAAACTGAAGTTCATCGCCTTCTGACTGTAATAAAATATTGCCTGAAACAGTCAAACTGTCCGTAACATTGAACGTCTGCGCTTCTGTAACGTCATTAAAATCAACGGGCTTTTTACCTATATACGACATTAGGTGATCTCCATAATGCTCAACGTCGCGTCAACACCTGCACTAGAACTGCAGTCAACCTTGACAACATCTGTAGTCTGTAGTACAACCTTGTTACCAGACAGGAACTCAAGAGACGATCCCGCCGGGATTGGCGCATCGTTGATCAAGAATACTGTCTCATTTGTCTCCGTGTCAGAAGTATCTGACTCAAGTTTAACGTCGATAGTGACCTGTGCTGCACCACGATTGGCAACAATCAGACCCAGAACCACTGAAGTCGTTGAACTTGGAACGGTGTACAAAGTGTCAGGCGTACCAGCAGATGCTGGCATCGAGGCATTGGTTTTCACTTTAAACGTGTTAGCCATAATTACTCCTGTTTGCTTCTATATTATATACTGTTTTTGTTTGTTTGTCAACCCAGAGCGATAGCTAGAGCCGTTGCATCATCAGTGGTTGCAATGGTTCCCGTGACGGTAGGTAGTGTGAGAGTTCCGGTGTTGCTGATTGTGCTAATTACCGGAGCAGTGAGGGTTTTGTTAGTTAAGGTTTGAGAACCTGTAAGGGTAGTTACCGTGCTGTCGATTGCAACAGTAAGTGTGTTGGTTGAACCCACTGTATCGATACCTGTTCCACCCGCAACAGTCAATGTTTCGCTGTCTAGATCGACAGTTTGTGCACCACCAGTGTCCCCTTGAAAGTCTAGATCTTCAGCAGTAAGTTGCGTATCAACGTAGTCTTTGACTGCGGCACTTGTTGGCAAGGTAGTGTCATTATCGTTAGACCCGATGCCCTCTGATTCAATAACGATTGCAGCAGCAGCAAAGTCAGCAACCTCAACGTTGCTCAAGCTGTTTCCTGTACCGTTAGCGTCGAACGTTTTGTTGGTTAGGGTATGGGTGCTTGCATTGGTAAGAACAGTGCTGTCAATGGCAAGAGTGACTGTTGTGCTGCTTGCGCTAGAATCAATCCCTGTTCCACCAGCAACTGTGAGTGTTTCACTATCTAGGTCGATATCAATAGTACCGCTGTCAGTAGCGATATCAAGGTCTTCTGCTGTGATTTGTGTATCAACGTAGTCTTTGACTGCAGCACTGGTTGGCAATGTTGTGTCATTATCATTCGACCCAATACCCTCTGACTCTGTGACAATGGCAGAAGCCTTAAAGTTATCTACTTCAACGTTTGACAGGGTGTTGCTATCGATGTCGAGAGTCTTATTAGTCAGGGTCTGGGAACCTGTTAGAGTAGCCACTGTGCTGTCAATAGAGACTGTGAGGGTATTCAGCGCACCGGAGGTGTCAATACCCGTGCCACCAGCAATATCCAGTGTCTCACTGTCTAGGTCAATGCTGAGTGCGCCACCGCTGTCGCCCTGAAAGTCAAGGTCTTGTGCGGTAAGTTGTGCATCGACATACGCCTTAACGGACTGTTGTGTTGGGACTAGCGTTGCGCTGTCACTGGTCATGTCGTCTTCGTCAACGAACGCTGTAATCGTGATTGTGCCATCAGACAGGCTACCATACGTCACTGTGCCTGTGGTGGTGATGGCGGATGAGCCGTTATCGATTGCACCGAACCCGCTAGTGATCGAACCTGCGTCGAGTGCACCGACGGTTGTTACGTTAGCTAAAGTATCTAGAGCCGACTCGAAGTATGTTTCAAAGTCAGTGAGAGCAACTTGTACCATTGTGCCGTTGTCGTTGACGACCACACGGTCAGCATCTGCAAGTGTTGTAGAGGTGGCGGCTGTGTCACCGTCTACGATATTGAGTTCAGCAGCGGTTGAACTGATGGCTGTGCCGTTGAAGTCAATAGCGTCTAGATACGCTGTACCGTCGATATACAGATCTTTGAACTGTGCGCCGCTTGTTCCGATGTCTATGGTGTTGTTGGCATCTGGTGTAAGGGCTGATCCGAACGTGACATTATCAGCAGCTGTTCCGACCACTGTTACTCGTGTGCCTTCACCCGCTGTCCCATCATGAGTGTGACCTGTGCTGGCGTTAAATGCAGCTAATATCTGGTTGAATTCGTCATTACTGTCGGCAGCGTCAATAACGTCGCCATCCACATACGTTGACTGTCTTGCTGAATATCCTGCCATTTCTTACCTTCTTCCTCCGGGAGTAAATTCTAATTGATATGCTTTGAGTGAGAACGGGAGTAGACCAGAGGTGTCATCTACTCGAACTCCTATTGTAAATCCTGAACCCTCTACAGTCTGTCTCACAAGAGGGGAGCCGGATGAGCCATATACTGCTGTTGCGTACTTACTAGCGGTCAATCCGTAGATAGCAACAGACCCACCACTTGTCAGGGGGTAAGCTGTCGGTTGTGCAGCTGCCGATGAGTTAAAATCGTATCGCATACGGAACGTTGAATTAACTTCACCTTCATTATCGTAGTTCCAAACAATACGCTGCATGTTCTTGCGGATACCAGCGTCTCCCATAAAGTGAGCAGGAGAGTCGTATATTGCTGATATAGTTGTTCCGTCGAAAGTCCCTCCGGACTCTTGTTGGTAGATGTACCCGTCATACCCCCCATGTATGACTGTCTCGACACCGCTGATAAAACTTGAAACACAGCAGGAGGGTTTGATACCTCTAATATCGGCGTATTCCCAACCAACTCCGCCTTCAACACCTGCTTTGATCACGCCTACGATACCTCGTGATGCAGCTTGGTTTTGAGCATCGGTAGGGTAGAACAGACGATACTGACTCTTAGAGCGAATAACAACCGATGAAATTCTCTCTACCCCGATCTCATCAATTCTGTCCTGTATTTGTTTGGATACAGTTCCCAACTCAACGTCAGCGATACGCTCAGTACCTGCTATGGTACGCAACCCGTCGGGAGCAAGGTAGATAAGGTCACCACCTATCTCCTGAACACTGAACCCGTCTAAGCAACCGATGCTACGGGTAACAGGTTGTAGTGAAAAGTCGGCTTGAGAGTTGCCCTGTACAACATATATCTGATCTTCACAGAATACGAACAGACGCTCACGAAACACTTTTAGCTTTCGTATTGCGCTGTCTACTTTGATAGACCCTGCGCCATTAGCTGCCGAGAAGTCATCCTCATCGAACGGGGAACTAAATATCATCTCTTGTGGTGTTCCCGACATGCCCGCATAGAACATGTGGTTCTTGAAGGCAGCAACACGATTGGCTCCTGCAACAGAACTCTCACTTACGTCCGTAACACTACTATTGTCATACACAGAGGGTGCGTTTTGTCCGTCTACCCATATTACTTTTTCTGTGTTGTTGAAGTTAAAAACCTCGAACTCGTATCTTCCGGCGGATGTACGTCCTGTATCAATCGATGTCCAGCCGCTACCAGATCCCTTGTATACTGCAGTTCCTTGTGCGGCGATAACTTGATCTTTGTAGATTGCTACGCCTAATATAGTTCCGGATGATCCGCCTACTTGGTTTGAGTCATACTTTGTGAAGCCGTTAATGCGGCGGTATCCGCCTTTGATGTCGGGCTCAAAGTTTTGAAGCTGTGTGGCTGCACCCGGGGGTATTGAGAATGTGTCTCTGTCAAGAACCAGACCACCTCCAAGTCGTACCACAAATGGGCTGATAATTGAGGTATCTGGCATTAGACTGCTCTCATATAGTCTTTACGGTTGATGAGCTCAACTCTCATGCGGCGTAGTCCTTGTTCGTAGTCTCTCTGTGCAAACTGTGCAGCTTGTGGATCGGAACGTAAAAGGTACGCATAGTATTTTGCTCTGTTAACGATCACATCGTGAAAACGGTCAGGTATAGCCGGATTGTCTGTGTTTGCAGCTAAATCTACGTTGGTAGCGTAATACGCATAACGAATTGTGTAGGTGGATGCGTCAGGAGCCGGAGACAGCCCATATTTGTTGTCAGGTGTGTGGTACACGTACTCAGGCACTCCTTCTGTGCTACCATCGGGATTTGTGTCCGATTCATGGTACTTATCGAGATACTCGTCGTAGCTGATGTAATCTAATCTTCTTTCAGGTAAACTCGCGGACTCCTGAACAGTGAATGTTGACCATTTTAGAGTCTTTGCGTCGGATTCAAAGTCATATAGTCTCTGACCATCAACTGTCGTATCTGAATCATTTATGATGGTAAAAGGCCATTCTACTTCAGAGTTGATTATGTCTCTCTGCGACTTGTTAATAAAGTCTGCAACAGCCGTTTGAATACCGCGAGTAGAGGTGACGTTCGTAACCTCCACTTCATTGAGTTCTCGTAAAACTGCGTTGCAAAGTTGTAAGTAATTCATTATTAACCTCTGTTCGGATCAAAAACTTCTTCGACAGACACTAAAACTTCCATTGTGTTAGTTGTCTCAGAATAAACTAAGATTTTGTCTCCGGAATGTGTGAAAAAGTATCCGCCGTTTACAAGATTGATAACACTATGTCCTGCCATGCTTAAACCGTTAGCTATGTAGTGATACTCGGCATCCTCTGCATGATAGAATTGAACATATACTTTTTGTGTAGAATTAGAACTGTTTGATATATGAAGGTATCTTACTATACCGCTGTAGTTAGCTGGACCAGTATAAACGACGTCCGCACTGGCGTCTGCAGATGTCGATGCTATCGTGTATCCTTCTGTATGATACTTGCTTTTTGTCTGCAAAGTCATTAGTACATCGCCCGTCTTGAGGTGCTACCACACGAGTACATCTTACCTCCGTATGCTGCTTTTTTACGGTCTGTACGCACATTAGTAGGCTTACCGCTTACGCCTTGTGCTTTCGCACGTTTACGGCGAACCGCACTTGCCTTCTCTTTTGCAGACATTCGACTCGCTTTCGCACGAGGGACACACTTCGGATAGCCAGATTTTTTTAAACTGGCCTTTTTTCTTCCGCAAGGGGGATGGCTTCCATCCTTCTTCTTGCGACTGATGTCCACCCAGTCTCCCTTCGGTCCTTTTCCAAACCATTCTTTTAGGCTCATCAGTAGGTTCCGCCACGTTTCTTATAGGTCCTAACTAACCAAGCGTTTGCGTAAGCACTTGGGTATACTTTGAATTTCTTTTTAGCTTCCGCTTTTACACGAGAATAAAGAGCCTTGTTTTTAGGTGTCGGGCTCTTAGACTTCTTAGTTGTTGAAGATTTCTTCTTGGTCATTTTCGGTTACTCTTGAAAAGGGCTGGTCTATATCTCCGCATAGTATGGCTAAAGCTCCTAGCTTGAGATCGGCCTCTACCCAGTTATCTACAGCTTCTTCTATTTTTTTATTTACTTCGTCAACGTTTGTGTCAGCTATCAAGACACCGTTGAAGAAATCAAATATCTGTTCAGCATCTCGTTTTTTAGACAAATAACGATGTGCGAGGGCTTCTATAGCTAACTGACTCATAGTATACTCCTTGCCTCTATGATACAGCAAAACTGCAGAAAAGTCAACTAAAAAGTAGAATAACTTTTTCCGTCATACACCAGACACTCTTTTCGGTTGTTCTCCTCAACTACTGAACAGTGTATCCATCCGGAGGATGGGTCGTCGGGTGTATAGTATTCTAGTATTAGTTGATCGAAGTTAAGGTTGTTTTTAACCCACTCTGCAATCTCTTTGTTGTCAAATCCGGGTAGTTCGAAGTCTACGGCCTCACCCTTTGCGTGTTGGCTCTTAGCACTAGATCCGATAGCCTCACACAGAGCTACACTACGAAATCCGGAAGATGGTGCGAACGGTATACCAAAATGGTCACGAACAGGCTGTAGTATCTCCAAGCATACCTTCTGTAGACTCTGTATCTGCTGTTCGTCTGGTGTATTATCAATGCCCATACGGGTGGCTGTTTGACTACGAGTCAGTTCAGACAGCGTAAAGTTAGCGGATAGTCTCACAGATTTAACCCTTTAACTTTCCTATTGACTTCAACCCAAAACTTGCACCGATACTGGCAAGTATTCCCCACTGTATCCACTCAGGAGCAGTGCGGAGAAAATCAAACCCCTGCTGCATATAGGGCTGTGCTGCAGGAACGAACGATGCAACTATGATAGCTATAAAGCAAATCGTCCACGCCTCGTCTTTCCACGAGTCCGCAGACGCATCCATTGCCTTTTCTTCCCAAGACCCATCTTGCTCTAACTTCTTTGTTTGGGCGTCGATCTTGGCAACGGCAAGTTTTTGTTTGGCTTGAGCCTTCTCAGCACGGTTCTTCATCCAAGTTCCGGCGAGATTAGTGACTGGTCCAATTAGTGTATTTAACATTTCCACCTCTTACGGGCTTGTCTGAGCCTACTGTTAGGGTTCTTAGCCGCTTTAGGAAACTTCTTCATCTGCCCAGCAGAACGTGCACAGTATGATTTACGACGTGCTGCACGGGCTTTTGATTTAGGTTTGTCCTCAGTTACAGCAGTCTTCAACTTGCTACCGGGATTTTTACGGCGGTAGGCAGCTACGCCCGCCTTTGTCATGCCCGCACCAGACTTGGTGGAGCGAAAATTCTTTTTGTTGCGTTTTGGCATCTCAGCTTTTTTGCGTGGTTTTTTTTCTGCCATAGTATCTCCAGTGATTTGGGGGAGCCCGAAGACCCCCCCGCCTCAGTTTATTTAGGCAAATGCTGCCGCTGTACCAGCAGCGTTCATTGGGATCATCACTGCGAATACACGAACTTTACCGTCCATGTCTGCGGTGATGGCTTTCACGTCAATGGTGTCAGCAGCCAAGTAAAACTTAGCGGCAGAACCAGTTTCCTGAATACCCACTGCGCCGTCTGCATCAAGGTCAGTGACCCATGTGTCAGCCGCAGTACCATCTCCAACGTCGATTGTACCAGCGTTAGAGCTTGCCGTTACCAGTTCAAGACCGACACAGAGAACCAGCGTATTGGCTGGAATCTGAAGAGCGTCGATGTCTTCATTAGTAGCTAGATTAGTCGTGGAAAAATCTAAAACGACTTCTTGCATGTAGGGCTTTGCCCCTGCTGAAATATTTACACCGTTATCGGTGACTGAATATGTAGCCATGATTTAGTCCTTCCCTAGTCTAAGCTAACGACACCACGAACGATTGCTTCAGGGCGAAGGACTTTTTGTCCAAACACGTGAAGACCGCGAACGATGTCACTAAAGGTTTCAGTTGAACGAACAACTTCAGTCTTCGCAATGTGCGAAGCTGTAGCAGTCGAACTCATGTGACCACCCAGAATAATGTTCTCTGAGCCGTCTGTTGCCAGACCTGTCAGTGTTACCTGATCAACAGCACCCGTAGAAACGAGAGCAGTAGACTTATAGCACTGGAAGCCAGCAATGTTGCCCAACGCTACAAGACCGTTACGCAGTGGGGAAGTTGCGTCGCCAGTTACCTGAACTTCGGCAAACTTCGCACCAGCTGAGAAGAGGTGCTTGTAGAAAGCTGGGGGAGCAACGAACCAGCGGTTCTCTTCTGGAACAGATTGGTTGTCAAGGGACTCAGCCATTTTCAACATTGTGTTCACAGCAGTGTCACCCGGAGATGAAGCACCACCGATATCCAGAGCAGAACCGAGAGTACCGATACCTGCGACTGTAGATACAGAAGCACCAGACTCACCGTTAAGGCCACAGTCAGTTGCGATTTGATCCAAGACAACTGCGTCGTACTTGCGCTTCAGGGAATATGCACCTGAAGAAGTAGCAAGAGCTTCGAAGTTGACGTGGGATTGACGCTCTTCAATGTCGTCGATTTTAAACGCGAAAGCGTTTGCTTGGTCAACAACCATAGTAATCTGATCGTCAGCCAAGTCTTGAGGGTTTACCACTGAGCCACGTGAGTAGCTAGATACAGTAATTGTCGGTTCTTTAATGATCCGAACTGTGTCGCCAAAGTTTTCAATTTCGCCAGCGTAATCGGTATTCGTAATATCTTCTGCAACCGAAGCACGACGGAAAAACTTGAGAACTTTCTGGCTAAAAATTTCCGGTGTAAAATTACCGGAAGGCAGGTTGTTATAACCTGATGCACTATCGAAAGCCATCTTATTATCCTTCCATGTTATATATGATGGTTAAGCGTTGTAGTCTATGCGCCCTTCTGCACGAGCCTTATCAAGTTCCGCTTCGTTAGATTCGAACTCGTGAGGTTTCATGCGGCCTATTTCTGAGGCTTTCCACACTCGCTGCCCGCCGTCACCGTTAACGTTAACCTCTTTTGATTGACGTTTAGTTACGGAGTCTGCAGCAGATGCAGATGGTCTACCTCTTTTTTTCTTCGACAAACCAGTGTCAGCCTTATAAAGATCAATGACACGTGCTGCCATCTTTGCGTCGGTGTTATTCTTATAAATAGCATCGCTCAAAGATGAAGGTTGTTCATCCAACCATGCAAGAAACTTTTCGTCATTGCGGAGGTCATCAAAGTCCTCATGGTGACGTAGAAGCTCTTGGTAGGCTTTCTGTACTTCCATGTCCTGTTCACGGGCTCGTAGTTGTTCGACTTCACTACGAAGTTCTCCCAACTGACTGTCCGCTTTCAGGGCAGATACTGTCTCAACAATACCGTAGACATCGGGATATTCCTGTTTGAACTGCTCTAACTCTTCTAGGCTCTTAGGAGCTTTGAGTCGTGTGAGCACATCAAGTTCAGGAGATGATTCCCCTTGTGCGGCGAGATCGGCTTTCTCGTCTTTCCACTCTGATAGTTTTGTATCATAGTGGCGTTTGAGATCGTCGTATCGCTTCTTGTAGTCTACGTCTTCTGACTTTTTATCAGAGAAGCCTTGTTCTTCGGGAGTAGCCTCCTGAGAGGGGTCCGCTTCTTGGGCTTCTACTTGTTCATCGTCTTCGTCCTTATATACGTCGTCACGGTAAGAACCACGATAAAGTCCAGTGTTGTTGATTGTTCCAAAGGAATCGTTTGGTTTGTTGGCGCGGTGGCCTTTTGCTTTTGCCATGTTACTTCTCCTGTGCAGGGCCAATTAAGGGTAGCTGCTTCGGTTAGTGATATAGACAGGGCCGCTGGCTACGGGTAGCTGTCCTATTTCTTGGGGACGAATCCCCCAGAATTCTTTTTATTTGTTATAATATCTTTAATTTTTTCAGCAGCATCATCAACATCAGGATCTGTTTGTGTGCGCTGTTTGCTATCTAGTATTGTTCTTTTACTTTGTTCTGTCCCGGTCATTTCACGGACTTTTTCAAAATCTACTGATTTAATAAAATTATCTACATCAGAACGACCACCTTTATATGTGTCTTCGTACGTTTTTAGAAATTTATTTAAAATGCCCTCTAATTCTTCAGTCGATGGTCGGAGCAAAGAAAATTTATCTTCAGGATTTTTAAAGAGAACGTTTTGAAGTTCTTTTACCTTCGGATCATTAAATAATTCTTTACCGCTTGTACCTTCTGTATCATTTATCAATTTAAGGAGTGTATTAAAACTTTCATTTGCAAGTTGATGTTTGTATTCGTTCTCTCCGTAAGCATCAAGCCACACTTTCTTGTTGTCCAGTACAGATTTTGGCATGAGATAATTAATTATCCTATGTTCTACTCTGTCTCTTAAATCACTGTAACCCTCTTTTTGTGACACTTCATCTTCTAAAAACCCAATGGGTCTGCCAAGAGATGCGTGAAGCATTTCATGTGCCGCAGTAATATCTTCGTCAAGTCTTGTTTGAAAGGGTCTACTAATTGAAGGATCACCTAAATATGTCATGTATTTAGGATCTACATTGGTAAAGTCAGAGGCTTCTGGATCTGGAATTAATTTAACTACATCCTCGTCTATACCGTATACACCTCTTCTACTACCTCCTCTGACAGGCTGGAGTCTATCAGGTTCAACACCTGAACGGACATTTCTGTCCCCAAAACTAAACATATCTGATATGGGTTTATCGGGCTGTTCCATGTACAGAGACATTAGCGGAAATATCACATCATCATTAATTTTTGAAAAGTTAAGATAACTTGTTAAGTAAGAATTACTAGGATGTCTTCTGCGAAGAACATCTGGGCGATCAGTTGATGCAAATCCTTCGTTCGCAAGACGCTTACCCTCTGAAATACGTTGTTCTTTTGTAGCGGTAAACGGATCTACTACGGCTGGTGAAAAAGAAGATTCTCCTCCATCAGCGAACTTTTTTTTTACGAATCCGCCCGCTTGTGCCATCTGAGGAGCTTCCTGAACAACCTCTTGAGGAGCTTGAGGAGCTTGCTGTGCGGGTTGTTCTTGTTGTTGCTGCGCTTCAGCTTCTTGCTGGCGGCGGGCTACTTCACGTTTACCTCTGTTGTTAATCTTTTCGAGTACGTCGTAGCCGATAATCTTTGCGAGAGTAGGTTCGATGTAGACCTCTCCTTTTGACACGAGCAGGTCAACTGCCTCTTCATCGCCTACCTGTTCGTCACCTGTAGATATCTCAACACCAAGACGACGAGCAACGCCAACAGCATCCATAATCATTGTCTTGATATCACCATATCCTGCTACCTCTGCAGCGGCGGCGTTGATGATGAAAGACCCTTCAGGAACATCCATAGGGATGTCGTCAGCGACTGTTTCAGCAGGAGTGGCGTTCTCGTCGCCTATGACACCAGAAGCGGGGCCGTTGGCTGCTTCTTGAGGAGGAGCTTCTCCGGGAACTCTCATGCCCTCTTGTGCCATAAGTGCAGATACTTGACTCTTCGTACCTGAAGATTTAGAACCGTATAACTGCGGATATACTTTCTGCATGAAGAGGCTATCTTTTGCAGTTTCGCGTTTAAACGGGGGTTCATACTGTAATACGTCGTATATAGACAAAGTAATTATCCTATGTAAGGTAGTGTTCCGTAGAATCCAAATGGAGAGCCTGAGAAGCCGACTGCCGCTGATTCTTGTGTTCTAGTGTATGGGTCTTCGGGTATTCCTAAACTTTTGAAACCATAAGCCTCTTGTATAGCTTTCATCGGGTCAAAGGCAGAGTTAACTATAGTCTGGGTATCTACTGCTATAATATTTTCTACTGCAGATATTTTATCTTCAAGAGAGCCCTTTGCATCAAAAACACCCTGTACTAATGTATTCTTAATTTCTTCTGCTGCTAACTCAGGATTTTCTTGAAGTTCTTTTTGGCGTTCTGCTATGTTTGTCGCACTCTGCGTTATGTTTTGTTTTATAGAGTCGATCTCTTCACGTAGCTCACCTTTTATTGGATCTGAGATGTCTGCCAGTTTTTTGTATAAAAAGGAATCAGGATTGCCTTGTGCTTCTTTCAAATGAGTCAGAGATGCTTTCCAATCTTCTGGGTCTAAGACAACTGTGTCATCGGTTTTAACAAACACTCCCTTATTTATCATATCAACTGTAAGTTCGTATCCGTCTTTCTTAATACCCTTATAACCGTGCCTAGCTTGAAGATATCCAATATCACCATCGCCTACAAAGTTTGAACCATCTTCCGCAAACTTTTTAAAGGCTGCTTCATCTACCTCATAACCCAAACCTGTAACCATCCAGTTAGCAAATTCTTGAGAAGCCATTAAAGAGCTATCTGTTTTAGTTCTATCGCCTCCATCAATCGAACGACCTTCTCCGTATTTAAATGGGCCATAACCACCAGAGTTTTTACCAGTCAACTCATCGAGTGCATAAATATAATTACCGCTAGGGTTAAGTTCATCTTTATAGCCATAGTAGCCGGATTGATAGCTATACTCTGGGTCATACTCTATAGACGCAAACGAGCGAGGAAAGTCTTGATCTTTTGTTAATTGATACGCCATGTGCGCTAGTGATGCGATTGCTAGAGGTCCTGCTAATCCACCTATTGTGTTAGCTATTCCTGTTTCAGCAGCTAAGTTAAGACTGACTGCGGCAGAGGCTCCTGCGGATATTCCAGACGTTACAGTCAATGCTTCACCAATACCGTCTATGCCACCCTCAAGAGCTTGTACAGCGTCAAACACTTTGACAATATTAGCTAGTTCGCCTACCACATTAGCTGCTTTATCCGCCCCTAATACATCATAGACTTCGGGAGCATATTGCTCTGATAAGTGGAGAAGATCTCCGTACACTGCTGCGGAACCCTCAACAGTAGGGTTTTCTATGTAGTTCACTACGTTGTACATACCTGCAACATTTTGAACGTTTTTAATTGTTTCAGCGTTAAAAAGCCTAGAACCCTCTACAGTCTGATCACCCGTGACACCACCTGCACCTTCGATTAGTTCAAGTTCAGGTAACTTTATTTGAGCAGCCCCTTGTCCAGTAGCGGTTCCATATATCTTGTCTATGCTATTGAGAAACTCGGCGGCAGTAGCACTGTTTGGATTTTTTTTAAAGTTGTTTATACCCTCTGCAGCACCGATAAATTCTCCACCCATAGCCTCAAGGTCTTTTATGAATTTAGGAGTTGTAAAACCTGAAAATGCTGGATCAAGATAGTTGGTGTTAATACCCGTGAAGAAGTTGCCGACTGCTGTTCCTGTAGGTTTAATTATGTTGTCTATGACAGGATCAACAACATAATCTTCAATGCCTTGATCGATTGGACGTACGAGGTTTTGATCGATAGGTTTTATGATGTTTTCATCTACCCATTCTACAGGATCAATACCCTCTTTTTCAGCTTTCTCTTCGACTGTATCGTAACTCGGAAGCTCAAGATCTTCTACAGAATCTGCTACGTCGTTAACAATAGATGACAGATCAACGTTAATTGATGGGATATTGAACGATTGTCCTACCAAATTAGGGAGTATATCTTCCGGTTTTTTTAACTGGATACCAGTGCTATACGCTCCTAGTTGAGGTAGACCTCCTACTGTAGGTGCATCAGGGGCAGCAGCAGACTGGGTAGCTCCAAACTCGTTACCGTCAAGAAAGCTGTTAGCCATTCCTAATTACCTCTGCGTGGTTATCCTTCAACTTGAGGAGGATTTCCAGTAAAGCCGTCTTCCCCTGCAGCTGGCGCAACTCCGGTTCCGACTGTGCCGTCACCAACCCCCGAACTGTCAGTTGGTGGAGGTCCTTGAGGTACGCCTCCAGCCCCTCCCATGCCCGTTGGTTGTTGACCAGCGGGGCCACCTTCTGGGCCTGTTCCTTGTTGAGCATTTTGTAAACCTTTCAGCATTTCTGCGTAGATTGCCGCTTCATTCATGTCGTTGACAAGGCTATCCGGATCTATGTCCTGAGATATCGCCAACTCTCTCATGAGGTTTGGTAATTTGATAAATGGTGCTAACATTGGGTTAGATACAGTCTGCAACAGGGCAGTTAGTCTTTGTGTTCTAACTTCTTTCTGCATGACAGCAGAAGCACCACGAGGTTTGATCTCTAAGTCGCCTACAATGTCCGGTGCATCTTCGTTGAACTGCATGTTCCACTGGAAGTATGACTCACCGAGAGGCTTGAGCATGTAGTCATCGATGTTCTTAATTACGGTCTTCATAGACAGGCCAGCAGAACCGAGTAGCATCGACAGACCTGACGCTGTACGTCCTGTGCCAGTCACACCTGTTTGACCGTGCATGATAGACGGGATGCCTGTTTCTTCGTCGGCAAGCTGACGGGCGATCTGGTACATCTGAATGTTCTCACCAGCGGTGTTAGGGAACTTCAGGCCGTTAATAGCTGTTCCTGTAACTCCCGACTGACGTCGGAAGATTTTTCCGGGAAAGATATCGAAGTTCTGTCCGGGAACGAGGGCCGCTTCGTCTACGTCAAACACGAGGTTGCCAGCAAGAGCAAGATTGTCAATCGCCATACGCATATGCCCGTTCATGAGCATCTGTGCATCTTCCATATTCTCGGCAACACCAACACCAAAGATGTTGTACGGATTGACCTCGAATGGGATAGCATGATATGGGATACGGGCTGGAGTAAACGGGTTCAACACACAACGGAGTACACGAGGTCCGCATATCCATGCGTTAATCTGCACTTGATCCAGATCGTCCATGCCATCGGGTAAGTCCATGCCTACTTCTTTGGCAAAGTAAGCGTCAAGAACACCCCAGTATTCTAGAACCTCAAAGCGGTTATCTTGATAGGCAGGGTCATTCTCATCATTACGGACAGTATCTTCGTAATACTTGTCTGTGTAGTTTGGACCTTTAGCGATAACATCAGCAAGAACTTCTTTGTCAAAATAGGGTTTGTTCTGCAGAGCACGGAGTTGTTGGCGGTTCATACGGTGTCGTTGAATCACATATTCAGCATCTTCTAAGCTAAGAGCAGACGGATCAGGGTGAAAGTCCCAAACAGATACAGGCTCTATACGAGGACATACCATGTCATAGGGGGAGTAAACACGTTCACCTTCTTCGTTTCGTGCCCACTTACTGATAGTTTTATTGTGATTAAGGGGTCCTTTGACGATACCTGTACCGAATAAAGCGGACTCAAAGATTGCAGAACGTAGAACGTTAACAGCGTTAGTTTCCAGAAGCTGGTCCTGAATAACCTTTTCTAAGCGACGAGCAGTCTCCTTTGCTGGAGATATCTGGGGTTCACCTAGTCGGGAGGGCCCTTCAGCAATCGGTGCGTTAGCAAACTCTTTAGCTAAACCACCAAGAAAGTCTCTTTCTCCGGGAGGTGTTGCTTGTGTAGCTCCGGGAGGTAGTTCTCTACCATCTCCCTCAAACCCGTAGGGATCAGCTTGCATAGCTTGATCTAGAGGAGTTTCAAGGTGAGCAAACTCAGCAATACCTTCTGGTACGGGCGTAGGCTCAATCTGGATGGGGAACTTTTTGTTCGCAAACAGAATATCAACGATCTGACCGTACGCTGCTAGAACTTTTGTTTTGGTTATCTTGAGAAATACCTTAGAACGTTCAGAATCCCGGTACTGGGTTGTTCCGTCGTTAAAATTACCACGAAAGTTTTTGTAGGCTTGAAGCCATCTCTGCTCGTGGTTGTACCGCCCAGTCTCTGCCGAACGGAATCTCTCTTGAATAAGTCCTGCCAGTCCCGGGGCGACCTCTGCAGCGTTTTCCACTACATCGGGCTCGTCACCGAACTCGTCATCGTCTATTGCCATGTTTTGCCCTTCAAAGGGTTAAGTGGTTAATTACTTACCGCTTTCGCCGTAAATGCTGTTGTCTTCAGCCATGCTCATGATGCCTGTGTCTGTAGGCTTAGTTTGTTTCTTGGGCATGTCTTCTGTGTAAACTGTAGATGCAGTTTTCATGTCGAACTCTGGACCTTGACGGTAAAGTTGGGTTTCTCCAACATTCTGGTCAACGGATTGTTTGTCTTGGCCCATGATGTATCCTGCGCCGTAGTTATAGTTGTTATTAGGCATGATGTTACTCCAATTCTTGCCGTTAGGGTTGTGGTATTAAATTGTTCATTTGGTCATCTAATTTAGACCGGGCTCGTTCACTTCGACGTTGCATACTTTCAAGACGTGAACTTTGTGCTTTTTTTACTAATTCCATTTCTTCTGGTGATCTTCCCATTTGTTCAAGATCGCCTGTCGTTATTGGGAGAGGGCTAACGAGTTCTTCGACAGCTTGTGCGCCACGTATAGCAGCAGTTCCGTACTCGCCCTCTTCAAACGCTTCTTTCGCTTCAACACCTTTTTGTTGTGCAGCGATACCTGCTCCTACGAATCCAACGAATGGAACGACTTTACTTCTCTTGGCAAGATCAAGCATTCTTTGAGTGTAGGTTCGATTAGCTTCAGCACGTTTTGCAACTGCTTCTGGATCTTCTGCTTGTGTTCCGGCGTTCTTCTGAGCTCTAGCTTCTTGGGCTGCGAGTCGTTCCTGTTCCGCCTTCTGTTCATTTAACTCTTGTCTAATTCTATTCCGTGTTTCAGAGTCTTCAGCTTTAATACGGGCGGCTTCTTCAGTAAGAGGACCTCGTGCAACAATAGCTTCTTGTTTTCCTGTTTCTGCAACTTCGTAACGTTCCTCTGCTTCTGCAGTTTTAGCTTTAACTTCAGTAGCCGCTAGTTTACGACGATCTTCAATAAGTTGTTTTTCTTCAGGTGTCAGTTCTCGACGTTCATCTGGAGCAAGAATATCGCCTTCTTCGCGGACAATCGGAATAGCTTCATTGCTAAGTTCAATACGTTTGGCAGATACGTTTAATGATGCAGGTAACTCATTAAGAGTCTGAAGACCTAACACCTCACCATACATATTCTGCAAGGCACGTAGAGCAATGGTAGGACGTGCTTCTTCCCCTTGACGGAGAATGCGCGATACATAATGCTCTGACGACATTTTAGCGAGAGAATCAAGAGTCTGCCCAGCAGACGTGTGCCCCATAATCTGACTTGCTTCTTCTGCATAGCCTAACTCTGACGCAATGATAGAGGGTATTAGCTTACGAAAATCTGCTGCTCCTTGAATCTCTCGACCCATCTCAGAAGCATACGGCTTGAGCAAGTCTCTAAGTCCACCTTCAGCGTTGATTGCAGTTGTCATTTTGTTAACAGTGGTATCAAAGATATTTGTTCGCCCTTCCTTCTCTGCTAATTCTGCAGCATCTCGTATAATCTCAAGGGCAACGCCGGGAATCTTTATTTTAGCACGAGTCTTTTGACCTCTTACTTTTTCTTGGAGTTGACCTGTTTCAAGATCGATATCATCCAACGTCATACCTGCGATTTCACCGGGACGTAATGGTACGAGAGAGTTAAGAGCAAGTGCAGCACGAGTCTGGGGGTCTTCAACTTTTGCAATAGCTTCAGCAATAGCTGGAAGCGTAATCTTTGCTTCTGGAACTGCCTCAAACTTTTTTGTACCACGCAGTTGTTTTCCTGCTATCAAACCTGCTGATTGTGCTTTAGCAGAGTAGTCTGGAAAGGGAGGTTCAATATCTTGAGCAGCCGCAGTGCCATTAATAGCATTCTGAACAGTGGTCAATGCAGCAAAGGGCTGACCTTTTTCTTTAGCTAGGAGTTCTAAATTAGCAGCTTCCCCAATTGATGTAAACGGAGCATCCGTTTCAATGCCTAGTTTTTTTAGCTTGTTACCGAAAGATTTAATATTACTGACACGTGATTCGGGAGCATCTTTAGTAGCAAGGTCTAATGCCTCTCCTACAGTCAAAGTCTTGTCGCGGAGTTTGTCTGCTAGTTCTACCATGCTCTAGTACCCGAACGTCGAATCAACAGGTTGGTACACACGGTCTTTGATGCCGCGAAGCTGATTATTAATTGTTGCGTATCCTGATGTTCTTGTCATTACCATGTATCTCAGTGCGTCGTAGGCGTGATCTTCTGCCTTTGTGTCTACGTCTTCGCTGTTCGTTTTAGACAGCGGAATACCTGCCAGTTGTTTAATTGTGTTTTGACAGGTGTTGAATATCTTCATACGGGGTTCGTTGGTGTATGGATCGTCGGATAGACGACGGTGTAGTTCCATCTTACCCGCTAGTCGATTCCGGTCAGAGGGTGTCCACCTCACACCGCACCGTATCATTGTCTCTGCGATAGACGGGCCCAGCCCAGTCTTGTTCCAACAGGAGGAGTCGAGTACCGTGTAGTGTGGAGGCTGATCGTCTGCTTCCATCTCCATGATACGGCTGGCGAGTTGTTCGCCTGTCATTCCTTTGCCGTACAGTTCACGGTAGACCCAGATGTTGTTGTCCCAGTCAATTGCGCCCCACAGGACACATGACGGAGAACTGTAGCCGTAGTCAGCGGCTCTGATGCGAGGCCAGTTGGTCGGCAACTCTGTAGGGTCAACCACGTGGCGCATCCTACTGAACTCTGGGAACGCTGCACCTTCGGCAACATCCCAGTCCCCGTCGAGGAGTCGCTTGCGCTCAACCTCTGGGAGGGAGCGTAGCATTGCCTCGTACTGTCCATCCGCCATGAGATATGGGTTGTCGGTCAGACGTGCGGGGATAAAGCGACGGTAGAACAGAGGCTGTCCTTCCTTCTCATGACCAGCGGGCCACACGAACGCTTTACCCGTTTCCATATCTATCGCTGGATATGTCGTGTTGTGTGGTGCTGCGTCGATGTACATCTTCTTGACCCACCAACCACCTACCCCACCGGGGTTGGCTGTGCAACGCATAGAGAGTTGCCCCATGAGTTCCGGATCGGTTGTACGAAGACGAGAACGAAGATAGTCCCATACGTAGGAGGACGGGTACTGTGTTATCTCATCGATGCCTATCCACGCAAACGCTTGACCCTGAAAGCGAGTAACGTCGCGGTCTTTTTCTAGATAGGTAAACCAGAGTGTTGCCCCAGAGGGGAAGTTCCACGTTGACTTTGATTCACGGAACACTGCACCGGGGAACGCTTTCGGATACAGTTGCTTTGACTTGTCTATAAGCTCCGTTAGTTCGTCTAGTGTGCGGCGGAGCAGAAGGCCACGAAAGTTAGCGTTATGACAATAACGTAAAGGATCAGCAAGTAGGGCGAAAGATTTACCACCTCCAGCCGCGCCACCATAGAGTACATCTTGTTCCGGAGCCGAGAGGAAATCAAACTGAGGACCATCGTTAGGCTTAAATACCACTTCAGAATCTTCAACGAGATCTCTGACTGATTTAGGTAGGCTGCCGATTGTGCCCTGATCGATGACACGAGATTTCTTACCGTTGATAGCATTTTCGACATTTGATGCTGCCTTCTTCTGTTCACGAACAACTTGACGATACCGTTTGGCTTGTCCTTCTAGTTGGTCCGCTTTCTTCTTGTTCCGACGGATTCTTTTCTGCGTCTCACGGCGGGCTGTTTCTGCACGGGAAAGGTTGTAGTTTGCTTTCGGTGCGTTAGGGTCTTTCTTAGGTCGCCCACGTTTGCGCTTGGGTGGATCGGTGGGAGTTTCATCCATAATGACTCTTCGGTGCTAGAACTTATTTAAAGGCTTTACTTAATACTTGACCTATAGTCATACCTATAGCTTTTTCAAAATCAATTTTAGCAGCTTGAGCAGAGGCTTTTTCTTTTTCAGTTTCAGCTTGTGATAGGCGTAGATCAATGATTGCTGCTTCTGACTGTTTCTTTTTAAGAGCGTCGTTGTAGGCTTTGTCTTCGTTAGACTTACGCTCTCCTTGAGTTCCCTCTTCAGTTCCACCTGCACGACGTCCGCGTTGTCCGTTGTAGTATGTTTTCATAACAATTAATCCTTCGGCCTCTCAGCTGGGCCTGATGTTGCCCCTTCAAGTATGAGACGCTCCTGATCTTTTTTGTATTCTTTTCGTGCAATTTTAGCCTCATCAGACAGCATAAATTTCATGAACGAATTTTCGTCACCTAGTTCAGATACTCCATCTGGATTAACTTTTCTAGGTTGGGTATAGTCGTTATCACTCATTGATCTGTATCTCCTTTTTCGGCGGTAACAGAACTACGCCGTGTACAGCTTGTACATTGTGGTTTATTGTTTCTTGTTTGCCGAGCCCTACACGGTTCAGGAGGGCTTCAGCAGCCCGTAGGCGTACTTCAGCACGTGGTTCGCTACCATCATCGTCTATTGTCGCTACAATGCGGTTGACGGCCTTCACTGCGTGTGCTGCCATGACGTGTTTGCTGCGCTCGATGATCTCTTCAGACAGTCTATCACGCAACCAGTTACCAGAACCCTCTGCGTAGCCCGCAGCTACGGCTGCAGCTTTGGTATTACCACCGTTGTCGAATAACTCGTCAAGGAACTTCACTTGCTTATCACTAAGCGGGGCCTTCTTACGCTGTTGGGGCAGTAGGTTCATGGGGTTCTCTATGTAGGGTGGGACTTGTGAGGCAGTAAAAGGACGTTATTGTCTATGATTGTTTCCCTTTTGCCGTTGCACAGCGGCCCTTAATACATATTCTAGTGATTAAAACAGGAAAGTCAACCCCTAATTTACAAAAAAATAAAATAATATGGGTAGTTTACGGATATTTCTCTAAAAAAACATACCGGGGGGTGCTTTTGGGGTTGACAAAACGGAATTTCACCTGTATACTCGGTGAGTAACCTCCCGGGTAATACACCATAGTGAACACCCCCTATAGGTTCCCCCTAAATGTTGCAGATTGGACACCCCTCACTGATCCCAGTGGGGGTTTTTTGTTGGGCAATCGGTCTCCCCCTACATGTTGCGACGGTTGCAGAAATGTCACACCCCTAAAACTACACAAAATATGGACAGATTGCATACAAGTATGGGTACAGGGGGGGTGGCCCTTGCCCGCCCTACGTCATCACAAATATATTTCCCATCGGTGATGCCGTGGCAAACCCCTCAAAGCATACCCAGCCAGTCAAACCCCAAATGCACCCCGCCGGATAGCCTATATGCGCACGGACTGGAAAATAATCAGGGGTACGAATTCGATTTGCCCCCAGTGTCCCCCTAAATGTTGCGTGTCGGGGGCATCTCGGCGCATGGTTCACGACAAGCCCCACACAAGGTTTACAGTGCAATAACAACAGACTGAGCATATTTCCACCGGATAAACCGAAAACCCCCCCAGCGGTTAAACTGAGGGGGCTACAGGCAAGGGCGGAGGGAGACGCCCCGACGTGTTGCAGATGTTACTACTTGTTAAGTAACCCAGCGACGTAGTACGCAATTATCCCAAGCGGGATAGCATAGGCGATAACGAAGGCGATAATCTGAACGTGTTCCATCGTGTCCCCCTAACGTGTTGCGACTTGTTTCATGAGCTTGACTAATGCGTCACAATTGCGGGCAAGTTCTGCCAAGTTCTCATTGGATTGATTAAGCGCATGTTCTAAATCGTCCATGCGTCCGGTCAAGTCCTCAATGAGCAATTGTTGGTTTTCCTGCTCTTTAAGTAGGGACTCCCAGTCCTTAGTAAAGCTGTTTATCACTTCACCAATACTCTTAGTTTCATGCGTAGGGTAACCCCAGTCGTTGCGTTCCGGCTCAAGTGGTCTTTTGTTCCCGACGCTATCTAATACGTGTTTAGTCATTGTGTTTTGTCCTTTCCTAAATTAATGCGCTGATAATTAAGACCAGCAAGAAAACCAATAGGGTTTTATATATTACGGAAATTAGTTCCAGCATAAAACCACCTATGCCGCAACTTTAGCAGACCAAGCGTCGGAGTTGATAACATCCCGTACCTTTGCCTGTCTTTGTAGTTGAACATGTGGCACACGATTTGCGTCGGTTGTTCTAGCTTTCCTTGTCCGGTCATTGCCGTCCTCGTCTGTCCAGCTGGCGTCCTCTGTCACATGAGTAGACCAAGCTGTTAGGGCATTGTAGCCCGCCCATAAG
>Ga0209653_1001043_pt1 | contig 22936 bp, 24 predicted proteins | sample SaaInl6LU_22_DNA_FD_184644 | JGI IMG/M metagenome (GOLD analysis project Ga0209653, IMG submission 184644) | Marine microbial communities from expanding oxygen minimum zones in the Saanich Inlet - ESP_116LU_22_DNA (SPAdes) (version 2) | ecosystem: Environmental > Aquatic > Marine > Intertidal...
CAGAACCCGTTGGTCTTGTTGCAGTCCATCCACCATTAGTTCCAAGATAAACTATATCTCCTGATTGTAAAGTTCCTACATCTATACTATCTATTAAACCTGCAATCAACCCTAAACCATTTCCATTTGCAGAAATGTTCTCACTTGCAATAAGTGTTGCTGGGAATCTATTTGGATTACTATTATCTGCTAAGTAAACATCTACTCTATCGCCTGTGTTAGAATCAACATATAATGCTTGTCCTCTTTGTATCTCAAATGCTTCTCGGTTTTTGATTTCTTCATACATTGATTTCACATACTGAAAGGATAAGTTCCCTGCTCCATCAGTTTGTAAGAATGATTTATCACCGTTATCCGTATAGGTTGTATCTTCTAGTACTATCTGTGAACTTCCACTTACCAATCCACTTGGTAAAGTTGGAATTGGTAGGTTAGTCAATCCACTACCATCTCCTATGAATGAACCAGTAAAGTTAGAACCACCCGTTACATATCCGTGATTACCTGCTTGTATTCTACCTACATAGTTAGTTATATCACCCGCATATTGTTCATACTGTGAATTTACAAATATACCACCGTTGAATGAATTAGCACCTGTAAAGGTGTTAGAACCAGTAGTTGCATATTTTGGATTTAGATTATCTATTCCACTACCATCACCAACGAATGATGATGATACGGACCCACTTATGGTTACACCATCTATGGGGTTTCCAAGACCATCTACTAAATTACCAGTATCTGTATCCTTTTGTAGTAGTTGTTGGAATGAACTACTGATTGTTTGGTTTGTTAAATTGTAATTTGCCATGTGTTTTTTGTCCTCTTATTGTGGTAAATAATCGTATCTTGAGTTTATTACTTTCAGTCCCATTGCATTTACTACGTTTGGTATTTCGTTTCTAAATACTATTGGGGATTTATATTGAGTTGATGTATCAGGGTATATATCATCATTTACATTTTGGTTGTATTCTGGATATGCAGCTTCATTGAATGCCATATAATCTACCAACCTCTCACTAAAATATTCCGCCTTATTTTTAACGGATTGTCTTTTTTTATCGTATAATGCTATATCTGCAGCTGCATTGTTCTCTCCACCTTGTGGAACGACCAATCCTGCGTTTCTTGGTCTTAGATAGATTGTTTCCAAACTTTCGTAGTAGGACCAGTATAGTAGTGCATCTTGGATATAATCATCTACGAGTGTTTTATAGTTTCCACTTAGAGTATCGTTATCTACATCACTTATGATTTTATCATATAGTTTAGTTCCCAATAGTCTTGTTATATGAACTATCTGTGCTTCTCTTATTACTGATGAAATTAAGTCAACATCCAATGCGTTGTTTATATCAGTAAATCGTTTTAGTTTTGCTTCACTTATTAGTAGAGTATTCTGCATTATACTATCCCTTTGTTTTCGTTAATGTTTAGGTCTGGTGTTATATCCTTACGTTCTATACTATCTTCCAATACCTTATCTTCACCTGCTTCAGCATCTATCGAGGTTACTACTTCTGTTTCTTCACCATCCTCGAATAGTCTTGTTGTATCTACTCCAATTGGTTCATCATATCCATTCACCTTAAATAGTTCCTCAAAGACTGATAGTATATCACTTTGTTTAGGTTCTATCACGTTCTTTTGGAATAGTGCCATTGCCTCTAGCATCTCATCTCTACCTCCCAGTTGTCCTTCAGTTTTGATACCTACCAACATTGGAGATGTTATACGGTGTGATGTTAGTATCTTTTGTAGCACCATATCATTTACAGTAGTATAGTATCCATCGGCACCATTCTGTGGAATTGGTGTGATGATTGGTGCTTCATCTTTATTAGCTACATCCATGTATATCAAAGAACCAGCATTGTTAGAACCAGCATACGCAGCACGTAGTTGTCTTTCTATTGCTTCTCTTTCTTCATTATCTGCATCTGTAAATGTTGTTATAGATAAAGATGGTGCAAGACCATTCTGTATATTGTTCTTATGGAAATTATCTATCTCAGCATCTAAGGAGATTATATTTAGACCACCTGTATAATCAGGTAGTGGATAGTATTTCATTCCAGGTCTATATGGATTGTAGTAGTATATCTGTGATGGAGAGCTTCTATCTACTGTATTATATCTTGGTATATAGGTTACTTCTTCATCTTTTACTCTCAATCTACCTTTGTTTTGGAACTCACTTGATACATAGTATCCTGGTGTTATACCTCGTTCGTTACATCTATGTGCTCTTACATATGAAAAGTCTATATGGTAGACATCAGTTATCTTTGTTCTATCGTTAGACCAGATTACCTCGAGTGCAAATCCACCGAATAGTGCTCTATCTAATGCTACTTTCTTGAACACATCATTCCAAGACTCACCATCTCGGTTTGCTATTTCCAATACTTCTTCGTTTGCAGTAGTTAACCCATTGCCAACGATACCATCTTTGATGGCGTTAATGGCTGTAGCGTTGATAGCTGATTTATTATATAGTTCGATTATATAAGTTGGAAAGTCATTCCTTGTACCATAATATACAATCTTACCTTTATCATCCTCAAAGGCCATTGTATCTTGGTAGAACTCATTACCATACTTTGGTATAATCATCATCTTATGTTTATTTATTTTTTCCATTTGTTATCCTTGATATACTGTATATGTGGCATCTTCGTTTGATGATATATATTTTTTCTCGTTTGGTTGGACTGAGCCTGAGATAAAGACTCTGTCTTGGTATTTTAGTACGGAGTTTTCGGTTATACCATTGTAATCAACTGCTTGATTCCATAGTTGTGTGGTTTCTATCCAAGTAGTTTGGGTTTGAGACCATATAGTAGAGGCAGAACCTGTTTCTCCATACCATACCTCTAAATTATATGTTGTGCCACCTTCTGCTCCTAATTGGTTGTTGTTATATACACTACCAGACGAAAGATTAGTTTGTAGTGTTGTCCATCTTGGATTAGTGGGGTCTGTATTGTTTGTATAGGTTATACTCGATAGTAGAGTATTATTCTGTAATGTAGGGTAAATTATTATATTATATACACTGCCCGTATCGTAAGAACTCGTTACGAGGGGCGTATCGTTTTCTTTTTGGAAGGTTATAGTATTGAGTTGGTTTTCCTTTAATGTTATCATACATCTCCTTATAATAGGTTTGGGGGGTTGTTACACCCCCCTTCCCTATATTTCACTTATTGTGATACTGTGATTCCAGTTAATGCATCTGCAAGAGTAGTTCCTGTGATTACATCTGCTGGGTTGGGCTCTTGTGAGCTAAAAGTCAATGTATAACCATTAGCATCTCCTATAGCCGTTCCTGATTGTCCTTGTCCACCATTTAACTGTGCACCATGTACTCTACCTACGTAGAAGAACTTGCTACCAGATTGATCATTGTTAGTTTCCACTACAATTTTTAAGTCTGGGTTTGCTGCAAGTACTTTAATTTGATTTCGTACTGATGTTTGTAATTTAGCGAACACGGCATTTACCGTTGCTTCATAGAATACTGTTCCATTTTCAGTAGACCCGTTGATGGTCTCTGTAAAATCACTTGTATTTCTTTGTAAATCGAACTGATAAAATATACCAGTACCATCTATATCACTAATCTCGTTTGTTGTATCTGTGATAGATGATACTGAACCAGAAAGGATATATAGGGCCTTAATTCCACCTGTGTTGTCTCGACAGCCAAGCACAAATCCGTTTGTAATATCGCACGCCATAATTTTATTCCTTTTTGTTTAGTTATTTATTCAGTTATTATAAGTTGTTAGTTACCCAGAATTCAGGGTATGCAACTTGAACCCCTAGCTTTGTCACTATACGGTGTTTCAATTGGTCACTGTTTATATCGTAAAACAATTGGAAGTTATCTAAATCACTTACTAAATCCGTACCTACTACGATTTGTCTTGCAGGTCCAGTTACGATTCTATCGCTTCCTTGTAATCCTACTGTTCCTACGATTGTTAGGTTAGCGAATGGGTGTCTCATAGAAAGTAAAGAACCTCTGTTTTCTACTGCAGCTGGGTCAAAGTAGAAGTTGTTAGTTTTTCTTAACCATACAATATATTTACGGAAGTTAGCTACTGATAAGAAAGTAGTTAAATCGTCTCTATCTTGTACATCTACGTTTAATGATTCTAATTGTAAATCGATTTGGTCACCGATATTATCACTTGTTGGTACAGAAGATGATACAAAAAGAGCACCAGAACCTGAAGCTAATAAAGTATTTAATCCTACTGAACAATCACCAGCTGCAGTTGTTGCAGTCCAGATGAATTGGTCATTCTTCTTTTGGAAGTTTGCAACCAGTTGGCTCGCATACTCTTCTACGAATGCGAAAGTCTCCGGATATGAACCTTGTGGGCCAAGTAATCCAATATACTTTTGGTCTAAATCTTTAAGACATAAACCATCGAAAGATGTTCTTGTACATACTTCGATGTCTCTTTGAGAGTAAGTTACTGAACCAGATGGAGTAGATACACATGTATTACCATCTTGGATTACTAGATCAATTTCTTGTAGGTTGATCGGTTGTTTGTATTTAATTCCTTCGGTTACTGTTACATACTCAGCTGTTGAGCCTGCCATTACCGATTTTACGATAAGTTCACCTGCTAGTTCATTGTTAAATGCATCTAATGCGGCTACGTTAAATCCTGCCATAATTTTATTTCCTTTTTAATTAGTTTTTTCTAAGGTTAAGTAGTCTCTCGAATTGTGCCTTTTTTGCAGCATCTCTTGGTTCGTAAGATAAATCTACTTTCTTAGAGTTAGTTTTTGTTGTAATTGTTTTTTCAGTTGCTGGTTCAGCAGAAAATGTTTCTACTTTTCCTTTAACTTCTTCGATTTGGTTTGCGAAGTCTAATTTTAATGCCTCAATCTGTGTCTTGAATTCTGCAGATAGTGCTTTGATTAGTTCTTCATGCATGTCAAAAGTTTTTTCGATGATTTCTTCCTCATCTTCCAATTCCTCTTCTGCTTCTTCAGCTTCAGTAGCTTCGAGTTCGGTGATTACACCTCCCTCCACTTTGATAGTTACACCACCTTCTAAATCGTGGTAACCATCTGGTGCTGGGATGTCACCATCCTCAGTCACTACCATAATCTCACTACCGATTGCTAGTTCATCACCTGTGTATTTCAGGTCAATACTACCATCTGCAGTTTTGATTTCGCCCATTTTGATTTCCTCCACTACATCTACGATTGTTTCTTCTACAAACGTTTCTTCAGTAACGGTTTCTTCTACTTTAGGAGCATCAACTAAATTGAAGTGTTTTTTCACTAAATCTTTTAGTTCTTTGTTCATAATTTGTTCCTTGTTAAGTTTTGATTGTTTTGATTTAGAAATCACCTTTAGCCTTTGAGTCCTCAACTACTAATGTCTCTCCATTAGTCAACTTGTATTCTCCATCAGGCAACGTTACTGCTCTTTCTCCATCTTTTAATATAAATACTACTGAGGTATTTTCATCTATTACGATTTCAGTTCCTCCCTCAGTCGTTCTGTAATAGAAAGCTTGTTTGGATTGGTTTATCATTTTATCAGCAAAGTATCCTTCTACGGACCAGCCGAGTACCTTACCTTCCTTGATATATTCATTCCATACTTTCTTGTTGTTTATCTTCATAGTACCGAACCAGGTACCTTTAGGGTATTTCTTACCCATCATTGCATATGATTTATCCTTTTCTGGATCTTCTACCAGCCACGATTCTACGAGGGTTACATCATCTACTACATTATCTTCTTGATGGTCTATATTTACTGATGATTGGTAGTTGTTTATCAAGTATTTATGTGCAATCTTTTCGATTGTGTCCTCACTAAAATATACCCAATACTCACCATTGTATATATCGTATCTATATATCAGTTTTTTTGGAACCATTATAGCTCCTACCACCATTTGTTTCTCTTTATCTTGTTCAGCAAAATCACTCTTGATGTTTGCTTTCTTATATGGAACTTTTACCCATTGGTGTCTGCAGTTTTTTCCACCTGCATACTTAAATATATCGTATATTAGTGAGCCTTTTTGTGCAAATCCACTATTCTCACCAGTATAAGTCATCTTATTTATATCTTCTTTACGATATAATTTTCCTAATTTTATTAAGTTTGAACAGAACTTACGAGTATCACTCTGTATAGGGTTACCTTTATTTGGTTTAACTCGGTATTGGTATCTGTATATCCTATTACTGGTATCTTCTAAAGAAGATAGGTCTGCAGTGGATTTTATAGTAAAGTTTTCATCCCCCAACTCATCTTTAACCCATCCTGCAGCCCTTAACTCTTCCTCTGTCTCCCCTACGGATTCTAGTTGTTCTATTATATTATCTTGGATTTCTTGTGGTAAATCATCAACGTATTCTTCACTAATGATTTCTTCTACGAGTTTCTCGAAGATATACTCGTCAGTTATAGGTTTTTGTTCGTTAAAGTAGTGGAAGTTTTCTTCTATAGCTGGAGATTCTACTAATGATATACGATCTACACCCGATTCTAAATCAAACTCATCTATTTCTAATGCAATTATTTTCATTGGTTTCTTTCCCATATATAAGCTCTTATATATGATTTAGGGTTTTGGTTAAAGTTTAACCTATATTTCTTTTAGAGGATAGTTTTGCATCTGCTTCTTGGTTAGTAGTTACATCACCACTTACCACATATGCTCTTACCATTTCGTTACTTGGTCTCTGTGCTTCTGCTATATCTATCGGTCCTATTTGTTCTTCCAATCCACTCATGTTAGGAGTTTGTGATACACCCCTTGGAACTGTAGCAGAACTATTACCACCTTTTGGACTAGCAGAGTTGATTTGTTTTAGGGAACTCATCGTTGTTGCTGCAAGTAGTGCAAATTGAGAGATTTGGTAGGGTATAGCACCGAATGCCATTTTCTGTGAGTTATTTATAATACCTACTGCTGCTTGTCCTGCATCTACCAATACCATTGCTGATGCTAGTGCTTTGTTTTCTCCAAATAGTGTTGTCAGTGCTCCTTGTATAGCATCTATGGATTGGTTAGTTACATCTGCTTTATATTGTGCAACTGCTTCATCATCATCCTTCTGTATCTGGTTATAATCTTGATTGAGTTGTTTAGTTTTCTCATCATATAGTTTGTTTATAGCAAACTTTTCTTCAGCAGTTTTAGTAGTATCATCAAGTTCTTTATATCTCTGTTCTTGTAATATAGCTAAGTTTGCCTGTCTTTCCTCTTCCAAGGTAGTTGCTTGCATCAACCTTAGTTCATTTTCTATATCAGTTACATTCTGCATTGCAGCAAAGATTGCATCATCACTTATCTGTTGTGCAGTATCTTTGATTTCTTTTAGTTTAACTTGGTAGTTTTGTTCTGCCTGTAATCTTATTTTAGTTTTTTCTTCTTCAGTTACTTTTAGAGCATCTATCTCTGCCAGTGCTCTCTTGTATTCTAAATTAAGTTTTTCTTCATCACTTTTAGCGAGTAGGTCTTGTGCTTCTGTTTGGTATTTTTGTAGTAGAGCTAATCCTTCTTCTGCATTCTTTTTTGCTTCTTCTGCTGCAGCCTTGTTTCTAGCCTTTTGTTTATCACTTGCCTCTTTATCAAGTCTTTCTTGCTCATCCTTGATTTCTTTATTTATTTTAGCATCGAGTATCTGTTGTTCTAAGAGGTTTTCCTCGTATTCATCTGTACCTTCTTCCAATAGTTTAGCTTCTTCTTGTAGCTTCTTCTTTTGTAGTTCTAAGGTCTTTTCTCCTGCTGCCTCTTGTAATCTTATTTGTTTATCAAGTTCCTTTATAGTTTTCTTGGTTAGTTTAGTTGCAGCATCATCTACTAATCCCATACTTTCTGCCAGAGATGTGAATGCACCTACTATACTATCTATTATTCCACTAAATGGTCCAAGTGCTTTCTTTATCAGTTCGAGGATACTATCTCTAAATGCATATACTAATCCTGCTACTGCTGTTAAAGATACTATTAGTATTCCAAGTGGGTTCATTGCCATGATTGCATTGAACGCAGTTTGTACTACGTTATATGCTTTCTGTGCTGCAGATGCAACTTTGGTTGATTTAGCAAGTTTGCCAAATCCTTCACTCAGGTCTTTTAGACCGAGTCCAAAGGAGATTGCACTAGCTGCTTTTCCTTCTAAGAACTCCAACTTCTCACTTTCTACTCCAAGTAGTCCAAACCCTCCTACGAGTGCCTGTGTTGAACCAGCAAGGGTTTTTATTGCACCATCAGCAGTTTCCAACTTATCTTCCAAAGATATACCTTCTATTTCTTTATTTAAGGTTTTTATCTTTTGTTGTACATTCTGTGCTTCCTTTGCAAGTTGCTTAAATTGTTGAGTATTCGGTTTTACCAACTTTAGGGCAGTGTTCAGCCCCTCTGCTTCTCTTTCTAGCTGAGAAAGGGATTGGATAGATTTACCATCATCTATGTTGATTTTGTAATTTATAGTTTTTTCTGCCATACTCTTTTATATTTTTTTTTCTATATTGGTATAAATAAGTTTAACCACCTGAGGTTTTTTCATATAGTATAGTAGAGTGGGTTTTCTTGATTACCTTTCATTTTTCCCACTCGTGCTATTTTTATAGTTTTACTATATAGAAACAAGGGGACAATGGTTTATGGTATTCTTCATTTAGTCCCCTTTTTCACGTCTTGTTGTTACCTTATTTAGACTCATTCTAAATAGTATTTAGACTCATTATAAATTACACTATTTTATCTATTTTTTTTTACGTTTTGCTTAGAACCTTCTATTTATTACTATACCATAAACCATTAAATACATTAAACCACACTAATACATTCATTTACCCGATTATCTCTGGTGGCGGGTTATCCACCTAAAACATTCATCCGTAGTGTCCTGATTCATATAGTAAATGAATCCTCTTAGCCAAACGAAGCAGTTGGGGAAGAGTCGTGAGTGGGGGGAACATCTTTGGCCTGTAAGAGGTATGTTAGTGTTTGTAACGGAGACAGTAAGGGACGTTAAGTAAATTAAGTATAGGGGGTAGAATCTCCACCTTTTTTTAACCCTGAATCATCCCTTTAATAAAGAACTTGCATCTAATTACTACTATACTATCAGTTGTGTTAGATGTTGGGAACCCACCTAGGGTTCCTCATCAACTATACTCACTCACAGATTTAGAAAAAAGAGTATCTACCTCGTACTAATCAGTTATTCCTTACGAGGTTTATAACTTTTTCTATAAAGATTTGGATATATCAGTATTTATTCGTATCTTTACATTATATAAATTATTAAATAGCAACACTTATGAACAAACCTACCAATTTATTATTATTAGTTCTTTCAGCATTAAGAAAGAAACCAGTTACCGATACTGAAGCTAGAATCAACTATACTAATGCAGTATGGGATTATATTTTAGATTTAGAATCATTATTTCCCATTTCAGTTCAACCTACCTCATCAGCATTCAAGCAGAAGAATTACTTGGACAAACTACTTATACTGAACGATAGATTTATTAGTATAGGAGATGAGTTCCTTACACCATCAGCAGTTGATAGTATTTTAGAAAAGGTACAGGATATGTTTAGAGAGTATTTAGATGATAAATTATACTATGAGTTTTATGATTTACGAAAGAATCATTATGCTCAGTTGATCAACTCCAATAGGGATGATTCAGTACCTAGCTATAATAGGTTAGATACTCTAAAACATGCAGCATTTAAGAACTTAGGATAGATATATGGCATATAATAAAGTTACATTATCAACTGCTCATAGATTTGAGGAGTTAGAGAGTTATAGAAACTTTCTTAAAGAGAAGAAGATTATACAAGCAAAGTATCCTTCTAAACCTTGGAATATACACGTGGGAACTGGCAGACCGGGTAACCATAAAGACCCTTTTGATACAGAGTGGTGGAATGATTGGCAATCATACAAAAAAGAGATTACTGATTTGATGCTTACACCCAATGGCAATTTCCAGCAATTTACTTGGGAACTTATCAGCGAGAAGAATGAAGAGGTTATGGAACGTATAGCTAAAGGTGTTAAGAGGAGTATATATTACTAATCCACTCATACATCTGTTCAGCAATTAGTTTATATCCCAGGTAGTTAGGATGATAGTCACCTATCATCATACCTGTTTCATCTTCCCATACTCGTCTACTTTGATACTCCCATACTGATTTATCATTTAGCATCTCATAGTCATTCAGTACATCACTCATACATTGTTCAGGTTCCACGAAGTGTGTTGTGTTGATATACTTTATCCTTTCAGTATCAAAGGTTCGGTAGAACGAGTTAAAATATAAATGGTTATAGGTTTTTAGTATTTCTTCTGCTTCATTATATACATCAGTTGGGTCACTATCCCTATATGGATAGGACCACATTATGATTATCATATCATCTTTCTTCACCCACCCTTCTTTTATAGTTTGTTTTACTAATTCAAGTATCTTTCTATTTCCTATACCACATACCCCAAAGTTTATTGCAGGTATATTCAGTAGGTTAGATAGTTGGTTGGGCCAGGAGTTCTGTTCTCTTAGTTTATCTATAAATGGTGGAGGGGTTGGGTTTTCTTTATAGTCTATATCAGTTTCTACTCCGTGTCCTTTAGTCCAACTATCTCCAAATGCTAGTATTCTACTCATTTCCCCAATTAAATCTGTTAGTATCTGCGTTCTTACCCCACCAATCCATATCTTGTTTATGTAATTCAGTTAGTACTGGTATTAGTTCGTGGTGAGCTGAGGTTGCTGATATATTACTATCTTTCATTGGTAGCCCTTTTAGTGCCTTACATGGCACAGGGTTCATATGGAACTGCCAAGTATCACCATAGTATAGTTTTAGTTCTTCAGGTACTGGTACCCAATTATGTTTATCAAAGAAGATTGCACATCCCCATCCATAGTTGTGGTGGGGTATATCTATTATCTCGTAGTTCTTTTCGGTAGTAGTATAGTTATCTTGATGCATACCAAGTATTCCTATCTTCTCACTAAAATATAGTATATAATCAAAGACATCTGTATCATATAGTATATCATCATTCACTATTCCTATTAAGGATTGTTCACTACATGCTTCTACTCCTATATTCCACGCTTTATTCACCACCCATTCATTATATGTTGGTGGTTGATATACTCTCCACTTACCGAGTGGGAACCTATTGGGATAGTGTTTATGGAACTCTTTTGCATTATCTATAATATGAACTGCTGATACTAAATCATTCTCATCATATCTCTTCAGCATCTCATGTATATGTGGAGATTTCCACAGAGTTGGTATTACTATTTCTATCATCCGTTCTCTTGTTTGTATCTTTGTTCTGCCCATTGTTGGGTTCTTATAGCATCCTTCTTCATCTTTCTATTTACTACTGATGGTTTTAGGTATTGTTTCCTTTCGCGTAATTCCTCTAAGTGTCCAGATTCTATAACTTTTGATTTCCATTTTTTTAACGCAACTTGGATGTTTCCTTTTATCACTTTTACGTGTGCCTTACTGTTTTTCATATCTTTTATATTAAGCAACTTGTTTTCCCTACCTCTTGTACTATCTTATAGTATTCATATCCTGCTAGGGTTGTATCTATATCTTTTATCTCATCTCCATAGGGTAGTATTCCATTATCATATTTTCCCTTGAAGAACCTATCTGTTTGGTTTCCTAAAACTCCAGCATTGTGGTAGAATCCATATGTTTCCCAATCCTTTATTGGATTGGTATAGAACATAAAGTTGAATTCCTCTGGTACTGCAGTTAATCTACCATACTTCCAGGCCATCCATAGTTCTGCCCACATAGACATAGTCCAATGTTGTAGTGGATGGTAGGATTCTCCTTTTTCTTTTTTCTCTGCACCTATTTTATTGGATACTACTGGTACTTCCTTCCATAGTTTTAGTTGGAGTTCATATACATCTTTCCAATACTTGGGTGGTACATTCTTAATTAGTTTTTGTGCTCCTCCACTTCCACCTTGATTTCTTCTTACGAACGATTTATCTATCTCAGCAATCTCACACATCTTATCTAAAACTTCCTCTCCTTTTGAGGAGATATATTCTGCACCTATATACGAGATAGTATCACTTAAATACCATATACTATCATGTAAGAAAGGTTCCATATCGAATGGTTTAGTAAAGACGAAGTCACTATCGTGGAAAAATACATATTCCTTTTCCATTAGTGGATTACTTATCCAATGTTTGTAGAGTAGATGTGCTTGGATAGATGGTTGGTAGTTGTTTTGTTCTCTTGTATCTTGGTAGAAGAAGAACTGAACTCCTGGAAAGTTCTTAACTAATTTCTTCCATTCTAAGGGTATTTCTTTCCAACTTGGTACTAATCCTTGGACTAGTTGTATTTGTTGAGGAGCAACCCCCATATTTAGAAAGTTGGTTATATATACCTCTGCCTCCCACGCAAAACGTGGGATAGCAGGTTGGCAACTTAAATAAATCATACTATATCTTTATCTATTATATATAGTTTTTATTTTGGTTATTTTTTCTTCGCAGTATTGGTTATTTACTTTGCTAAGTAAATCTTCATGGTATTCTATATCACCATCTTCGCTCTGAATTATTATACCTTCTAAAACTTTGGTTTTCACATCAGTTGTATCTCTTACGAATACATCTAGTATATAGCCACTATCTAATTTAACTATAAATTGTTCGGTTACTGGTGTTGGAAAAGTAGTACCTTCTATGGGTAGGTATAAGCCCATATCTTTTATATTAGTTTTATCACTTTCGTTTATCACTATATCTATCCACTTTTTAGTATAGGTTTCTTCGTAGCCCATTAAGTAACGGGCCACTCCACCTACTATAATTCCATTATTTTCCGTTATTTGTTGTAATATATCTGTCATAATTCTATGGGTTTTCTAAACAAGAGTTAAAGGTACATGGGTCACCAAGTTCTGTCCAAACTCCACCTCCTACTGTTGGCGTAGTTCCGTCTTTCACACAGAAGATAGTATCTGTATCTGGTGGTATAGTATCACTACAAGATGTTCCATCTAATTTAGTAAAGGTATATGCACACCCACCACCAGCAGATGAAGGACAAAATAAGTTCCACAATACACCTGGTGCCAATGTAGTGCTAGTGGTAGTCACCGGAATTGTAGTGCTGGTCGTAGTTACAGGAGGTTCGGTGGTGGTGCTGCTGGTGGTGGTTGTAGTAGTTGCACAAGATGTTTTAGCAATTACAGTTCCAGTATTATCTATCTGTACACTAAAATCTGCTGGTCCAAATTGTCCTGCATCATCCATAGCATACCATAGGTTTCCACCCAACCAGTAATCTTCTATACCGGTTTGATTAGTTGTAAATCTTGTTCCAATTCCAATCTCAGCCAATGTATTAGCGTTAGTTGAGTAAATCTGTGTTCCAGTTATACTTTGGCATGCCTCTGTTGCATTTCCTGCACCGTTTCCTTCGGTTGCAGATGTTGCAAACTCGGTTCTTGGTGGCTCGGTGGTGGTAGTAGTTGTAATCGGTTGCGTAGTGCTGGTGGAAGTTGTCGTAGTTGTATCACATACCAAACAAGAACCAACGGATACTGCAACTGTTCCTGCTGATTGTTTTTGGAATGGCATATACACACCTTGATACTTAACTTGTACCACATCATTTATACTCATACCACTTACGAACGATGCATCTATTGAAGTAGCTACACATATATCGCAGTTTCCTATTTTATACATTGTAATTGGCGTAGTTTCAGGCTCTTCACAGATAGTAAAGATTGAAAAGGTATAACCTACATTTACATTACAGCTTGTTACTCCACTGGTTGTGGTAGTAGTGGTTGAAACTGGAGGTTCAGTTGTGGTGCTGGTGGTGCTAGTGGTGCTAGTGGTGGAGCTGGTAGAAGTTGTTGTGGTAGTCACTGGCACTACTGGTATACAATCTCCATCTACGGTACATATAGTTCCATTTGGATTTATATTCATTCCTTCTATTCCTACGAATGGACTTCCACTTGGACCATACTTAAATAAATCACTTGTAGTTCCTCTACTACATAATCCAAAGTATGTAGAACCTCCAACTTCACTTCCAATAGTTTCTGCTAAGTTCACATCTCTTGAACCTCCAGCACAATCATTCAGTATATAGTATAGGTCTAATCCACCATCTGTTAGTTGAGTGTTTAGTACATCTACTGTTATACAGTTACATTCTACTTGAGTAGTGGTGCTAGTAGTCGTAGTTGTAATCGGTTGGGTGGTGCTGGTCGTGGTGGATGTAGTTACACATAGAACTGCTCCTAAAAACTCACCATTACTAGCAATTTGCCAAGATTGTCCTGATACTACATCCAATCCATCTCCTACTCCATAGTATAAGTTTCCACCATTCCACGGAGTTGTTGCTCCTGCATCACTATATAGTATATCTCCAGGCACTATTGAGTAGAATGAGTTTCTTAGTGAGTAGAAGATATATGGTAGTGGTTGATCACATCCTCCTGCAGGTCCTCCCGAACCATTAGTTGGTGTTGCATGTATATCATAACTAAATGTTTGAGGAGCGGTTGTAGTGGTAGTTGTTATACCAAGGCAATCATTACAGTTAGTATATACTGATTGAACGTAGAACTTGATGAATGGTTCTTGTTCGTGTGTTTCTATTAAAGTATAGCATGCATCACTACCAATTTTAACCACATCACCAGGCGAGAGGGATGAAGTTGCTACTATAAATCCTGTAACTGTAAATGGTGCCTCACATCCACTACCACTCCAATATGTTTCTACTATTGGTTGAGTAGTTGTGGAAGTTGTAGAAGTTGTGCTGGTGGTGCTGGTTGTGCTGGTACTGGTGCTGGTTGATGTTGTGGTAGTGGTACTTCCACTAATCACGAAAGTATCACATGGTTCAGGTATAGATTGTAGTTTTATACATTGGGTTTCTTCTGGTACAGTTATTACTGCAGTAGAACCAACCGTAGGCAGATTTATATTATCTCCATCTACTGATTGAGTAAAGTTTATACAATCAGTTGAGTAGAATGCATCATAGTTTGGTCCAGAGTCATTCTGTTCAGTTAGTGTGATTAGTTTTAGTATATCTGCCATAATTTATCTTTTATTTATATACAATCTCCATGAGAGTTTAAGAAACCAGAACCTACTATTGCTCCCCATACAAGTGGTTGTCCTCCGTTTATATCACTTATACCCCAATAGTCTCCATTACCATCAAATGTAGTTGTCAATCCACTATCGGTATAGAACCTTGTGTTAAAATCACTAAAATCTAATACATCATTGTATATACCATCAGTATATACTACTGTTGATACTGCACCACCATCACATGCTAGATTAGCAGTTGAGTATCCTGCCGTGGTTAAATACCAAGTATAGGATGCTGGAGCTGTTGTTGTAGAAGTAGTTGTAGTAGTTCCACAGAACCCATTATTTACTGTTGTTGTTGAGTTAGGTGTTACTACTTCCAATGATGAAGTATAACTTGCACATACATCTATAAAATCAGTACCTGCTGTTGCTGGTAACCAACCATATGCTAGTTCACTACTATTTATGGGAACGTAGAAGACTACTGCATCAGCATTATCAACTGGTATTTTATCGTTTGTTATTCTAAAATTATATGCATCGTTAGATGGAGTAAATGTTGTTCCAAATCTTGTTTGAGATGGGAATAGTTGTGAACCTTCACCGGTTATATCAGCTGATTGTGATACTGCACCTATAAATATTCTTTCATTTTCAGCCAAACTTTGAGTTACTGCTGAACCTGTTACATCTAGCCAAGTAGCAACTCCACCACCATTTTCACCACCCTCTATTACATAGTATATTACATCAAATGCAGATGTTGTTGTCGTAGTTGTAATTGGAACGGTTGTGCTCGTGGTCGTGCCAGGTTGAGTTGTAGTCGTTGTACCTACATAGTCTATTGCCTCGAAGTCAAAGTTACAGTTGTTGATTGTTATATCACTATAATATGCTGGGAAGAGTCGTATTAGTTCTACTCTTGCAACATCATCGTTAGATAGGTTTATACCACTTATCTTGTTTATTCTATATCTCTGGTCTTTGATGAAGATTACATCGTTTAGTTGTATATCTTTGTATTCATCTTGCCTGAACTTTATATCTACTACTAATTTTTTAGAACCATCCCAATATAAGCTATTCACATAGGTTTCCCAATATAGTTGGTAGTTATCAGTTCCACCCAATGGGTTTAGGTCAGCAGGTATATATGAATTATAGTCATTACTGAAGTGTAAATCTTTTGTCCCTTGTACCGCAGGTATTTGGGATAGATTACTTATAGTAGAGTATTCACTTACTGCTTGTGCAGAACCAGAGTTCCCTATCCATATTTGATTATTGAATGCACCTACTGGTGTTAGTCCATCTACTTTATATCCTAGTCTATTCTTGAACTTGAAGGATGTTTGTTTATTGTTTTCGTATTTGTAGAGGTGTGGTAGAACGAAATTGGAATCACCAAGGTTGAACTCCGTTACTCCATCTAAATCTACTGAGCCACTATCTATTGCAGAACCAAGGATGATTGGTGCAAATGTTTTTCCTATTTCTTTTTCACCTTTAGGTATATTGGAACTTGCAATCACCCTCTGTGTTCCATATTGGAAGTTCGGGTCATTCTGTTTAGTTTCTACTGAGAATCTATCATTATCCTCTGCATTAGTAAATCTAAGTTCCTTTTCTTGTTCCTCTATCGTTTGTGATACTGCAACTCTCTTTGCATTATTCACTTTATCAGTCCAATCTACGTTTCTACCTTGTCTTACCCAAGTATCGAAGGTTTCGATACGAAGGGTTTTATCTTGTCCTGGTTCTGGTGTTACTACGAGGTTAAAGTGTTCTATGAATCCATTTAGTAAATCTATGGATTTAGTTTTACTCTCGAATTGTAGTGCCATATCTACCGGTGCATTATCGTAGATACTTAATGCCTTTGGAACTTTTAGGTAGGTATTATCACTATCGTGGATTACGAATAGTTCTAAATCAGCGTTAGGGTTGATGTATTGTATTGTTACCTTGGGGTTATAGGTTGTTCCACCTACGAGTGTTACTCTTCTGTTTAACCTTACAGTTGTATTATAGGTTCCTGGTGGTAGTTCTATTGTAGTTCCCCATCCAGCAAACGATAGGTTCAGTTGTTGAGTATCTGCTTGTCCTGCATCTACTGATAGTTCCAACGATACATCTATCACATATACACCAGTATAGGGTGGAGTATAGGTATAGGTTAGTGGGTTATAGTTGTTTCCAGGGTCTGCAATCTCTGTATCGAACTCTAAGGTTGATACTACGGTTCCTCCTGGTTGTAGTATAGATAGGTCTTGGTCAACGGACATATCTACATCCAAAGTATTTTCTTGTACTAATCCTACTATTCCTAGCTCTTCTTTTGCACGTGGTAGTAGGTATAGTTTATCCCAATCAGTTCCATCTATAAACGAAGAGGTATAGTTGTAATCTACTTGGTCAAAGATTGCCTTGATTACATCTCTTGCTCGTATAGTTGGTAGAAACTGTTGTACTTGCATTGGAGATACTATATTATCTATACTACCTGTTCCATTGCTATCTCCACTTACTTGTATTCTTGGTGTTGATGGAAAAACTACTGTATCATCTCTACCATAATCTACTAATGGGTAGAATATACTACCAGCTAGTAGGTTATCACTCCACGAATCTATGATACTACCACTTGTTAGAGTGTGGTTGTATTCACTAAAATCAGCATCGATGATTAGTTTATCTGCTAGGTTATCATTGAATTGTATTACATTATCTGTAATCTGGCACTTATAGTTGATATACCCATTATCATCATTTACCATTTCCAATAGTTGGAACTGTCCTTCTAAGATAGTTTCACCATTGTAGATGATATATCCCTCTATTGTATTGTATAGTGCTGGTATATCTTCTGCACCTATTGTCCATGGGTTCTTAAAGAATCTATTGTTTCTTTTAGTTCCTGGTAAATCAAAGGTTTGTGAGCCAACACCGAAGAACTTACCTATCTTTTGGTTTTCTACTGCAGATACATCAAGACGTAGTGGTATTCCACTATCTATATCTAAATCGTAGGTATTTCCTTCATATACAACCCGTATCAGTATATCTTGTTTCATTTATCTGCCTAGTCTTTGGTTAGAAGTAGTATATTCTATTCTGTATTGGAATATCTTTTGTGATTTTTTGTTGGTGTTATGAACGTAGGTTGAGTTCGTAATCAGTACCGGTATAAAGTTAGTTCCTTCTTGGATATATACACTTGGAGATTCTAGCAACTCACTTAACCACTCTGCCTGTTCTTGTGTTAAGAACTCACTTGATATACTGAACCTATCCATAGTTTGTATATTATAGTACTCGTGTCCTCTTCTTAATCCATTATATGGTGCAGTTTGTGATGAGTAGTCTATCATTGGTTTAGTTATCTGTTTCTTATCCAAGGATGTATTGTGTGCTTTGGGTAGAGATACTCCATATGAATCCCATACTCCAAACGAGTTGATGAACAAGAAATTAACTCTTGGATAGTTACACCCTTCTCTATCTATTGTATAGTAGAATCCATTGCCATCTACTACTATCTCATAGTATGCTGTTAAATCTAAATCATTTTGTGATATACCTGCATCTAATAGGTTTTTAGGATGTGATGGTATATATGTTCCATTTACATCTGTTGTACCGCTTAGAGTGGTTGAGGTTACTATCTGTCCGTTAGATTGGTATAGTACTACTCCTGGTGTTGTTACTGATGTTCCTTTGAATGCAATTACACCATAATCACTCGGTGCTACTTTCTTGTAGTTTTGTTCTGTATTAGTAGTCTGTGAGTTAGGATAGTTAGTTAGGTATATATCATCACCATAGACATCATCCCAATTCCACCCTACTCCATTGTTTGGATTTACTGTTGCTGGCCATACTACTGATTCAGTACCAGTCACTGCAGGGTTTCCTACTCCACCATTCCCATCATATATTGTTACTGATGATGAAGGAGATGAACCATATGATTCACCAAACTTGATTTGGAAGGTTCCCTTGGAGGACCCTAAATCCGTGGTGGTTGTACTATCGAATATATCAGTTCTATACTCTAAGTAGTCATTCATTATCCTTGCAGGGTCAAAGATTGCAGTTCCTGCTGGGTTAGGGTATTGTTTTACTCTCGTTAGTATATCACTACCCGATACTACATCCATTACGTATTGGTATTGAGGATAGGTTATATCATTACTATCTACTGCATATACCAAAGAGGTATAGGTTGCATTGGGGTAGGTTGGTTGTTGTAGTATTGTTATTGCCATTATGTTAGTATTGCTCCGTTTTTAGTAAAGGTTGCCTGAATTGTTTTCTCTATATCCTCTTCACCAGCCTTTAGTAGTGCTTCATCTAAGAAGTTGTCCATTAGTTGTTTATATGATTTAGTTATGAATGGTCTTGGTCTAAATCCACTCACTCTATTCTTGAACTGTCCTGGTTCGTATAGGGATTCTGGATTAGCAGGGTATTTAGGTTGTCCTGTCCCATTTACTCCACTATCTTGATACACCCCATAATCCTTCATCTTGATACTAAGAGTAGGGTTGTTATCATCAGTTACTTGGTATTTAACCGATTGTACCAATGCACCAGTCTTGTATAAACCTTCTTGGATTATATTATCTTGTAGTATATCTACCAACCGTTCTCCGGCTTGTTCTAAGATTTCCTTTTTGTTTTCCATATATCTCTTAATACGTAGAAGATGTGTTTTCCCATTATACCGAAAAACCCTCCTATCAAACCCAATACTGATGTCATTACTATATCGTTTAACGATACTGTCATTAAGGTTGTAGTTATAAACCCACCAACGTAGGCAACTCTATCATCTCCACTCATATTCTTATTCAGGTATATTACAGTAGGTTACTCCTTGAGCACTACTTTCTAAGTTAATAGTTGCAACCCACCCTGCAGCTTTATCACCGAAGGCTTCTATTAGCGGAACTATACCACTTATTGTTATACCGAACTCGTATTGCACTGGTCCATCAAGTATAAAGGAGTATATATCATATATCCCTTGTTCTGTATTGGAGAGTGCTACTCGTTTATCTAAATCACTTATTTTTGGAACATCCAAAGAGTATAACTCGAAGGTTAGTGTTCTTACTCTACCATCTATCCCACTTAGTCCTTGAGACGATAATGGTCTCATGAAAAGGAGAGGATATCCTCGGTTCACAGTTGCATCCAATTGGTCTATTGCACCATGGCCAAATCCTTTATAGAATTGGTTTTGTGTTGTTGCCAACTCAAATGTATTTACTATCTCGTTGTAGTTTATCATATTATCTTCTCCAACTTAATTGTTGTAATCTTATTCGTTCCTTTTTATCTTTTTCTCGTTGTAGTTCTTCTTCCAACGATAGCCAGTTTAGTATTGTTACTATGTTTACTCTCGTTACATCGGTTTCCCCTGTGATGCGGAGTATTCCTCCATCTTTGCCCAATTGGTGGAGGGTATAGAACCATCCATAAAACTGAGCAACTGATTGAACACCTCCATCACTTTCTTCTTCTCCAACTTCGCCTTCTTGGGTAGGGAAGAGATTGTTATATCTCTTGATAAGTTGAGACCTATGTATAAAAAAAAACCATATGCACCTAATGCAACTGATATAGGTAGGTTCTTAAATCGTTCCTCGTTCCACTCTCGTTTCTCTGTATCGTATTCCTCTACTGTATAGTACTTAAATAGATTTTCAGCAGAACCTACGATATATTTGAGGTTGTGTTTTACTTTCCATTCCAAACTATCCAACCTATGATTTACTATTGGTCTGTATAGTATAGCCATTATCTCGTGGATAGATGTTACACCTTTACTTAGTTTAGTATCTAAATCTATATATTCTCCACCAGTCATCTTATGGAGAGGTTGGAACCCCCATAGGGTTCCTTCCCACTCAAAGATTGGTAGAAAGGTTGATTGCAGGTCTCCTATCCTATCGTGCAAATCTCTATACACTTTCATTATGGATTGGAGTTCCCACTTTCTCACTTCACTCTCATCTATATCTGCAACTGCGGCAACTATTCTTATCATTCTCTCGCCATCACTTAGGTGGTCGAGTGTCCCGAACTTCTGGTATTGTCCTACCGTGATTTGTTCTGGTATTTGTATTTCTATTTGTTTTCCCATATACCTCTTTATATTTTTTTTTCGTGGGTGGTATAAATGAAAAAACCCCCACTATTTCTAGCGAGGGTTTAGGTTAGTTATACTTTCTTGTATATACCTCTATTCTTTATCTGGCATATCAAGCTACTACTGCATCCTATCACTCTTGCAATCTCTTTATTAGTTTTAGGAGATTTTCTTATTGCTCTGATTTGTTCATCGGTAAATCTATATCTTATTTTTCTTTTAGGGTATTCCTTTTTTTCTTCCACTTCATCTTCTCCATCTTGGAATGCAAAGAATGAGGGTTTCCCTATACTATCCCATTTACTATTTAGTTCATCTGCTCTTCTAAATACTTCCGTGGCTTCTTTCTTAAATATGTTTGCCTCTCTTACCCATAGTAGTTTCTCTGCTAGGTGTTTTAGTTTTACTCCCCAATCTACTACTTGGTTAAATTGGTAGTCTGCATCATGTTCATTGTATTGGAACTCGTTGATTTCTTTTTTGATTAGTGCTACTTCTAATTTGATTGTTTCGTTTTTTGATAAATCTGTTTTCATGGTATTGTTATTTATATAAATTATAGGTTCCCTTTGTGGTTACCCTCTATATATTTAACAAGCATGTTTTGGCTTATAGTTATGATTTTAGTGTTTTTTTTTCATTTTTATGGTATTCTTAAAGAATTGGTTATTTCATTGTCATATTCTTACAAAATCTTTTTCCATTATGATGTGATAATCCTACTCTTAATGCATGTGCAGTATTTTCTTTATAGGTCACCCATTCTAAATTATCAACTCTGTTATTAGCTTTGTTACCATCGAGATGATTTACGCAAGGTTTATTATGTGGATTGGGAATAAAGTTAATAGCAACTACTTGATGAACTTGTAATCGTTTTCTCCAGCCTTCTGTTTTATTACCAATCCCCACTCCAAGATACCCTTGTTTATCTGGGTTCAAGGATTTCATCTTACTCTTAATTATATAATTTGAGTATCCGGCATTTACTATTCTGTCATTGCTCCTTATATTTCCTAAATTACTTACTTGTATATAGGTTTCATAACCTTTTACATTTTTCCATATTTCTTTCATACTACTAATATACTATTATTTTTTCTATTATCCAAATCTTTTTACATATATTTGGTTCCTATATGCAGTTTTTTATTATTTGGGTTCTGTATTCTATTCCAATTACATATTGCTAGACTCATTACAGCGTCATCATGTGCCCCCGACATTGCACCATACTGAACTTTTCCACTTGGTAGGTATTTGTATTGGAACATTTGTAGTTCTTGGTATAGTGGTTGGAATAGTTTAGGCGAGGGTAGTTCCAATCCACCATCTGCTATATCACTTATCAACCTTCGTATTATATTTTCCTTACTCTGGTTGGAGGTTATGAATGATTGTGCGTTTCTATACCTTTTTCGTATCATCTCATATACTGGATCACCTACTCCATTGGTTTCTACAAAGAGTTTAGTTTTATATCTCTCGCAGTAGTAGGTTACTTTATCTACTATCTCTGTATATTCCAATCCTCGTGCTCTCCATATCCATACTACTCTACCACTTGTATCCATTATAGTTAGTACTGCGTAATCACCCTTGGTTC
>Ga0209653_1001056_pt1 | contig 22837 bp, 18 predicted proteins | sample SaaInl6LU_22_DNA_FD_184644 | JGI IMG/M metagenome (GOLD analysis project Ga0209653, IMG submission 184644) | Marine microbial communities from expanding oxygen minimum zones in the Saanich Inlet - ESP_116LU_22_DNA (SPAdes) (version 2) | ecosystem: Environmental > Aquatic > Marine > Intertidal...
GTAATCAGATAGCCCTAATCTACATATTTCTGTTTCTATATAAGACTTTACTTTATTTTCTTGACCACCAATGGCTCTTACAACATACCATTTCATAACAGAATCAACCATAACTAGTTCTGAAAAAATTTAAAAAAGTTATCTAATCCAGTTTGAAAAACATAATCTATACCAGCTACTGCTAAAGCAAAAATAATTGTAAAAACAGCTACAGTTACCGTTGTTTTTTGAGCTTCTTCTTTAGAAACCCAAGTAACATTGTTACTTAACTCTTCAAAAGAATCTTTAATATATTGTATAAAGTTCATCCTTCTTATATTTTAGACACTTCGACCTTGCTCAGTGTAAACGAATTGAGAGACTTTCTCTCTTATTTTTGCACGGGTTGAGAGACTCGAACTCCCGACACCTAGTTTTGGAGACTAGTGCTCTACCAACTGAGCTAAACCCGTTTATTCATTGATAAAGGTATCCCGTAAAAACGGGACACCTTTTTAATGTTTATAAACAAATTAATAAACTACACGAAGTGTATTAGTCTAGTAATTCTGTTACCTGACCTGCACCTACAGTTCTACCACCTTCACGGATAGCGAAACGCAAACCTAAGTTTAATGCAATTGGCTGAATCAAATCAACAGTAATAGTTAAGTTATCTCCAGGCATCACCATCTCAACACCATCTGGCAAGTTAATTGTTCCTGTTACATCAGTTGTTCTTACGTAGAACTGAGGACGATAATTGTTATGGAATGGAGTATGACGTCCACCTTCTTCTTTCTTAAGAACATAAACCTCAGCCTTAAACTTAGCATGTGGAGTTACAGAACCTGGCTTACAGATTACCATACCTCTTTTTATATCAGTCTTTTCAATACCTCTTAATAAAATACCTGCATTATCTCCTGCTTCACCTCTATCTAAGATTTGACGAAACATCTCAATCCCTGTAATAGTAGAAGCTAACTTCTCAGCTCCCATACCTATAATATCTACAGAGTCTCCTGTATTTGCAATACCAGTTTCAATACGACCAGTAGCAACTGTACCACGACCTGTAATTGAGAATACATCTTCAATTGGCATTAAGAAATCTTTATCAACTTCTCTTAATGGTTCCTCGATCCAAGAATCACAAGCCTCCATTAATTCCATTACAGTATCAACCCACTTTTGCTCGCCGTTTAAAGCTCCTAAAGCAGAACCTGAAACTACAGGACCATTATCTCCGTCATAGTCGTAGAAAGATAATAATTCTCTTACTTCCATATCAACTAATTCTAACAACTCTTCGTCATCAACCATGTCAACTTTGTTTAAGAAAACAACGATACGTGGAATACCAACTTGACGTCCTAATAAGATGTGCTCTCTAGTTTGTGGCATAGGACCATCTGTAGCAGCAACAACTAAAATAGCACCGTCCATCTGAGCAGCACCAGTTACCATGTTCTTTACATAATCCGCGTGACCTGGACAGTCTACGTGTGCATAGTGTCTGTTAACAGTTTGATACTCAACGTGAGATGTATTAATTGTAATACCCCTTTCTTTCTCTTCTGGAGCGTTATCGATTTGATCGAAGTCTCTCGCTTCAGATAATCCTGCATCAGCTAATACTTTTGTAATAGCAGCAGTTAAAGTTGTTTTACCGTGATCTACGTGTCCGATAGTACCGATGTTTAAGTGCGGTTTCGAACGGTCAAAAGTTCCTTTTGCCATGATTATTAATTTTAATTCTTAGTTTAAATATATTTAGTGTCTAATACTATTATTAAAGAGCCAATGACGGGATTTGAACCCGTGACCTCATCCCTACCAAGGATGCGCTCTACCAACTGAGCTACACCGGCTTTTGCGCTAAGTTTAAAGTTTGGAATTTTATAGTTAAAATTTTCCACTAAAACTACAGCTCAGTTTTTTTTTTGAGCGAGAGACCAGGTTCGAACTGGCGACATTCAGCTTGGAAGGCTGACGCTCTACCAACTGAGCTACTCTCGCTTTTATGATTTTAAAAAATCAAAGGTCTTAATTTGTGGGGAGAGCAGGATTCGAACCTGCGAAGTCGAAAGACAACGGAGTTACAGTCCGTCCCATTTGGCCGCTCTGGAATCTCCCCAAAAAATTTAATTTAAATGAACTTACTTTTTTTTTACAAAAAAGAGCCGATGGAGGGACTCGAACCCACGACCTGCTGATTACAAATCAGCTGCTCTAGCCAGCTGAGCTACATCGGCTTTTTATAAAAAAATAATCCGCTATTTCTAACGGATTGCAAATGTAGAAAGTTTTTTTAATTTCAAAAAACTTTTTTTGAAAAAATTTCATGTTTTTTTTATGATGTTAGAGATGCCCTGTGTTTTTCTTTAGAACGTTTTAATTGTCTTTTCAAATTATCTACTGCAGCATTGAGTCCTTCTTCAAATGTTTTAGTTTCTCTTTTCACGATCAACTCACTCCCAGGAATGTTTATTTTTACCTCTGTAATCTTGTTTTCTTTATCACTTGTTTTTTGAACTTTCAAAAAAACTTCAGCATCAACAATTTTATCGTGGAATTTAACCAAAGATGCTACTTTTTGTTTTGCATAGTCTATTAATTTATAATCTGCATTAAAATTGACTGATTGTGTAAATACCTTCATAGATTACTTGTTTTTACGACTCTTTGGATGAGCCTGGTTATATACCTTTTTCACAGCATCTAAACTATTTTGTACATAGATTTGAGTAGATGCTAACGAAGCGTGCCCCAAAAGTTCTTTTACAGAATTTAAATTTGCTCCTTGATTTAGTAAATGGGTTGCAAAAGTGTGCCTTATTATATGGGGGCTTTTTTTTTGCTTTACTGACACTCTACTAAAGTAAGAATTTATTACTCGATAAACAAGTGTTCCATATATTTTATTCCCTCTTTTAGTTATAAGAAAAAACGGCTCTTGAGTCTTTATCTCCTTTTTTAATTCTATATAAAGTAAAATCGTTTTGAATACAGATGGCAGTAATGGTATGATGCGTTCTTTATTTCTTTTTCCTAAAACCTTTATTGTTTTTTTATATGCATCAAAATCTGACACCTGTAAACCTATCAATTCTATTTTTCTAATACCTGTTGAATACAACAGTTCTACAATTAACTTATCTCTTACTGTTGTAAAAGTTTGTTCCTCTTCATTTAATAGCGAAAAAACATTTTCTACTTCACTTTTACTAAAGGGAACCTGAACTTTTTTATCTACTTTTAGCGCTTTATGATTGGTTAAGGGACTTACTTCTATTTGTTGTGTTTTCAGTAAAAACTTATAAAAAGACTTTAAAGAACTTAGCTTTCTATTGATACTTCTATTTGAAATCCCCTGAGTCACGAGGCTTACAATAAAACTCCTAACGTGGTTGTAATGAACTTCTTTGAGTTGAGATAATCCAATTTCTGTTTCACAAAAATCTCTAAAAGCATATAAATCATTTTGATATGCTATTACTGTGTGATTTGAGTAGTTCTTCTCTAATGTTAGGTATTCTAAAAATGATACTATCATTAGGTGGTAAATTTTAGTAAAACTACAAAATTTTGCACTAAAAAAACCATAATGTTTTTTAAAACATTATGGTTTTTATATGGTAGTGATTTTGATTTAAAATCAAATTTAGTTTATTGTTTTAGATATCGCTTTCGGCATTTCTAAAACCTCATTACACTAACCTACTTCTTCTTGGGTTCTTAGACGTTGAACATAAGAAGCTTTTATCTTCTGAGCTCTTTTCGCTACAGACGGTTTTGTAAAGTTCTTTCTGTTTCGTAAGTTTTTCATCGTCTTTGTACGATCGAATTTACGCTTATAACGTTTTAAGGCTCTATCAATATTTTCACCTTCTTTTACTGGTATAATTAACATTTGTTGGCACCTCCCTTCATACGATATTTTCTATTTTTTTAAACTTCAAAAATTTGAGAAGTTTTTATTTTTGATTTTTGGATTGCAAATGTATCATTAAATTTTGAAATAAATTTTAGAATTTTCTATTTATTTTAAAATCAACCCTTATTAAAAATCGAATCAGTATTAATAAACGATCCGACCACAGCTAAACTTACTTTAGAGTTACTAAACAACTTCCTAAGATTAAAGAACACCTAACAATATATAAAAAGGAGTACAACTAATGTGCAGCTCTATATTCCTTGCGGTCGGTAAGCGTGTTTACAACCATGTGAAGTTTACGAAAAAATCGTTTGGCAGTAATTTTACTAAATTAGATTGGTTTAAGTTGCTGGTTTATATTCTTTGCCATCGATAACCATTTTTGCGATAATCTCTTTTAAGATTTCAGAAGTTCCTCCTCCGATTGGTCCTAGTCTACTATCTCTTAACAAACGTGCTAATGGGTACTCTTCTATATACCCATAGCCCCCTAGTAATTGTAAAGCATCATAAATTACTTCATCTGCTATTTTAGTGGATAACATTTTAGACATACTCGCTTCTTTAACTACATAATTACCATCTTCTAATCTTTTAGCAATAGAATAATTGTACTCTTTACACATGTCTACTTTACTTGCCATTTCTGCTATTTTATGGCGGAGCGCCTGAAATTTATCAATAGTCTTTCCAAAAGCGGTTCTTTCTGACATGTATTGGATTGCATAATCAACTGCATACTCTGCCCTTGCATGAGCATTAACACCCATTAACAATCGTTCTAATGCGAAGTGCTGCATAATATATGCAAATCCTTTTCCTTCTTCTCCTAATAGATTCTCTTTTGGTATTTCCACGTTGTCAAATGCAATTTCTCCTGTATCTGAAGCATGCCAACCGAGTTTATCTAACTTAGTAGCAGAAAGTCCTTTAGCATCTCTGTCTACAACAAAAATACTAATCCCTTTGTACTTTTCATCTGGGTTTGTTTTTGCAGCCACAATCAGGTAATCTGAGTATACCCCGTTTGTAATAAAAGTTTTTGACCCGTTTAAAATGTATTTTTCTTCAGATTTAATTGCTGTTGATCGTATACCTGCTACATCACTCCCTCCGAAAGGCTCCGTAATACACAAACAACCGATCTTTTCTCCAGATACACTTGGTACTAAGTATTTTTGTTTAATAAACTCACTACCTTCTTCATTTAAATGTGTCATTGCCAAATACTCATGCGCCCACATTGCAGCAGCAAAGCCTCCTGATTTTACTTTTTGTAATTCTTCTAAAAAAATAAGCGTGTAAAACAAATCCAGTTCTACACCTCCATAAGCCTCTGGAGTTCGCAAACCAAAATACCCCATCTCTCCAAACTTTCTCCAAATAAAGCGCTCAACAGCACCTTCTTTTTCCCATTTCTCTATGTGTGGCACAACTTCTTTTTGAAGAAATTCTCTAAAAGTTACACGAAAATATTCGTGCTCTTCAGTAAAATAAATACTGTTCATTTACGATGAAATTTTTCTTTGTTATTCGGCTTGCAAATATAAGACTATTCTATCGTATTTGTCTTGTGGAAAATCTTTGATGTTCTTTAATTCAGCTATATTTTGCAACTCAGCAACCTGATCTCTGTAATCAAATATTTTCTTACACAGATCAAAATCTATGTATGGGTTTTTTAAAAGTTCTTTAAAAGAAGCGGTATTTATATTTATTTTTTTGATTAACGGTTTTTCAAAAATCTTAAACAATTCCAAGGTTTTATCGGCTATTTTTTTTTCTAAACCCCAAACTTCATAGAGCTGTTCTGGGAATGAAAAACCTTGCAATTTAGAACGATACTTAATAATTCTCTCTGATGTTTTATCTCCAATTCCATAAATAGTTTTGAAATCTTCTTGGGTTGCTTTGTTAATATTTGTGGTTGTTAATTTTTTATTAAAACTTATTTTTTGAGAGTCTAGGTTCCTTTTTTTGCGATTTTTCAATTGATTTCTTTGTTTTACCCAATCTGGAAATTTAAAATACAATGCAATTGAATTTAACAATGAGTCTGACACTTGGGTGATTTTTTGAAAATCTTCTTTTGAATTGACAAATTTCCCTGTTTTTCTAAATTCAAATAACCTATCTATTTCTTTGGTAGACATGCCTAATTGCTCTGCTTTAAAATCGGAAATGTAATTTGGGTTAAAAGAAAAAATAGTGTTCTGTTTCGAAAGCTTGACTAGTTTCAAACTATCTATTCGTTTTTGAAGTTGAATTACCTCTTTTGAATTAAAATCTACAATAGCCGTATTTGAAAAATCTGCAAAAAAAATAATACTCTGTAAAACTATGATGATCAGTACAAAAAGAAAAATCCCATTCCGTTGATTTTTAGTATACCAGAAATGGGATTTACATATTTTCATTCGTATCTTTTTCAGCTTTTTATGGTTTTAAGATAACGTTTTAATTGTAGTTTAACAACTGGGAATAAGAAATACAAACCAATCATGTTTGGAAAAATCATAGCAAAAATCATAGCATCTGAGAATTTCCAAATAGAACTCATACTTGCAGCAGCTCCAATTACTATAAAAGTTAAAAACAATATTTTATACGTTAAATCTGCTACTTTACCTCTTCCAAATAAGAATTTCCATGCTTGTAAACCATAGTAAGACCAAGAAATCATTGTAGATACAGCAAATAACACAACAGCAATTGTCAAAAAGACATTCGAATAAGGGATGTATTCTGCAAATGCTTTAGAAGTTATTCCTGCACCTTCGAATGCTTCCCCATTGATAAATACTACACCAGTGCCATCACCACCATACTCAAAGAAACCACCAAAATTGAAGATTATAATGACTAAAGCAGTCATGGTGCAAATTAAAACAGTATCTATAAAAGGCTCTAATAGCGCTACTAGACCCTCTGAAGCAGAATATTTTGTTTTTACAGCCGAGTGTGCTATTGAAGCAGAACCTGCACCAGCTTCATTAGAAAATGCTGCTCTTTTAAAACCAACTAACAACACACCTATAATACTACCAACACCAAAAGCAGTTGGTTTAAAAGCTTCTATAAAGATTAATCTAAAAGCATCGTCTAATAAACTAAAGTTACTAACTATAATATATAGACATGCCAATACATACATTGCTGCCATAAAAGGAACTACTTTTTCGGTTACTTGAGCAATTCGTTTAATTCCTCCAATAATAATTATTCCTACTAAAATTGCTAAAACAACACCTATCCAAAAACCAGCACCTGCACTTTTTAACTCAAAAAGTTCTTTTAAAACAATGGTAGCTTGATTGGATTGTGCTGCATTACCGCCTCCAAAAGAACCTCCAATACAAAAGATAGCAAATAAAACCGCCGCTATTTTACCTAAAGTTTTAAACCCTTTTGCTTTTAATCCTTTTTTTATATAATACATTGGTCCTCCATAGACAGTACCATCATCTCCTATATCTCTATATTGAACACCTAACGTGCATTCAACAAATTTTGTAGACATTCCTAAAAAACCACAAATTATCATCCAAAAAGTTGCTCCTGGACCTCCAAGTGCTATAGCTAATGCTACTCCTGCAATATTTCCATTACCAACAGTTCCAGAAACTGCTGTAGCTAACGCTTGAAAATGAGAAACCTCACCATCTTTACTTTCATCTCTTATGGTATCAGGAATATCTTCATTTACACCTGCGTTATCATCACCCAAAGAGTGAAAATCAACATCATCATATTTTCCACGAACTACATTGATAGCAGTTTTCAAATGAAAAATATTTGGAAATTTAAAGTATATTGTAAAAAACAATGCACTACCAACTAATAATAACAATACAAAAGGTATGGTGTATTGGTCACCTTTGTAAATAGGAAAAAAAATTACCTCTTCAAAGAAATCTGCAATAGGCCGAAAAGCCTTATCTATCTTTTGATCTAAACCCTGCTCTTGAGTAAAAGCAAAAATTGGTGTTGCCAATAATAACAACGACAGTAGTCGTTTTTTCATAATATAAAGTTGAATTAATTTTGATTAGTGACCTGCAATATCTTAAAAAATTGAACTTTTGAAAACTTTTTCACCTTAAATTATAATTGTTAAAAACATTTTTCTTTAAAACGTTGCAAATCTTCTTTAAATGTTTTTGGGTAAAAACCTAGCTCTTTATTTGTTTTAGTTAAATCGAAACCTGTTTTTAAAGGTCTTTGTGCTTTTTGGTTTAGAGTTGTTGATGCAATTGGTTTAATTAAATCTTTATTCAATTCAAAAACTTCTGAAATCTGTTGTGCTATTTCAAAGACACTCAATAATTGTTTTGAAGAAATATGAAAAATACCTTTTACTTTTTTATCTACTGCAATTTTACAGGCTAAGGCTAAATCATCCACATAAGTTGGCATTCGAAATTGATCATCAACAATAGTTATTTCTTTTCCTTCTTCTAACATACCTTTTACCCAAAGCACAATATTATTTTTGCTCATGTCATTGACTTTACCATAAACCAAAATAGTTCTTAAAATGGTAAAGTCAATTTGAGAATTTGCTAAAACCTCCTCTGCTTTTAATTTTGATAATCCGTAATAACTTAATGGATTTGGCTTATCTGTTTCTTTGTAGAATCCTTTTGTTCCATCAAAAATAAAATCGGTTGACAAATGAACTAAATGAATATTTAGCTTCTCAGAGATTTCCTTGAGGTACTTAACAACCTCTACATTCAAAGTGTCACAAGCTTCCTTATTGCTCTCACAATCGTCAACTTGAGTCATTGCTGCTGTATTTATAATAAAATCGGGATTTATCTTTTCAATATTATTATTTAAGTTTTTTTTATTTGTGATATCTATTGATGTATAGCTAAAATCATTAGAACCACTTCTATTTTTACCTCTCGAAAATCCGAAAACTTGGTATTGTTTTTTTTCTGACAACAATAAATTAAGTAACGATTGCCCCAACAGTCCATTACTTCCTGTGATAATTATTTTAGTCATTTAAAATAGTTCTCTCAGTTTCGTAATTTGTTCTGGTCTTCCTAATACAATCAGATGCGAGCCTCTTTTGAGTGTTATGTCTGCTTCTGGATTAATGATATAATCTTTATCTAAATGTCTGTAACCAATAACTGTGCAGCCTGTTTTTTTCCGTAAATCTAAGTCTAATATTGTTTTACCTATATAATGTTTAGGGAGTTCATCAACGTCTATTTCTTCTAAGTTTGCTGTAGTTTCTCCTTCAATAGTTAACCTGTCAACAAATTCAATAACATCTGGCGTTGTAACTAGAGAAGCCATATGATCTCCCCCTAGCTTATCTGGCATAATTACATTATGTGCACCCGCAATTTTTAATTTTTTATAAGAACTTTCGTTAGACGCCCTACTTATTATTTTACAATTCTTATTGAGTTGATTTGCCGTCAATACGATAAATAAATTATTTGCATCTGAGGGGAGCGCTGCAATTAAGTTGGCTGCATTGTGTATGCCTGCATCAATTAATGTTTCATCTAAAGTTGCATCACCTTCTACATTTAAAACCCCTTCTGTATCTAAATCTGTAATCCTATCTTTATTGTGCTCTACTACAACACATTGCTCGTTATAATTTGCCAATTTTAAAACGGCTTGTTTTCCATTTCTACCATAACCACAAACAATGGTATGACCTTTTAAACGTGCTATTTTTTTTTCCACTGTCATATTTTTAAAATGTTTAAACATTTTACCACTTACCAAATATTCAGAAAATGATGAAACTGCATAACCTATAATTATAATACTTGTTAAAATTAGAAAAATTGTAAAAATTTTATCTACCTCAGAAAACGGGTGAACTTCTGAAAAACCAACAGTTGTTATGGTAATTACAGTCATGTATAAGGCATCTATAAAAGAATATTTAGACAAAAACATATAACCAAATGTGCCTATAAAAAGCACACCCACAACCAAAAAAAAAGTTTGATAAATTCTAGACTGTAAAATTTTCATAAACTACAAATCAAATACTGAACTACGTTTGGTATAAATTTTATCTTTCAGTTTTAATACAAACACGAAAGTCAGGTAAAAGCCAAAAGATAAACCTACCGTAAAAAAAGTTACGTAAATAAAATATAAACGTACATTTGACGCTCTCATTCCTAATTTATCCGCCAACCTAGCAAAAACACCAAAACCGTGTCTTTCAAAAAAATGTCTTATTTGATGTATCATAAACTAAAACCACATCGCAAGATACTATTTTATGATTTTAAAAAACATTAGAACTAAATATTTAATCGAAACTCTTAAAATAAAAGACTTACTAAACAATCTGTGTTTATTTTACTTCAAATTTTATGTGTAATTTTTACATAAACTTTAAGAAGTAGCCGGTAAAGAATTGACTTTAAATAAAAAAGGATTAATTAACTTTGCATTTCTGTAAATTTACCTTTATTTGAAAGATCAAGAATACATTGAGGTTTATGGGGCTAGAGCTCATAATCTAAAAAATATTGACATTAAAATTCCAAGAGAAAAACTAGTGGTTATAACTGGTTTAAGTGGTAGTGGAAAATCCTCTTTAGCATTTGATACAATTTATGCCGAAGGACAACGGCGTTACATAGAAACTTTTTCTGCATATGCCCGACAATTTTTAGGTGGATTAGAAAGGCCCGATGTCGATAAAATCGATGGCCTTTCTCCGGTAATTTCTATTGAACAAAAAACAACAAATAAAAGCCCTCGGTCTACTGTTGGTACAATAACAGAAATTTACGATTTCTTACGATTGCTATTTGCTAGAGCTGCTGATGCTTACTCCTATAAAACAAATGAGAAAATGATTTGCTACACTGATGAGCAAATTAAAAAATTGATTTTAAAAGATTTTTCAAACGAAAAAATTATTGTTTTAGCCCCTCTAATTAAATCTAGAAAAGGACATTACCGAGAATTATTTGAACAAATTGCAAAACAGGGTTTTGTTCGAGTCCGTGTTGATGGAGAAATTAGAGAGATTGAAAAGGGAATGCGTTTAGACCGATACAAAACACATGATATTGAGGTAGTTATAGATAGACTAGCTGTTAAAGAGAATATTGAAAAGCGTTTAGACGAAACTATAAAAACAGCTTTATATTCTGGCAATAATATTCTAATGGTTATTTCTGAACACAAAGAAAAGCCTAGGTATTTTAGTAGAGAATTGATGTGTCCAACTACTGGAATTGCTTACCCAAATCCAGAACCAAACACATTCTCGTTTAACTCTCCAAAAGGAGCTTGTACTATTTGTAATGGTCTAGGCATTACAAATGAAATTAATGTAAAAAAAATAATACCAGACGAATCTATTTCGATTAAAAACGGAGGGATTTCACCTCTTGGAGAACAAAAAAACAGTTGGATTTTTAAACAACTACAAACCATTGCAGAACGTTATCGTTTTAAATTAACAGATTCGATAAAAGACCTACCCAAAGAAGCCCTTGACGTAATTTTAAATGGTGGTCATGAATCATTTTCTATCAATGCCAAAACTGTAGGGGTTAAAAAAAATTATAAAATCGACTTCGAGGGCATTGTTGCTTTTATAAAAAATCAATACGAAAATGCAGAAAGCACTTCAATAAAAAGATGGGCTAAAGGTTTTATGGATGAAGTTAGCTGTAAGACTTGTGAAGGCAAACGACTAAAAAAAGAAGCACTTCATTTTAAAATTGCCAATAAAAACATTAGTGATTTAGCACAGCTAGATATTATTGAACTAAAAAAGTGGTTTAAAAACATAGAAAAACAGCTCTCAGAAAAACAAATAAAAATTGCTTCTGAAATTTTAAAGGAAATTAGAACTAGAATTCAATTTCTATTAGATGTTGGCTTAGACTATTTAACACTTGATAGAACTTCAAAATCACTTTCAGGTGGAGAAGCTCAACGTATTCGCCTGGCTACTCAAATTGGATCTCAACTTGTAGGCGTGCTATATATATTAGATGAACCTAGTATTGGACTTCACCAAAGGGACAATCAAAAACTAATAGATTCGTTAATAAAATTACGAGATATTGGCAATTCTATTTTAGTGGTAGAACACGATGAAGATATGATAAAACATGCTGACTATGTCATAGATATTGGACCAGGAGCGGGTCGTTATGGTGGTGAAATTGTCAGTAGGGGAACTTTTGGAGAACTCAAAAATCACAAAACCTTGACCGCAGATTATCTAAATAAGAAAAAAGAGATTAAAGTTCCTGAAAAACGTAGAAAAGGGAATGGAAAAAGCATCAAATTAATAGGAGCTTCCGGCAATAATTTAAAAAATATTTCCACTGAATTTCCTTTGGGAAAAATGATCTGTGTAACTGGTGTTTCTGGAAGTGGAAAATCTACATTAATCAATGAGACCCTATACCCTATTTTAAACGCACATATCTACAGAGGCGTAAAAAAACCAATGCCTTATAAAAAGATTCAAGGCTTAGAATATATCGATAAGGTCATAGATATTGATCAGTCTCCAATAGGAAGAACACCAAGATCTAACCCTGCAACTTATACTAAGACTTTTGATGAAATTAGAAGTTTATTTGCCAAAACACCTGAAGCATCAATTCGGGGCTATAAACCAGGTCGCTTTTCTTTTAATGTAAAAGGAGGTAGGTGTGAGACCTGTCAGGGAGGTGGTGTTCGAGTTATAGAAATGAATTTTTTGCCGGATGTTCAAGTAGCATGTGAAACTTGCCAAGGAAAGCGGTTTAACAGAGAAACTTTAGAAATACGATACAAAGGAAAATCTATTGCAGATGTTTTAGAAATGACGATCGAAGATGCAACTACTTTTTTTGAACATATTCCTAAAATCCATAGAAAACTAAAAACCATAAAAAATGTTGGTTTAGGGTACATTACACTTGGCCAACAATCTACAACACTTTCTGGAGGCGAAGCACAACGTATTAAACTAGCAGCAGAACTATCTAAAAAAGACACTGGAAACACTTTTTATATTTTAGATGAACCAACAACAGGACTTCACTTTGAAGATATAAACGTTTTAATGCAGGTTTTAAATGAACTGGTAAAAAAAGGAAATACAGTATTAATTATCGAACACAACTTAGATGTTATTAAACTTGCAGACCATATTATTGATATTGGCCTAGAGGGCGGAAAAAATGGAGGAACAATTTTAACTCAAGGAACTCCTGAAACGGTTGCAAAAGATAAAAAAAGTCACACTGCTAAATTCTTAAAAGAACTATTAAACGAAATGACCAATGACAAATCAAGAGCGAAAAATTCGTGAAAAATTAAAACAGAAAACTTGGAACGAAATTAAAACCAATGACTCTTGGGCCATATTTAAAATAATGGCAGAATTTGTAGAAGGGTATGAAAAACTTAGCAAAATTGGACCTTGTGTCTCTATTTTTGGGTCTGCTAGAACCAAACCCACTCATAAATATTACAAACTTGCCGAAGAAGTTGCATGGAAACTAACCCAAAGTGGTTACGGTGTAATTACTGGTGGAGGGCCAGGAATAATGGAAGCTGGAAACAAAGGTGCTACAGCTGGTAATGGAACTTCTGTTGGGTTAAACATAGAATTACCTTTTGAACAACACTTTAACCCGTGGATCGATAAAGACAAAAACTTAGAATTTGATTACTTTTTTGTTAGAAAAGTAATGTTTGTGAAATATTCTCAAGGGTTTGTAATCATGCCTGGGGGGTTTGGTACGCTTGATGAATTATTTGAAGCTATAACTTTAGTACAAACACAAAAAATTGGTCGTTTTCCTGTAGTTTTAGTAGGCTCTAAATTTTGGAGTGGACTGATAGATTGGATAAAAAACACTTTACTTGAAGAAGGAAATATTAGTGACGAAGATTTAAACTTATTTCGAATTGTAGACACTGCTGATCAAGCTGTTGAACATTTTAATAAGTTTTATGCGAAGTATAAATTAAAACCTAATTTTTAATATTCATTAAAGATATTTTTTCTTTTTTTTTGTGTTTGTTGTTTACTAATAATTTATGGTCAACTCAACGTAAAAGCAGTTTTTACAACCTTTTAAATTATGATGACGATTTTAGAAGTAGAAATAAACAACACATTTAACGACTATTTTGAATGGAATAGCTCCTGACTTATTTATGGTTTGTGAGCTTAAAAGCCTAACTGCATCAGACTGTATCTTTAACAATGCAACGCTCCATAATCCAAATTTTAGAAAAGCACAATTTAAATCAGGTGAACCTCTTGATACTAGTTTATTACAAACAGTGTATTACAACAACGAGAAATTAGCACTTGTAAATACAAATGTAATACCAACGAGAGTTAGAGATATTAATCACTCTACATTTACTATAGCTACCACTAAGATTTCCCTGGAAGTTTTTGTACCGTACTTAAAAGTATCTAGAGGTTTAGACAATCATTCTAAAAGACTAAGTTCTATAGAAGTATTATAGCATATTTAAATACACTACCTAAAAACAACAATGTTTTATTTACTGGAGATTTTAATTTTTACAAGAGTAATGAAGAAGGCTTTCAAAAAATACTTGACTCGAATAATACTATTGAGATTATAGATCTATTTGATAGATTATGTCCTGATTTCCTAAATAACAATAAAGATTATTGTAGCGAAAATTACGATAACTTTCACTTTTGGAATAATCGCTTTTTTGCAGATGTTCATTCGAAATCTATAAGGAGATCTTCATTAGCCAATAGATCTGGAGGAGTTATGAGTGTCTGTTTTGATGTTATTTTACTTTCTAAAAACTTAACCACGAACAATACACTCTATTACAAATCAAACTCTTACAAAATCTTTGGTAATAATAGCAATTGATATAATAGCTCAGTAAATGGCCTATTTTATGGTGGAAATTATTCACAAAATTTAAGAAAAGCGCTTTATCATTTTAGCGATCATTTGCCAATCAGTTTAAACCTAATAGTTGCTGAACCTATTTTACAAACAACACATAAAAAAACTACTTCTTTTTTAAATTCTACCACAATTCATAATCATATAATACTTAATTTAGGGGTTCATAAACTTAAAAAGTTATTATTTACAATCAATTGGGTCAAAAATCTAAAATACAAAACGGACTCTAGTAATACAGTTGAAATAAAGACAAGTCATCTAAAAAAGGAATCTATTGTATTAAATTAGATACTTTTGCTGTAGAAAAATTTATAGAATTATAATTTGAATAGAACCTGCAACATATTATTTATTTTTTTTATATTTTTTTTTGCAAATGCACAGCAAAATACAATCAACGTAAAAGCTTCTTTACTTCCAGAAAAAGACATCCTACAAATTCAGCAAGAAATTATTTTTCAAAATAAGACAAACACTACATTTTCATCAATTTATTTACACAACTGGGCAAATAGTTATAGCGATAGAAAAACAGCGTTATCTCGAAGAATGATACAAGATTTTGATAAAGATTTATATTTTACCAAAACAAAAAACAAAGGATTTTCTGATATAAAATCGTTAACAATAGATTTTGAGAATGTTACTTTTGATGAGTGGGAAAAGAATGCTGATATTGTAAAGGTTAAATTACCCAAATCATTACTACCAAACCAAAAAGTTACAATAAGGATAACCTATATTGTTAAGATTCCTAATGGTAAATTTACAGGATATGGAAAAACAAAAACAGGTTATCATTTACGCTATTGGTATATAACACCTGCCGTATTTAATAAGAAGTGGCAGTTAATGAGCAACCTTAATATTGATGATTTATACGAATATGGTACAGATTTTAAAATTGAATTGACTGTTCCTAAACCTTATGTAGTTGAAAGTAATTTATACACCTATGAAACTAAAAAAGGAACGACAAATGAGTATTATTTAGTAGGGAAAAATAAAACAGACATTATACTGAGCATTAACGGAACCCCACAGCTAAAAAAATTTAAAACAGAAAAGGTTGTTATTGATACAGATGTAGTTCATAAAAAATTAAATAAAAAACTTACAACACAAGTCTTAAATAGAGCACTATCTTTTTTAGAAAAACACTTAGGAGAGTATCCGCATAAAGAAATATACATAGACAAAACCACACAACGAAAAAACCCAATATATGGTCTAAATCAACTTCCCAACTTTTTAAAACCTTTTTCAGATATTTTCAAATATGATATTACCATGTTTAAAGCCCTCACAAGAAGGTATTTAGAAAATACTATTTTAGTAAATCTTAGAAAAGAACATTGGCTAATAGATGGTATCCAAAATTATTTAATGATAGAATACGTAGAACAATTCTACCCAGAAGTAAAATTATTAGGTGCAATTTCAGATTACCCATTCATAAGAACCTTCAATGCTGCAAAACTAAAGTTTAATGACAAATATCCTCTTTTATATCAAGCGAGTGCAAGAAATTTTTTAGATCAAGCTTTAAAAACTCCAGCAGATTCATTATCAAATTTTAATAGAAAAATTATTAGCAAATATAAAGCTGGCTTAGCATTTAGATATCTTAAAGGGTATGTTGGTCAAAAAACTCTAAACGCCTCTTTAAAAAAACTATACAAAACCAACAAACTCACTCCTATTACAACAAGTAAATTCCGTGAAATTCTCTCTGCAAAAACATCAAAAAATTTAGATTGGTTTTTTGGTGATTTTATTTCTACAAATAAAAAAATTGATTATAAAATTAAAAAAATAGAGCAAAAAGACGACAGCTTAAAAGTTACTATAAAAAACAAGAGGAATATTACAGCACCTATAGCTTTATACGGGTTAAAAAACAACGTTATTGTATCTAAAAACTGGTTTACTAATATTGATTCTCTAGCTACTTTTACAATTAAAAATGATAGTCTACAAAAATTAGTGTTGAATTACGAAAACTTATACCCAGAGTACAATACTTATGACAACTGGTTTAGAATAGACCGAAAGCTTTTTCATAAACCTTTAAAATTTTCTTTTTACCAAGATGTATCTGACCCAAATTACAACCAGTTTTTTTATCAACCTAATATCAGTTATAACTTTTATAATGGTTTAGTTTTAGGATCTACAATACATAATAAATCATTTATTCCCAGAAACTTTGAGTTTCTAGTTTTTCCCTCTTATGCAACAAAAAGTAATTCCATCATAGGTAGTGCGAATTTCTTATACAACCAATATTTTGAAAACACTAACATTTATAAAATCACGTATGGTTTAGCAGGCCGTACTTCAGATTTTGCCCCAAATTTATCATTCAGAACTCTAGTTCCTTTTGTAAACATTCTGTTTAAAAGAAAATCGTTAAGAGATGCAGGTAGAACAAGTTTACAAGCAAAACTAATCCATATTGATAAAGACGTTGCAAAAGGAAATCCAAAACAACCAGACGACAACTATAGTGTTTTAAGTTTATTGTATAAAAATAATAAAATTGATATTATTAAAGAATTACGTTATAGCTTTAGAACAGAATTGGCACAAAACTTCTCTAAAGCAGCTTTAGACATAAGCTATCGCTCTTTAACTTCCTCTAATACACGGTTAGATTTTAGATTGTATGCAGGTACATTCTTTATTAATAACACAACTGGAAACACATTTAGTTTTGGATTAGATAAGGCTAATGATTATTTGTTCGAGTTAGACTATTTAGGAAGATCTGAAAAATCTGGGGTCTTTAGCCAGCAATTCATCAATGCAGAGGGTGGTTTTAAATCGGTATTACCTACTCGTTTTGCTAATCAATACATGATAACATTCAACTCGAGTTTTGGACTATGGAGATGGATCGAATTTTATAATGATATTGGTTTTTTAAAAAACAAAGGGAATGGTATTTTCTTTGCTTATGAAAATGGAATTCGGTTTAATTTTATACACCAAATTTTAGAGTTATACCTTCCTTTATATTCTAATAATGGTTGGGAAACTACGCAACCTAATTATGCTCAAAAATTACGGTTTACACTGTCTGCTAATTTTAATGCTATTTATAATTTTTTTAGAAGAGGATTTATGTAGTTTTCTTTGATAAAATCTTCAATTGTTAATGAAAAAAATTGCAAAAACATCATTTTTCGTTAAAAATCAAACCTTTTATTCTCAATTTCTTAGTTTTTATTTTAAATTTTTAAATATCATTTAAAAATATTAGATTTGCAGCCTCATAAATGCCTTTGATTTTCATGCTAGAAACTGATTTAGAAAATGACACTCAAAAACTCTCATTTGACGAGTTTAAAAAAGAAGTTTTAAACGACTACAGAATTGCTAGAATTAGTAGAGAATGTAGTTTATTAGGAAGAAGAGAAGTTTTAACAGGTAAAGCAAAATTCGGTATTTTTGGAGATGGTAAAGAACTACCTCAACTAGCAATGGCCAAAGCCTTTAAAAAAGGTGATTTTAGATCTGGTTACTACAGAGATCAGACATTTATGATGGCTATTGGATGTTACACACCAAAACAATTTTTTGCAGGTCTCTATGCGCATACAGATATTACCCAAGAACCCATGTCTGCAGGAAGACAAATGGGTGGTCATTTTGTAACGCATAGCTTAAACGAAGATGGTTCTTGGAAAGATTTGACCAAACAATACAACTCTAGTTCAGATATTTCTCCTACCGCCGCTCAGATGCCTCGCTTATTAGGATTGGCTCAAGCATCAAAAGTTTACAGGAAAGAGAAAAATTTAGATTATAAAACTACGTTTTCTAACAAAGGAAATGAAGTTGCATGGGGTACAATTGGAAATGCAAGTACAAGTGAAGGATTATTTTTTGAAACAATTAATGCTGCTGGTGTCTTACAAGTACCAATGGTAATGAGTGTTTGGGATGATGAATATGGGATATCTGTTCATGCAAAACATCAAACTACAAAAGAAAGTATCTCTGAAGCTTTAGAAGGGTTTAGAAGAAGTAATGAAAAAGAAGGTTTTGAAATTTTTGTAGTAAATGGTTGGGACTACCCTCAACTTATCGATATTTATAACAAAGCAGCAAAAATTGCCAGAGAAAAACACATTCCTGTTTTAATTCATGTTAAAGAATTGACCCAACCTCAGGGACATTCAACATCGGGATCTCATGAACGTTACAAAAGTAAAGAACGTTTGCAATGGGAAAGAGATTTTGATTGCCTTGTAAAATTTAGAGAATGGATCTTAGATTTCGAATTAGAAACAGAATCTGGAACTATTTTATCTTTTGTTGACACAGAGGAAGAATTAATTTCCATTGAGAAAGAGGCTAAAAAATTAGTATCTAAAGCAAAGAAAGATGCTTGGAATCTTTACTACAATGAGATAAAAAACGAAATAGACGCTGTATTAAAATTGATAGATAAAGCTGCTAAGAAAAGTAAAAATGCAGTTTTTATTAACAAATTAACATCAGATTTAACCAAAAATCCTGAACCAATAAGAAAGGAAATGCTTTCTACTGCCAGGAAAGCATTACGTTACCTAAAAGATGAGAATATTCAAGAAAAATTAGCACTTCAAAAATTTATAAAAGATTTTTTCGATTTTTCTCATGAAAAATTCTCTTCTACATTAACTAGTGAAACATCTTTTAGCCCTTTACTAGTAAAAGAAGTATTGCCTACTTATGCAAAAGAAAAACAAGTAGATGCTAGAATTATTATCAGAGATAATTTTGATGCACTTTTAGAAAAACACAAAGATCTTTTAATCTTTGGTGAAGATGCAGGTTTTATAGGAGATGTAAATCAAGGGCTAGAAGGTTTACAAAACAAGTATGGTGAAATTCGTGTTGCTGATACAGGTATAAGAGAAGCTTCTATTATTGGTCAAGGGATTGGGATGGCCCTAAGAGGTTTACGTCCAATTGCAGAAATTCAATATTTAGATTATTTAATTTACGCAATCCAAACCTTAAGTGATGATTTAGCTACACTAAGATATAGAACCTATGGAAAACAGAAAGCCCCTTTAATTATTAGAACTAGAGGACATCGTCTTGAAGGCATCTGGCATGCTGGATCTCCAATGGGTGGTATTATTAATAATATTAGAGGTATTCATGTTTTGGTTCCTAGAAACATGACAAAAGCTGCTGGTTTTTACAACACACTTTTACAGGGCGATGATCCGGCCTTGGTTATCGAATGTTTAAATAGTTACCGAATAAAGGAAAAACTTCCTACCAACTTAGGTGAATTTACAACACCTATTGGAGCTGTAGAAAAAATAAAAGAAGGAACTGATATTACAATTGTTTCTTATGGTTCTACACTTCGTTTGGTTCAAGAAGCGGGTAAAGAACTTCAACAAGTTGGTATTGATGTAGAAATTATAGATGCACAAAGTCTACTTCCTTTTGATATCCATAAAGATTGTGTAAAAAGTATTACAAAAACGAATAAACTTTTGGTTGTTGACGAAGATGTTCCTGGTGGAGCCTCCGCATATTTATTACAAGAAATTATTGAAACTCAAAATGCTTACCTTCATTTAGACAGTAAACCTGCTACACTATCTGCTAAAGCACACAGACCTGCTTATGGTACAGATGGAGATTATTTTTCAAAACCTTCTATAGAAGATGTTTTTGAAAAAGTTTATGAAATAATGCATGAATACAACCCCAAAAAGTTCCCTTCTTTATATTAAGAAACAAGAAATAATTAAATCAAAAAGTCGTAATTCTATTACAACTTTTTTATTATCGTACCTCTAAAACTATATACTTCATGTGGTTGTTCTCTAATTTTTTAAAAAAACATAGATGAACTATGAACGAAACTTCATTATTCCTGTAAAAAAAATGAAAATCAGCATTTTTAATGATCAAAAATCAAGGATAGTGTTTTTTTTCTATGTATCTTTTTTGATGGAGTTTCAATAAATCTTGGTAGATAATATACTGCTTTAGGTTTCTCATACTTATTCAAACACTGAATTGAATCCTCTGAAAATTCACCTGTATTTTTTTCAATTATCAATATTACCTTTTCGCCAAGACGTTCATCAGGAATACCAGCTATAAAGAACCGCTGCTTTAAATACGGTTTTATTTTTTTTTCAATTATTTCTGGTTGTAATTTTATGCCTCCTGAATTAATTATATGATCGAATCTACCCAACCAATCAAATGAAGTGGCAGTGGTAAGTTGCACAACGTCATTAGTGAAAATAATTTTATCTGAAATATCGGTAGCTTCTATAACTAAACAATTTCTCTCATCTATAGCTATATTAACATTGGGTAAAACTTCATAAGAAGTATTAGGAGTAGTTGTATTATTTAACTTTTTTATAGCTATGTGGGTTATCGTCTCTGTCATACCATAAGTTGCAAAAGCATTTGTAGTTAACTTTTGTAGCTTTTGCTGTAGCCTACTAGAAATCACTCCTCCACCAATAATTACTAACTTTATTTGATTTAATTTTTTAAAACTATTTTCAACCTGCAAAGGTACCATTGCAGCAAAATCATAATCCTTATTCACCTCATTTAAGGGTGCTGAAGTAGCTTCTACAATATCTAAACACCAACCGAGTGTCATAGCTCTAACCAACATCATTTTACCTGCTATGAAATTAACAGGCAAACACAACAAAGCTTTTGTTTTTGATTTTAAACTAAAATAATTACCTGTTGCAATAGCAGAATTAATCATATGATTTTTATCCAGAGCAATAGGTTTAGGTATTCCTGTAGACCCAGAAGTGGTAACAGTAACAGTTGCTGTATTTGAATTGAACCAATCTGTAAAAAAGTAATGTATTTCTCTTGATAACGATTTTGAATATGCCACCAATTTTTCCTCATTTGTAAATGAAAAACCATTGAGCCTAAAATCTTTATGAATACTATTTACTTTCAAAATTAAACATTTCCAATTTCACTTATTCAACTTTCTGAACGCTCAAACTCTACGCATTCTATTTTTCCTGTTAATTTTTCCATCCAATTACTCCATTTATACTTTTTCGAGAAGAACAATAGCATTAAAGGATACAAGATCAATACTGGAAAAAACATTTCTAAACCAACAGAAGGTTCTGATGTATCTATATATAAAGCATCCGTTTGAAAAACTGTCCAATCTGTGGTAACAAAAAATGCAGCAGTAATATTATTAATTGCATGTAATCCTAAAGCCAACTCTGAACCTTCATCCATTAGAGTGGTAATACCAAAGAAAAAACCTGTACCTATATAAAATACCATACTAATATAACCCAGTTTTTCTACCTCTGGATTTGCGAGGTGTAATAATCCAAAAATCACAGAGGTAACAACTAATGGAAACCACCTATTTCTGCAAAGGACTCCCAAGCCTTGCATAAAATACCCTCTAAACAATAATTCTTCAAAAGAAGTTTGCAGTGGTAAAAACAAAAAAGAAATGGCAACAAGTGTAAAAAAAGGAACTGGTTTAAAATTCCACATATAGTTTTCTGGTGCTGAAAACATACCTAAGAGTATAGCTAACACAGCTACTAAACCCCATGAAAAAAAGGCAAACCAATATCTCTTCCAATCAATCTTATCTCTACTTGTAACTAAAGAAGTTATGCTTCTTTTGTGAATAAATTTTACAGCCACTAACAAAGAAAGTAAAGCAAAAACAAAAGTGAGTATCATTAAAAATAGGTATAAATTATTATTAATACCTAATTGTGTAAACATTGTTTCTGCATGTTTTGCAAACTCTTCAAAACTATCTGATTTATTAAATGCAACTATCATTAGAGGAACAGGGCCCATAAATTGCCAACCTAATACAATTAAGAAAATTGAAACTAACCAAAAATACCAATCTTTATTCCCTTTATAAGCTTGTTGTATAAAATTCATTTGTCTATTTTTTGAGTAAAAAATTTGGGATATCTATTGCCCACCT
>Ga0209653_1001059_pt1 | contig 22805 bp, 21 predicted proteins | sample SaaInl6LU_22_DNA_FD_184644 | JGI IMG/M metagenome (GOLD analysis project Ga0209653, IMG submission 184644) | Marine microbial communities from expanding oxygen minimum zones in the Saanich Inlet - ESP_116LU_22_DNA (SPAdes) (version 2) | ecosystem: Environmental > Aquatic > Marine > Intertidal...
TTTTTAATATCAATTATAAATTCGATTTCAAAATCTTTATTATAATTAATAACATCGATGCATGAATTAGCATGTGACCCGCCACCAATAAGGACAATTTTTTTAGACATTTTTTTTTATTACTATGCTTGGAAAAATTTTTAAAACATCAATATTTAATTTTAATTTTTTAATTTCTTTAAAAATTTCGTTTGTATAATACGAAGTAATTATAATTAATTTTTTTGAACTTAAGTTACTTCTTATTACTTTTTTTATTTTTAAATTACTTTCGCCTATAGATAAATTAATTTTAGCTTTATCCTTATCTACTATAAGCGTTTTGGGACCAATAGGTATTTTGTAAAGATTTATAGCCGCAATAGCAAATCCTCCTGCGCCCCACAAACAAATTTCATTAGGGTTATAATTTGAAATAATATGATTTAATTGTTTTATGTTTTTTTCTATATTTTTTTTAAAATTCGATACATTTAATTTGAAATTATTATGTTTTATTTTTTTTAAAAAATATTTTTTTTTAAGAATAATAATTAAATTCTCGGGAGTTTCCTTTGCATTATAAATCTGTAAATTGTATTTTTTTGATAACTTTTTAAAAGTTTCTAAAGAAAAATAATGAATATGCTGAAAAGAAAATACTTCTAGTAAGCCTTTTTTTATAAAAAAATTTATATTTGGCACTTCAATAATAAAAAAAGATTTTTCATTCATCACAGATTTAACGTCCTCAAAAATTTTTTTCAAATTATAAATATGCTCTAATGTATGTCTCATGATGATTACATCAAACTTTTTTTTACTAAAAATTGATTTAGTAAAAAAATTTTTTTTTACGTTTAGATGAAACTGGTTAGCAATATCAGCTCCTATACTCGGTTCACATCCCGCAATATCTAAATGGGAATATTTTTTTTTGAGTTTATGAAGGATATAACCATCAAAACAACCAATTTCCAAAATATTATTAACTTTTAAGAAATTAAGCTGAGTAGATATATATTTTAAAAAAAAATTATCTCTGCTTGGTATAAAATCTTTTAGCATTGCAGAGGGATATTTGTAAAAGTTAGAATAAATTTTTTCTAAGGTCTTTGAGTTAGCTTTATTTTTTAAACATAAATAATTACACTTATTACATTTGCTAATTACTAATTTTTTTTTACTCTTAACCTTATTAACCTTTAAAAAAGGGAGGTATTTTTTGTTATTTGTGGGAAAATTTGCAAGTGGAAAATCTTCAAAATTTATAAATTCTTTAATTTTACAAATTCTATTTTGAATAATGCATTTTGTCATTTTTTTTTCCTAAATTATTTAAAAAAAATTCTAAGTTAAATACTTTGTTATCGTTGAAATAGTATTTTTTATTTATATTGAATTTATCTCTTTTAATCACGTTGTTTTCTAAAATAAAGTCAAATTTTTCATGTAATTCTTTGTGGCTGTTTGAAAAATAAACTTGATTATTAAAATTTTCATATTTTCTTAGCAATATATTAAAGTTTTTTGCATAATCATGAACCAAGACAACTTTATTATTCAATAGACCATGGTCAATTGTTGATGATGGTTTTGTGATAATAATATTGCAATTACTATATAAATTTTTAAAATTGATATTACTTTTATTATCATTAAAAATATAAACGTTACTTCTATTTACAATCCTATCCTTTAATTTTTTTTCATAATCAAAACCTTCTATAATTTCCTTAGATTTGATTATAAAATTGTAATTATTATATCTCTCTGATAATGATAAGATATCTTCATAAAAAATTTGCGAGCTATCAGTATTTAAATTTAAACTTTGATAGGAATAAGTACCTGGCGGCCAATCATAGCATATAATATTATTTGTATTATTAATTTTACTATGGCTAATTTTTTTTAAATTATCAATCAATGGTCCTGAAACAATATAGTTAGAAACTATGCAATATTTTTGTTTTTCAAAATTTTTTTTACTGTACTCATCTAAAACCAATAAAGTATCTAAAATATTACTATATATTTTCCATTTAGATGATATCCATCTACTTTGAAATCCAATAGTGACAATATTTTTTTTCTTTAATATCAAAGATATCAAATTATCAAAAGTGATATCGTTACCTATCAAACAATACTTTACATTTTTAAAAAAATTATTATCAAAATCAGATAGAATTTTTCTGTATGTAGCGATAAATTTTAATACAAATATCCATTCATATAAAAAAAAAAGCGAGGGTAGCGAAAAACAAATAGGAAAAATATTTCTTAAATTGGTTTTTCCATGAAAAAAAAAATTTAATTTTTTAAAAATATAAAAATCACGAAATTTTTCATTATTTACTAACTCTATGTGCAGAATATTTTCTTTAAAAAATTTACTATCTTTATTTTTTGAATAAAACATAGTCTTTTTATATATTCTTCCATAGTCAGTTGTATGATGGGGATAAAAAATAACCTCTGGTTTAAAGTTTTTGTCAATAATTTGATTCGAAACAAAGTCATATTTATTCTTTATTGAAGTATTTAAATAAAAGTTTTTAAATTTTTTTATAATGAAATCGAGAACTTTAAAAACATTTCCTATAATTTGAAAAATAGTTTTATATAAATTTATATTATTACTTTTCAAAACTATAATCTCTAAAAAAGTGAAATAAGCAAATAATACGAATGAAACCTTTTTTTTTTTTAAAAATCTTGTAAAGTAAACTAGTTGGACTAATTTTTCATTGGCTAATAATTTTTGAAAAAAAATTGCTTTTACTTCTTTTTCAGAACCTAAATTTATTTTTTTTATTATTTTTTTATATTTATTGTAAATATGATTAACTGTAGGACGTGTTAAATAATAGGGATAATCACAAAAAATCTTGTATGAACTATGCGGTAAAAGATAGTTAAGTTGGGTGAAACTTTTCACTTTCTTAGATAAAAAAGTGGAATTTAAAATTTTCTCTTTAGGTAATTTAAGTTCAAAATAGACTATCTGAAATTTAAAAAGGGAAAAAATATATGCAAGAGGTAAAAAAAAATAGTTAAGTTGATAAAAGATAATCATTTATTAATCATGGAAAGCTTTATCATGTCTTCGGCTTGAATATCTTTTTTAGCAATTTTACCAATTACCATGTGAGACTTATTAGTAGGTATACCTGTTCCCGGTCTAGCAAATTTTATGTCTTCTTTTTTGATTTTATTTCCTTTTCTAATTATATTTTTTGCAACAATACTTCTCCTAATCATTGCTCTACTTTTTTTTTCATCATTAGATAATTTTCTTATAAAACTGCCCATGCATGACTCAATTTTTCTTATTCCATAAATTAAATCATTCATTTCATTTGGTTCTATAGCAAAAGGATGATCAGGACCTTTAAATGCTTTATCTAAAGTTATATGTTTCTCAATAATTTTTGCTCCTAAAGCAACTGCTGAAAAGCAAGCATAATTATCTACTGTATGATCAGAAAAACCAATTATTTTTTGAAATTTCCTTTTAAAATAAACTATGTTATTCAAATTTACTTGACTATTTTTTGGAGGATACAACGAATTGCAATGTAATAATGAAAATTTATTATTATTTTTTTTGTAATAATTGACTGTATCGGTAATCTCTTTAATTGTTCCCATGCCTGTTGATATTAATGTTGGCATTTGATATTTTACAATTTTTTCATGTAGTTGAAAATAATTTAAATCAATTGATGCGATTTTTATTGCTGATAGGCCAAATTTTTTTAAAAAAATCAAATCTTCTTCTCTGTGGATAGCGCTAAGTGGTATCATTTTCTTCTTTCTTACATAATCAAACATCTCGCCAAACCATTCTCTTGGCATTAAGATTTTTTCTTTAGCAACCTTCCACCAAGGTTTTTTTCCGTATAAATGATGTAGATTTACATCTTTAGTTGTTTCATTTTTTGAAAACGCCTCTTCCGCATCATATATTTGAAATTTGAAAGCATCGAATCCTGCTTTACTAGCAGCATCGATTAGTTTTTTTACTGTATTTTTTGACCTATTATGATTTGAGCCAATCTCTGCAATTGTAAAAACTGGACAATTATCACCAATGCTTTTTCCTTCAATGGATATTTTTTTTCTCATTTATTTTTTATATATTTGTTACACACTTTAATTATATCTGAAACATTTTTGATTTTGATCGTATCTTCAAAGGATATTTCAATTTTTAGTAAATTATTAATAGATTGTATCATGTCCAAATGACACAAAGAATCCCAATTTTTCAGGTTTTTTGGAGTATCTTTCAAATTAATTTTTTTAACTTTAAATTTTTTTTTAATTAAATTAATAATTTTTTTTTCCATTTATATGAAAGATACTTTGCTTTTATCTTTAATATATTTTTTTATTGAATTGACAATTTCCTTTTTAAAAAAATATGAACAAATTAAAATCGTATCATAATCTATCTTTGTTAAAAATTTTGGGTGAAAAATTTTTTTATTAAACCCACATAAGACTTTATTATGTTTTTGCACGTCATTATCACTCAGTAAAACAATTTTGTTTTTTAATTTTAAAGGCAAAAAGTTTACAATACTTGTTGCTAAAGCGCTCATCCCAAATAAAGCAATTTTTCTATTTTTTTTATAGTTAAAAATTCTTAAAATTTTATTTTTTATTTTTTCAGATTGTATTGTGCTTTGTTTTAAAAAGATATTGTCCTTATTTTTATTTAATCTTATTTTTTTTAATTCGATTTTTTTTGCGTAAACAAACAAATTTGGGTTGCCTTCGTATAATTTAATAACTTTAAAACCATTTTGAGCTAATACTGACTTAATTGTATTTTTACTAAAATAAGAAATATGCTGATGAAAAAATAAACCAAACGCTCCTGATTTGATAAGTTGCTTAATATTGGGAACATCTATAAATATATGACCATTGTCTTTTAAAGAGTACCTTACATCAGATAAAAATTTCTTATAATCATAAATATGTTCTAATAAATTTCTAAAAACAATTAAATCAAACTCTCTTTCTTTGTATACACCTTTAGAGTAAAACTGTGTTTTGATTTTATTACCAAACTTTTTTTTTGCTTGATATGACTCACTTGCGGGGTCGCACCCATAAACATCCCAACCATTCTTTTTCATTAAATCTAATAGATACCCATCGAATGAAGCAATTTCTAATACTTTACCTTTTTTTTGTTTTATTGATAAAAAAAATTTCCAAAATTTTAAAATTTCCCTAATACCCATTCCACTTTTTTTTGGTGAAGGGCAATTGTAATATTTTGAGCTATATACTTCGTTCATATACTTTTCTTTTACTTTTTTAGTTTGCTGAACCAAGTTACATTTTTTGCAAAAAGATATTTCTAATGGAAATCTTCTAATTTTGTTACTATCTTTTTTAGGTACTGCACCAAAATACATCGGGAATGATTTTAAGGAGTATATTTTATTAAAATTTTGATTTTTGCAAGCAAGACATTTTTCCATAAAAAAATTTAATTAAAGTTTTAAGGTTTTTAATAACAGGTTCTTACAACTAGTCGCAATTAAATCAACTTCATTTTTACTTTTTTTAATTTTTTTTACCACTCCACCGGCTTGCTTGACAATAAATATACCCGCTTCTACATCCCAAGTTTTTAGAGAGTTACCAAAAAAAATATCTGAAGAACCCTTGGCCAACAGACATAAAGCATATGCGGCTGACCCTATTCTTAAAACTCCTAAGGTTTTATTGTTTAGTTTTCTAAACTTTGAGAATTGTTTAGAATTATTTTTGGAAACATCAGATGATAATGCACTTATAACTAAAGAATTATCGAATGATTTATTTTGCGAAACTGAAATTTTTTTTCCATTGAGAAAAGCACCAAATTTTGTAGCGTAGAAAAGTTCTTTGAAAAAAGGGTTATATATTATACCTAAAATAGCTTTATTCTTGTGTCTCAATGCTAAAGATATTGAGCATAATTTTAATCCTCTTGTATAATTAACAGTTCCATCCAATGGATCTACTACCCACTCATAATTTGAATTATTGTTTTGATATCCAGACTCTTCTGCTAAGAAATTATGACTTTTATATTTTTTTTTTATAGTTTCTATAATTGATTGCTCGCTTAAAATATCAATTTCACTAACTAAGTCTCTATAATTTTTATTTTTTTTATAAACTATATCAACTTTATCAAAATAATTTAAAATAATCTTTCCTGATTTTTCTACAGCTTCTAGCCCTACTTTTAAAAATTTACTCATTTAATTATATTTTTAGTTTTTGACTTAAGCAAAATTTTATTAATGGGTCATTTTCAGACAATCCACTAATTTTTTGTAAGACATAACTTTTACCAAAGTTTTCTATCATATATTTAATTTGTAATGATTGTTCGTCTTTTTTATCAAAATATTTTAAAGCTGCTTGAATGCCCAATGCACAGTTGATTGGTAATTTATTATTATATAATGCAACCTGAATTGATTTTATTAATCTATTTTTTTTTGATAATTTTCTAATTGGATCTCTGGCTACTCTAGAAATCGGGTCATGTAAAAGTTTATTTGAAAAACGCTTAATTTCTTTTTTCATATAATAATATGCAAATTTTTTATCAACTAAATTACAATTTATTAGACCATTTGTAATTTCTTTAATTGCACCAACTACAACTTGTTTTATTTTTTTATTTGCCATACTCTGATGGATAAATTCACATTTCTTAAGATGCCCTAAGTATGCTGCAATTGCATGAGGTGCGTTATGTATATATAGCTTGCATAACCAATGTTTCTTTAAATGAATTTTTGAAACTGTCTCGATTTCTTTTGGCAATAAACTTATAAATTTTTCTAAAACTAATGTGCCGTCTTCAGATATTATAGACAAATCATCTTTTTCTAAAATTTTTTTTGGTGCTGTATTTGAAGTTATTACATCAGGAATTCCAAAAAAAATATTTTTATTTCTAGTTAATTTTTTTAAACCTTCTACCGTATTGATGTCATTTTCACACGATACTAAATACTTGGCATCTTTGTAAAACTCGTAATTTTTATAACAATTATCGGGTCCAACACAACTAAAAACAATATCGAAGTTTTTTACATTTATTTTTTGTGTTAATGAAAATGACTTTTCAATTTTAACCTCTTCAAAGAAATAATGATTTCTTTTTATAGTCCCAACTAAATATTTTTTTTTATAATTTAATTTTTTAATTAAATTTACATTTGAGTCTGCAAAATGAATCTTGTGACCATTTCTATAAAACAAAGGTGCAACAAAACCTCTTCCAATTGCTCCAGCTCCAAAAATTAAAATTTTATACATTTATTCTAATAGTCTATTTACCACTTTTCCAGATGGAGTTTTTGGTAACTTATCAAGAAATATTACTTCATTTGGTGACCGAAAATTACCAATTTTTTTCTTGCAAAACTCGATAATTTTGAATTTTGTTAATTTACTTTTTTCACATAGGACAATGAAGCTTTTAATTTTTTCACCAAAAAACTTGTCTTTCACTCCAATTGTCTTTGATTCTTTGATAAATCTATTGCTCATGAGGCAATCATCAATTTCTTGTGGTGAAATATTTACGCCACCTTTGACAATAATATCTTTTGATCTATCTACAAAAATAAAGTTACCATTTCTTCTCTTTGCTAGATCTCCAGTTTTAAAATATTTCTCTTTCACTACTTTAGTTTTTTTTCCACTAGAATCTAAATACCCATTAAACAAAGATGGGGTTTTTACAGCAATTTCTCCAATATAATCATTTTTTTTTATCTCTCGATTTTTTTGGTCTAAAAGTTTAATTCTAATGCCTTTCAAAGGTTTTCCTATAGTGCCAAAAATTTTATGTTTACCAGGGTCATCCATTGTAGCGACTCCTATTTCTGACATACCATAAATATTTCTGATATTAATATTAAATTTCTTAAAGAATTTTTTTTGTAAATCATTTCTTAATATCGATGAACCACAACCTAAAAATTTAATATTTTTTTTTACGCAAGGGGAACTACTTTTATATAAAGCATAAATAGCTTCTACGATCGATGGAACAACTCCTACAAATTGAATTTTTCTATTTTTTATTATTTTCCAAAATTTATCTTTAATTTCCCAAAAATTTTTCTGCAAATATACTCTCCCTGCACAAAAAATAGCATTCTTAATCGTGTATCTAAGCGATGCTGTATGGCCTAATGGTAAGATACACAAATGTCTGGTAAATAAATCTAAAAAATTTGACTTATATAATAACTTTTGACAGATGACCATGGCATTATGGGAATATCTTATAACTTTTGGATTAGCGGTAGTTCCAGATGAAAAATAGTAAACACAATCCAATTTATCATTTTTTATTTCATCTCTAAATTTGATATCAGATTTTTTAATCAAAGAATCAAAATGAGTATAGTCTCTAATAACAAAATTATTTTTATTAATTAACTTTTTATTTGATATTAATAGATGTGATTTTGAAATTTTCAAATAATAGTTAATTTTCTCCTTGCTAACGCCATAAGGTATTGGGCTAACAATACAACCAAGTCTGATAATTGCAAAATATAAAATTACAAATTCTAATGAATTTTCTAAATATAGTGAGATCACTGATTTTTTTTTAATTTTTTTTTTTTTTAAAAAATTACAAGTTTGATTTACCTTAAAATTAAAATTGCGAAATGTTAAAAAAATATTATCTTTTACCAAAAAAAAATCATCCGGGTAAGTAACGGCAACATAATTCAAAATCTCACTAAAATTTTTTTTTTTAAAAATATTTTTTATAAATGTTTTTTTTTTTACTTTCATGACTTAGTGAATCTCTTAGATTTTGATTTACCTTTTTGTTTTTGAATTAATTCTATTAATTCTCTTTTTTTTCCAAGTAGCCAAATTGTTTTTGTTTTATTATGACCGGCTCCAGGTACAATCTCGCTAATTTGAATGAAGCCTTTTTCCTTAAATTTTTTTGTAATATTTTCAATATTATCAACTTGATATGCTAAATGATGGAGTCCCTCTCCATTGTTTTTTAAAAAATTATAAACTTTCGATAGTTTGTTAATTGGCTCAATTAATTCAAGAGCTGGCATTGTGTTGAGCCCGAGATCAATAAAACCAAGCCTGACATTATGTGCTTTTTCATATATTATTTTAGTTAATGCCTTAAAGTTATAAAGATTTTCAAAATATCTTATTGAATTTTTTAAGTCTTTAACAATGTAACCAATATGATCTAATTTTAATTTCATTAGTATATTTCTAGAGTATCACCCATCGTAAAATACCAATTTTTTTGGATCATTATTTTTTTATCTTTTTTATTAACATCTATAAATTTGCAAATCATTGGCCGTTTACTTTGAATTGTGTAACTATGTTTTCTTAAAATTTTTTCACCCGATACATCGCCTTGTAACCATAAAGTAATTTCTTTGCATCCTTTTTTATAAAAAAAATTATAAGAAAAATTCAAAATTTGATTAAATATTTCAGGTCCTTTTGAATCATACATAAGGTCTATTATATGACCCCTTTTAACATTTGCATCCTGGTAAAGTTTTAAGATAACGTACCCTGAAATTATTTTTTTTGAAGATAGAAATTGAAATGCATAATATTTCTTATCTGGTCTTGACAAGTATCTCCAATTTAAAAATTTGGAACTTCTATTCAAATATAATAACTTTTGCGAACTTATCTTTTTTAAAAATCTGTCGATTTTAACGTTAAATCGTGAAATACTTTCTACAATATAATTATTTTTAAAAGTTTTTAGACTATTAATTTTTTTTAAAAACAATTTTTGCAATGATACATCATCATAATTAAAAAAAATTTTATGAATTTCATATGCCAAATAATTTGGATAACCATATATAAATTTAATTTTTCTGTCCTTAACTTCATTAAATAATTTATCAGCAACAAATTTTATTAATCCTTTATTTTGATAAGTTGGATGCACTATCATTGCAATTGAACAAGCCCCTTTAATTATTTTTTTTTTTAATCTAAAATCCATAGGTATAGCCGCAAATGTAGCCACAATTTTATTTTTTTCTTCGGCTACCCATACCATAGACTTTCCAAATGGATTGCATCCTTTATATTTCCAAAACCAATTTTTTAAGTTTCTTCTATTCCATGGGTGAGTCTCAACTATCCTATCAAGCAATAGTATTTTTTTTTCATCACCTTTTTTATATTTTCTTATAATCATTTTAATTTAAACTTTATGTAATTTTTATTTACAAATTTACTAATACAAATTTTACTCATTATTTTTATACTTTTTTTATTGTGTTTTAATACATTGGCGTATATTTCTGTAGGATAATTTCTAAATTTTAGCAGTATTAACTTTATAATTTTTTCCCCAAATCCATAACCTTGAAAAAAATTATTTATTGAGTAATCCAAAAAAAATATTTTTTTTCTCTTATCAAGTCTTACTTGTCCGATTCTTAAATTATTTAAATTTAAAATATAAATTTTGGTACTCCTTGAGCTTATTTTTTTTTTAAACCATTTGTAATGATCATAAATATCAATTTTTGATTTTGAAAAGGAATTTTTTCTATTATCTTTTGCCATGTTATAAAGAAATAAAAAATCTTTCCATGATGCCTCTCTCAAACGAGCTTTGGAACTGGGAGTTTGTAGTAAAAATAAATATCTCTCTAAAAAATCATATTGAGAATATGATATGTTATAAAGAAATTTTTTAAAATTGAAATTTCTTATTTCTTTTTTAATTATTGTAACGAAATTCTTTTTATTAATATTCTGTATATCTCTACATGAAAAAATTTTATTTTTTTTAAAAAATTTAATATTTTTATCTTGATTTTTTGAAACTTTTAAAACCAATCCTGGCAAACCAAAACAGTTTGCTTCCCTCGAAATTACACCTCCAGCTAAAATACAAAACGAAGATTTATCAAAAACATTTTTAATATTATTTATATTTTTTATAAATTGAACATTTTTTTCATTTTTAAATTTTTTTTTTAATAAATCATAATTTTTGTTTAATTCTCCAATTAAAACTAATATTTTATAGTTTTTGAAAGTTTTTGATGATAAAAATAATAAAATTTTCTCTGTATAGTTTTCTCTATCCGAGGCTCCAAATGACAATAATATAGTGTTATTTTTTTTAATTCTTTTAAAATGCTCTCTTAAGTTAATTACATTCAAATTTCTCTTAATAATTGGAATTCCAAATTTTCTTTTTTTAAAATTAAAATAAATATCCGATGGATTCACTAAGTTAAGACCAAATGTATCTATTTCAAAATCATTGTTGATAAAAATATTCGATGTTTTTTTTTTTATTTTATTAATAAAGTCTCTTTTAAAATTATAACCATCAATTATTAAATACGAATTTTTTTTTACTATCTTGTATGTTTGGTTGGCATCATTATTTTTTTTTGAATTGTTTATTTTTATGAATTTAAATTTATGTTTAGCTAATTTTTTTTTTTGATTTATTGTTAAATCTTTGTAAATGAATGTAATATCATTTTCTTGAGAAATACTATTAGCTAAAACCAAGCATCTTTCAAAATGTCCGGCTCCAATTTCAGGATTGGAATCAACCCTAAAAAAAATTTCCATTAGATAGATTTGATATACCCTATTTGAAAAGACTCAGCATATTTACACCCTATCTGTGAGCCTAATAAGTGAGCCTGAGATTCTATCGCACTAGAAGATCTTGGATAATTTTTTTTTATTTCTGATTTATAAAAGTTAAATGCTTTCAATTTTCTTTTAATAGATTTTGAAATATCCACATAATAATTTCCAACAAACCTCTCTTTTGAGTAAAAATTCCATTCAGTACTAGAAAGCGTAGGAAAATAATATAACGCTTTAATATTATTATTGTGCGCAGGTCTAACTGCTGTAGTAACAGCTTTTGACACTATTTGATGATCAACATTTAAATCACCGCTAAAATGAGTGTATACATAAGTAGGTTTAAATTTTTTAATTTCTAACTCAATCAACTTTACAATATTTAAAAAATCTATTTTATAAAGTTGATTATCTGGGTAATCATTAAATTTAAATAATTTTACACCTAGTGTTTTAAGAGCTTTTCTACAATTTAATAATCTTTTCTCTTCGTTAACGAGGGTTTTTTTATTGTTAAAATCTCTACTTCCCTCTCCTTTTGTAAAAAAAATTACCTTTACCTGATTTTTTAAATTTATGAGCTTGTTAATGGTCCCACCGCAACCTATAGTCTCATCATCAGGATGAGCTACAAAGAAAATATACTTTGCCATATTATTTTTTTAACATCTTATATAACTTCTCTGCAAAAATCCAATCTGATGGATAATCAATATCAACAGAGTCATATTCATTTATTTCAATAAATTTTGAATTTTTTGAGAAAATCATTTTTTCCTTTTTCCATGTAGGAGGTTTTGCTAAATAAAATAATGCGGCATCTATATATCCTCTTTCGAGGTCTTGAGTTCTCTTGTTATAATTATTTTTAAAAATCAGTTCTAATTTGTTCTTTTTTAAAAAAAACCCCCTAAAAAAATTTTGATTAACTTTTTTAGCAGAAAACACATAACTATTTTTATTATTGTTTAGAATCTTAATAGCTTTTTCAATAAATTTTTTTTTTATAAAAACAGAGGTTGGGTAAATACAAAATAAATTAGTATTTATATTGAGTGAAGTTTTTTTAATAAAATCTACAACAACTTCTCTTGTACCCACATAATCCCCTGATAGCTTTTTTGGTCTATTTATTATGCTTATTATCTCTTTGTTTTTTATGCTGTAGCAAATTTTTTCAACCTCATTTGAGTCTGTTGAAATAAAAATCTTATCAAATAATTTTGTTTTTATTAATTTTGTGATGACAGTATTAATTATTGGTGTTCCTAAAAAAGATTTAATATTTTTTTTTTTTATTCTTTTGCTGCCAATTCTTGCTGTTATTAAAGCTATATTCATATACCAAAAAAATTTTTAATATTTTTTAATATTTTTTTTTGATCTTTAATTTTAAGATCAAAATAAATTGGAAGAGATAATGCGTTTTTATAAAAAAATTCAGTATTTGGAAAACTTTTAAAATTATAGTCATATTTTTTTTTATAAAATTTAAATCGATAAGTGGGTATATAGTGAACTTGAAGATTAATTTTACTTTTTTTTAAATATGTAAACAAATCTTCTTTTTTTTTATTAAGCCTTTTAAAATTTATTAAAAGAGGATATAGATGGTAAGAACTTTGAAAATGTTTATTCTTAAAAGGTACATGAAAATCTTGAAATTTTAAAAAAAATTCATCATAGACTTTCGCAATTTTTAATCTTTTATTTACAAATTTATTAAGTTTTTTTATTTGAGATATACCTAAACTAGCTTGTATATCTGTTAAACGAAAATTATAGCCAATCCTTTCAATATCATATAACCATTGTTTTTTATTTTTGCGATGATCAGTTTTGTAAATACCGTGTGTCCTTAACATAGCTAACTGTTTATGAATTTCTTTATTATTTAATAAAACACTTCCACCCTCTCCAGTTGTGAAATTTTTTACTGCATGGTAACTTTGTACAACAAAATCAGCATATCTAATCGCATATTTTGTGTTTCCATAGTATTTTGTTCCCATAGCGTGACAGTTATCATTAATGAGTGAACATTTATATTTGTTGGCTAAATATCTTAAGGATCTCCAATCACAAGGAATGCCAGAATAATCAGTCGCTATTATTGCTTTAGCGTTATTAGCATTTTTTTTTAACGACATTTCTAGAATATTCAAATCCATATTGTAATTTTTTAAATCAATATCAATAAAAAAAGGTTTAGCCCCACTTCTGGCAACACTATTTGCACCTGCTAAAAAAGTAAGCGGACTTAAAAAAATAACATCATTTTTTTTCCAATTTAATAACTCAGACAAAAGATATAGCCCAGCAGTTGCATTTGACAAAACGCATGCATATTTTGATCCAAAGTATTTATTTAAAGAACTTTCAAATTTAAAAATTTGGTTACCTTGAGTTAAATTGCCATTTTTTAATGTCTTTAATACTGATAATAAATCACTTTTGTCAATATAGTGTTTTCCATAATTAATCACTGATTACTCAAAATCTTTTTTGTTGTTTTCTATTAATTTTTGAATTTCTTTTAAACTTAAAAATTTATTTTTATCACTAGAATATACAAAATTATCTTTTACACTTTTATAGTTTTTGTTTTTTTTTAAAAAATTTTTTTTATTTAAATTATTAAACTTAGAAGATGGCAATATTATGTAACAATCACTTCCCTCAACTGTTGAAAATGAGTCAGAAACTGAAATCATTTCTTCATGAATTTTTTCTCCAGATCTTTTCCCAATAATTTTTATTTTTGCCTTAGGTGATATTGCTTTAACCAATTCTAGAATTTTGTAAGATTTAATTTTTGGCACAAATATTTCGCCACCGTACATCCTGTTTAATGACTTCACTACAAAATTCACACCTTCACTAAGAGTGATATTAAATCTAGTCATTTTATTATCAGTTACACAAATTACATTAGAATTCTTCTGCTTTAAAAAAAGCGGTATAACAGAACCTCTGCTACCCATAACATTTCCGTAACGGACTACCGAAAAAATTGTTTTTGACTTTCCTTTAAAATTATTCGCAGCACAAAATAACTTATCAGCTGTCAGTTTGGACGCTCCGTATAAATTCAATGGTGATGACGCTTTATCAGTACTTAAAGCAATTACCTTTTGAACATTATTTACTAAAGATGCCTCGATTATGTTCTGAGATCCAATAATATTTGTTTTAACAACTTCAAATGGATTATACTCTGCTATTTCTACATGTTTTAGGGCTGCGGTGTGTACAACAATATCCACTGATTTCATTGCAAAAGTTAATCTTTCTTTATCTCTGACATCACCAATAAAAAATCTTAATTTTTTCGAAGTTTGTTGCTGTTCTAGTTTAAATTGTTTTTGCTCATCACGACTGTATATAATAATTTTATTTGGTTTACCTTTGCTTAATAACGTTTGTATAAATTTTTTTCCAAAGGATCCTGTGCCTCCAGTTACTAAAATTGTCTTATTTCTAAAGATATTAAACATCGATTTTTTCTAATATATTATTTTTTATAGTTACTATTTTATTGCATTGATAAAGCGCTTTCTTATCATGAGAAATCATAATTATAGTTTTATCTTTATAAAGTTTAAATACATAATCTAAAACCTTTTTTTCTGTATTTTTGTCTAAAGCATTGGTCGCTTCATCTAAAATCAATATATCGGGATTTTGCAGTACCGCTCTTGCGATATTTAATCTTTGAAGCTGCCCCCCAGAAAAAGCAGATCCTCTTTCTCCAATTTTTGTATCAATACCTCGAGCTAAACCTTCGATGACACTTGTTAGTTTTAAACTATCTAAAACTTCTAAGATTTTACTATTATTTTGCGAGATTTTAGATGTTGCAAATGTTAAATTTTCTTTGATGGAGTCATTTATAAATAAAGGGTTTTGTGTAACGATAGACAAATTAGAAATTATAAAATTTTTTCTTTGAACATTATCAATCAATATCTCGCCACTTTCTGGCCTTAACAGTCCACAAATAAGATTGATAAAAGTAGTTTTTCCAGAACCGCTAGCGCCAACAAGGCCAATTTTGTCACCAGTATTGATATCAAAACTACAGTTTTTAAGAATATATTCTTTATAATCATATGAAAAATTAATTTTTCTTAGAGATATCTTGTTTTTACATTCCATATAAATTGGTGAATCTTCTTTTATTTTTTCAAGTTCTGCTGAAAAGTTATAAATTTTGTTTAAAGTCGGTGTATAATATTTATATGAATTGTAGCTATTTATAAGTTTACCAATGGATGGAAGTGATCTGATTCCTGCAGCTAAAAAAACTGCGGATGAACTTATAACGTAATTATTAACTTCACTATATTTTATCAAATTAATAAACAAAAAAATAGCAATTAATAAAGTTACTAGAAACTCTAAGTATGGTCTTGATAATTGTGAAAAAAAATTAAAATTACGATTAGATTTTAATGCTTTTTTTACAAGTAAATCAAAATTATTTAAATAATGATCTACATAACCAGATAATTTTATCTCCTTGATGCCTACAATAAAATTATTTGTTAAAAAAAGTAAATCTGACTCTGCTTTTCTTCTGGTCTCTCCAAAAACTAATATTTTACCTCTAATTATAAAAACTAAAAAAAAGGATAAGACACATATACTAATTACTAAAAAAAAACTTGCCTGTGTATCAAAAAAAAATAAAAAAAATGTTAGAGAAAAAATAATTGCAAATTCTAGAGACATTATCATAATATTTTCTAATATAGCCACGACTCCTCCTAATTGACTTACAAAGGTGATCAGGTCTGTTGATTTTATTTTTAGTGATTTTTCAAGAGGTATCTTGGTAAATCGTGTTATGATACGTAATTTTAACTGTGATAAAATGATAAATACAAAATTTGATCTGTAAAAATTTATATAAATTGTAATAAGACTTTTTGCAAAAATTACCAAAACAAATGCTAATAAAAAATTTGCAATTAAATGAAACTCATCTGAGCTTGATAAAAAATAAAAAGGTTTTAAAAAAAGGATAATTTCTGTAACAATTGGGTATTGATTTAAGAAATTCTTATCTAATATTAAACTTATTATTGGAAATATTATACCAATAGACAAGACCTCCAACAGAGAAAGGATAAATATTAAAATTAAGTAATAAAATATTTTCTTATAATCACTATAATTTAAAAAAAATCTTAATTCTATTAAATTTTTCATTTAACTTATAATATGTTTATTTTTATTTATGATTTTTTTTAACTCTGTTATCTAATTTAATTGATGAATAATATTAAACATTTTTGTAAAAAACTAAGGTTTCTTTTTACTATTAGTCACCAACTAATTTTTAATAGTTTTCAAAAATTTTTTATAATTGATTTTCCAGTTGATCATAATCTTTTAAAAAAAAAAAATATTATTAAATTCTATAAACATAATTACAGGTATATAGTAAACACTGAGAAAAAAAAATATAATTACTCAAATTTCTTAAAATTAAATTTACTTAAAGACTTTATAACTGAAAATGTAACTTTTTTAATTTCGAAAATACATTACGAAACTAAAAAATATAAAATAAACGCACGCTCTATTACGTTCATTAGTATTGTATCTAACACTATTAATAAAGTTTTAATAAAATTGAATAATAAAGATTTAGTTTTTCAACTAGATACTGAAGAAATTTATAATTTAAAATTAGAAAAAAATGATCAAATGATTATTGAGTCACAAAACAAAATATTTCTTACTCCTGAACTTTCTAATTTTAAAAATAAAAATAGTTCGATTAAATTAAATTTAGTTTTATTTATAGATGGATTAATAAGTAAGATTATTTCAAATCCTAAAGTTTTCAAAGATATAATGCCTTTTACCTCAAATTTTTTTCGTGATGGCTTAAACTTTACCAATCACTATTCCAATGGAGAATGGTCTTTACCCAGTGCAGCAAATCTTTTTACAGGGTGTCATGTTGAAAAACACAAACTTTTTCACAATAAAAAATATTCACAAATTAACTCTGAGCTTAAAACTTTTGCAGAATTTTTTTCAGAAAACAATTTTTATTCTTTTATGATTAATGGTAGCTGGAGAATGGCACCAACTTACGGATTTTGTAAAGGCTTTGATAAAACATTATATAAAAAAGAAATGAATGCCGGGGAGGTTATAAATCATTTTTTAGATATTGATATGAATATCAAAAATGCAAAAAAATTTTATTGGTTAACATTTTTTGACCTACATGGGTCGGGTTACAACAATAATTTTGGTGATAACATAATCAATAAAATCTTATTTCAACAAGATGGACAAAAATCTGTATACTTTAAAAAAAATCTATATTTGCAAAAAAGATATTTTGAAAATTGCAAAATCTTAGATCAAAAGCTAAAAATCTTATTTGATTATATTATAAGCAACTACAATAAAAATGAAATTTTGATTTCTCTATCTACGGATCATGGGCAAAGCTTTTTTGATAATGACTTGAATCCATTGAGGGATTATAGAGTTAAAATTCCATGGTTGCTAAAAGGCAAAAATATCAATAAAAAAATTTACACAGGCATTACAGAAAATGTTGATTTATTACCAACCTTTCTAAATATTAATAAAATCAAATTTAATGAAAAAATATTTAATGGTACTTTGCCATCGTGCTTAAAAGGTAAAATGAAAAAATATGCAAAATGCCAAAGTCTCTTTCCAGGTCAGACATATAAAATGCGAATTGACACTAATAATAATACGTTTTTCTTAGAGACTGTGGAAAAGGTCTCTAACGATTGTAAAATAAAAAATTTTGATTTTAAAAAAATTATAACAATCCATAAAAATAACAAAAATGACGTTGAGAAAAAAGAAATAACTAAAATTTTTTTAAAAAGTTGTAAAGAGATATTTTCTTAATGAATTTTACATCAAAAGGAAACACCCTTAAGAATTTAAAATTAAAACACGCTACTGTACCAACTTTTCTAATATTTAAAGTAAAGGATTTTAAAAAAAATAAAAAAAAAATTATTAATCAAATTATTCAAAAGTTTATAACAAAAAAACTAATTGTGAGATCTTCTTTTATTGGTGAAGATAGCAATCAAACGTCAATGGCAGGAAAATACTTAAGTATTGGGAATTTAAATTGTAATAAAGATGTTATTAAAAACGCTATTCAGAAGGTAATAAAATCATTCAAAAATGGAAATTCAACAAAAAATCAATTTATAGTTCAAGAGTTTATTACAAATTCTAAACTATCTGGCGTTATAACTACTGCAGATATTGACAGTCAGGCACCTTATATAAATATAAATTTTACCAAAGGTTTGAAAACCGATTTGGTTACCTCTGGTATTGAAAACTCAAAAAGCTTAATAGCTCTTAATTTAAAAAAACTAAAAAAAAATAACAAATTTAAAAAACTTGGTTTTGCTATTTTAGAGCTGCAAAAAAAATTTAAAAATATTGAATTAGATATAGAATTTGTAATATCAAAAACTAATCAAGTATATATTCTCCAAGTACGACCATTGTTAATAAATATAAATTTTAAAAAACAGGTTTACGAAAAATCTTTAAACAAATTAGAAAAAAAAATTAAAAAACTTCAAAAACCGCACTTTGGATTGTATGGCGATGTAACCTATTTCGGTGTGATGCCTGACTGGAATCCAGCAGAAATAATTGGGACCAAACCTAGACCTTTAGCATTAAGCCTTTATCAAGAACTAATTACTAATACAATTTGGGCAAAGAATCGAGGTGAATTAGGATATTTGTCTCCTCAATCAAATAGGCTAATGACTACATTTTTGGGTACACCATATGTGGATTTGAGAGTTGATTTCAATTCATGGATACCAAAAAGCCTTGATGAAAATCTTAGAGAAAAACTCGTAAAATATTATCTAAAAAAATATAAGAAAAATAAAACGTCTCATGACAAAATTGAATTTGATATTGTATATACCTGCTACAACAATAGTACTGAAAGAAAAATTCAAGAACTCAAAAATAATGGTTTTAAAAATTTAGAGATCAAAAAAATAAAAAAATCATTAAAGCAGATAAATAAGAATATTTTTAGTTTACAAAAAAAATATATCGATGAAATATTTTTATTAGAAAAAAGAATAAAAAAAATCGTAAATTCAAAAATGTATTATATTGACAAAATATTCTGGTTGATTGAAGATTGCAAAAATCTTGGAACCAATCCCTTTGCAGGATTAGCTAGATCAGCATTCGTTGCTGTAGATATTTTGAATTCATTTGTAGAAACTCGCATAATTACCAAAGAAGATAAAGATAATTTTCTTTCGGGGATTAAAACAATTTCTACTGAAATCCTGGAGGATAAAAAAAAACTATCGAAAAAAAGTTTCTTAAACAAACATGGGCATTTAAGACCAAATACTTATGAAATCACATCATTGAATTATAAAGATGGTTACAACTTTTATTTCAATAAAAATAATTATCAAAATTTTAATACTAAAAAATTTGAGTTTTCAAATATGCAATTAAAAAAAATGATGCACTTTATTAAAACTTCTGAGTTAGATTTATCAGTAAAAAGATTTATTGATTTGATCAAAAATAGTATTAAATTTAGGGAATTATCAAAGTATTATTTTTCAAAAAGTATTGATCAAATTTTTGAAATTTTTAAATTTATTTCAAAAAGACACAATATTTCTTTAGAGGAGCTCTCATATTTAAAAATTCAAACTTTTCAAGAGTTGTATTATGAATTAAACAACGAAGATGTTGGCGAGTTACTCCTAAAAAATATAGAGAAAAATAAATCAAATCATAATTTTAACTCTACAGTTCCGTTACCAGACAGTATTTATAATGCTAATGACATTTTTGCCTTTAGCAAAGATGAAAGTAAGATTAACTTTATTACTCAAAAAATAATTTCTGGAGAAATAATTAAATATAGTCAAATGAATTTAAAGAATATAAAAAATAAAATTGTATGTATTGAATCTGCCGATCCTGGTTTTGATTTCATATTTTCACATAAAATAAAAGGGCTTGTAACTATGTACGGTGGTGCAAATTCTCATATGTCAATTAGATGTATGGAATTAGGTATCCCTGCTGCAATTGGAGTTGGTAAAACAAAATTTGATAAAATAGTTAATGCTGATTTTATATATTTAGACGCATTAACAAAAAAAATATCACTTTCATGAAAAGAAATGTAATTATAATACCCAAGGTAATAGAAAGATATAAAAAACAATATGAATATTCTATAGAAATAAATTTATTAAAATTCATAAAATACGTTAATAATAATTTTACAATTCAAATTTTTGATAAAAATAAAGAATATTCAAAAAAAGATATTTTTATTTTTTCAGGTGGCAATAATATTATCAATTTTTCGAAATCTGAGCATGATTTAATCAGAAGCAAATTAGACAAATTGGCTTTGAAAAATGCTCTATATCTTGGAGCCAAAATAATAGGCATATGTCATGGAGCTCATTTTTTAGCTAGTCAAAACAAGGGTACTTTTAGTATAAACAAAAAACATAATAATTCTAAACATAAAATTAAAATTGAAAATAATAAAAGAATTGTAAACTCCTTTCACAACGTAGTTATTCATAGCTTAAGTAAAAAAAATAAAATTTTAGCATTTTCAGATGATAATTCTATTGAGTTGTTTGAAAATAAAGAAATGAATTATTTAGGTATGATATGGCACCCCGAAAGGAATAAAAAATTCAATATTGAAGACAAAAAAATAATTCAAAAATTTTTATGCAATTAGTCGTTTTGGCAGCTGGTAGAGGCTCTCGTTTACCAAAAAAGTATCGTTATAGCCCTAAATGTTTAGTAAAAGTTAATAACAAAGAAATAATTAATTATAATTTAAATTTTTTTAAAAAATTTAAAAATAAAATTATGATAAGTGGCTACAAAAAAGGTGTTTTAAAAAAAAAAACTAAACATCTTGGTTTTAATTATATTCATAATAAATATTTTTCGAAAACCAATATGGTTCATAGTCTATCACTTGCGAAAAATAAAATTGTTGAGGATGTAGTAATAATGTACGGAGATATAATATTTAGTAAACAAATTTTTAATTTACTAAATAAAAATAAAGACATTTTACCTGTAAATATAAATTGGCTTAAAAACTGGAGGAGTAGAATGGGGTTAGAAAAAACACTGTTAGATGCAGAAAATATATTAGTTCAAAATAATCAAGTGAAAACGATTGGAAGCAAAATTAATCCAAAATCTCTACCAAAATATCAGTACATGGGAATAATTAAATTGAAAAAGAAAACTTTAAATAAAATTTTAGACTATTACAAATTAATCAATAACAAAAAAATTGATATGACCTCATTTATTAATAAATGCATCCAAAATAAAATACTCAAGCTAACTATAAAAAAATACAAAGATTATTGGTATGAAATTGATAATGCGCAAGACTTAAATTTTGCAAAAAAAGAAATTAAAAAATTAAAAACATTATAGTTTTACGTATTTGTAAAAATGATTGAATGAATTTTTACTTGTATATTGTAATAAATTTTAAATATGAAAAATTCTTTTGCCAGTATTTTCAAAAATTTCACATTTAAGTTTTGGTTGTCTAATAGACTTCCCTACAATATTTTTTTTATTGACTAATTTTCGATTTGTAAATTTTTCTGATCTCAATACATTCACTACTCTAATTTTTGCGTTTTTTGCTTTGATAAAGACTTTAGCATCCAAATAAACACTTGAAATAATTGGAAAGTATCCATTTTTAATTACAATTTTAGCTAAACCAATTACCCTCCAATTTTGTCTTATCCTATCAGATTGTCTGTAGCCGAGATCAAAACTTATTAATTTTCTAACTTCATCTCCATCAATGATGAAAGGTTTTTTTATATTTTTTGAAATTTTTTTTGATAGATAAGTTTTGCCACAACCAGATTGACCAAATAACCATAAACCCCTATACATAAAAACATAGTAAACGATTAATTTAATTTTTAGAATCAATAAAAATTTTTTCAGTGCATAAATCAAGCCAATTGGGTTATTAGTACTGGTCAGCTGCACGCATTACTGCGCTTCCACATCCAGCCTATCAACCTGGT
>Ga0209653_1001063_pt1 | contig 22758 bp, 26 predicted proteins | sample SaaInl6LU_22_DNA_FD_184644 | JGI IMG/M metagenome (GOLD analysis project Ga0209653, IMG submission 184644) | Marine microbial communities from expanding oxygen minimum zones in the Saanich Inlet - ESP_116LU_22_DNA (SPAdes) (version 2) | ecosystem: Environmental > Aquatic > Marine > Intertidal...
ATCAGCCGACCAGGTACCCGCTTGTGGCCCACCGGTGGAATATCTCTTCGATGCTTTTCCGGCCAGCGAGATCATTGCGATGTTGATCCAAGGCGATGGTAACTGTGCAAAAATACAATGGCAGTTGCTCGGCTTGAGCATGCCAGCTTGGGTTTTGATTATGTTTGTCGCTGTTCTCGGCGTCACTGTCTGGCGCCTACTGGCAGCACGTCAAAAGCATTGAGAATCCTGTTCGGACTCATTGCGCTAGTCGCCTTTAATACGCTTGGCGGCTGGCTGGCCAGCAGCTGGCAGCTGCCTCTACCCGGTGCTTTAGTTGGGCTAATAGTGCTGTTGGCAGTGTTGCTCACTGTGGGGCGCAGCTGGCAGGCGCCTCTCGGGCGCGTCGCCGAACCCTTGATCGCCCATCTGTCACTACTGTTTATTGCACCGACGATTGGTGCGTTTTATCTTTCACAACACCTCAATGAACAGCTGCCACTCATCGTCGCCATCCTTTTTATCAGTACTTCTGTGGCTATGGCTCTGTTAACTCTGTTGGTGCGCTGGCTGACACGCGATAAGCGAGCACTCAAACAGTGAACAGCGGCGGATTACTGGAAGCTGTCGCTGGGCAGTGGCAACTACTGGTACAGACGACACCGGCAGTCCTGATTACCGTGGTCGGCTATGCGGTCGGTTTATGGTGTTACCGTCGCGCCGACCGCCCGCTACTAATCCACCCTCTACTGATTGCTGCGCCGGTGATCTTCTTGATTGTCGACGCCCTCGCTATGCCAATAACCGACTACCACCGCGGCAATGGTGCACTGACCTTAGCACTGCAATTAGCCACTGTGGCACTGGCAGTACCTTTGGCGGCACAAGCGCGCCATCTTCCGGCGCTCTATCGCCCGTTATTGTTGGTGGTCGTCTTGGGCGCTATAGCCTCAGCCGCTCTAGCCTTGGGGCTTGCCGCACTGCTGTCGATTGACGAGCAACTACTGCGCTCAATCGCCGCTAAATCCGTTACCACGCCGATAGCCATCGGCGTCACCGAACAGCTCGGCGGCATCATCGCCATCATCGCTCTCTCTGTATTGTTGACCGGCCTGTTCGGCGCTCTGGCAGCAGAGGCTATTTACAGACGTATCGGCCTCGACGACGACCGTTGGCAGGGTCTGATACTCGGCATCTGTGCGCACGGAATTGGCACTGCCAAAGCCTTTGAGACCAGCCCGCGCTGCGGCGCTTTTGCCACTCTTGGCATGGGACTTACCGGCATCTGGTCGCCTTTTTTCCTACCCTATTTACTGACTCTGTTTATCTGAGCGCGCATAAAAAAACCTCGCCAGCACAACCGACTGACGAGGTTTGGGCCACTCTTAATAAAGTTGTTATTCGCCGACGTCAGCGGAGAGTAGTTCGACTTCAAAGATGAGCGTGGCGTTGGGACCAATGGGGCCGCCGGGCGTGCCCGCTGGTCCGTAGGCCAAATCGGCCGGTATCACCAACTCCCAAGTTGAGCCCTCTGGCATCCGTTGCAGAGCTTCTGTCCAGCCTGGGATAACTTGGTTGATACCAAAGCGAGCCGGCGTGCCTCGAGCGCGCGAACTATCAAAGACCGTGCCATCGATGAGGCGACCTTCGTAGTGAACCTCGACATTGCTTTGCGCTGTCGGCAGTGGGCCGCTACCGGCATTAATCACTTTGTACTGTAAGCCACTTGCCGTGGTCACAACCCCTTCAAGTGCTCCGTTTGCCGCGAGAAAAGCGCTACTGGCGGCCAAGTTGGCTTCACTCTCGACACTCATTTGAGCTTCTCTATCTGCGGTGGCGGCCTGCTCTTTGGCTGACATTTCGCTTTCAAATGCGGCGATGACCTCGGCGATCTGCTCCTCGCTCAGTGCAGGCTCGCCCCCGCTCTGGCCCGCCTCAACGCCGGCGCTGAAACTGGCCAGGTCGACAGCGACACCACTAGTTTGCAGTTGCTTACCGGTGGTAAAACCCATCATGTAACTGAGCTTCTGCTCTTGGCTGTCAAGTGCTGGCGCTGCGGTCTCTGGCTCTTGGTTACAACCAGCCAAAGCGATAGCCGCGGCGAGTGGCAGCGCAGTGGCGGCCTTAAAAAGAGTGTGCTTCATTGCGGATCCTTTTAGTTAGTCTGTCTGTGAATGTTTAATTTACGGTTTAATACTAGGCCATCTCTAACAGAGTATCGACCAATTTATCGATCCCTGCGGCTGCCTCGCCAATAGATTGTGCCACCATGTAAGCCGGTGTCGTCACCAACCTATTTTTACTGTCGATGCAGATCTCTGTCACTGTACAGTCACAGTGCTCAGCACCTGTCGCTTCAATTGCGGCGGCGGTTTCTGCATCGCAGCCGATAGTGCACTGGCTGCCGCTACCAAACAAACGACCTGTCATGGCCGGTGCAATACAGATCAATCCGATCGGCAGTTGGCGCTCGCGAGCAGCGCGCAGAAATGTTTCGACATCAGGTTGGATTGTCAGTTCACTGCCAGCAACGGCAAAGTCACATAAATTTTTCGCTGCCCCAAAGCCTCCCGGCACGACGACGGCATCAAACTCTTCTACCTTAGCGCTGGCGATGTCGGCAACGGCGCCGCGGGCAATGCGCGCCGACTCAATCAACACATTGCGACTTTCGCCGGCCATCGGCTCGCCGCTGAGATGGTTGATAACATGCAGCTGATCAATATTTGGCGCCAAGCAGGTTACCTGAGCAGCGGCGCGATCGAGCCGCAGCAAGGTCAAAACTGCCTCGTGAATTTCACTGCCGTCGTAAACACCACAGCCCGCCAATATCACCGCAACACGCTTACACATACCACTCTCCTCACTTACTGTTTAATAAATAGAAGATCCCATACGCCGTGTCCCAACCTCTCACCGCGGCGTTCAAACTTGGTCTCTGGTCGGAATTCAGGGCGCGGACAGTAACCGCTCTGTGCGCCGTTGCCTGCGGTGGAGGTGTTCTCCAACCCCTCGAACTGCTCTAACAATTCTAGCATCTGCTCTGCATAAGGCTGCCAATCGGTCGCCATATGCAAAATGCCCCCAGGTTTTAACTTAGACGAAATCAGACGCAAAAATTCCGGCTGTACTATGCGGCGTTTATTGTGCTTTTTCTTGTGCCAGGGATCGGGAAAATAGAGCTGAAAGCGGTCTATCGACTCATCTGGCAGACACTCCGCCAGTACGTCGTTTGCATCCGCCATATACACTTTTAAATTCTTTAAACCCAGTTGGTGCGCTTCATTAATTAAGCGGCCGACTCCGGGAGGATGCACCTCTATACCAATAAAGCTCTGCTCGGGGGCCGCTTCCGCCATCTCCAGCAGTGAGTCGCCCATGCCAAATCCGACCTCGACCACCAATGGCTTAAGAGCGCCAAAACTCTCCGCTAAATCGATCGGCCCATCGGCCAATTTAAGACCGTATTGTGGCCAAGCCAGCTCAAAGGCTCGCCGCTGTCCCTCCGTCAAACGGCCGCCGCGAACGACAAAAGATCGAATACTCTTGTCTCTAAACTCTGGCTTTAATTCAGGGGGTTGAGTGGTTTCTGACATAATTATTGCTCTTTGCAATGATCGCCAATGGCGGCGTAGATTAGGGTTAACCAACCACTGATATACGCAACACCCCCCAACGGAGTCACCATGCCTAACTGGGGTAGATCGAGTAGGACTAAAAGATACAGCGAGCCACTAAAGAGTAGCGTACCTAAAATAAAACAACTTGCCGCGATTGAACGCAAACGGCATCTCAACGGACCCGCCCAGAGCAGGCCCAAGGCCAGAGTGTGAATAAATTGGTAATTGACCCCTGTTTGCCACTGGCTCAAGCGCAGCGCACTCACGTGTGCAGACAAACCATGTGCGGCAAAAGCCCCCAGCACTACAGCCAACAGACCAAACACGGCGGTGACAAAGAGCAAAAAACGGGGTGACATGGATTTTACCTGCGTTAATGGTGCAATAAAAAAGACCGCCAGAGGCGGCCTTTTTAGTGAAGACGACCCAGTGCTAGCCCTCGAGCAGAGAGCGCACTTTTTTCATCGCATTCTGTTCAAGCTGGCGAATCCGCTCAGCGGAGACCGAGTACTCAGCCGCCAACTCGTGCAGTGTCGCCTTTTGATCGTTGAGCCAACGGCGCTGAATAATGTCACTGCTGCGCTCATCGAGAGAGGCCAGTGCACTGTGCAGACGACTGTTGCTATCTTGCTCGAAGTTGTCAGCCTCCGCCAGCAAGGCCGGGTCGCCACTGTGATCTTCAAGATAATTTGCCGGCGCGTAGAAGGCACTTTCGTCATCGTCATCGCTGGGCGCGTCAAAGGTGGCATCGCGCGAGTAGAGACGTTTTTCCATCTCCATGACATCTTTCACTTCAACACCCAAATCGGCTGCTACCGCTTGCGCTTCGTCGGCGGAGAGCCACTCCAACTCTTTTTTAGCGCCGCGCAAATTAAAGAACAATTTTCGCTGCGCCTTGGTCGTCGCTACTTTGACAATACGCCAGTTGCGGAGGATAAACTCGTGCATCTCGGCTTTGATCCAGTGGACCGCAAAGGAGACCAGGCGCACGCCTTTTTCTGGGTTGAAGCGGCGCACCGCTTTCATCAGGCCAACGTTGCCCTCTTGGATCAGATCGCCGAGCGGCAAGCCGTAACCGTTATAAGAGCGGGCGACATGGACAACAAAACGCAGGTGCGAAAGTACCAGACGGCGCGCAGCGTCGAGGTTGTCGTTGTAAAAAAGCTCTTCTGCGAGGTTTTTCTCTTCTTCAGCGGATAGCACGGGTATCCCGGCCGCCCCCTGAATATAAGCATTCAAGTTGCTGCCTGGGGTCATCCACTCCATAGTTTGAAGCGATTGATTCATGGCTTTCTCTCTCATTGATAGTTTCTGTTCAGCCCGTTGCCTGTGGCGGACCGTCACTAGACTACTAACCAGTCTAGCTTATCTATTAGTCCTTTTCCAGCGTCGAAAAGTTCCCTGCAACTACTTGTTTATTGGTACTTTTAAGGAATTTTCAAGGCATGCAAAAAGACCCTATAACTACTCCGGCGCAATCTCTCGCAACTGCCCCGTGACGGCAATAGCTGCGGCGCTGGCGCCGACTAGAGCACTGCACACCAGCAGCACTATCGCTTCAGTTAGCGTCGGACCGCGCAGAGTAAATTGGCTCTGATAGAGCGCGGCTAAGTCACTCGCAGTGACGTTGATGACTGCGGTAATAATATAAAGACCGGCCAAGGCTAACAGTGCACCGAGCAGACCGTAAAGGGCGCCAATATAGAGAAATGGCCGGCGCACGTAGCTATCGGTGCCGCCCACCCATTTAATCACCACAATTTCTTCGCGGCGATGGTCGATTGCCATCTTGACTGAGTTGCCAATCACGACCACCACACCGAGCAGTAATACCAACGCAGCTGCGCCGAGGAGCTCTCTGGCCAACTGTAAAATTGCGTGCAGGCGCTGCAACCAGAGCACGTCTAGATCGACCTCGGCGACATTGGGCAGTGCCGCCAATTGGCTGCGCAGCTGTTTGAGTCGCTCGGCGCTATCTTCTCCCTCAATTTGTAGTGCCAGCTGATCAAGATTAATACTCATCTCAAAGAGTGCCGGCAGCGGATTGTCGGGCAGACTTGCCAGAGCTCCGGAAAAACTACTGGATTGCGCCATCGCTTGCAGAGCCTGTGCCGACGACGTAAAGCTGAGATCGACCAGTTCGGCGCGCTTCTCCAATTGGCTGCGCAAAACCGCCAGCGCTTGTTGATCAACGCCGGTTTGCGCATAGATAGAGACCCGTGCGGGCTGCTCTGCAGATGGCACCAAGCGAGCGACATTTTCGACACTCAAGTAGAGGGCTGCCGGCAGTGCAATGGCAATAGCCACCACCGTGCTAGTCAATGCCGTCTGCAACCGATCCGACCCCAAACGTTTGAGGCTCTGCCCGAGAGTCATCCAGTGGTGGCTTAAATAGCTGCGCAACGGGTTGCTTGTTTGGCGTTTGCTGGTCTGTCTTTTACTCATGAGCGGCCTGCTGGACCATGGCGCCGTGATCGAGGTGGAGTACTCGGCAGGGGTTTTGACGGATAAGCTCAACATCGTGAGTGGCGACTAGCACGGCAACACCCGCCTGCTTAAAGCGGGCAAATAGCGCCATAATTTCAGCCGAGAGTTCGGGGTCTAAATTGCCAGTGGGCTCATCGGCGACAACAATGCGCGGTTTGTGAACAATCGCACGTGCAATACCTACCCGCTGCTGCTCACCACCGGAGAGGGCCAACGGTCGTTTGCTTTCCAGCCCAGCCAGACCGACTGCCGTTAAGGCTGCGCGCACGCGCTGCGCAATAGCACTACCGGGAAGCCCGCAAACCTGCAGCGGCAGGGCAATATTGTCAAAAACTGAGCGATCGGTAAGCAGCCGATGATCTTGAAAGACGGCACCAAGTTGGCGCCTATAATAAGGTATCTGGCTGTGTGGCAACCGTCCAATATTGTGTCCATTGACCAGTATAGTGCCGTGTGAGGGGCGCTCCATCACCATCAACAACTTCAACAGAGTACTCTTGCCTGCGCCGGAGTGGCCGGTTAAAAAAGCCATCTCGCCGGCCGCGAGCTCAAAGCTGACGTTTTTAAGCGCTTCGCTACCACCGCTATAACGCTTGCTGACGCCGTCAAATCGAATCATCTTACTCACTTTATTCGCTTGCGCTGAGGGTCTCTGGCGCTACTCCCCAGAGTGCTGCGACAAACTGTTCGGCGTCAAAGGGTTGAAGATCTTCCACCGCTTCACCGACCCCAATATAGCGCACCGGCACACCGAATTGAGCCGCCAAAGGGAGAATTACTCCGCCTTTAGCCGTACCATCGAGTTTAGTTAAGGCGATGCCTGTGACTCCAGCTGCCTTGTGAAATTCCCGCATCTGGGCCAGCGCATTCTGTCCTGTTCCAGCATCGAGCACTAGCAACACCTCATGTGGCGCATCGGCATCGAGCTTGCCCAGCACCCGCTTAACCTTGGCCAGCTCCTCCATCAAGTGGCCCTTGTTGTGCAGGCGTCCAGCCGTGTCGGCTATAAGCACATCAACTTCACGCGAGCGCGCCGCCTGCACCGCATCAAAGACGACCGAGGCGCTGTCGGCACCGGTGTGCTGCGCAATCACCGCCACATCGTTGCGCTCTCCCCAACTCTGCAACTGCTCCACCGCTGCTGCGCGAAAGGTATCTCCCGCAGCCAACATGACACGGCTGCCCTGACCCTGAAAGCGATGGGCTAATTTGCCTATTGTGGTGGTTTTGCCAACCCCGTTGACGCCGACTACCAGCATCACACAGGGCTTGGCAGCAGACTCAAAAGGCAGCTCCACCGGCTTTAACCGCTCGATCATGAGTTGCATTAATGCTCGCTGAACTTGATCGCTATCTTTCAGCTCGCTGCGCGCCACACGCCCAGTCAATGTCTGTAAAAGCTCACTGGTCATCTCAATACCGACATCGGCCATCAACAAGTGTGTTTCGAGCTCTTCAAAAAGTTCATCATTGAGTTCGCGCTTACCCAAAAAGAGCGAGTTGAGCCCGCTGCCGGTCCGCCCCAGTGCGGCGCGCAACCGGTCGACCAGTTTTTTGGGCGGCTCAGCGGGGCTCTCGCCGGATTCGGGCTGCCTGCCGCGCAAGCGATCAATTAGGGTTCTTTTTGCCGCTCTCTGTTCACTCATATATAGTCAGCTGAAAATCGTTTATTGATGAAACTGATCCGCGCCAAACCAGACTTCTGCTTGGCCGCGAACCCGCAAAGTATTGTATTCTAACACTCTTTACTGGGAGGTTTTGCCTCACCCAGTGCCATTAGTTTACCCACAGCAGGGAGTGCACTATCCGTCGTCCAGCCCGCTCCGCCCGCAGTCGTGCTGGCGATAATACCGCCACTTCGGTGCGCCTGATAGGTGGCCGTTGGCGCGGCCGCAAACTCCCTGTCACAGCCGCACCCGGTCTGCGCCCAAGTGGCGACCGCATCAGAGAAACCCTGTTCAACTGGCTGACCGGTGAGCTGGCCAACTGCCACTGTCTCGATCTGTTTGCCGGCTCTGGGGCACTCGGTTTTGAAGCGCTATCGCGCGGTGCTAGCCGCTGTGATTTTGTTGAACTGGAGCCTCGCGTAGCAACTCAACTGCGCCTCAATGTCGAGCGTCTTGAGGCCACAGCCGAGGTACATGCTACCCGCGCAGAGCATTTTTTAAGCCGCGCGGCGCAGCAAAGTGACCGGCAACTCTATCACTGTGTATTTTTGGACCCGCCTTTTTCGCAAGCGCTGTTGACTGAAATCGCAGCGCAATTGGAGGCGAGCGCTATAATGGATGAGGAGTGTTGGATTTACTGTGAGCTGGGCTCAGATCAAACTTTTTCTGCGCCAGTTACTTGGCAGCTCCACCGACAACGCAGTAGCGGTGCGGTGAATTATCGACTTTACCGCCGTGTTGCCGCCAACCGCACTATTGCGTAGTATGCCTCGCCATCACTTGGTGGCACTGGGCTACCTGATTAGATAGGAGCATTGCTGACTATGCGCACCATTGTCTACCCCGGCACATTCGACCCGATTACCAACGGACATATCGATCTTGTGCAGCGCGCGGCCAAGCTGTTTGACAAAGTGATCGTCGCTATCGCTACCAGTGAAAAGAAGAAACCACTTTTCGCTATCGAAAAGCGTATCGCGCTGGCCGAGCAAGTGCTCGGGCATATCGACAACGTCGAGGTGCACGGCTTTGACTACTTGTTGGTTAACTTCGTCAACGATTGTGGTGCTTGTGCCGTTATGCGCGGCCTTCGCGCAGTGTCTGACTTCGAGTACGAATTTCAGTTGGCCAATATGAACCGTGCGCTGTCACCCAATATTGAGAGTATCTTCCTTACCCCGGCAGAACATCTCTCTTACATCTCCTCCTCGCTGGTGCGAGAAATCTCTTCACTGGGTGGCGAGGTCAACAAGTTCGTCCCCGCCCCAGTGGCGCAGGCCTTGGCGAACAGCTTCAAGTCTTAGTCTTCTAGCGCTGACAGCGCGGGCAAAACACCGAGCTGCGTTGGCCTAAACGCTGTTCACGCAGCTTGCCGGCGCAGCGCAAACAGGCCTCTCCGGCGCGCCCGTAGGCCGATAATTGTTGTGCGAAGTAGCCCGGCTCGCCGTTGCCATTGACAAAATCTCGCAATGTTGTGCCGCCCTGTTCAATGGCGGCAGATAAGACTTTAACTATCTCCTCCGCCAAGCGCTGGTAGCGCTTACGGCTAATGCTACCGGCCGCCCTGTCCGGGCGGATACCTGCATTAAAGAGGGCCTCGGTAGCATAGATATTGCCCACACCAACCACCGTAGCATTGTCCATAATGAAGGGTTTCACCGCCACTTTGCGGCCGCGAGAGCGGTGCCAGAGCCGCTCAGCGTTGAACTCTGGGTCAAGCGGTTCAGGGCCCAGAGCAGCCAACTGAGAATGCGTCCCGCCGCTCCACAGACAACAACCGAAACGTCGCGGATCGTGGTAGCGCAACCGTGCACCATTGGCAAATTGCCACTCTATATGGTCGTGCAACCGGCGTGGGGTCCCGGGCTCGGCGAGACGCAAACTGCCGCTCATACCTAAATGTAACAACGCACTGCCAGTGGAAAAGTTAAACAGCAGGTATTTTGCGCGACGATCGACCGCCAGCAACTTTTGTCCGACCACCTGCTCCGACAGATCGGCTGGCACCGGCCAGCGCAGTGAACCGTTGTGAACAGATAACTCGGTGACCACACTGCCCACTATATGCGGCGCAATACCGCGACGCGTGGTCTCTACTTCAGGTAATTCGGGCATAAATCAGGCTCTTTAACAAATCACTATTAGCGTTAAGGCTATTTTCTGGCATACTTAATCTATTCAGACCACCATTGGCAAAAGGTCGATGACCCCGTAGAATGCCCGCCTTGTGGTTACATTGTAAAAGAGTAAAGGTAATACACCTATGGCTTTAGGAAAACGTCGCAACAGCGAAGAAGAATCGGAAATCGACTTGACGCCGATGCTCGATGTTGTCTTCATCATGCTGATCTTTTTTATCGTTACAGCATCGTTTGTTAACGAGTCTGGACTCGACGTCAATCGTCCGCCGACCACCGACCAACCGCCACCGCCCGATGATCCCACCAAGCGCAATATCGTTTTCCGCATCTCCGAGAGCAACGAGCTTCTACTCGATGGCCGTCGTATTGATATTCGGGCTGTGCGCGCTAACGTCGAACGCATGAGTGCTGAAAATCCTGAGGCCAAAGTGATTATCGACGCTCACCCCAAGTCTAAGACTGAGCTCTACGTGCTGATTGCCGACCAAGCTCGCGAAGCCGGTGTTTACGATGTATCCCTGGCTACCGACAACGAGAAGTAATCTTGTTCTGTCGTGTGCAAAAGCCCTGTAGCAAACTACAGGGCTTTTTTGTTGGTGGTTCTCGTTGAGCGGCGCACCCACTAAAATGCATTACACTGCCGCTGCACAACGACTACAAAGTGATGCGTGGCACAGTATAGAACTGGCTGATCAAAACGATCAGCTGCATCCCGATCTGGCGGCTCACGTTCACTACTTCTCTCTACCGCAGCCAGCTCCTGGGCTACTTTTCAGCAGCGGCAGCTTGCAAACTGCGGCCACAAAAAAACTCGGATGGTACCGCTGGCAGCCGTTGCGCCCAAAGTATCGAGCGGTCGTCGTGCATGGCTATATGGATCACACTGGGCTTTACGGCCATCTCATTCGCGAGCTGTTGGCGCGCGATTGCGAAGTACTCTGTTTTGATCTGCCAGGGCACGGCCTAAGCAGTGGCGAACGCGCATCAATAGACGATTTCCAGCACTACCAGCTGGCGCTCCGAGCCATTCTTGAGCTTCAAAAGGGTTGGCCATCTCTGCCACTTGTCGCTTTTGGTCAAAGCACCGGAGGCGCCATTCTGCTGCAGCACTTGGTGGAAAACTCAGCGACCCCATCACCATGGTTGGCAGTCAACCTCTTTGCACCGCTGTTTGAACCTGCTCGCTGGCGCTTTAATCGCCATCTACTGCGCTGGCTTTCGCCGTGGCTGACAAGTATCCCTAGAAAATTTAAAGCCAATAGCAGCGACACTCAGTTCAACCGCTTTTTATCTTCTGCAGACCCGCTACAGACCCGAGTGATACCACTGCAATGGCTCAAAGCGATGGCCAATTGGATAGCGGTTTTTCAGCATCACCAGTGTGATCACCCGCTCCATATTATTCAGGGTAACCGCGACAACACAGTGGCATGGCGCAGTAATCTGGAGCACTTTCAAAGCCATTTCAGCGCGGCATCAATTACGCTGATAGACGGCGCAGGCCACCAACTGGTCAATGAGAGCGACGCACTGCGCCGACAGATCTTTGCTGCAATAAAAATTTAATCCGCCGCTACCGGTCGTGACTGGCCGTTCTCATCAATGGCAACAAAGATAAATTCACCCTCGGTGACACGGTGTAGCTCCTCACTACCGCGCGGCTGGCACCAAACCGCTAGAGACAGTTTGATCGAGCTGCGGCCAACCGACAGCACTTGCCCGTAGCAGCTAATGATGCCGCCAACAGGTACTGGTCGCAAAAATGACATACTCGAAATCGCTACCGTAGCAGTGCGCCCTTTGGCAATCCGCTCAGCCATCACTCCTCCCGCTATATCCATCTGGCTGAGCAGCCAGCCGCCAAAAATATCACCGTTGGTGTTGGTCTCTTTGGGCATAGCTACCGTCTGCAGTAGAAGTTCTCCATTGGGCTGATGTTCTGGGATAGTCATGTATAACCTCTAATTAGGCATAGATTAAATTCGGCAACCAGGTCGCCAACTCAGGCCACACCGCCAGAAGCGTTAGAAGTAGCAACTGAATGGCGATAAACGGCATTACACCGCGGTAAATTGCTGGCGTGGGGATGTCGGCTGGTGCCACACCGCGCAAATAAAATAGTGCAAAACCAAACGGTGGCGTTAAAAAAGAGGTCTGTAAATTGATCGCCACCATTACACCGAGCCATATAGGATCAACGCCCATCGCTAACAAAATAGGCCCCACAATGGGAATAACCACATAGGTAATCTCGATAAAATCGAGAATAAACCCGAGTAAAAAAATAACCGCCATCACCACTAACAGGGCGCCCGCTGTACCGCCGGGCATCGCATTGAAGTAGCCACTGACTAGCTCCTCTCCGCCAAAACCGCGAAACACCAATGAAAACAGTGCAGCACCGATTAAAATGAGAAACACCATAGCCGTGACTTCGACGGTACTGCGCAGCACTTCAGTTAAGCGTTTAAAATCGAGTTGGCGTCTAACCAGTGCTAACAACATAGCGCCGACTGCACCCACTCCAGCCGCTTCCGTCGGCGTTGCAGCGCCGGCTAGTATCGAGCCCAAAACTGCCGCAATTAAAATAATCGGTGGCGCCAATGTAGCTAGCAGGCGCGGCACACTGGGATACTTAGGTGCCGGCAGTGCCACCGACTTATCGGGCCGTATAAATAGAGTTAAGTAGAAGCCATAGAGCAATACCAGCACCGCTCCAGGCAGCAGCGCGCCAACAAATAGATCACCCACAGAGACCGTCTTAGGGTTAAACACGCCCATACTCAGTTGTGCTTGCTGATAGGCGGTTGAGAGTATGTCACCAAGCAGTACTAGCGCAATCGAGGGTGGAATAATTTGTCCCAGCGTTCCTGTTGCACAGATCATACCGGTCGCTGCACTATCGCTGTAGCCGCGCGCGCGCAAGCTTGGCAGTGACATCAACCCCATGGTCACAACCGTTGCACCTACAATACCGGTACTAGCCGCTAACAATGTCCCAACCAACAGCACTGAAAGCGGCAGCCCACTGCGCAAACTACCGAGCAGCTCACTCATCGCACCGAGCAGCTGCTCGGCTAATTTTGATTTCTCCAGCATCACCCCCATCAGCACAAACAGCGGTACAGCAATGAGCGTAGTATTTTCCATCACGCCAAAAACGCGGCTTGGCAGCGCTTGCAGATAAGCGCTGTCAAAGTAACCGATCGCTAAACCGCCGACAGCAAAAAGCAGTGCCGTACCACTGAGAGTGAGAGCGACTGGGTAGCCCAGTAACAAAGTGGCACAAACACAGACGAACATGAACAGTGGGATCCACTCTGCTATCACAGTGTCACCTCACTGCGCGTCGACTGATCTGGGCAGACCAACCCGAGGAGTTGTAAGACTGTTTCAATCAACGTAACCAGGGCATGTAGGCTCATCAGCAACGGCAGTGCCAGCAACAGACTTTTCAACATATACCGGTAGGCTATCCCGCCGCTATCGCTAGAGCGCTCAGCCATCGCCCAACTCGCCAGGACATAGTCCCAAGCAAACCAAAACAACAAGCCCATCACCGGCAGCAAGAAGAGTAGTGTGCCGATCAGATTGATCCACAACTGTCCGCGGCGGCTAAAACCGCGATAGAAAATATCCACACGCACATGTTGATCGCGCTGAGCCGCATAGGCCGCACCCAACATAAATACAGTGGCGTGCAGATAAGTGACGCTCTCTTGCAAGGCAATAGAGCCTATCTCAAAGAAATAGCGCAACACGACAACGACGGCGGTTGTTAACGCCATAACCAAAACTAGCCAACCCAGTAGCGCCCCCAACCGATCAATCAACCAACGCAACTGCTGTGACAAAACTAACAGCCAGCGCACCGGCACCGCTGTGTCTGCCAAATTGCCACTTCTCAACATCACTATTCCTTACATGCTCTAATTTAATCCGGGACTATTGCACGCCACTCAAGGTTGACGCAATTGCTCTCTGCGTTTTGTAGCACGCTGTGCATACTCGCCTCCCAGTTTTATTGCCTTGCTGAAGTAATCGTCTGCAGCGGCTTCATCACCGCGGCGCTGCGCAACCACTCCCAAGTAGTAAGCGGCTTCAGCAGTCTGCAAATGAGAAAAGCTATCGCGGTAATCTACGGCAGCCTCATTCATCGCGTCGCGCTGCCAGCGCAGCTGCGCCCGCTGTAAATAGGGTAAGTAGTATTTTGGGGTTTTACGGATAGCGGTAGTGAGCGCCTTCTCAGCCTTATCAGGTCGTTCTAAGGCGCGCCAAATCGCCGCGCGCAACAACCAAAACTGCCCCTGCCGTGGCAATCGTTCTACCGCTATAGCGCTCTTCTCAAGTGCTTGGGTATAATTTTTTTGACGGAGTAATCTAGCCGCCTCTTCAGCCGCCAAATAGGCGGGCTCTGCGGCTTTCAACTCTGCGGTCATACGTTGGTATCTCTGTCGGTAGCGCTCACCGACCACACCCAGCTCTTCGACCTGCTGACGATTGGCATCGACGCGCTCCTGTGATGGCGGATGGCTGGCAAATAGCGCTGAGATAAAATCGTTGCTGCGCCCTTCGCTGAGCTCAACAAAGGTCTCTTGTAACTCCACCGCAGCGAGTGGATCATAGCCGGCTGCGACCATTAATTTAATGCCGTGATAGTCGGACTCAAGCTCGTCCGCGCGTCCATAACGGGCCATCCAAGCCGCTGCGCCATACTGCGAGGCGGTTCCCAACCACTCAGCAGCTTGCCCCTCAGTTCCTACCGCGATGGCTGCCAACCCCACATTGAGCAACATTGAACGGCTCATCTGTGCAGCGCCGTGGCGCGCCGCCGCATGAATAATTTCATGGCCAATGACCGCGGCCAATTGTGCCTCATCGTCAAGATGGCGCAACAAGCCACTATTAATGGCGATTTTGCCGCCGGGCAGCGCCCAGGCATTGGCTGTGGGATTGTTGATAACTATAAATTCATAGGGCAAGTCGGGCCTGTCGCTGAAGGCAGCCAAACGTCTTCCCACCTCCGCCACATAATCACCCAACTCAGGTTGGAGCCTGTAATCGCCACCTTGCTGCTGGCGATAATTGGCATAGTTAGCTCGGCCCAATTCAATTTCTTGTGCTTCGCTCACCAGTGCCAACTCGCGCTCTCCGGTGACCGGGTTCACTGCGCAGGCAGTCAAGGCTGCGCCAACAATCATCGCGACTAAGCTGCGCTGTAGCGGTTGGCTAATATGTCTTATTCGCTGCATTGCTCTCTCCTTGGCGATTTAATGTTCGCACACGCCCCCCTTTAACTGGCGCCCCGCGCGTCTATAATAGAGGCCTCAATGTTGCGCCGAAAACATCCGCTTAGGACTACTCTATGTTGATACTAATCTCTCCAGCAAAAAAACTCGACAGCCATCCCGACCCATGGCCAGAGAAGTTCCCGGCGACGACACAACCGCAAATGCTCGATGCTTCGCGCGAGCTCATCAATCAATTGCAGCAGCTAACACCCGCCGAGGTCGGCGGATTAATGAAATTGAGCGACAAACTGGCAACACTCAATTTCGAGCGCTTTCAAACTTGGTCAGAACCTTTTACCCACAACAATGCCCAGCCGGCGCTGTTTGCATTCCAAGGTGACGTCTACCAGGGGCTCGATGCCAATCAGCTCTCGGCCGAAGAACTCCAATGGGCTCAACAACATCTCCGAATCCTCTCCGGGCTCTATGGAGTATTGCGACCGCTCGATCTGATGCAGCCCTACCGATTGGAGATGGGCACTAAATTTGCAAACCACCGCGGCAGCAATCTTTACCAATTTTGGGGTGACGCAATCACTGCGCAACTCAACCAGACCTGTGCAGAGACTCAACACGGGGTTGTGGTAAATTTGGCCTCCAACGAATACTTCAGTGCAGTCAAACCCGCACAACTTGATGGCGAACTGATCACACCGCAGTTCTACGACCGTAAAAACGGCGAATATAAAATAATTAGCTTTTACGCCAAGCGTGCGCGCGGCTCAATGGCCGCCCATATCATCAAAAATCGTCTCACAGAGAGCCAACAGCTGCTGGACTTTGACCTCGACGGCTACCGCTACAGCGACGCCATGAGCAAGCCTGGCAAGCCGGCGTTTTGCCGCGATCCCGGTTAACTGCCGATCATATCCCACCGGTAATCGGCCAACAGCGTGGCGAACAACCACAAACCCACCCAGTGGTTATTCAGGAACGCTTTAAAACAAGCTTCCCTGTCACGCCCGCGCGCCCACCACAGTTGACGCATGAATAGCCCAGCGGCGACCACTACACCAAGGACAAAAAAACCACCGCGCTGATAGTGATAGCCGGCCGCGGCTAGAGCCACCAGAGCGCCCATCTGACACAAGCCAATCAGCCAAAGATCTCTGTGGCCTGCCCAGACAGCGGTCGATTTTATCCCTACACGCAGATCGTCATCGCGATCGACCATAGCGTAAAAAGTATCAAATGCTATCGTCCAGAGCAGCACGGCTAAAAACAGTGGCACCAAATCGAAGAGCGTGCGAGAGGCCATGTCACCTTGCAGTGAAAAGATAATCGGCACGCACCAGGCCCAACAGAGCCCCAGAATCAGCTGCGGAAGATGGGTGAAACGTTTGCAAAACGGGTAGAGTGCGGTCAGAGCCGCACCGGCAGCCGACCACCATAACGTCTCGATAGAGCCGGCACTCAAAACCAATAGTAGTGCCACAAAGAGCAGCAAGCCAAACAGCAACAGCGCTGCGCGCGGAGCGATCTCACCACTTGCCAGTGGCCTGAGCGCCGTCCGCTCGACCTCGCCGTCCCAGTGGCGGTCTGCGAAATCGTTGACGACACAGCCGGCGGCGCGCATCACTAAAACACCCGCGGCCACCACACCGACAAGTGTCATATCCGGCTGACCGGCCGTTGCCAAAAGCACGGCCCAACCCGCAGGCCACAACAATAGATAAGTGCCTATTGGCCGATCTAAGCGCATCAGACGGATCCAAGGGTTAGCCTTCAAGTGAGTACTTACTTTCATGTAATACCGTCTTCTTTGTCTTTTATTTTTTCTAAGAACGGCTCTAAGAATATTTCGGCGACCAGTAGCGGCCGCTGTGCAACAGTAAATCTAGAGCGCCGGCCGTAGTGTGCTGGAACCTCAAAGTGCAGATTTCGGCAGTCGGCGAACTCAAAGCCCGAGCGCTGCAGAGAGCGCTGCGCAAACAGTGCCTCACCGAGCGGGCGTGTTCCCAAACGGCGCAAATGAGCTAGCGGGCCGGAGAGTGTAGCGAGCGGCACCACGGTGCGAGCCAATACCCACGGCCGACCACAGCCGTGCAGCAAAACCTCGCGGATCATGGCCAATTGGCGTGGGGCTAAGTTGAGCTGAAAGCGCTCATCTGCGTGCGGTTGGGCTATCTCTTGCCGCAACAGCTCGACCCTAAAATCTCCTGCGGAGAGTTTTTTTAACTGTGCGGTAAGCGACTGATTGGCTGACAGCCAACCGCGCCACAGCGGTGGCACAGCGAACAAGCTGGCACCGCCAACCCAATCCAATGCGCTGTAGCTCTGCCGGCACAAGGGAAATTGCAGGCCCCAGTTTTGCGGTCTACTCAAATCGTTCAATTGTCAGTTGCCTTGTCGCGCTGTTCAGCCCTGAAACAGGTCATCAATGGAGAGATAGCGCTCACCTGTATCGTAACTAAACACTAAGACTCGGCTGCCGACCGGCAACTGCTCTGCACAATCGGCAACAGCGGCCAGTGAGGCCCCTGAAGAGATACCCACCAACAGCCCCTCTTCTTTGGCTGCGCGCACCGTCATAGCAAAGGCGTCGCTCTCATCCACACCGATAACGCCGTCAACACACTCGGCGTTGTAGACCTCTGGTACAAATCCAGCGCCAATGCCCTGCAGACGATGCAGCCCCTTGGTACCGCCACTCAATACCGGGGAAGCGGCTGGCTCTACCGCAATGACCTTGAGATCGGGCCAGTGCGGTTTGAGCGCCTCGGCTACTCCAGTAATATGGCCTCCAGTGCCCACACCGGTAATGATATAGTCGAGACCTTCCGGAAAGTCGGCAAGAATCTCGCGCGCCGTGGTCAAGCGATGCACTTCAGAGTTGGCTGGATTGGAGAACTGTGAGGGCACCCAGCTATTGGCAGTGGCTGCGGACAACTTGTCGGCCTCGGCAATAGCGCCACTCATCCCCAGCTCTTTGGCGGTCAAAACCAGCTCGGCACCGTAGGCTTTCAATATCTTGCGTCGCTCTATCGACATCGATTCGGGCATGGTCAAAATTAAACGGTAACCTTTCACCGCGCAGACCATCGCCAATCCGATACCGGTGTTGCCGGAAGTTGGCTCAATAATGGTGGTATCTTCGCGCAACAGACCATCGCGCTCGGCGGTCTCGATCATGGCCAGCGCAATACGATCCTTAATGCTTGAACCGGGATTAAACCGCTCGACTTTCATCCAAGCCTCTATGCGGTCATCAAACAGGCGGTTTAGGCGCACAACCGGTGTATCGCCAATAGTTTGCAAGATATTGTCAAATTTCATCGCACTCTCCTGTCACTGTTCAGCCGTTATTGAATTTGCAGCGCACCGCTCACCAGCGCGATGGGTAGAGGCTTGGCGAGCCAGCCGGTTGGGCTCGAAAACGCTTGTACTCCCACTGATACTGCTCGGGCGCCAAATCGATTATCGCCTCGACGCCTTGGTTTAAAGCCGCCAAAGAAGCGTCTTGATCAGCAGACCAGAGCTGCTCGTTTGGTGGTAGTGCATGCAGCGCCCAGCCCCCTTTGACACGCACCGCTGAGACCATGAACGCATTGGCCTCTGTGCGCTTGAGCAGATTACCGACCAGCGTCATGGTGCGCGCGGGATGTCCAAAAAATGGCGCAAATTCACCGCTGGTGGCTGGCGGTTGTTGATCTGGTAAAATTCCAGTGATCTCTCCGCGCTTTAACGCTTTGATCACTCCGGCAACACCGCGCACATCGGTCGGCAACACCTTGGCACCAATCCTCTCGCGGGCAGACTTTATCCAGTCATGAAACGCTTTGGAGCTGGGCGGGTCGTAGAGCGAAGTCATCGCTGCGCGCTGAGCTGCCCACATACCTATCACTTCCCAGTTGCCGTGGTGCGGCGCAATTAGCACCACCCCTTTTCTCTCTGCTATAGCGGCTTCAAGCTGGTCGACACCCGATAAATCGACAATATGTCGCGCCAACCAGGTCGGCGAGCGATTCCAGACCGCGAGAGTTTCAAAGAATAGAGTCGTCAAATCGCGCGCTCGCGCCTTCACTCGCTGCTCTTGTTGTTCGGCGGTCAACTCGGGAAAACAGAGTGCAATATTGCAGCGCATAACTCGCACTGTCGCGCTGTTACTGCGGTAGAGCAGCCAGCCTAATAGTGAGCCCAGCGTGCGCAACAGACCCAGCGGCAACCAGCCTAGCAGGCGCAGCGGGAAGATAATTAAATGTTCTCGTGTCACACACAGCTCCTGCTCAGAAAGGCGGTGTCAATGGTCGATCGGATTTCAAGTTGCTAGCCATTATAACGGTTAAGCCGCCGCTTTGGCGCACTGACAAAACTACTGTCGCACCTTTCTTTATCGTACTACCCCCGTATAATTGTCAGCGTATTTTTTAGAGAGCGATCCCTGTGACGACACCTGCCTCCCCTTCAAACTCTACACTTAGCGCCACTGCAGCAGCACCGGCCACCTTTCAAGAACTTATCTTGCGCCTGCAACAATTTTGGGCGCAACAAGGCTGTGTGGTCTTGCAACCTCTCGATATGGAAGTGGGCGCCGGAACATTCCACCCCGCAACTTTTTTGCGCGCCATTGGGCCTGAGCGCTGGAATAGTGCCTACGTGCAACCCTCGCGCCGACCCACCGATGGTCGCTACGGTGAAAACCCCAATCGCCTGCAACACTACTATCAGTTTCAAGTGGTGATGAAACCCTCGCCGGACGATTTCCAAGAGCTCTATCTGGAATCACTCAATACACTGGGCATTGATACTCTGACGCACGATGTACGCTTTGTCGAAGATAACTGGGAGTCCCCCACGCTCGGTGCTTGGGGTTTAGGTTGGGAGGTTTGGCTGAACGGGATGGAGGTAACCCAATTCACTTACTTCCAGCAAGCCGGGGGCCTCGAGTGCTATCCGGTCACCGGCGAAATCACCTACGGGTTGGAGCGTCTGGCCATGTATGTGCAGGGCGTCGACAGTGTCTATGACCTAATCTGGGCAGAGGGCCCACATGGATCAGTTACCTATGGTGATGTCTTCCATCAAAATGAGGTGGAACAGTCAACTTACAACTTCGAGCACGCCGATGTGCCTTTTTTGTTTAACTGCTTTGATCAGTATGAGCGCGACGCAGTGAAGCTAGTTGAAAACCAACTGCCACTGCCCGCCTATGAGATGGTCATGAAAGCCTCCCACACATTTAATTTGCTCGATGCGCGCCACGCGATCTCTGTGACCGAGCGACAACGCTACATTTTGCGCGTTCGTACAATGGCCCGCGCGGTTGCCGAGGGTTACTTTGCCTCGCGCGCACAGCGCGGCTTCCCGCTGGCTGAGCCCGCTATTGGGGCTGAGGTGTTAGAGCGCTATAAAGCCTTGCAGGCGAAAAAACAGGAGCAGCCCGCATGAGCCATGATTACCAACCCCTGCTGATCGAGATTGGCACCGAAGAGCTGCCTCCCACAGCCCTGGAAACTCTTGGCAATGCGTTGGCTGTCGAAATACAAAAAAGACTCACCGAGCTCAATATAGCTCACTCAGGCTGCCACTACTTTGCTGCTCCTCGCAGGCTAGCCGTCATTATTGATGAGTTGTCATCAGCGGCTCCAGCCAGTGAAGTAACCCAGTGGGGGCCGCCGCTCAAGGTGGCCTTTGACAGCGATGGGGCACCTACTAAAGCGGGTATCGCATTCGCCACTAAAAACCAGATACCGCTGGAGACGCTGGCCGAGTTTAGCGCTTCAGATGGTCAGCAAGATAAGCTCTCGATAACCCAAACTGTTAATGGCGCCAAAAGTATCGATGTACTCCAAGACATCACTGCACAGGCACTGCAAGCTCTACCTATACCCAAACGCATGCGCTGGGGTGATAGCCGCGCCGAATTCGTTCGCCCAATCAAATGGCTAGTGGCGCTGTTGGGTGACAGTGTCGTTGAGATGCAACTTCTCGATGTGCACAGTGGCAGAGAGAGTCGCGGCCATCGCTTCCATGCGCCTAACGCATTCACTATTGAAAGCCCTGCACGCTACCGCGAGCAGTTGCGCGAGCACTTTGTCATGGTAGATGGAGCTGAGCGTCGTCAACTCATCCGTGAGCGTGTAGAAATACTGGCTAAAGAAGTTGGCGGTAGTGCCGTGATCGATCCGGATCTACTCGATGAAGTCGCCTCACTCAACGAGTGGCCAGTGCCTTTACGCGGCCGTTTTGACGGCGAATTCTTGCAGGTGCCCGCCGAAGCACTCATCTCTTCGATGGCCAGCCACCAAAAGTATTTCCACATTACCAACGGCGAAGGCCAACTGCTGCCCTACTTTATCACCGTCGCCAATATTGAGAGTCGCGACCCGGCACACGTGATAGCTGGCAACGAGCGCGTCATCCGCCCGCGTCTTGCCGATGCCGCATTCTTTTACAGCAATGATTTAAAAATACCCCTGAGCCAGCGCCGCGAAGACCTGCGCAGCGTCGTTTTCCAAGCCCAGCTGGGCTCACTTTTTGATAAAAGCGACCGAGTCGCTTCACTCGCTGCAGCTATAAGTAAAACTGCCGCCAGCAATGACGATACAGCCGCCGAGAATGCTGCCCGTGCAGGCGCGTTAAGCAAAGCCGATTTAATCAGCGACATGGTCGGTGAGTTTGCCGACTTACAGGGTGTCATGGGGCGCTACTACGCCCGCGCCAACGGTGAGTCAGAAGCCGTCGCCGAAGCGATTTACGAACAGTACCTACCCCGCTTTGCCGGTGATGCTATCGCCTCAACGGCGGCCGGCAGAGCGCTAGCGATAGCCGATCGGCTCGACACCATTACGGGAATTTTTGCTATTGGCCAACCGCCGACCGGCTCCAAAGATCCGTTCGCATTGCGCCGCGCCAGTCTTGGGGTATTGCGTACTTTGATAGAGGGCCAAATGGATATCGATTTGGCCGAGTTAGTCGCACTAGCGGCTGCCGCACAACCTCTTGAAAAACCCGCAGATAACTTTGAGAAGTTAGCGCTCACTTACATCTTGGAGCGATTAGAAGGTTACTATCGAGATGAAGAAATAAACATTGCCTGCCTTAACGCCGTACTGAAAAGTGGTGCGCGTAATCCCTTGGATATCGATCATCGAGTGCGCGCTGTGGCGCATTTTGAAACCCTTCCAGAAGCTCAGGCACTGGCGGCCGCAAACAAGCGTGTTGCTAACATTCTCGCTAAACAGAGTGGCGACTCAGGCGCCGCCGGTAGTGTTTCAAGTGAGCTGTTGAGCGAGCCTGCCGAACAGCTGTTGGCCAGCCAACTGGCCAATCTGCGCCCCCAACTCGAGCAACTATTGGCTGCCGGCAACTATCGACAAGCACTGGTTGAACTGGCGTCACTGCAGCAGCCGGTAGACCAGTTTTTTGATCAAGTCATGGTTAACTGCGAGGATGACCGAACCCGTCAAAACCGGCTTGCACTACTCACCGAGCTGCGCGCGCAGTTCTTATCAATAGCCGATATTTCGCAACTTGCAGGCGCTTAAATGCAGCTACTAAACTCGCTGCGCTCGCTGCTCTTTCAGATCGGCTTTCTGGCTATTGTGATTATCGGCAGTGCTATTAACTGTCT
>Ga0209653_1001065_pt1 | contig 22733 bp, 28 predicted proteins | sample SaaInl6LU_22_DNA_FD_184644 | JGI IMG/M metagenome (GOLD analysis project Ga0209653, IMG submission 184644) | Marine microbial communities from expanding oxygen minimum zones in the Saanich Inlet - ESP_116LU_22_DNA (SPAdes) (version 2) | ecosystem: Environmental > Aquatic > Marine > Intertidal...
ACCAGCCTACGAATTCTATACGTACTCTTTCGCCCTAAAGCCTGAGGTGTACTATCCCACGGGTCAGGTAAATATGAGTCGCATCAGGCATCAAAAACTTAACATAGAACTCGATGAGACGGACGCACTTAACGATATTCACGTGAGTGTGTACGCTGTGAATTATAACGTGTTACACGTGGAGAGTGGATTAGCCGGTTTAAAATTTTAGGCTGTTAATACTAGTAATGGCTGGACGTGTTCAGCTCGCCACGAGGGGTACACAGGATGTATTCTTCACGGATAACCCCGAGTATACATACTTTATAAAAAACTTCAAGAAGCACACAAACTTTGCCAGGTATACGGTAGACCATGATGTCACAGGAGAGGTGGAGTTTGGACAGACTCTCCGATGTACCATACCCCAGAACGTCGGTGATCTTCTCAAGACGGTGAGGTTGCACATGAAGTTGGGTTCCATAGATCAATCGATTAATACCAATGTCGAACGGGGGTATGTAGAGTCCATAGGTCATGCCATCATAAACCATGTCGATATACTCATAGGGGGTAAGCTTATACAAAGGGTTACCAGTGACTTTTTACAGATACATTCAGAACATTATGTTACACAGACGAAACAGGTGAATCTATCAAAGCTCATAGGTAAACCACCTACAGAGTTATCAGGTACACCCGTGAATAGCTTTGATATTCTACCGTATTTAGGAAAAGCCACGAGCAGTCAAACGTATATAGTCGATGTACCTTTTTATTTTTACAACAACCCAGAACTGGCTGTACCCCTGTGTGCACTCACTACCCAGGAAATAGAGATCGTCATACAACTAAACACGATAGATAAGTGTATATACTATACGTATAAACAGGGAGTCTACGAAATTATATGGAAAAGGGGGTTGTTTGTATCTGATCAAGCTGGACTCATCGAGAATTTCCAAGTTCAGACGGAACTCATCGCTCTCGATGAACCTGAACGAGTCAAGTTTCAGGAGGTACCTATAGATTTCATCATCACTCAGGTACAGTGTGATATTTCCACGATTTCACCGGGTACGAGGCATAGACACAAGTTGGAATTTGTCAACCCCGTGAAAGAGTTGTACTTTATTATACAGCGACAGGGTACCGGTGTATCTCAATTCGACTACGATCACGACAGTTCTGTGTCTAATTCTGTATACACAAATTACGAAAACCTCAAGAATCTCCAATTAAACCTTGACGCTGAAACGGTCCTCGATGAAAAGACAGGAAACGTGATTCATCTCAGGGCGGTGCAGAGCGGTATTCATCATTCACGGACCCAACTCTTCAGGCGTTTCTATTCGTACAGCTTCGCCCTCGAACCCGAACGATGGTACCCCACGGGGCAGCGAAACTTCAGCTTGATCAAAGAGCAACACGTGGATCTCGCTCTCAACGACTTCTCTGGTACGAGGGAACTCAGGGTTTATGCGCTCAGTTATAACATATTGAGAATCGAAAATGGAACAGCTCGACTTATCTTCCAGTCTGGCCCAATCGATAACTCTCCCGGTGTTAATATTCGTTCTGGTTCCCCCTCTAACCCAAACTATGATGATATACCACCTGATGTTGAGGAAATGTAGTATAGAGATTATACACGTAGTTATAATAAATGGATACTTCCAGACTGGCCCAATCGGCAATTGAAATCGTCACACCAGTGTTTGAGAATGCCATGGTGCTCTCGGGGCACTACGCGAAAGCCTGTGGGCGCGACATCGTGTTGGCCAAGGATGTAGAGTACTGCATGAAGTACTGCGCCATGCATACCGTGGGGGATCACATAGGTTCACAGTTTCCAGAAGTGTACGACAGTGAAGATTCTGACCTCGAGATTGAGGAAGAAGAGGATGAGGAACCCTTCGAACCCTACACGGGATCCAACGTGACCATGCGCGCCATCACCGACGCATACGACGCGTGGGAAACCTGGGAGCCCACGAATCCGTCAGAACGGTTATTAAAAAATGCTATCGATAGTAATGAACACTTGTCCGGAGGGATGGACTGATGTGGAGTACAAGAAGTTTAAACCGGGTGACGACACGTCGGAGTCTGAATCAGATTCAGAAGAACCTGTCGTCATCAGGGGGTACAAAAAAGAAAAATATAAAAAGATTGTCACAGTGGAAGAACTTTTGCCAGAATAAAAATATATTCTTACAATAAATGTCTGCCGCCCAAGTTGCCAATGAACTCGAAGCTCAGTCTCTCAACGCCATCGTCGCGGGGTTCTCCTTCGCCGCAGCTCTGTCCTGGATGGATCTCGTTCGCTGGATGACTCACCAGGTCGTGAAGGTCCAGAAGAACAGTGGCGTGAACTACGCCATCACCGCGCTCATCACGACCATGTTGTCCATCATCGTGTACATGATCCTCTCCCGTGCCTCCAAGCGCGTGGTCAAGCCCACGGCTCCCATCTACGCCGTGTCCCGCTAAGCTCTTTTACGAGGTCTGGTGAACAGTATGAATACCAGACCAGTCATCACTATCAAAAATATATACACGAGTCCATTCCACCTCTTCGGATTCTCCAAATCGGGAATGCGCACAGGTGGGGGTAATGAAAAGTCCTTCGTGACCCTGGGGACAGTCTGGGGTTTACCAGTAGAACACTCTATGGCGAGTTTCAGGACGTGGTTGGCGTGTCTGAAGTCGTAGGGTATCAGGCGATTATTACTGCTGTAGAAGAATTGGACCCTCAGGCTCTGAATACTCTTCTGAGGTCCCGAATCAAAGTTGTGTACCACCGCATCGTCAGCCCCTGAATAATTCACGACGTCCCCACACATGAGAATGCGCCCGGTGTAAAAGGGTGTATCCGAGAAGACCGTCTTGTTAAACTCTTCTGATCCACTGCTCAACCTCACCACCAGCGCGTCGGGTCCCTGTAGATTGATACTTCCAGTGGTGAGTGTCGTACCATCCGACGAGACGTTACTCGCGGGAAGCCCCAGGATGTCATGGGGTGTCGTGTATTCACTTGGTGTAGAGTACCCGTTGATGCCCCCATAAAAGTCAAACGAAAATGGATAGTCACCCGTGAGTGTGATGCTGTTTATGTTTGAATCGTACACGGCAGACGTGATGTTTGAACTCTGAGACACGAGTTCAGCGGCGAGGGTCTTCCCGTCGTAATTGTTATTGGACAGAGACACGGTGGTGCCACTCACGGAGAAGGTGTTGTTTCTCTCGTTAATCAACAACTGACTGGCATGAATACGAGCCGATATGAGTGAAATCTTTGTCACGTCATAGATGGGGTTCTTCAATTCGATCACGTAGTCGTTAGGGTTTGGATACAACACGGGGTTTCGCTCACCACTGTCTATATCGAACGTGTATACGCTCATTAAAATATATGGATAATATTTTAATGGGTGGTGTTACTCACTCTATAATAAATTAATACAATTGCTGCGCGACGGGGTTGTTCTGCATCTGTCTCTTGGCGACGCCGAGACTCTCACTGGTGGCGTAGGGATTCGCGTTGCCCTTGTAGGCATTCTGCTGATGGAAAGAATCGTTGGTGTACTGCTGAGTCCAAGCGCCGTTGACGGTTCCCACGCGACCATCCACTCTCGTGGTGTCCACCCTCGCTGCGGTGGGCATGCCGCCCTGGTTGAGAGCACCCGCCCGCACGTTCATTCGACCAGCGTTACCCTTGCGGTTAGGCTTTCCACGGCGATCGTCTGGCCTGAAGCCGTACGCCATGAGTTCCTCGGCCGTGTGAGGGGTACCGTAGGTGCGCTTCTCACCGATTTTGGTGGCTGGAGCGTTCACGTACCCGTGGGCGAAGGAGTTGATGTTGGGCGCCGGTTGATTGTTGTACGCGTACTGCTCGATGTTACCATCCTTCTTATTCCTGGTGGGGTCCTGCGCGAGAGTCATGCCGGACACCACGCGCTTGGCGCCAGAGAAACCCAGACCATCATCACGCTGACCAGTCACGGAGCGGTTGGTGAGTCTCTTGGTATTCTCGTGTTCACCGCGGGGGACCACACCGGTCATCCCCTGCGCCCTACCGAAACTCTCCGGTCGCCTCGTGGGAAGGAAAGCGGTCTTTTCGGGTCTATTATGCGCGACTTCGCCGACTATGCCACGGCGTCCACCGTTAATATCCATCGCGGGACCACTCCTACCCGGAAGCGTCGTAAGGCGATAGGCGCCAACGTTTTCAGGGTTGACACGAAAAAGCTGCTGGTATCCACCGAACGCTGGGGTATTCGCACCCACACCGAGACCCGGACCGACCAATTGCTTCTCCACTGGTGAAAGATTATTCATCCTACCAGCGTCGTACATGCGATTGCGCATGCTCAATATCTCACTCCCGTTAGAGCGACTCTGGGGCGCCACGACACCGAAGTTGGCCACCTCCATCTTCTTATCGGGCATTCGGAGCATGGACTCGTCTATGGGCACAGAGGGTGGATCCACCGGCACGGTCTCCGCCTGTTTTGACACTTCCGTGTACGTTTCCTCCTTTTTGGGTTCACTCAATATTTTTCCTAAATATGCGAGGCCTGCTATAGCGACAATCTCCGCCATTCTTATCTGTTGTTAATATTTTTTATCTGAGGTATCGCTGCTGAAACTGAGCATTCTGAAGCTCAGCGCGGGTGCTCGCGGGTTCGTAAGACAGGGTTCGTGGGGGAAGCTTACAGGCTACGTCTTGAAGCGGGAAGAAATTCTTCTCGTACGTCTTGGTGACAATCTTGTTAAACTGACTCGTAGACTGAGGCCTGAGCTGATCACTGGTCTCGATGAACTGCGCTGGAGCACCCTTGCCCGCCATGAAAGGTGCTGTACCGTAGAGCATCGTGTTGGGGCGACTAGACCCGTAGTTGAGCGTGCTGGGCTTGGGGTACACGAAAACCTCTTCGGTGGCACACACGGGAGGGTGCGCCGGGTTCTGAACTATTTTCATGCCTGGTTGAAGCTGATACGCCATTTACTATTGACTAAGAAATTATGTAGAGACATGACCAGCCCTTAATCCAGAACCTCTCGTCATACCACTTCTCTTGTCGCCGTCAGAGTCCAGACCGGCGAACGCCTCCAACTGCGCGCCACGGGCGTTGGGGTCGCACATCCGAGGGTCGGTTCGGCACGTGGGGGCATCCTTCGCACCGTAGAGCCACTCGGCGAATGCCGTCTGATCCCCTGGAATGCCAGTCACGGGCATGGAGACAAACTGCCTAGAGTACCCGTTGCGCTGATGCTCGGGGAGAGGGGAACGAGATCGAGTGGGGCCGTACGGAATGCGATCGGCCAACATCTTGTTCACCTTGTCATCCACCGAAGCGTAGTCACACGCGCTGGGGCGATCGGGTCTGTCCACGTATTCATTCATGAGCACGTTACCCATGGGATTATCGTAGGTGGGGAGCGTACACGGCGAATTCTTTTCGGTGTGCCTCTCCTCCATCGTGACTGGCCTGACGTTTTCACTCTTCACCATGTGAGACTTTTCCATAACATAAAGAACACCTATGGCGGTTGCGCCGAGAACAAACACTCTGATGTCACGTCTGATTAAATAAAGAATACACGTGGCATACACGATAAACCTAGCGGTAGCATTCACACGCTCTTCCGCTGACTGTTCATTCGTGGGCCAGAAATGCGTCACCTTATCGGCGCGTACCAATTGTTTTGGATCCTCAAATAACGATACCATTTATATTAATAGAGTTTATTTTTTCATCATACCACCAAGCATACCCTGCATGGACTTCATGAGTTGCGCCTCGTCGATACCTTCACCGTCGTTTTGCATCTTGTCGGCACACTGTTTCGCGACATTCTCAATCATCGAGAGCGTCTCTGGAGGGATGGACCTGATGGTGGTACCAAGCATGTACAGCGTTTGGATGTACTGCCAGATGGCCGCCTTGGTATTCTCAGACGCCTTGGGCCAACACTCCTTGATGTTCAGAGCCTTGATAAACTCGAGCTCCGTGGAATCCTCGAGAAACAAAGACTCATCACGGGCGCTGATCTTATCCACGTGTGGTGTCACGTTATCCATGAACTTGTTGACAATCTTCTTAGGATTCGTGTCGCGAATCAGCTCGAACGCGGTGATGTACTTCTTGAGTCCCTTCTCTTCTGGAAAAGTCTTGTGCAGTTCCATAAGAAATTGACCCATCATATCGTTGAAGGCGGTGACGGAGGACATTTTATCTATTCTATGGGGTTAATCTTTAAGTCATGCAAAAGGTGCGGTCGAAATTGGCTCAACACGGCCTATACCATTGGAAACTATGAAATACACTAATATAGCGACGAGAGCTGCGGGTTTTGCATAAGCACTCGTCGTGGGGGTACCCTCGTTATTTAACCGAGCCTTGCCGTGAATGTAGAGAGCGGTGATGACACCGGCAGCCGCAGCCGCCCACGTTGGATCTCTGAGCTGTTCCATGTGTTATAATACTCGAAGGTTTTTTTAACGTCGGGTTTCAGCTGCATCGGGAAACAAGTCTTCTTCTTCTTCCTCCTCTGGTTCGGGAGCCACCGGCTCTGGCTCTGGCTCTGGCTCTGACTCTGGCTCACGTGGTTCTTTGGATGTGTTGATGGTTCTGAACTCACCTTCGAATGGCGCCGGCGCCGGCTCAGGCTCCGGTGCTGGCTCCTCCACGGGTCCCGGGAAAGCCTCCTCCTCAGCCGCCGGTGGTTCCTCGTATTCCTCCACGTTATCCTCTGTGAGATCAGCCTCCTGGGGCTCGATGAGTTCATTCTCCTGAACGGTCATGTACGTCTGTAGAATGTCCTGGACAGGAATGAGTTCCTTCACCGTAGTCTCCACACATTTACTGAACCTGTCGTAGAGCTTATCGTTTCGATCGTGCTCCGTCTGATTTTCCGTGAACACGTATGGGTTGGTGTACAGATCCCTGGCTGCGTTCTTGTAACACGAATGAATAAACACTTCGTTCGTGGGAAGTTTTACGGAGAGTTTCTTACTGTCCTTACTCAGTCTGACTGCCGATAGAATCTTCACGGAACTGACAAACACCGCAGCCACCAGATCCTTGAACCACGCGCACCTGTTGGCTATGTTATCCGTGTGCTGCTTCGCCATGGTCTCGCTCCACTGTGGCACATCCTTGAGCAGATTCTGAAACATGATGAGCACCTTTCTCCCCTTGGAGAGTTTATACGCCTCTTGGTACATCTCGTCGAACACGTCGATCATCACGGGGCACATGAGAATAGAGAGTTGTTCCAGGTATTCGCGCTTGGCCTCGACCAAAATGTTGAGGTTATCCATTTATGATAGACCGCACTTTTTTTCTCAACCTTTTCCCGCGTGTCCCCTGTACCTGTTCGCAGCTTTCTTGAGATTGACCAGGGTGGGAAAGTCGTCGAGTACAGGTTCTTCATTTTTCTTTTCACCCTGAACCTTTTTCACTTTCCACGTGATGTGAAGTTCGTGATCTCCGGTGACCGACACATCGAACCCTCCGCGTTCTAACTGTCTCTTTATGTAAGATGTAGCCTTGAACCTATCGAACATCGGATACCCTATGAGAAACGATGGAACCTGAAACACGGCGTACTTTGCACCAAAGTCTACCGACTGTCTGATCTTCCTGGAAGCCTGTTCATATAATTTGATGTACGTTTCTTTTTTCAGTCGATTCTTCTTTTCAGTCAGTCGTGAGATTTCATCTACACTTATCATTATCATGTACTTTTACTTATTTTTTATCAATTCCAACTCACTCTCCCTGAAGCGCTCGTATTCCGTGAATTCGTGACCCTCTACGTCACTCGTGAAGGGGCTCTGGTCGGTGGGGGGTTTGACGTCAATGGGCTGTGTCCGAGCGCTCATGACCTGCACGGTACCGTCTGGATTCACGTTAATGTCCACGGTGACTGCGAAACCAAAGGTGAAACCGTGCTGTTTCATAAGCATGAACATGCAACGGTACAACTCCTTCTTATTCTCCTTGTGCACGTACTTCTTGAGTGAGGTTGTCTCTATCACGTAGGTACACAGTCCAGTCTTATCGGCCACGTATCTGTTGGTGGCCATAACCAACTTCTCCACGAGATCATTATCCACACGCACATCCGTGGATTCGACGTATTCAGTCGTGTCGAAGGAAGGATCGTCGATGACTATCTGCTTCACCGGGTACCCCTCCCTCTTGCTGGACATCAGTAGTAACATGAGCACTATGAGAATCAAAAGGATGGTAATCATATTACTATACTTTACAAAAAAACTGTGCGATAATTGTATATTTTTTTTGAAAATCTAAAACAAAGATGTCACTCCTGATCTTTAGTCCCAAATGTTCTCACAGCGTGGACATAGTCAATTACATCAACAGACACACCCAACTCAAACAGATTGTTCAGTTTCACAACGTCAACACGATGGGTATACCCCCTCAGTACAGAACGAAAATCACGAGGGTACCCACCATGCTCACGAAGAATGGAAAGGTGCTCGTGGGCAAGGAGATCCAGAATTGGCTGGAGTCCCTTCTCCCTGTGCAGGAACTCGAGACGTGTGGGTTTGGAAATTGTGAGATGACCACCCTGGACGGTGAGGGAAGTGCGGTGATGTTCGGTCTCGATGAATACGGGAGATCCCTCCAGCCCGCGATGACTCCGGAGCTAGAGGCGAAAATAAGTCGCAGCGTCACAGAAGCTTACGGTGATATAAAGAATTAAGTACACATTCAACGAGAATGCGTCTCGTCACCGTCCAAGCCGCAGCCATAAAAGCAACCTTCGAAGTGCTCAAGGATATACTCAACGATGTGAACATATACTTCAAACCAGATGGAGTGTACCTGGTGACACTCGACACGGCGCGAACGTCACTCATAGACATGCACCTCCCGGCTGAAAACTTCGAGGAGTATTCGTGTGATCAGGAGGTGGACACGGGTGTGAACGTCACCAACATGTACAAGCTCCTGAAGACCATCACCAGTAACGACGTGTTGATCATATCCATAGACTGCAAGGAGTACATGAACATCGAGATTCACAGCGAACAGAAAAAAACATGCACCAAGTTTGCACTCAAGCTCTTGGACATAAACGAAAATCAGATCGAGGTACCCGAGATGAACATGACGATGAACACACCCGTCCCCTCGGTAGACTTTCAGCGCATCTGCAGGGACATGGCAAACATAGGAGAAGACATAGAGATCACGCGGTCAGGAAAAACGCTACGATTCGTGTGCCAGGGTGATTTCGCCAATCAGGACACGGAGATCCAATGTACGGACGAGAGCCCCTCTATGTCAGGAGTCTATTCTCTTCGGTACATGAACATTTTTACAAAGGCTACGAGCATGTGTGCGACGGTTCAAATCATGCAGGAAGAACAAAACAGGTTTCTCATACTCAAATACAACGTGGCTAATCTAGGAGACTTGAAATTCTACTTGGCGACTAAGGTATCCGAAGATCAGTGATGTACCCATCCGTCGTGCTGACCATCTTCTTCACACCCAGGATATTTTTCAAGAGTATCTTCGGTAAGGACTCCTTGAGCGTCTCCTCGTCGTAATACAGCATGTCAGAAATTTTCACCTTCTCACACTCGTGGGGGCCCGTGTACCGCTTGACCTTCGCGAGTACATCCTTCACAGGGTGTCCATCCTTATTCAGTAATTGTGCACTCACCAGTGGGATGGAGAAGCGCATGCCCTTTTCAGTATGAGGGGGCCAGGTGTATTCCCTGTCGTACGTGAGGTATTTATACACGTGATTGTTGTACCAGTACTTTACCCTGATCAACAATTTCGTGACGACATCGGGAGGTTCCGGTACACGTTCATTTTCATTCAACACTACAGCGTATGTTTCTGTCTCATCGTCCCACTCCCCCGATTGATCTTCCCAAAAAGTATTAGACGTCACATAGTCTTTACCGTTCTCGACCCAATATTCAAGCTCTCTGGATATGATTTTGTAATCCGGTTTTTTAAGTAACGTTTTAATAAAACACATTATGTTAATTAAAAATTTGTGGATAAGATTCATTAGCTATCATGGAAGGTAATTTTTTAAGCAGGTATAATAATAGAATTCAAGAATGGATGGATAAAATAGATGATGACCCCGAAAACAAATCGACGTACGAATCCGAAATGTCCGAATACATCATGCAGTGTATGCCTTACATGAAACAATACACGGCCGACATGGAAGGTGAGGTCACCACAGATAACGTCTTTAATTGTAAGGAGACCGTGGGACTTCAAAGAAAGGATATATTCGTGGATTATCTCATAGACGTCGAGAAAAAGAACATCGATAGACCCGTCACGAAGAAGATAGACGTGTGCCCCACCTGCCCAGATAGTAACATTTTTCAGTTTAACGACACGAGCGAACTGGTGTGTGACAACTGTGGTATGGTGATAGACGTGCTCATAAGCGAAGAACTCACCTACAAGGAGGAACAGGAAACATCGGGGAAGGTGATCAATTACTCGTACAAAAGAGACAATCACTTCAACGAATGGCTCTCACAGTTTCAGGCGCAGGAGATGACCACCATACCACCCGATGTCATCGAAAAATTACGAAGTGAATTCAAAAAGACAAAGATAAAGAGTGTCACTGAGATTACACACGCGAAAGTCAGGGGTTTCTTGAAAAAACTCAAACTCAACAAGTACTACGAGCACGTCCCCTACATCACGAACATACTGAGCGGCATCCGGGCACCGAACATGCCACAGGCTCTCGAAGAGCGACTGAGACTCATGTTCAAGGACATACAAAAACCATTCGATAAAAACTGTCCCACGGAGCGTAAAAACTTTTTGAGCTACTCTTACGTGCTTTATAAATTTTGTGAACTCCTCAGCGAAGATTCGTACCTTCAATACTTTCCACTGCTCAAATCCAAGGAAAAGTTACACCAACAAGACATCATATGGAAAAAGATATGCCACGACTTACGATGGGAGTTTATCCCCACCATTTAATAGGATGTGTCTCATGTCCTTCTTGAAGGAGGGAGGGAGGTCCCCCCACAGGCGTTCGCTCGAAAGAAAGGCATCCACCTCCCCCTCGCGTATCAGGGGTTCGAGGAGTTGCCAGTTGGGTTCATCGTATCGAATCTTCGAAGATCCCTCGGCGAAAAGTCGCGCGTATCTGTACCACCCAGCTATGCTCAAGTACATGTGCACGGGGTGCTTCCCCTGCTCGAGACACTTCTTCAACGATGGGACGATGAACGTGTGAAACTTCGTGAACCCATCCATGCATATGCGCTCCAGTTCATCCCTGTTGGCCGGGGATGACAGGCGCTTCTCGACCGTCTTCACGTACGCGTGTACATCGAAGGGGAGCTCCGTGTCTATGGAGGGTACGATCTCATCCAGCTGGAGCCTCCTGAAATGCTCACGAAGCGTGGGATCGTTCATCACCTGGTCGAACGTCTGATAACCCGATAGCACACCCAGGTACGCCAGTGACGTGTGACCCCCGTTGAGTATGCGAATCTTCGTCTCCTCGTAGGGCTCTATGTCGTCGGTGATGATCGCACCCACCTTCGTCAGGTCGGGAAAGTCAGAGGCAAACTTGGACTCTATGACCCATTGGGTATAGTCCTCGCAGTGTACCGCCGTATCACCGTAACCTGGAAAGAGGCTCTCCACGCACGAACGAAGCAGGGGGGTACTGCGGGGTGTGATGCGATCCACCATACAAGATGGGAAGCTCACGTTTTCCCTGATCCATTCGGCCAGTTCGTATTGATTCGTCTGATAGAGGTAGGCTAAGAATTGTGTTTCGAGCACGATACCGTTTTGTCTGATGTTGTCACAACACAGTATAGTGATGGGTGTCTTTCTGTTTCTGAGACCACACGCCAGGTACTCGAAGAGTGGTGACCCCGGGGCATACCCACTCTCCGTCACAGTCACAGTTATCAGATGAACACTCGGTAACGTCAGTAGATGTTTCGCCACGGTTCTGTTTTTCGTCCAGTCTATGTAATCGAGATGAGACCTCACGAATCTATGAGAGGTGGGTGTCTTTACCACGTAATCATCAATCTCACGGAACCCTTCGTTTCTCAGATTCACAGCCACTATACCCCACCTGAGATCACCGGTCTTTTCCATGTAATCGTCTATGTACATCGCCTGATGTGCGCGATGAAAAGCGCCGTAGCCTACGTGTATTATTCCCGTCTGACATTCGGATTTGTCATACATTGAGTTAACGGAATATTATAATCTCGTGACATGGACCACATCTGGTTCGGTGTTCATGCACGGTGGAAAGTTAATCAGGTAGGCTTCCTCGAGATCCAAGAGTTTCAGATAGTTTTTCGCCTGAGACACCATGGCTTCGTTCATGGTCTTCACGGACTTGAGCTCCAGAACGGTCGTCTTGTTGATGATGATGTCCGCTCGAAGATTACCTATGGTGTGCCCCCTGAACACGATGGGCACGATGCGCTCAGATTCGTAGGAAACACCATTCTCACGGAGGATAACCTCCATGGCGTTGTGATACACGCGTTCACTGTACCCGGGCCCGAGAGCGGTGTACACTTCTTTGACGTATTCGTGAATCATATTACATGTGTCTACACACTATCTTTTAAGTGAAAGTATTTAAAGAAAAGGGGCGAATAATAAATATGACCCCTGTGGTGAAACGGTAATCACATGATTCTTATACATTCTATTGTATACTTGACTGGAGTAACATCCAATGAGTGAAGTCAAATTCCGGGTTCGATTCCCGGCGGGGGTATCTTATATATTTTTAATACATTAGTTGCTTTTTCTTTTGTGTCATATGATCCAAAATATCTATTTTTCCCGTTTATATATAACGAAACTACCCATTTGTTAATTTGCTTACGGTAATAAACTCCACCTTTACCGTTTGAAACTCTCTTTTTAACATAAGAATTTATATACATATCAGGGTTTTGTGTGTAATCAATCTGAAATTTCAATGCATCTTCTTTATTTTTAAAGTTTCCTAGAGAACCCTGTTTGTTATTTCTAAAAGTCCATGATGTAACTCGTCCATCTATTTTAGATTTATTTTCTACTATATAACCAAGTAATCCGTTATTTCTTCGTTTTGTAATATCCCTTTGAATTTTGGTCATAAGTTCAATAGTATTACTCGATCTACTTTCACCTCTCCCACCTCCTGATGAAAGATTATAACCATTTGGATACATTGTATTGAAATGATTAATATAATACTTTTCTTTTTCTGATAAAAGAGTATTTTCACCTTCCCAAATTATTTCTTTCTTAAAATTACAAATCCCATTAACGTTTATGGCATCTTTCAATGCTCTACAATAACTTTTACCGTGAGTATGATTATTTATTCTTTTTTGTAATGTCTGTACTGTTTGTCCTATATAGGATTTTCCCTGTGGGCAAGTCAATTTATATATTAAACCCATGCTTATTATATATTTATAAAAATATCATCTCAAAAATTCTGTGAACGTTATTAAAGAACCATCCATCAGACGTTCTCCCCATTTTGTTTCTGTTTCAGACAAGTCACTGGGACATAAACAAGATTCAACGTACACATCACACATGGGCATATCGTGGGTGTCAAAATAATCTAAGAGTTTTTTTAGTTTTTCATCAATCATAGAATCCACGACTTTGCAAAATGTTTCTTCACAAAACCACACACGGGTCGTTCGTATTTTATTTTTTTCACGGGCCAACAAGTTCCTTTTTATGAAGAGTTCAATCTCCCCGTCAGCCTTTTCAAATAGAGTGTTCGCGCGATCCCCCGTATTCATGTACACGTGTATACCGGGAGCCATCCTCTTGATGAAATTTTTCTGCTCCTGAGTAATAGACATTTATATACTCAGACATTTAACCATTGGTTAATGAGACGCACCGCGCTTTTTCCGATGCCTCTGATGTGCTTGACATCTTCGCCGTGCGACACTTCAAAGTGAAGCGTCTTGATGATGTCACCCACATTCTTGTAGGCGTGCTTCTTGTGAGGATTTTCCTCCTTGTCCGCCTTGGCATAGAAGCGTTCGGCTAATTCAGCGTTGACATCCTCGGCGGATGAGACAGACTCTTCATCGTCGAAGTACACGGCGTGGGTTGATGCGGCTTCCAGCTGTTCACGGAGTTCCATGTTCTCCTTCTCGAGCTTGAGGATGTATTCTTTGATGGAGTGAGCGTTCATCTTGTTCTGATATTCCATGGCGGATCTTCTTTACTTACGTTTTTCTTGTCCCGAGCACAATCAAAACCTAAGACACAATCATCAACAACAAAGACAATTAAAATGGGTTCATGTGTAAGCACTCCCGTCGATATCAAAGCGCTCTTTCCGGTCATCAACGATATCAACACTCTGCGAAGATACATTGAGTATTGCGAGGGAACGAATGAATTTGAAAAAATAAAACATGCGTTCAAGATGAAAAACATCATCGATGCCAACGATATGCTCACCACCGGTGTGGGTCCGTTCAACGTGTTTGCTTCCATAGCGAACGGTGACACCCCCAACAAGGTTGATCAGTCACTCTTGGGTGCACATGCATCCAAGTTTGTCTTGTGTCATAATCGGCCGATCAACGATGAGAAGTGGAACGACCCGACGTTCGACGGGGGTTCGATGGCTGGTCCAGACGAGAATGGTCCTGGACACGTCTTCATCACGACCAAAAATCTTCACGTAGACTATTTTAACATATTACCCATCGTACTTAAAAAGGACATTCAGTTTCTCAACGACCTTCTTCTCACAGCCCTGGAATACGCTAAAAACAGGGGATGGAAGAATCCAGGGTTTTACTTTCACTGTTGGCCCCTCAACAGTGTACAGAGTCTCCATCTTCACGTGATTAACAAGGATCGTCTGGGGCACATGTTTTACAAAAAACAATGCGCCAACCTGAGCATGTACGACGTGTTAAATTTGTTTTAGTATTATATGTATACGTTCTTTGTTGGATTTATTTTAGCATTTTGTTTATACAAGAGTAGTTGTCGACCTCATTGTCCATACACGTTTAATCAGATATCGTTTAACAAATATATTATTCATTTACATCATTGGCTACTCAGTTTACTCGCCATGCCATTCACGACAGTGCCTTTCCTGAGAGGTCTTCTATCAGGGGGTGTGGTACACGGTGTGCTCATGTACGACGATTGGTTAAGTGTCGTAAGGGTACGTTCGGATCCATAGATTACATATCCACTTCTCTCCGTTCGTCACGGGAGCACCCCCGTGTAACGCTTTAGGAGTCATGTGCCCCCAATCGTTCAGACAGTCGAAGAAAAGCATGTCACCTTTTCGCAGTCTGTATTCCTTTTTCAAATTCGGAAAAACGGTGGCACCCCCTTCGTAGTCATCCGTGAGGCCGATGATACACGTGTGCATCCGCCTGTTTTTATCATCCTTGAAACAATCCTGATGAGGTTTGTAAAAACCACCAGGGGTGTACCTGAGCACCTGAAGTTTTTCACAGTTTTCGATCGGTCGATCGGTCATGCCGATGCATCTTTCCATGACGCTTCTGACGAGTGGATCTTTTCTGTCCAACCACGCAGTCTCACTCTTGCGAATCCCGTCGTCGACCACCTTATCGTGAGACACCGTAGAAGGTGCGAGTCTCTTCGAAGCCTGTTCCATGATGTAATCACACTCTTCGTGCGTCAATAGATTCTTGACCACTCTGGGTTCATGGTACCTAGGGCGTAGTAGAATAGCCAACGCGAGTACGACTATAGCAATCAATAGTAACATGTAATATATCACAACATTATATTGTGTGGTACCCTCGCCGTGTATCTCTTTCTGATTCTCTCCATGACAAGATTCGTGTACCCCGTGAGACCCCTGACCTCCTCCATGAACACCGGTTCGTTACGGGGGTCCAACATGTACTGCCTCAGAATGTCACCCACCGTATCGATGTACATCCTGTATATATCCTGGATGTCGCGCATCTTTGCATTGTGCTTGTCGCGCCTCTGAATGTGCATCTTAAACTCTTCGTCGGTCATGTTGTTCATCATGTAGTGCACTCTCAGTTGGAGGTTATCTCCGTACGTGTACCCGTACTTGTACATGAGTTCCCTGTCCATCTCCAAGAGTTTGGTCGAGAGGTTGAGTATGTCCCTCGAAGCACCGACGTCCACCAACTCGAAATATGTCGGTCTCCCCCCACACGGTATGTCCCCGTGTTCTCTCGTGCGTCTCTTGAATTCAAAATAGTGTGGATTATGTATTCGCCCAGTCTCCACGTGACCCGTGCGCCAGTCGAACGCCGTGTGACACTGGGTACACCACATCTGTGCACACCCCTCTATTTTATGTATGGGTGTACTACACGAAGGACACGGTTTCGTATCACGCTTCAAGAGTTTTATCGTCTTTACCGTGTCAGGATCACACACGTGATCGGGATCGTCTGGCTCGTGACATTTTTCACAGAATGTCACACTGCACACACCGCACGTGTGATCGTCCATCAGGAAACCCCTGCACTCCCCCGACGGGCACTTGTGCGTCACGACAGCGGCGGTCGTCACGGGTACGTCGGTGTACACGAGTGCGCGTATATTTTCCAATACATCCGCTATGGTGGTCCGAAGACTTTCTACGAGGTACATTCTCACCGTGTCACTAATCTTACTAGAAACCTTGACACGATCCATCAATTTCATGAGCCAATCGTAGGATGTTCGCAGACTCTGCCACTCCAGTCTTCGCTGCACGTGGGGCTGGGTCTCGGGCATCCTCGCCTTCTCACGCTCGAGGAGTGTGTTTTCCCTGTGAAGCCTATAGTCCCTGTTTCGGAATACTTTGGTGCAAAAAGAGTCTATGAATTCACGGTTCCACTCGTGTTTACAATTCATGCAATGGGGGTCTTGGGTCATCGAGAGAAGATACGTTTGGGTGCACGTCTTACACGCGTCGTACTCACAGAATGGACAAGTCACCTTTAAGTGTTTCGTCTTATTAAAATCTTCTAAGCATATGCTACACATGGTACATTATACAATACTATCTTTAAATTGACATTTTATAAAAGTCTTCACCATGTCCAACGTGTCCTCGGTGTCTGCTATGGTACATACAGTCTGTACAAACAACAACACGTGTGATGCATCCACCAGGGAGTACGCGGGACCCCTGAACGCCTCGTATATACTCGCGAGTCTGTACACGTTGGCATCCGCCCACTCAATAAAGTTTGGACTCTTCAGTCCCTTCTCGATGAAGGAGCAGATCGTCGTCGAGGTCTTTGATGAGTTCATCTTTGGTTCGCGTATCGAAATATAATTTTTTTGACTTGGGTGTAAATCGTGCAAAATCCATCTTGTCCATCATGTAATACATCTGGTACGCATCCACTATGCTCGGCATCTTGTACTCCTCGGGCATGCACTCGGGCACCGGGGTCAGGCCCTCGGGTATGTCCTCAGTGGCGTAGTACGCCTTGGTACTGACACGGAGTTCGAAGCGACTCGGCAGGTTGGCCCGCAACCATCGCGCGTGTTCCTCGCACGAGTGAATTTTGGCGTACCGCGCGGTGTACTCTTCGGCGAGGGCGATCGCGAGGTCCGCGGCGAAGATGTAGTTCTCACGGGAAGACGCCACCCACATGGTCATGGGATGACCCCTATGTGCCGGTCTGTACCCCCTGACTTTTCCACTCTTGTTGAAGGGTGCCCGAGAGGTCACCACGTGGTGCTCGTCTGCAAAGAACCACGCGGTATAAAGCATCTGACATATTTCGAGAATGATCTTGACGACATGTTGATCACAGTACATGTCGGCAATCTCACTTGGTGTCACGGCGAGAAAGAAGATGTTCATTTTTTCGTTGGGTACCTCATGCTTTTTGTTTACTTAGGTATGTTTTCTTCACCCAATCTCTATTCGATTTGAATATTTGTGATAAACTGGGATCACGGTTCCTGAACAAAATCATGAGCACGTTGAGTCTCCTGAAGAGACCCAGGGGTGGCTCCCCCGCCGCCACCACCTTGGCGAGTGCCCTGTGACGCACCGCCTTGGACTTGCTCCTCACGTCGACGTATCCCTGCTTCGAGAGATATCCACCCGGACCGAGAGGAATCTTTACCCCTCACTTCTTGGGGCTGGGCTGGGTCAGACGCCTGAGGAACGCGGCGATGTTAGCCTGGCGCTTGGTCTTGTAGGTGGTGCCACCCGGGGAGATCACCTTGAAGGTCTTCTTTCTATTTTCGGTGTTCATGTTACGAAGAATCTTACCCTCCCTGGGGCCCATGGGCGCACCGCGCTTGGAGGGGCGGATGGCCAGGGGCACGTTGTCGGCCATGTTGACGGTCAGCTTCTTGGGACCCTTGGGCATCTTCTTGAAGTGGGCCTTGATCCCGTACATCTTCTTGTCACCCTCCTTGACGAAGAAGGCACCACGGTCGGACTGGAAAATCACGCGTCGCTTGGAGTTCATGAGCTTGGTGGCAGTAGGCATTTATTATTTACCGAGATTATTTTTTTGATGGCTCTGCAGCCCTACCACCCTTTCTTGTTTGATTTGCTTGTTTTTTTAAGTATTTTTTCTCGTGTGCTTTAAGATTGTTAGCTCTCTGACCCCCCGCATCAGCACGCCCAACTGTCTTTGTCTGACCCCCCACATCAGCACCCCCAACTGTAACAGGTTTTAATTTTTCCATGTCTTGATTAAATTGATTACGAGGAACTTTCCACAATAATTTTTGACGATTGGATCCAAGGGGTGTATAATGGTATATTTTATATTTCTCATTTTTACCGTTTACCAATTCTGACCATTTGTCACTGGTACCTTCGAATGTAAATCCTACCGTTCGTCTCGCACCACTATTTATAATTTTTTTACCAAATTCTTTAACTTTTTGTTTCAAATTATATTCGGGTGCTTTTTTGGTCTTTCCCTGACCATATCCAGATGACTCTGGTCGTTTAAGTTTATTAATTTTTTTATTTATTTCTTCAAGATTTTCCATTTTTGTTGCTTTTTTAATACGTGATTCAATAGGGTCTTTTTGGAAATTTTCGACGTTTTTTGAAGAAAGTTTTGTTAACAATTCCCGTCTCATTGTTTCCAATACTGTTTTGGGCGCATCCTTTTCCTTTTCCTTGATTAACTTGGCTTGGGCTTTCTTCGCAGCTTTAATATTTTTCGTTATGTTTCTGAAGGAAACGTCCTGTAAATATTTCACTTCACCCCCGATGGGAACGTATGTCCCTCCAGCTTTTGAAATATTGTTCGCTAATAGATTAGGTTCACTTAATTTCAAAATATTAGATACACTAGCTTTTTTTATACGTTTTGATTTATTAGATAAGGTTTTGAATTTTCTTTCTACTATATCTTTGATAATTTCGCTAAGGTCTGTATTGGTTATTTTCTTCGTTTTTCCATCAATCGTATATGTCATACCTTTCAATTGGCTTTTCAGATTTTCGACAGTCGTTTTATCGAAACTTGGAATTTTCTGATTTTTATATTTTAATGCTTTTGCAATGTTCGGGTTTAGTTCAAATAATCGTTGTTTTTCTGTGAAATTATTTATAAGTTGTTTTAATTTCTCTTTAGTATTTTTAATATCATTTTGTATATTAGACAATGATGTATCAACTATTTTTTTAGTAACATTACCTACTTTATACGTCAGATTTGTTAACTGATTTTTCAGACTGGGTATCGTAGTTTTTCCTGATTTACTAATCGGAACAGGATTATATTGTAATTCACTGGCCGTGAACTCGTCAACTTCAAACAACCTTTTTTTTCTAATAATTTCTTGTATAAATGCATTTACCTCAGGATCATTTCCCATGCGTTTCGACATTCTATTAATAGCAAACTCCGAACTGAGTAAGTCCTGTGGAAGTTTCGTCCTCTCCATAGCGTTGATATCCGTCTTAGTCTGACCTAAAGATTCCATGTTTTCATCGGTTATCACTTTTCGTTTTAAGATATTACTCAATAGTTTGTTAGCTCTGTTTTTTCGCGATTGGTGCATTATGTTGCTGGGAATTTGTTCTAATCTCGATTTTAAGTTCCTAATATTTTGTCTTTTCTGTCTCTGACGAGCCGCTCCATCCCTGACAGTAGCCTGTATCTTTATGGCAGCTTGGGTCTCTTTCTGCTTTTTTTCGCGTTCAATATTCTCTTTCCTTTTTTTTTCGATAGCTTTCGATATGATATTATTGACTTTCGTTATGTCATTGGATGTTTTTGCATTCGTGATCATATTTTCAAATGTATTCTTACTAATATTGTTTATATTACTCTTTCGCAATTTTATTCGCAAATTTTTCAGTTTAACCCGAATTGCTTCAGTCTCTTTCTGCTTTTCCAATGTAGCCAAGAGACTGTTTCGTTGATTAGTAAGATTTTTTATACTTTTATTTTTGTATACGTTTTTATTTATTCGATTTCTAGATCCCATGTTTGTGATGATAGCTTGAATTTCTTCTAGAAGTTTTTTCTTCTCTGCCGCCTCCTCCTTGTCGATGACAGCTTGGGTGGATTTTCTGACGAGTTTACTCACGATTTTTTGTCTACTAATTTCTTCAGCCGCAGATTTTCGTGCCTTTTCACCACGTGAAGTGACCAACTGATTCTTGAGATTCTTGAGATTCTGAACAGACTTTTTGTTCAAGTTTTCTGTGTTGACCCCGAATTTGGCAATCTTTTTTATGAGTTCTTCTTTAATAAGTCCATTGGCTATCTTTTCATTTTTCGCTTTTTGAACAACACGCTTCATTAGACCAGTGAGTCTTTTTTTCGTCGCGTTTTTCTTTTTAAATACGTTTTCACCCTGATTGACTATTTTCTTTATAGCATTAATTTGACTTGTAAATCCAGTTGGTCTCTTTTTAGGGTCATTATGCTCCTTAACTATACTACCAGCGTTTTCCATGATTTGTTTTAAATTTTCCAATTTCTCCCCTGCACCGGCTTTATCGGTAGTATTCATGTTTTTCAAAATCTGTTCAGCGTTAGTTCTGTATTGGTTTATAAGTTTAGAGTTTTGGGCTATCTTATTTTGTTTCTTTTCTATTTTAGTCTTTAGGTCATTTAGCTCACCCCCCTTCTCCTTAACCTTCATGGATCTGAACTTTTCAAACATGGACTTTCTTTCTTCTGCATCGAAGAGTGGAGTCTTTGTTCCATACGCCATGGTCTTCAATAACCTTTCATATTCATCGGTATTCTTCCTGATACCTTTGATGAATTTTTGTTTGGCCTCTATATCACTTTTGACTTCCTGTATAAGCTCAGATCTATTTTCTTTTGCTTTATTAAACCTAGCTTTGAAACCTTTTTTTTGTTTTAGACTGAACACTGGTTCTCTAGACACAAAATTAACGGTTTCAAGAGCTTCCAAAAATTCTTTCTTTTGCTTCTTGATAGCCTCGAATGCCGCCTTGGCATTTTTTGTACTCGGGATGGTAAGTATAGTATTTTTGATTTGTCTTGATAAATCAGACCCCTCTACAATTGTTGTAAATTTGGTTCGTTCTTTCTTTTGCTTCTTGATAGCCTCGAATTTCGCCTTGGCTTCTTTTGTACTCTGGATGGCACGTATAGTAATTTTGTTTTGATTTGATAAATCAGACCCATTTACAATTTCTAAAAATTTGTTTCGTTCCTTCTTAAGTGCCTCATTCATGGCCTCCTGAATAGTTTTTTCATTCTCAGGGTTTTGACGTCTATACTCCTCTTCGAGTATTAGTTTCATTTGACCTAATTCTGGGGTCGGTTCACGACGTTTCCTCACAATCTGTTTAAATCTCTGTGATATATCTCTCAAATTATACCCCTGTTCAAGTCCAAAAGCTTTCATGGATTTTTCTAATTTCACTTGATTACTGTTTCCAGTCTTAATTTCTGTGTTGTTAGCTGCTTCAGCATTTTTAGGAGCCTGATTATTGGCAGCCTCTTCAGTATTATTCAAGTTGTTGTTGCGTCCCTGCTCTTTTTGGGCTTTTTTACTGTTAGCGTTTGTAGGTTTGGATCCCCGCCTAAACAAACGATTTGTCCATTTCTTAACAGGGGGCTGGGTGTTTGGTTTGGATCCCCGCCTAAACAAACGATTTGTCCATTTCTTAACAGGGGGTTGACTGCCGTTAGCTTTTTTAGAATTATTATTGTTAGTTCCCTGTGCTTCTTTGTTTGCTTCTTCTTGTCTCCTCTTGATTTCATTTTTATTGACTTCTGGTCCTTTTAAAAGTTCATGAGCAGCTTGCAACTTATTCCATTTTTCGCGGTCACCTCCGGGGCGTTCGGGATGATATATTTTCGATTTTTTCAAGTAAGCAGTCCTTAAGTCTTTTTCAGTGTATCCAAGCTTTAAACCTAAAAATTCCATGGCTTCTTGTAATTTCACTGAAGGTTTGGGTCCATTGTTAGCGTTTGTAGGTTTGGGTCCATTGTTAGCGTTTGTAGGTTTGGGTCCCCACCTAAACCAACTTCCTGACCGTTTCTTAACAGGGGGCTGGTTGTTTGGTTTCTGGGGCTGGTTGTTTGGTTTCTGGGGCTGGGGCTGTCTGTTTGGTTTCTGGGGCTGGGGCTGTCTGTTTGGTTTCTGGGGCTGGGGCTGGTTGTTTGGTTTTGGTGTCTGGTTGTTTGGTTTCTGGGGCTGGGGCTGGGTGTTTGGTTTCGGGGGCTGGGTGTTTGGTTTCGGGGGTTT
>Ga0209653_1001072_pt1 | contig 22595 bp, 20 predicted proteins | sample SaaInl6LU_22_DNA_FD_184644 | JGI IMG/M metagenome (GOLD analysis project Ga0209653, IMG submission 184644) | Marine microbial communities from expanding oxygen minimum zones in the Saanich Inlet - ESP_116LU_22_DNA (SPAdes) (version 2) | ecosystem: Environmental > Aquatic > Marine > Intertidal...
AAGTATGGTACCGAATACGCCTGAGATATCTACGTAAGTCCTTCAATACGAGCCTATGAGCGTCTGTCAGTGGTATCATCTTTCGAATACGCGCACGATACATGACAGAACGCTCTCTGAGGATGATGAGTGTATCGAGGGCTTTACTCAAGGCTCTCGTGTCTTTTGGATCAATTTTTTTGATGAGTTGAATTTCTTCATTCAATATTGTTTTCAGTTGTGATGCTGTTCTATTGAATGAAGTATCCAATCTTTCAAGGGTATGGAGCGCTTTTCTGTCGACCACGAACATTCTATCATTTCTAGATGACCCAACACCCATGATGGATTCCTTGTATTAAATACAGAAAAAATACATTGACAGATGATAATTATGGCTACCACGGTACAGAGTCTGCAAAAATCCCAGAGAGAAAAACAAAAAAGGCAACAAGAGATATATAAGCGATTTCTTGAAATATGTCACAACAGGATCACGTTGAGAAACTCTATGGGGTACACCAGTATGAACTACCAGGTCCCTCCATTTGTCATAGGGTATTCGATATATAACCACGAACACGCCATTAAATATGTCAAAACGCAGCTCAAGAAAGGGGGGTTTCACGTTGACCAGTTTGGTATGGATTTATACATAGACTGGAAACCATCGCGGTGTAAACGGAAAAAGAAAGCCTCTGATGATAATAATGAAGAACCTAAACGTAAACAGTATCGTTGAAGCGAAGGCTGAGTACACCAAACAACTCCAATCGATAATGACGGAGCCTTTGTACATGAAAGTCGTATCTATGTACAATGTGTGTGAAGAGACACCCGACGAAGAGAAACAAAATACCCTCGTCGAAATGCAAAAACGAATGCAGGAAGTACCAAACTGGAACCAGTATAATATCGAAACCTTGTCTCGTGACGTGACAAAAAACTGCTCTTACTTCTCCGATCTACTCGCAGCCGTGTTTGTGAGCAACGTAAAGATCTTAACATCTATTCGTATGTCTAAGAGCAAACGCGTGCAAATAAAGATGCCTTCCAATGAACATTTCATTCATAACGCATTTGTGAAGATAGCGGAAGACATATTCGAAAATCCTCGTATCCTTAAAAAAGATTCCGTGACGCTAAAAAAGGAATTATACATCATCATTCACGACGCCATCCACAATGCTATCCGAACACTTCTTCCCTTACAACACATTCTTCAAAACTATATGGCCGATTCCGATACCGATTCTGATTCCGACGCGGACGAGCAAGCACCCGATGAAGGGGATGAAGAAGATATGCCCCCTCCTGACGGATTTGGCGAACCTGAAGAAGATTTCAATGAAGATATGCCTATGAATGAAGAAAATACACCCGAAGAGTCTTGTGAAGAACCACCCGTCGAGGAGGGTCAGCAACAGGTAGAACAACCACCAGAAGCCAAGGACTTTTTCGATAACCCCCATGAACCGAGTGAAACAAAACAAGTTCATATTCAAGAAAAAGGGGCTTTCAGAGAATCACCCTTCAACGAGTTACAAGACGAATGCGGAGAAGACGACATAAAGACTTAATATATTAGTAGTATTATGAGCCTTATCAAGGAGTATTTTTCATTACAACGTCAATACGAAAAGAAATACGGGGAACGCACGGTGATCGTCATGCAGGTAGGAGGATTTTACGAGGTATACGCGTATAACGGAGAAGGTAAGGCGGATATCGTGGCGAATGTATGTAATATGATATTAACAGCAAAAGATAAGAAGAAACCTATAAGTATCACAAATCCGCAAATGTGCGGTATGCCACTCCCTTCGATGCTGAGATACGTCAGTCTTTTAAGCAAGGAGGGGTATACATCCGTGGTCGTGAAGCAAGATGAAACGATTAAAGAAAAGAGAACGGTTGATCAAATTTTTAGCCCAGGGACGTGCGTTGACGAATCTGATTCGAGCATCGTCGCGAGCATATATGCGGATGATACATGCGTCGGAGTATCATGGATAGATCTTACAACGGGGAAGGTGATGTTCGAAGAAGTGTATAATGAAAATGATGCGTATAAAAAAGAAGAACTGACTCGTATCATAGAGACGTGTGGGTGTAAGGAAATCATATGTATGTCTAAGAACGGAACATCATACCCAGGAGCCCTCGATGTGCAATACGACAGTACATACGAACACGCGAGCCATCAGAACGATGTTATATCTCGGGCATACCCAAGGGATGGTCTCATGACACCCATCGAGTCCATAGACATGGAAATGTTTCACATTGCCCGTGTGAGTCTGACTCTTCTCATAGAGTGGGTTGAAGATCATCATAAAAGCCTCGTACACAGAATACGCCCACCGGAGCAAATGAACAGATCGACACTTGCCCTCCACAACACGTCGGTACATCAGCTACAGTTGACCGGTGATAAAAAATGTTTGTTTGATATCATCGATAAAACGCACACCAGCATGGGGAAAAAATTGTTACGTCAAACGTTATTCAACCCGTATACCAACGTTCGCACGTTGCGGGCTATGTACGATGACATTGAAAACACATCCGACACGATGTTATGTGAAATTAAAGATCTCTTGAAAAACATAGGAAACATAGATAGGGTCGCGAGGCGTATCGCGAATAAGACTATTCGATTGGAAGATATTCGACACCTCATCTTGTGTTTCGAAAATGGACTTGATATACTCGATCGAACGTCCGATCTTTCTATTCATGACAAGATTTCTAAGAAGGAAGTGAAAAAGTGTTACATCGCGTGGCATTCCACGATAGATATGGTAAAAGACGTATTCAGAGAAGGGGTTCACCACGATGTAGATGCGTTAAAAAAGCACCGAGATGGTATCATAGGGACACTCGAAGGACACGCGAGACGTTTTTCGAAAACACTCGGGGTAGAAGACGGCGTACGTTTCGAGATGCACAAGGGTACGTATGCTTTGGTGACCACACAGGGAAGATCTAAAACCTTGAAGAATCGTGTCGGTGGAAATGTCGTTTTTCAGAGCGATACCAAACAGCGCGTTTTGATTTCCACCCCCGAAATAGAATCGAACATTCATAAACTTCACAGCATCATCGAGACGTACGAAGAATGTGTAGAAGAAAAGATGAAGGCATTCGTTGACATGCTGTATACGTATCATCCTGTCATATGTGGGTTCAGTACCTATGTGGCATACGTGGATGTAGTCATGTCTCATACGAGTGTTGCGAAAATGTACAAGTATACGAAACCAATCGTAAAAGAAGGGGACGCCTCGTACATTGTCGGGAAAAACATCCGTCATGCGATCGTCGAACGACTCGATGGAAATACGTTGTACACCGGAAATGATGCTGATTTTTCTCACAAGAAAGGGATGTTATTATACGGTGTCAATGGAAGTGGAAAGTCGTGCTTTTCAAAGTCCGTGGGTGTATGCGTCATAATGGCACAAATGGGGATGTATGTTCCAGCAGACGCATTTGAGTTTTGTCCGTACGACAGAATATTTACGAGAATATCATCAGAAGACAACATTCACAAAGGACAAAGTTCATTCTACGTGGAAATGATGGAAATGGACACAATCCTTCGTTTCGCAAACAAGAAGAGTCTCATCATCGGCGACGAGATATGTAAGGGAACAGAACATACTTCGGCTATAAGCATCGTAGCATCCATGTGTAACATGATATCAAAAATCGGAGCAACCTTCGTATTCGCCACACACCTTCACGGACTCGTGGATCTCGATCCTATTAAACAAGTCATCGACCGCATTCAGTTGAAACACATTGGGGTGACCATAGAAAATGGGATCGTGACGTACGACAGACACATGAAAGATGGACAAGGGGAACATTTGTATGGATTGGAAATCGCCACCCACATTTTAGGAAATAATGATTTTGCCACGCTCGCATTACACACGCGGAATACGCTACTCAAAAAGAAAGCCCCTAAAAAATCAAGATATAATTCAAAAGTACTGAAGACTGCGTGTCAAGTATGCGGACGGAAAGATCAACCGTTGGATACACATCATATACAATATCAATGCGACGCACACGAGAGTATAAAGAACAATCAAGGGAATCTCGTCGTATTATGTAAGATGTGTCACGAGGAAGAACATCACGGGGTATTGAAAATAAAGGGGTGGAAGGAGACGTCGAAGGGGACCATATTAGATTACTCTTTTGAATCTGAAATGTAATATATCTGGTCGCTCGCATCATATGCGGGTAAACAGGTATACGATTAAACTATTATATCAACAAATACAATCCACTTAGGCGGTGGTTTTGATGTAGTGGTTTTTCAAAAGCTTTTGAATCTCAAAGTACTCGATGGTGTCGCTGACCTTCATCTTGAAGAGCTTGGCGAGCTTGTCATCGAGAACAATTTCACGTTTGCGCTCAGGGTTTTGGAGACCCTTGTCCTTAATATAGGCGGACATTTGCTTGGTCACGGTGGTGCGGGCGACGGGTTCACCTTTGGGGGTACCGAGGAAGGTGGACAGCTCGTGGGTAATGGGACCAGGGCGAGCGAAACCACTGGGGGCGGTTTGTGCTTTGCGGGTACGCTTCTTCTTGAGTTGCATAGTTTTGGTGAGCTTCTTGACCATTTGGGTGGTCGCTTGAATCATCTTTCCAATTTGCGCGTGGAGTTCCTTCATCTTTGCAAGCTCTTCGACAACGCTCTCGACGGTGACCCCCTTCTTCTCTTCCACAGGGTCAGCTTCCGGTTCAGGAGCAGCGGGCGCAGGGGCGGCTTTGGTGGCTTTCGCTTTCTTAGGTTCGGCTTTGGCTTTAGGAGGCATTTTCGTAATTATACTACTTGTATATTCTTTAAATTAATTTTCGACGCATACAGCATATGGACGATTTTACACATCTCTTCAAGGAAACAATTGATATGATCATATCGGAATACAACAAAAAGGAAAATAAGGACAAGGTTGAAAAAAACATCCTTGACCCCATCGTTATGTACCTCGGGCAACAATTATGGCCTTACATTCTTACGGTAAGCATATTATTGTGTCTCATGTTTGTCATTTTATTTTATCTCATCTACAAGATGAGTCACGTCAATTCGTCGTTATCTTCTATGAATGCGTAGTCGTTTTTCACCGGAACATCAGAAAAATCGATAACCTTCGAGGGGTCTATGCCATACAAGGCTGTCGACCACGACGGATTTGCGCGATACGCGAGGACATCATCCCAAAAGGATCGCATCACCGGAAGATACTCGGCGAACCATTCTTTGTTTCTAGGTATTTCGAGAATATCCAGTATTTCTGTATCACCAGGTTCCATCACAGGGCGATATTGTATAAAGTAACATTTGTCGATGTTCAGGGTCTCCATGCATACTTGTACTTGTGGATAATAATACGAAGGTATTTCGTGTTTTATTTCCCGTTTCAAAGGACATTTAACTTCGATAAGTTCACATGTTTCTGTGAGACCATCAGGGCTCCCTCCCAACCACGTGTGTTCTGGATGGACAAATATGCCCACGTCGTGAACCTTATGACCAGTCAACTCTTCAAATTTCTTGATTGCCACCTCTTCGTACTTGGTTCCGTGTGCGGTTGCTTCTGTTTCAAAACGAGGTCCACCAGACGGTTTTCGCTTGTTGATGAGCAATTGTTTAGGTGAACTGTACGGATTTTTTCCGATGGCGGTGGCAACATCACTTGCGGTAAGCATTTTTTCGCGTATGGTGAACCATTCTTCAGATCGTTGGACGATTGTATCTTTCGCGAGAATGTCTCGAAAATCCGGCATGATTATATTATGTATAATAACATGAACAAACCCTTAAATAATGTCATGGAGACATCCTTCAACCCGTATCTCAAGACGACCATAATGACATACGTTGGCATTTCCGTCGTCCTCATGGTATACGCTTTCCTCGCTTTGTTCTTTGGCATGTCTCCTCTCAAGACATCAAACCCTTTTGTTTTTCAAAACATTGTACGAGAATTCAATGTGTTCAACGTTTTACGGCTTATATTTAACATTGCGGTAGCTGTCGGTGTGCTACTCTTCGTGTATCTCGGTACAAAGGATATTCTTGAACAACGTGTGCTTTTTGATTAAAAATTTATTATTAATTTTTTATTGAATTATTAAACTTTTTTTAGTATTATTTTCATAAAATACCAAGGATAATAATATTAAAAATGCCAATATGTCCAAGATGTGGCAAATGTTTGAGTTCTGAACAAGCATTGTCGTATCATCTGAACAAAAAGTATAAATGTGGTACATGGTCTTGCTTGAAATGTAGTCATAAGTTTGACACTAAATTACAACTTCAATTACATGAAATGCATTGTGGAGTAGTTGAAAGAGATTATCCAGATTATGGAGTATTACGAAAGATGTACGATCATTGTAAACGAACAATGTGTGAAATCGATAACGGAATCGTGGTACGTTCAAATACGGGCGAATACGTTGGGGTACGTGTGGAATCTATTACAGATTACTCTTTCAAAAATGAATCAATACTTATTTTTTAATTTAAAAAGAATGGATGATATATTTGTATGCCTAAATGTATAAAATGTGGAAAAGAGTTGAGTACGAATCAGGCACTACAAAATCACATGAAGAGTAGTAGATGTGTACCAAGAACGAATAGCGATCAAAAGCTATATAGCGAGTCGTACGCAGTTATCGACTGTAGCCTCGATGGAAAAATACTTGGTATAGATAAAAAAACTTTCGGAATGTCGACTCCATCGCCTAGGGCTGTGAATGTAACTGGAAAATATTTTTATGATATACTGTGCGATGAACTACAAAAACGATATGACATAGCTAGACTACATGTAAATCTACTCGCCCAGCCAGAATTAGTTATGAGATTTGAAAATGTAAAAATGTATGAGATAAGTACCAATGTACTTATTTATAATATCATCATGAAGATTCGTGATAACAGACTCATGATATACGTCAATAAAGCGTAGGATTTTTGAAAAAGAGAATAAATGAATATCACGTTTGGGATATTAACAAAGGACAATCAACGAAATGTAAATATGATTGTTGAAAGCATTGTTTCTCAAAATATTCCGCTATTTGAAATATTTATCATAGGTGACATAGAAAATACATGGCATATGGAAAACATACGAGTCATTCAAGATGATGTCGATAATAACAAAAATCACATCACAAAGAAAAAGAACGACATTATCAGACACGCGAAATATGAAACCATCGTTATCATGAAAGATTACCTGAAGCTTTCACCCGGATGGTATAAGGGTGTTTTGGAATTTGGAGAGTGTTTTGACATACTCATGAATAAAATAGTCGACAACAGGGGACGCAGGTACCTCGATTGGATATGGGAGAATCCTAAAGTAGGTGACGGGAGAAATATACCATACAACATCGTAGGACATCCCAAAATGTTCGCACCGGGTGCCTTCACCATGGCTAAAAAATACGTATTTGACGAATTCTTGTTCAATGAGAAAATGGTCGGCCTCGGGAGACCAACGGATGTACAATGGAGCAACAGAGCTATGCAAAAATATGGATATCTCATGAATGTACACTCTTCTTGTGAACTCATAGATCGACACAACAGATATCCTAAATTCAGAAGGATGTGTGATTGTCAATTATGTATCGTAAAAGAAGAGCATTAAAATTATTTCCTAAGGATAAATGCGAATCATCGAATTTGGACCGAGTATCGTCGATCATTCAGAGAAGATGACTTTCGTCGATTACTCCGACGTTGTTGCCATACGAAAAAGATTACTCTTCGATGATGTACAAGCTGACCAAACTGTATACACAGGGAAAGGTATACACGGATTTGCCGCACTATTGTTCGGTATGATGTGTAAAGCGACTATTGTCATCGCCATAGATGCCCCCTCTTTTTTGGATGAAAACAATCGAGAATTGTACGATGATACCAGATGTTTCGAACATGCTTTTCTGAGAGAACATCAGGATGTACTCGCACATATTGAGCCGAATTGTGAGACAAAGTGTATACTGAACATACCTACATCCGAGTTACAAAAAATTCACACAGAACGCGTACACCTGATGCTCGATAACGTTATCATCACGGACGACTACGAGAACGAACTGAAAAGACCAATTTCTGAAACCCCTAAGCGTATAAATGTCATACCATGCATAGCATCAAAGCCATTCAGAGCTGGTAACTTTAACAATTATCATCATTTCTGGGTTGATCACATCATATCCATCGTTGAGCACTGTCATACACACGCATTGCTAAAGATTAAGCTTTGTAACAAGGAATCGCTCATCACGAATAACTCTGTGAAAGTCTTAAAGATGTTTGGTATTGACGCACAAATGACATACGACGACACCGGGATTGTTGTGACTGGTAAAAACCCAAAGTTCACCACATGGGATCAACGATTAATAGAAAAGGTAAGAAATGTTACCACCAAAGAAGAGCCGAATGACGTATTGTACATCAAGAGGCCAAGAACAAAAAGGTACATAGATAATGAAGATGTATTTATGAAAGCTCTCGAACAATTCAACACAAAGTGCATCTCTCCGGAGACGATGACTATACAAGAACAGATCGACACATTTTCTAAGGCGAAGGTCGTCATAGGACAGTATGGTTCAGGACTGACAAACGTCATGTTTATGAAACCTGGAACATGTTGCATAGAAATTGACAAATGTTATAGGAAAAGATATGATGTTTTGTGTCATTTTTTTGGCGTCAAGCATTTTCATTTTCAAAGTGTTGAACATGATCTTTCAACCATGAAAAGCAAGATTGAAGCTGAAAAAGCGCCGATAAATGTAGATAAATGTATTGATTTTATTAGAAAAATGGCTTCTCTCTGATGTATTTAATCAGACAAGATTTTGAACCACTTTTTAACGGACGCTCTTCGTTGAGCGTCGTATAGAGAGGAGATGTACCTCTCATATTATTCCAGAAAACAAGCATGCCCTTGCGCGGTTTAATTCGTTTCGTGAGAATTGGAAACACGAGTTCCCCTTCCTGTTCTTCTGAAACATCGTCGACGTACAAAATGGCTGTCATTTCTCTGTTACCGCTTTTACCACACAGATGAAGCTCGTTCGCTTCAAAATAATCGGTGTGTGGTTTGAAGAATCCTCCTTCTTCGTAATGGATCCCTTGGATAGGCTCTCCTCGTACAATGTCAGCTCCGATGATGTCACAAATCTTCTTATTCACGATGTGAATGAGGGGTTCATTGATATCAATGATCGAAGTTTTACTCTTGCGGAAATTTTCGACAGTCGTCGTGATGGTTGAATCCACCATATTCTTGGTGATGATACCCTTCAACTTCTCACACACTTCTTCGTCGAAGGCATTTTCAAATATGTTCAATTTGATGGTGGGGTCAACCTCAACCGGACCTCTCTTCGGTGCTTCAACAGCCGTCTCAGGAGTTTCTTCAACCTTAGGAGATTCTTCTTCGGTCTCAGGAGTTTCTTCTTTAGTCTCAGTGGTTTCTTCAACCTTAGGGGATTCTTCTTCGGTCTCAGGAGTTTCTTCAACCTTAGGGGACTCAACAGCCGTCTCAGCCCCCTCTTCAGTCTCAGGAGTTTCTTCAACCTTAGGAGATTCTTCTTCGGTGTTAGGAGTTTCTTCAACCTTAGGGGACTCAACAGCCGTCTCAGGAGTTTCTTCAACCTTAGGGGACTCAACAGCCGTCTCAGGAGTTTCTTCAACCTTAGGGGACTCAACAGCCGTCTCAGGAGTTTCTTCAACCTTAGGAGATTCTTCTTCGGTCTCAGGAGTTTCTTCAATCTTAGGAGATTCTTCTTCAGTCTCAGAAGTTTCTTCAACCTTAGGAGATTCTTCTTCGATCTCAGAAGTTTCTTCAATCTTAGGAGATTCTTCAACCTCAGGGGCTTCAACAGCTTCCTCTTCGGTCTTAGGAGATTCTTCAACCTCAGGGGGTTCAACAGCTTCCTCTTCGGTCTTCCCAGGAGGTTCTTCAACCTCAGGGGCTTCAACAGCTTCCTCTTCGGTCTTAGGAGATTCTTCAACCTCAGGGGGTTCAACAGCTTCTTCTTCGGTCTTAGGAGGTTCTTCAACCTTAGAGGGGTCAATCACCGACTCAGGTTCAACTTCGGTATTCATTTCTTCGATTTGCGCAGACACAGTTTCGATCGAGTGTTTTTCAAATAGAGCCTTCACAGCTTGAACTTGGGAGGCCATCGTAGTACTGTAAGTGATACTTTTTTTAAATCATTACAACGAATACAAAAGTTTCAGTGCTTTTTCAAAACGCGATAATTGCCCTTCTTTTCGTTCTCTTTCTTTCACCTGTTTCTCATCGTCTGCCATATATTTTTCTATGACATCATCATTGACAGGTTCCATGGTCTTTTGAGAAATGCGCGTGACAAACACATGAATGAAGTGCATGAGCAACATTGGTATAGTATCTCCTAGCCGATTGATGTATACGTTCGTATAAGAGTATAACGATGCCTGTAATTCACACACCATGTGTGTTTCATTCCCTATGGTACTCGACGCGTACCTTTTTAAGAATTTATCTGGGATATCTGTAGTGTCGTTATCATTATTTACAGCCATTGCCCTGATACATTTGATATCGTTTATGTACCCATTGTTCTGTGTGAATATGATATGCTCTGCGTCTAAGAATGTGTTTATGACGGATGTCATCTGTTCACGCAATTCTTCTAGGTCTTGGATCATCGTGTTGTAAATAAATTGTGATATATCACCTGTAATATTTTTCATTTCGTTTTTGATGATTTGTTTCATGTGTACGTACACATCAACCGTCAATCTATGTGAGATGTCTACGACATCGTTACGTGTGTCCTTCATGATATTTTCGAACAGCGGTTGGGACAAAAAGTTCGGTAAACTCACACCCGCTATATCCTTCACATCTTTCTTCAGTCGTTCATAAAATTCATCATCAAAGAATTTGGGGCGCGCGCCTTTGATATTTTGACCATACATCATGAACATGGTGTACAGCGTTTTATCACTTCGTAATGCCGTCATATTTTCCGAGATTTTTAAAACACATTTTGTGATGTATCTGTATTTATCTTGCGTCGTAGCGAAATGATACTGATCTGATAATAGCTCTTGTTTGAGGGTATTGATCTTGTTGTTCAAGGTATCGACAACCTTCGGTATGTACGTATCGATTGAAGCCGCTTGTAAATCTATGATTTTATCGATGAGTGTATCCATTCCCCAAGATGATTGATCGAGGGTACTATAAAAGCCACTTTGTTGGAAAAAGTGACGTTCCACCTTGCGCAATTCTTTCGTAGACATCTCCGATTCTTTCGGTGATCTATTTCTCACCGCCACGTAGCCCAGAGAAAGGGGGACGTTTCTACCCGTTCCTTGTATTTTGTCGGTTATATCATCTGGGCACAAATCTATTTTCGTGATGACACCGATGGTTCTCTTTCCTTGTGAATCTATCTCCTTGGATAATTTTATGGCTTCGGCGTTCGCAAAATCATCGAGCGCGGGCACGACACATAAGATGATCATGTGTTCGTTCTGAATATATTTTTTGACCAAGTTCACGGTTTGCGCATGGATATCTTTCTGAACGTCGTCAATCGACATGTGGGTGATTCCGGGTAAATCGATGATAGTTATGGTGGGACCATCGGATTGAATGACTTTCAGATGAATAGGGGTATCCAAAACTGTACCACCTTCCCCTGCGATTTTTTTCGTGTATTCTTCAATCTTAGAAGGTACGTCATCTAACTCTTCGATATGTTCGCCGTGTGTGAGATCGGCCGTGTCATGAATGATGGCGAATGGCTTTTGAACAGGGCGGCGCTCTAATCGTAAAATGAGGGGAACCCTCGTCGTGATAGTCGTACCACTCGGAAGGCGTATTCCTGAAAGGGATTCGAGCACAGAACTTTTACCACTCGATTGCGAACCGGCCACCACAACACCTGGAACCTCTATCCCATCCGTACCGAGATCATTCCGTATGGACTCCATCGCATCCAACTTTTCCTGGAACGTCGATTGTGAACCAAGGGTTTTTACCTTTTTTTCCGGGATAAACTTCCGCTTCATCTTTTTATAGTTCTTGTACATTGTAATGTATACGCATAAAATGATTCCACATAAATGTCGCAAAAGATAATGGACCCTTACGATGTACTAGGGATAACACCCGATGCTTCAAATAGAGAGGTGAAGGATGCGTACAGGATGTTAGTTATGAAAACACATCCAGATAAAAACAAGGGAGAAGAGGGATTATTCAGGGTTATACAAACAGCGTATAATACCATCAAGAGAGAACGAAGGGGAGAAAGTTCATGTCCTACGACGAAACAATCATATACACCCTACAACCACGGATTACCAAAGCAAACACCCATAAGCAACTTTTCACACAAAAAATTTAATTCCTACTTCGACACGCACGCGATGAAAGATACTCGAACGGGGTATGGAAAATATATGCACTCGTCTGGACATAGAGAATCTGATGATGATATATATATAAAACCCATAGGTAAAACATTTAAAACGGCCATAGTTAAACATCGAATCCCTGAAGCAGCAGAAGCACAATTCCTGAAAGACTACGAACGACTGGGAATGGATTCAAAGGATAGATCTACGACTTCTGGGTTTGACTACATGCGAGCACACGTCGAAGTACAGGAGATTAGATCGAACAGAAAAGGATACTCGAGTATAGGTGAACTCATGACAGACAGAGAGAATGTTTCGCACGAAATGTCAGAATCAGAAGCAAGAAGACACGCAAAACGACAAGAGAAATTGAAACGAATAGAAAAAATGCGCATGCAACATCTGAGAAAGAATGACGCGAAAGTCGAGAAACACTATCAACATATAAACAACTTTTTACAGTATAAGTAATGGCTTCTCAATCAGCAGAAGAAGCGACGAAGGAGATAGATATGGTGAATGAAAAATACGATCATATACCACCACATACACCAACACCAACCTTTACACCAACACCAACCTTTACACCAACAATGACCCCTTCGTATACACCTACACAGACGACAACAAACACCGTAACACACACAGTAACTTGGACGGTGTACCAGCAATTTTTACAGAATGTAGAAGATTTTGTACATCCATTAAACGGCACACTTGTAGATTTTGCGGTATGTCCGTGTGTCGTTGATAATGTGAATTCGGAATCGTATATTTTTGGAGTGAGGCGTTACGACAAGGACAACGCAAACAAAACGATTGTCATCCAAAATGAATGGTATGAAATCGTGACGAGCTACACCCCGTTTTCGAAGGATGTACTACAAGAGGACGGTGTGACCGTATCCCAAGTACCATTTTTCAAGAATAGCGGCTTACTCGTACCAAAAAATACACAGATAGACATGTATATATTAGTCAACAATGATGCCTTTTATGAACTCGAATACAACGGAAGCGAGTCGGTGTATAACATATCATCAACGATTGTGCCGTCGAATCATGACCCATTTACGAAGAGTACGTACGTGTCGTTTGATGTCAAAACACAGATACAAATATACGGGTATAGATTATTAAAACAAAGGGAATCCAGAATCATACAAAGTGTAGAAGATGTGACACCCCAGATAGGGTTTACAATAAAAACGAACGATTATGCGTACACGTACGTCGTCTACATAGGTGTAACTCATGGGACGGATAACCTGGAAATAGATATGATCACGAAAAACGATGTCATCGTCGCGATGAAAGGAGAAACCGTCGTCGGTGTGTCATCGATAAGAACGACGTCCAAACCTTCACGAATAGCCGTTCAGATACACACAAATACGACAGAGGACGAAACGATTACATTCAAAATGCTCAAGCACGCGAATGTATCCATGTATACATTAGGGAGTGTCTTGTTGAACATAACTGGTGGGACCCATGTTTTCAGAGTGGGGTATGCTCGAAAAGAATTAAAAGCTCCGTATGACTACATATCTATTAACAGTGGTTCTACTCGATCTATGATAGGCACGTATCTGTCATCTGTCATGGGAGATGTAAGCGCTATTCGATCCCAACAAGGGTTTCTCATAAAAACGGGAAATGGATTCGTGGGTACGTTGGGTAAGAAAAATATTTCATATACTCTTTCGACTGGCACATTTTACATATTGACACTGAGCAAAGACGTATTATGGGAGTACGTAGGTACCCCATTATTAAATACAGATATCACGTATAACATACAAAAAGGAGAGAATTGGGTAGCACATCCCGATATCGAAGCGATTCCATTTGATGCCTTCACATCCATTTTTACCAAACTACAGACAGTGAAAACACAGAATAACATGATGACGTACACCGACGGTGATTGGATAGGTGATATACTTTCAATACAACCGAACGAGGGATATATCATATCCAGCAACGCATCGTATGACATACTCGCCACGTACAGACATTACTCTACGATACCCGTACAGATCCAAACAAACTTCAACGTGATGCTAGATGACATCCCGTGTGGTATAGAAATCATAGACGCAAACAATCTTCGGGTGACCATACAAGGTGTACAATTTGAGTGTATATCCAAACAAGATCAATCGTACTACGATTCAAATTTACTCACGATAGTTCCCACATTGTTTGAAAGCACGAATGATGCCGAAGTGTCCATAGGGGAATATACGGGAGTTAAAATAAAAGGGGTTTTGAGTTTTAACCTCACGTACGCAGACAGCATGTACGATACGTCGGTAAGTGGATTTTTAGATATATACGTCCACATGGGTGATACGGATAGTTTTACAGGCGATGAGGCGGAGATGTCTTGGATGAGTGACATCAGAGGTGATAACGGCTACACGATAAAAAAAATATGATATAAAGTAATGATTCTTCCCGACGCTAAATATTCTAACCTGACTATTTCGCCGAACCCATCCGCCACGGAATGCCTTTTCATCAAAGTCAACGGCGAATCAAAACCCGTACTGAAAAAGATTGAAGGTACATGGCAAATTAACCCTGAATTGAAGGGTACATAAATGAATTAGAGTAATAATTTTCTCGCTTTTATTGTAATGAGGGTATCGGATGTTTCGATTTTCGAAGGTACCATATACATAGATATAGGCGGAGGTGTGATAGAACCTCTACTTATATCGTATGGAAATACACGAGTATTTAATCCCTATTTTTTAGAAGGCGCATGGCCTACGCCGACACCGGAAGAAACACCGACGCCGACGACTAGCCCAACGCATACACCCACACCGACATCGTCTCCAACGTATAGTCCAACGCCTACGGGAACACCGACGATGAGTCCTACCCCCACCAATACACCGACGTTGAGTCCAACCCCTACAGGGACACCTACTATGAGTCTTACACCAACACAAACGAAAACATTTTATGAAAATGTACATACCCTTTCCGAAGATGTGACGGTGACTGTGGTAGATGGTAAATATCGATTCAACGGGTATCATGATCAATCGATTCCGTTCGGTATGTACAAAACGACATACACGTTTAAGGGTATTCCATCCGATCACCCGCTGGGATTTTTAACATTCGATGAAAGCGGAATATATATTCCAGATGCTCTACGCATAACCCCTATTTCGCAAGTGAGTGGAAGAAGGATTGTATCAAGAAGTAGTCGTCTAGCACACGCGCGAGCGATGGCTAAATCCGTCAGCGACAAGAATGTCGAGTACGAGGGTGTGATGTATCCTGTGCAATATTACACTGGTGATATTACGGTGGAGGTTGTGAATGATTTTTACAGGGGAAGCTATCATTGTTATGTGCATGGGTACATGGGTGGTAAAGACATGTTACAATTTAGTCAGTCATACGAACCAGAACTTTCCGGACTAAAGGGGGTTTCGATAAGCGATATTTACGAACCTTCATTGTCTAGTGGAACCAAGATGCTCATCGCGCAATGTGTTGTTGTTCATGACTCGGAATACGTGGGTGGTCATGTGTACGCCTTGACGAGCACAGTCATACCCAATGCGAAATACGCGGTGTACATGGATGACCGATTGTATTATTGCGTAGGTAAAGGAGATGCCACACAAACATACATGGACGCACAAGGGGTATCGCAGCCCATCACGTGGGGATCGTATTACACGGTGATGATCTCCCTCGATCACCAGCCATTGGATATAACCTTCGTTCATATGGATGCCTTCGGAACCGTAAGGAGGATCGAAAATACATTGGAAAAAATCGAATCCAAAGAAACGATATCCTTCCTACCCGAGACCATGCCCGACGTGTCCAGTTCGCACGGATGGATGCACTTACAGGTCGGCGACGTGTACAATCCCGTCATACTCGATGCTACGAGCAGAACGATGTCGTACACCAGCTCTGTGAACGTGGAAGGAAACACCCCCATCATCATCCACGACCCAAGCGTAGCGTTTGAGGTAAATTTCGAAGAATTTGCGTACCATACCATTTTGTACGCGACCATAAAGAACGATGGCGAATTTATCGTCGAACTCGGAGATGTGCTCATCGCCATCGATTCATTGAATCGCGTGAGAGGTGTAAGCTCTACGGTCATCACTACAGGTGGTGTTCCCATGTTTGCGATGCAAGTATACTCGAATGTATCGGGTGGCTCATACGAAAACATCCGATTCTCCTTCATGAAGAATCAAGATTCGCTTCAGATTAAGAGCGGAAGATTGTATGAATTAGACAGCGTATTCCTGAACGGCACAACCATTACATCCGACTACAACACCACGTACACCCAAGCTTCTCCGCTTGTATTTAACTTTGGTGTCATTGAAAGACAAGTCAATGGTCCATACGATTGGTTGTCCGTAAACGTCGAAACAGATAATATGTCTTTCCTGAATGTCTTCGGTTCATTCATCGATAATGTGCAGGCCATCAGAAATAAGACAACCGTCGTGTACAGAGTCGGAAACGCGTGGATAGGTAACATTACGAACGTATTGACGAACGAATTTTACGTCGTGAAGACAAACGGCACCGGACCGTACGAATGGAAATTTGACGCCAAACTCATCACAGAAATCGATCAACCGAAGATTACCAACGGGTACAACTGGATCGCGTACCCATTGAGCTACGAAACGAGTGTGAGCACATTTGTCACTGAATACATATCATTATTCGCCCCGTACGTGACGGAGATCATGTCACAAAACGGTATTCTCATCAAGGGGGCAAACGGTGGATGGTACGGCACACTCACGGAATTCAAGCCGAACAAGGGTTACATCGTGAACGTTAAGAATTTACCAGAGGAAACGGAGATGAAATACCCTAATTCATCTCTACAATTCACTAAGATTAATAACAACGTCGTGACAGGTCATTATACGCTTCAAGTGGATGATATTCCATTCAATTACGACGAAATAGAGTTTGACGTGCTGAATGCCAACGAGGCTAAGATGTCCATCCAGATAGGCACCGATACGCATCAGTTGCTGCTCGACACCACGACTCAAGCGGATACGAATAGTTGGATGGATAATGATTTCATTTCTCTCGCACCTACGAAAGTAGAAGGTACGTTCGGGACACCCGTCGTCAGTCACATGACATCAGATAACAAGCCCATTAGCATTTCAAAGGCGAAAATAGTCATGAGTTACACACTTGAGTTATTTAACGGCGAATACACGCTGGCTATGAATGGATACGTTGACTTTTACGGAACGATAGGTGTCATCGACCCGTTGACATCGAGTTCCGGGGATCCCACTTGGTTGAGTGAATTCACTCGATTCACGTTCCCTTTCACGAGCACGAAGAATGTCGTCGTGACTTTACCAGACACACCAACACCAACGTCTACATCTACTCTGATATACGGATCGAACGCACCATTGCTTCAATTCGTACGCAACGCGTCGTCTGTTGATGTGTATTTCAACACATCGGGGCAAACGAGTGGTATAGGTGGATTTGAATTACATTTCTTGGACCCGATGAACATCACAGGGGTGGAGATGAACGCGGAGCTTACGGGATCGAGTGGATTTACACTGACGACAAGCTCAAAGGTTGTCATCGGTATGCAACTCTCTGCGTCACCCATCGAATTGTCCACAAATGTCACACAGAAACTCATGACGATCCAAACGTCTTACAATGCACAAGGTTCTCTCAACACACAGAGTACGGCGTTGACTGATAAATCAGGGCAATCTTTGGATATGTCGAGTATCAAAGCATCGACGATGACACCCACACCGACGACGGTGGTCGCACAAACCCCTACCTTTACCCCTTCCCTGACACCTACACCGACGATAACGGAAACACTCACACCCACACCAAGTGGTGACGATCAACCATCTTTGATAGTGGACACGAGCGCCCCTATCGTACAAACGATTCAAGATGGAAATATGATAAACGTGTACGTCAACACGTTCGGTCAAACATCCGGATTTGCCGGTTTCCAAATAGCTTTCAAATCGGGCGCGTCAATCACTGGAACCCCTACGATACCCCAAGATATAACAAACAGAAATGCCTTCATTGTGTCTGCTGGGGCTACCACTGTTCTCGGCATGCAAATGTCCGCATCTCCCGTGGAGGTGAGGTTAGATACACCAACCTTATTCCTACAAATTCCTATTTCTTCAAATACGGCCATACTTCAACCCACCAGTACGTATCTAACAGATAAAAATGGACAAGAATTGAACATGACATCTATTCGAGGAACGAGTAGGCAAATGGTGAAGTCGGTAGCCGCTGGTAATGTTCTCGGTGATGTGACGGGTGATGGTGTGTGTAACATTTCGGATATCCAGAAAACCATTTCTGAAATTTTCTCACCCGGTACCCTCACATCAGAACAAAGGAGTGCGGCGGACATCAATCAAGATTCAATCGTAAATATTTCCGATATTCAGCTGATGATACAAATTATCTTCGGAACGTATCAAAATCCATCACCGACACCGACGAATCAGGTATCCAACGTGTACAGACGAGTGTTGAACAATGGGTTCGAGCTTCACGCAAACGATGAACTGTCGATCCTCTATTTCACACGAAACGGAGATATATTGATCGAAATTATGCCCGAGCTTGGCCAGGAAGAGACACCAATCGAGGTACCATCACACTGTGCCATTTTGAACCTGACGTACGATTGGAAGATTATGTTTCCAAAGGAAAAGGTCGCGGATTACACACAAATGGAACTTCAGTTCTTGTATAAAGGTAACCCACAGGGACTCATGACACCAATGTTGTCAGATTCGGTCATACGAAACATCATAGAGGGGGCGATGTACTTCAGCGTTTCTGGATCTTACGAGGATGCGTATTGGGCGCTGACCACGAACGTCGACGAAGGTATCAAATTTTGGTTCAGAGAAGATGTCGTACAAGACTGGGTATCACAGGTTCAAATAGGTTCTATGACCATGGCTGGATACACATCAATTGTCAGAAAAATTGACGTAGATGAAGAATAATTAAAACAATATTAACATGTAATGTTTGACGTGTATCAACGCGCGAAACAAAACATCGTGTCTATAGTCGCCCACGTATCACAGGACACGTACGTAGTGGGTACAGGGTTTATTGTTTCAGAAAAGGGGCACATCGTCACGTCTGCTCATAATATTCTGAAGAACAAGTACGTGGGTGATTCCGAATGTTGCGAATCTATACACGTATGCTTTGAACTGTCACATATAGTGAAGGCACACGTCGTGGGTGTGGACAGAAGAGCCGATGTCTGTGTATTGAAATTACAGGGCAATATGAGAACGGATGGGTTTTTAGATTTTGCCTCGACGATGCGCATGGGTGGTAAATGTTATATATTCGGATGTATGGAAGATTATGGTATACACTCGTTTCACGAAGGGTATATCGAACGGATTAACTTCGTCACGGAAGACATCATAGATAGTATAGCAACAAACATTCGTATCACGAAAGGTATTTCAGGTAGCCCCATATTGAATGGACAAGGGAAAATAATCGGTATATCGAATTGGTTTTCCGAGAAAACATGCGGTGGTGCCTCTTGTACCCTGTTGAAAAAAATTGTTCAGAGCATCATCACGACAAGAAAGGATTACGTAAAAGGATTTTTCGGAATGAAAACCCGCCCAATACTCGCACAGGATATCATTCACTTCAACATTCATTTCCTTTTCGATAACATGCACGGCATGCTGGTGGATAAAATATTTTCCAACATGGACTCAACCGATAAAATGCATAAATATGACATCATATCTACGATCGATAACGTACGGGTAGGAATATGTTCACATTCTCTAGAATGGTTCATGTACATGAAGAGCCCGGGCGAAGCGGTGAAAATTGGATATTATAAATATATTCCTAAAAAGGATACGCCTCATTGGGACCACAATATTCGATTCACCACCATCACTATGCTTGATTATCCAAAAGAACTCGATGTACCCGTGATGCGGACGAGGGGGAGAATACAATTACTCGCATAGAATAAGTATGCTCTTCATCGTGAATGACGCTCATAATTATACGTTGCTAAAAGCATTAAGTAAACAAAAAGAAAATATACGGGTCATGTACGACCCGGTACCAAAAACCATCGATAAAAATGAAAAGAAAATATACGTAAACATAAAACCGCCACGTGAAGATGATATATGTTTCATAGATTCTTGGGGGTTGTCAGAAGAAATCCCACAAGCACATATTGTTTCAAAGCAGGATGATGCGCAAAAATTACGTATAATATGTGAGGTTTTACGCATATAACCTATACGGTGTTCTCTTGTTCGTTCTTTTGATTCAGCGCCTTTGTGATAATCTCTGCCACTGCGATTTTTGTAGGATCGGCATCAGCGGGATCTCCAAACGTTTTGTAATGTTCTCTTACCGAACGTATGTAGTATGTGATTTTAAGCGATATGAGGATGATAACGTTGAGCGATACAAAAAATGACGCGATCGCTTCTTTTGTATTCCCCTGTTCGTATGTATACAGCGTCCATAAGAGACCGGATGTGGCGAGCATCCCGAGGGATACGTATGAAAAATCGTTCATTGGACTTCCATTCTTCATGCTCAGTTTGATTTGTGGTATGTACGCCGTACCCATCATAAATAGACTTACGTATTTATAAATATGTTCGCTGGTGATACCCTCTAATGAAATGGTTATCTCCATATTTAATATACCTTATTATAATATGTTTTCTGTAAAAAGCATCTCAATAAACTCATTTAACATCGGAGACGAAATGCAGAATCAAGATTCATCCAAGCAGTATTACGGAGATATCCAATCGAACGTTGTGCGTTTACCAGAGTACAAGATGTACACCGATGGTCAAGACCTCATATTTGATCATCACGACGATGAAATAGTCTCTTTGCTTCAAGGAAAAGCCTTCACGAATAGGTTAAAAGTTGGAAATTGGAACATGTTCACGAATGACGACGTATTAACAATCGAGCATGAACTCGCACATTCTCGAGAGGCTACGAATGGATTGGAGATTGAATACAGTGACATGTACATGACGGATATATTCGTGGTACCAAGCGAAAAGGTGAACGTTCGTCTTTTGAAAATTTCTATCGATGCGCTAAACGAGGAAAATGCACAGTTCGCACAGGAAACCCTACAAACATTTGACGCGAGAGCCTATGATTCGAACGTTAATGGAAGTGTTCTCACGGTGGCCATGTCATTCGATAGTAAAGTGTTTTACATGCCAAAGAAGATTCTCTCCGCGCACTTCATTCAGAGAAACATTAAAATCATAGAATGTTCATGTATAGATGTGGATGGTTTCGAACTACCCATGGAAATAAAAATACCATCTTTTTCTGATACAGTCATAGATGTGTCGTCGGACGATGACAGTATATATACAGACGGTAACTCCGAGAAGAATCCGCTCTTGAAAATGAATTTCGACACCAGATACATACTTAAAGGACCCGGAATACATATGATGGACATCTCGCACGCGAATGAAAGGTACATCACGGAAAAGGGGATTATTCAGAAAGATGATTTTTTCAGAAAACCATCAAAATTCAAATACATAATGATTCATCCCGATGAAAACTCTACGTACACACATCGAAAATCTCGGAAAGGGAACGAGATTCAAATATCGTAGTATAGTAATGTACAGGTTTGTAGCGGGTGACGTGCTACGAAATGGTGAAACCAATATGGATTCGGTAAAGAAATGTCTAGAATTTGTCGTTGGTAAAAGCACACCTACATCAGATGAACTGCTCTTGAGCGATTTCAACATGAACGGTAAAATAGATCTCGCTGATACGTTAAACGTGCTTCAAATAGCGGAAGCTTCTAAAAAACCGATTTTCGTTTCAGGAAGAAATATCGTGATTGATAAAGAGATCATAAAAGGTAACATATTAGGTGTACTTGTTCGTTTGAATACCCCTAATACATTCACGTTCTCACTGGACACGCATTGGATGTGTGTACAAAACAATGAACGCATATACGTCGAAAATATATCACAACCTTCCCCGCTAGCCT
>Ga0209653_1001080_pt1 | contig 22499 bp, 23 predicted proteins | sample SaaInl6LU_22_DNA_FD_184644 | JGI IMG/M metagenome (GOLD analysis project Ga0209653, IMG submission 184644) | Marine microbial communities from expanding oxygen minimum zones in the Saanich Inlet - ESP_116LU_22_DNA (SPAdes) (version 2) | ecosystem: Environmental > Aquatic > Marine > Intertidal...
TACCCAAACCCAGCAACAGATGTACTGCACCTAGACTATGACACGGCAAAAGAAATAGAGTATGGCATCTATAACTTGGCAGGACAACGAGTACAAACGGTCAAAAGTAAAGGAACCCAGCACAACCTGAATGTTTCAGAATTGGCCCCAGGAATGTATGTGCTAGAGGGCATGGGAGAATCACAAAAGACCTATTTTCGTTTTGTAAAAAACTAGGTTGCAAAATCCTTCTCTAGAAGAGAGACTAAGAAGGTAAAAGTGCTTTGACCGAAGGGTCAAAGCGCTTTTTTTTGTTTCTAACCCTTTACCATTCTATGCATTCTGACTACTTTTTTTAGCGTATTGTTTATTTTTTATTTAATTTTTTAAATATAACATATCAATAATACCATATTTTTATATATTTGTTAGTATTCATTCATAAAAATTACTAAAAATGAAAAAAAAAATAACAGTATCTAGTTTTTTATTAATGCTCCTGTTGTCGTTGACTACGATGGCACAAAACCTTGTGGTCAAAACCTTGGACAATCCAGGAAGCAATTCAGTCGTAACAGGAACATTCAATCTCTCAGAATTTCTTCAAATACAAATAGTGTCTCTAAATAATTATAATATTCCACTCTATGCTATCTATCCACTAACGAACAACGTTTATTATCAAGCGCCTCTTCAAGAAGAGGCTTCAGCAGAAAATGGGCCCTTTTATGTCCGTCTCAAAGTAACCGATAGCGATGGGAATACGACCTATATAGAACCCTACGACAGTCCAGCCTATGCCTATGACTTTAGCGGAACTTATACGTTTGAAATGACCATAGATCCCTTTTTGGCAGCAGCCACCCCCAACCTAGAAACAGAGAACCCGTCATTGTTATTGTTTGGAAATAATTGTGATAATAATATATGTAATAATAATATTGTTCACACAAAGCCAGATGGTAATGGAGACATAATAGATGGAGTTTTTGGTACCAATGGTACCCCCATCACGTTCACGGCAGAGGAGCTTGCCATTTTAAACGATGCCAATGGTCGTAGCTTTGTGATGAGGCAAACGGCAACAAATGCGACCTCTGTTGTAAATATTCCTGCCCATGCAGATGCGGCAACCATAGGGCAAGCCATCAAAAATGCAGGGATTCCTCATACCATATACATCCAACCCGAAATACAAGAAGACGGAAGTTTAGAGATATATGCAGATGAAGCTTTTACTTTGGAAGGAGACGAAATTTTGTCTACCCAGTGGCAAGAAGCTTTTGGACAAAATATAGCCTTGTACCCAAACCCAGCAACAGATGTACTGCACCTAGACTATGACACGGCAAAAGAAATAGAGTATGGCATCTATAACTTGGCAGGACAACGAGTACAAACGGTTAAAAGTAAAGGAACCCAGCACAACCTGAATGTTTCAGAATTGGCCCCAGGAATGTATGTGCTAGAGGCCATGGGAGAATCACAAAAGACCCATTTTCGTTTTGTAAAAAACTAGGTTGCAAAATCCTTCTCTAGAAGAGAGACTAAGAAGGTAAGAGTGCTTTGACCAAAGGGTCAAAGCGCTTTTTTTTTGGATTACCAACCACCGCTGGCACCACCACCACCAAAGCCTCCGCCACCGAAACCACCACCGAAACTTCCGCCACCGCCAAAACCACCACCGCCAAAGTTTCCACCTCCGCGATAACCTCTGCTGCTTCCCAAACTACCCAGTAAGATAGCGGTAAAAATATCAGAAGAATCAATGTTGTTTCTTTTGTGAGGACCGCCACCATTTCCAGTATTGTTTTTCTTGTTCATCAAAAAGAGTACAATCCCAATGATTACAATTAAAACCAGAAGGTTTCCTTTTCCTTTGCGTCCTTTTTTGGTTTCATTTTTGTATTCGCCAGCCAATACTTTAATAATGAGGTCAGTGGCTTGGTTGAAACCGTTGTAGTATTGTTGTTGCTTAAAATTGGGCGTAAGGACTTGATCTATAATTTGTTTGCTGACATAATCTGTCAATAGGTGCTCTACACCGTAGCCTGTTGCGATATGAATTTTTCTTTCTTGAGCCGCAACTAAAATAAAAACCCCGTTGTCTTTTCCTTGCTGCCCAATTCCCCAATCTTGTGCTTTTTCGGTAGCGAGCATAGCGATGTCATAACCGTTTAGGCTTTCAATGGTAGCGATAGCCACCTGGGTAGAAGTTGTATCGCTATAACGGATAAGTTTTTGAGACAAGGCTCGCACTTCTTGATTTGACAAAAGGTTTGCCTGGTCATAAACTCCCTTGAAAGTAGTTTCTTTTTTGGCTAGCGGTTCTTGTGCTTGGAGTAGTATTGCTGAAAAAAAAGCCAGTCCAAGGACTAGCTTTGTCAAGTGTTTGATCATGTGTTTTTATTTTCTATCTCCAAACAAACGTAGTAAGTACAGAAACAAGTTGATAAAGTCTAAGTAGAGGGTAAGTGCCCCTAGTATAGCTCCTTTTTTGGCCTGTTCTTCACTATGTATTTGATTGGCCATTCTCTTTATTTTTTGAGTATCGTATGCGGTCAGTCCAACAAAAACAATCACCCCTACATAGTTTAAAAGATAATATAACATAGAAGATTGTAAAAACATATTGACTACAGTCGCAATGACCAAACCGATCAGGGCCATGAACAATAAATTTCCCCAGCTGGTCAAGTCTTTTTTAGTGGTGTACCCATAAAAACTCATGATTCCAAAAGTAGCTGCTGTAATAAAAAAAGTAGAAGCAATAGAGGCAGGGGTGTAAATCATAAAGATAGTAGAGAGGGTAAGTCCATTTAAGATGGCGTACACCACAAACAGGAAACTTGCTTTTTCTGCGGTCATTTGTTGGATCCTAGCAGACAACCAAATCACCAATCCTAATTCTCCACCGATGAGGGCGTAAAACAATAGTTTGTTGATGCCTCCTGTTGCAGGGAATAGCAATTGCGAAAATGCTGGTGTTGTGATTGCCCACCATGACATAAAAGCGGTAATTAATAACGCTCCACTCATCCAAGCGTATACTTTGTTCATAAATGCAGCTTCTTTTACGGTGCTGCTTTCCATAGAATATTGATTTCTCATCATTAACCTTTTGATATTTCGTCTGACAATTCGTTGGTGTCGTCACTTTGGTAAGCAAAGTAGGTTTTTAATTGTTCTCCTGCTTCAGCTATACCATCGATGAGTCCTTGAGCGAACTGTCCTTGTTTGAATTGATTGATTACTTTGTTTTTTGTGCTTTCCCAAAAATCATCTGGCACAACTTTGTTGATTCCGTCATCTCCTAAAACTACAAATTTTTTGGCTTCAGTAGCTACGTAAAAAAGCACACCATTTCTGGCCTCTGTCTCAAACATTTTTAAATCGTTAAAAACAGCAATGGCTTTGTCCATCACTTCGCCTTCAAAAGTGGGTTCTATATGAACTCTAATTTCTCCGGAGGTGTTCTTTTCTGCTTTTTGAATGGCAGCTACAATTTGTCTTTCTTCGACTTTGCTAAAAAATGTTTGTGATTCGCCCATGATTAAAATTTTACTTCTGGAGCCTTGCTAGCCGAAGGATCAGCTTTGAAATAGTCCATTTTTTCAAAAGAAAACATATTTGCGGTAAGATTTTTTGGGAATTTTCGGATCATCGTATTGTATCCAATCACCATTTTGTTAAAGCGATTTCGCTCAACATTGATTCTGTTTTCTGTACCTTCAAGCTGTGCTTGTAGTCCACTAAATTGTTGGCTGGCTTTTAAATCTGGATATCGTTCAGAGACCATCATCAATTTTCCCAAAGCACCACTAAGACCTTGTTGTGCCTCTTGGTATTTGGCAATATTTTCAGCGGTCAAATTGCTAGCATCTATGGTTACTGCCGTTGCTTTTGCTCTGGCTTCAATCACTCCCGTCAAGGTTTCTTGTTCGTGACTAGCATATCCTTTTACGGTAGCGACCAGGTTTGGAATCAGGTCAGCTCTTCGCTGGTAAGCACTTTCAACATTTGCCCATTGTCCTGTGGCAGCTTCTTGAGCGCTAACCATACTATTGTATCCACAAGAACTCAATGAGATGGCAAGGATAAGAATAGAGATATAAGTTACAATTTTTTTCATTTTTTAAAATTAGAGATTATAAATTTAAAGTAGCATAAATAATACCACAAACACAAAGTGACAAAATGTCCTTAGAGTTGATTTTTGATTCTAATCAATTCGATTTTGATATTTTCTAATCTACTGATAACTTTTGAATTGGTGATGGTTTCTTTTGGGTTTTCTCGAAGTTTTTTTCTAACGCCTTCTAAAGAGTATTTCTGTTCTTTGGCCAGCTGATAAATCATTTTAAAGTTTTCAATATCATGTGCTGTAAACATTCTATCTCCTTTGCTATTCTTTTTGGGTTTGATCATGTCAAACTCTTGTTCCCAATAGCGTATCATAGAGGCTGTTACACCAAAAGCATCGGCAACTTCACCAACTTTGTAATATCTTTTTTTTGGAAGGTCAATGTGCATTGGCTTAGTCTAAAGATTGATTTTCTTGTGAAGATAGCACAAGCATAGTTTCGTATTCTTCAGGAGTTAAGTCATTGTGATAAAAATACACAGGATTCAGTTTTCTTTTTCCTTTTTTCACCTCATAGTGTAGGTGAGGAGCTGTAGAGGAACCAGTAGAACCTACGACACCAATAATGTCACCACGCTTTACTTTTTGACCTCTTCTAATTAGTATTTTGTTTAAGTGTCCATAAGTGGTTTGATAGCCAAAACCATGGTTGATCACAATATGATTTCCAAGCCCTTTTCTAGATCTTTTGGCCGTCTTGACAACTCCATTTCCTGTTGCATAAACATTTGTTCCTTGAGGAGCAGAAAAATCCATTCCCCAATGCATTCTTCTTGTTTTGTATATCGGATGGATTCTCACTCCATATCCAGAAGCCATTCGTTTTAAATCTTTATTGGCAACGGGTTGGATAGCAGGAATAGAAGCGAGCATTTCAGATTTGTTTTTTGCTAGCTTTACAATTTCATCTAAAGATTTAGATTGTACGACCAAGCGTTTGGCCAAAATGTCCATTTTCTTTGTGGCCTCTACCACAAGACTACTGTTTTTGAATCCTTCAAGATTTTGATATCTATTTATCCCACCAAAGCCAGCACTACGCTCGTCTTCAGAAATTGGTTCTGCCTCAAAAACAACACGATAGATATTGTTGTCACGCTGTTGAATTTCTTTTAGAATCGCATCAGACTCTCTCATCCTTTTTTCAAGAAGTTCGTAATTAAATTTAAGATTCAAAAGTTCTTGATTGGTTGCTCGCTCTGAGGGAGACTTTAAGATGGTGCTAAATCCAACAAAACCAATGAGACCGATCAAAAGAACAGCGATCATATAGAGAAAAGCATCCCTAGCGATGCGCTTGGGTTTTTTTTCTACCGGCTGGTAAGAAAGCGTTTCAGAATTGTAGTAAAATTTTGCTTTCGCCATGAATCTAAAATAACTATTTTTGTGACTTAATCAAAACATGAGCAAGCCCATCGGTGATCAAAGATGTAAAATTACAAAATGTTTTACTAAAGTAACAATCGATTCTTGCTTCACCCAATTTATAGTATGAAATCTCAGGATATTAGAAAGAAGTTTATCGCATTTTTTGAATCAAAACAGCATCAAGCAGTGCCTTCAGCCCCAATGGTGTTAAAAAATGACCCTACGTTAATGTTTGTAAATGCTGGTATGGTTCCTTTTAAAGAGTTCTTTTTAGGGCAAAAAAAAATTGTCAATTCAAGAGTGACTGATTCTCAAAAATGTTTAAGGGTTTCAGGTAAACACAATGATTTAGAAGAGGTAGGGATTGATACTTATCACCATACTTTGTTTGAAATGTTGGGGAATTGGTCTTTTGGAGATTATTTCAAAGAAGAAGCGATTGCCTGGTCTTGGGAGTTGTTGACCGAAGTTTTTAAGGTCGATAAAGATATTTTGTATGTTACCATTTTTGAAGGAGATAAAGGTGAAGGACTAGAAAGAGATCATGAAGCTTATGATATTTGGAAAAAATATATTGCAGAGGATAGAATTTTATTAGGAAATAAAAAAGATAATTTCTGGGAAATGGGAGCTCAAGGACCCTGTGGACCTTGTTCAGAAATACATGTAGATATTCGTTCTGCTGAAGAAAAGGCCAAAACCCATGGAGCGGAGTTGGTCAATATGGATCATCCACAAGTAGTGGAAATCTGGAACTTAGTTTTCATGCAGTTCAATAGGTTGGCAGATGGTTCTCTTGAGGACTTGCCAAATCAACACATTGATACAGGAATGGGATTTGAACGTTTGTGTATGGTGTTGCAGGGCGTGCAATCTAATTATGATACAGACGTATTTACACCATTGATTGGAGCGTTAGAGGCGAAAACGGGTGTCACTTATGGAGCTTCTGAAGAAATTGATATTGCTTTGCGTGTGATCTCAGATCATGTAAGGGCTGTAGCTTTTGCGATTGCTGATGGCCAATTGCCTTCAAGTACAGGGGCAGGATATGTAATTCGTAGAATCTTAAGACGTGCGATTCGCTACGGATTTACGTTTTTAAATCAAAAAGAAGCTTTTATTTATCAGTTGGTGACGGTGTTGAGTGATCAAATGGGTTCATATTTCCCAGAGATTACCGCGCAAAAACAACTGGTGATGAATGTAATTAAAGAAGAAGAAACTTCGTTTTTGAAGACCTTGGGTCAAGGATTAGGATTGTTAGATCAGGTGATTGCTCAAACCAAAGGAAAAGAAGTTTCCGGAGAGAAAGCTTTTGAATTGTATGATACTTTTGGGTTTCCTATTGATTTGACAGCATTGATTTTAAGTGAAAAGGGTTACACTCTTAACGAGTCAGACTTTACTACTGCTCTTGAACAGCAAAAAAACAGATCAAGGGCGGCAGCAGAAATGGATATGGAAGATTGGGTGGTCTTAAAAGAAGACCCAGAACAAGAGTTTATTGGGTATGACTATCTAGAGACAAATGTCAAGATCACAAGGTACAGAAAGGTTACTTCAAAAAAACAAGGAACGCTGTATCAGTTGGTTTTTAATCTTACACCTTTTTATCCTGAAGGAGGAGGTCAAGTAGGGGATAGAGGTTTTTTGGAATCTAGTAATGGGGATGTTTTGCACCTCATAGACACCAAAAAAGAAAATAATTTAGTGATGCATATTGCTAAAGATTTACCAAAAAATATAACAGATACCTTCAAGGCGGTAGTAGATGAAAAGCACAGAGCGTTATCAAACAACAACCATTCTGCAACCCATTTGTTACATTTAGCATTGAGAACGGTATTAGGAACTCATGTAGAACAAAAAGGTTCTTTGGTCAATTCAAAATATTTGCGTTTTGATTTTTCACATTTTTCAAAGGTAACTCCGGAAGAAATTCAAAAAATCGAAGCTTTTGTAAATGCTAGAATTCAAGAAAAACTGGAATTACAAGAGTTTAGAAATATTCCAATGCAAGAAGCACTAGACAAAGGAGCCATGGCTCTTTTTGGTGAAAAATATGGAGATACTGTGCGATTGATTCAGTTTGGAAATTCTAAAGAATTGTGTGGTGGAACACATGTGTCTAATACAGGGAATATCTGGCATTTAAAGATTACAAGCGAGAGTGCTGTCGCTGCAGGAGTCAGAAGAATTGAAGCCATTACTGGAGAGGTAGCTAAAGATTTCTTCACGCAACAAGACAAAGCATTAACGGAAGTAAAACAAACTTTGAAAAACACAAAAGATCCTATCAAAGCGATTGTAAACTTACAAGATGAAAACGCAGCTTTGAAAAAAGAAATCGAAGTTTTGCTCAAAGAAAAAGCAAAAAATATCAAAGGCAATCTAAAAGCAAATATCGAAACTATCGGTGGAGTTAACTTCTTAGCTACCAGGATTGATATGAATGCGGGTGCCATCAAAGATATTGCCCATGAACTGGGAGGGGAAGTAGAGAATCTTTTCTTCTTTGCGGGTGCAGAAAATGAAGGAAAAGCAACTTTGACCTCATACATTGCAAAGAATTTGGTAGAAGAAAAAGGGTATGATGCAGGTAAAATTGTTCGCGAATTAGGAAAATATATCCAAGGAGGTGGTGGTGGACAAAAATTCTTTGCTACGGCAGGGGGTAAACAGCCATCAGGACTGTCTGAAGCTATCGCGAAAGTTAAAGATTATTTGTAGTATCTTTTGACCGTTGGTTTTTTACATGTTCAAATCCATCAGCTACAACTCAAAAAAGAACCAAAGATTTGAAGTTTAGAACAGAAATAAAATTAGAGGCTCAGCAACAAAACAAAGTAGATCACAAATCTAAAGTGTTGCTGCTGGGGTCTTGTTTTTCTGAAAGCATGGGTCGTAAACTTTCGTATTACCAATTTGACACATTGATCAATCCTTTTGGTACCCTTTTTAGTCCAACGGCCATTGCAAAGGTTATTGAAGATACTGTTGTACAAAAAAAACATAAAGCCAGCGAATTGGTTGTTCATGGAGATTTATTTCATTCCTTACATCACCATTCAGATTTGTCAGGGAGCAGTCCCGAAGTAGTTTTAGATCATATTCACCATGCACAACAATCTTGTTTTACACAACTGACACAAGCGTCACATGTAATGATTACGCTAGGGTCTTCGTGGGTTTATCAATATATATCTAAAAATCAATGGGTTGCCAACTGTCATAAAATACCGCAAAGTGAGTTTCGTAAGGTAGATTTAACGCTAGCTCAAATAGAGGAAGCTTTGGTTGAAATGGTCACTCATATCAGAAAAATCAATTCCTCCGTACAAATTATTTTTACAGTGAGTCCGGTACGACATCTTAAAGATGGAATGATAGAAAATTCTATCAGTAAAGCCAAATTGGTTACTGCAGTTCAATTGCTCAGAGAAAGTCATGCGGTTGCTTATTTTGGGAGTTATGAAATCATGATGGATGACCTTAGAGATTATCGATTTTATGAGGCTGATATGGTACATCCCAACTCAGTTGCTGTCGATTATATATGGGACCAATTTTCAAGGGTGTGGATTGACGAAAAATCACAAAGTTATTTCAAAAGAATTGCGTCTTTAAGAAAAAGTAAAGAACACAGACCGTTTCAGAAACATTCGATTTCTCACCAGTTTTTTTTAGAGACATTAGCAAAGAAGCAGCAAGAATTGGAACAAGAATTAAAGATTAAATTTGATGCATAAAAGTTTTCACTTACAAGGCGAGTCTTTTGATTCAGCAGAAGAGTTAATTTCTTTTGCTGAAACCATTTCAAAAGAGTTGCATCAATTTTTGTCTGAATGGTTTGATGATGAAAGTAGTATCGTCCTAAAAACTTCGGGCTCTACAGGAATTCCAAAGACCATCCATATCAAAAAGCAGTTGATGAAAAATTCAGCAAAATCTACAGGCGATTTCTTTGATTTAGGAGTGGGTACTAGAGCTTTGTGTTGTTTGTCGGTTACTTATATAGCTGGTAAAATGATGGTGGTAAGGGCTCTTGAACTGGGATGGGATTTAGATTTTGTAGCACCCGTGAACAATCCTCTAGCACAAGCTTTTGATGCGTATGATTTTTGTGCCATGGTGCCGCTACAAGTAAAAGCAAGTTTGTGGGATCTCCACTTGGTCAAAAAGCTATTGATTGGAGGTGGTGTGGTTACTTATGATTTATGTGAGCATTTGCAAGGACTATCGACGGAGTGTTTTGCCTCTTATGGGATGACAGAGACAGTGAGCCATATCGCAATAAAAAAATTAAATTCGGTTGAGCTACCCTTTAGCGAGGATAGAATAGGGAGTTCCGTGGCAAAAAAACTAAGTTTAGCTAAACGTAATCCTTATGTTTTGTTACCCAATATCTCTATTTCTCAAGATGATAGAAGATGTTTGGTCATCGATGCTCCATTGTTGAATGAGGAAAAAGTTATCACCAATGATATGGTAGACATATATTCTGAAACCGAATTTGAATGGTTGGGTAGATATGACCATGTCATCAATTCAGGGGGAGTAAAATTACATCCAGAGGAAATAGAAAAAGAACTTTCTAAAATAATATCGAAGCGTTTCTTTGTCGCTGGAATACCAGACCAACACTTAGGAGAAAAATTGGTTTTGATCATTGAGGGAAAACCAGAGTTCTACGATTTTTCCAATGTCACTCTTTCTAAATATCAAACGCCAAAGCAAATCATTTTTGTTGACGAATTTGTATCGACAGTCACAAAAAAAATCCAGCGAAAGAAAACACTGGATTTGATTACATCTTTAAAGTAAATCTCATTTATTTCAATAAAAAATCAATACTGAGGTTTGTGTCCAAAGCGTCAAAACCTTTGATTCTATTTTTTAGGATAAAGGTGTTGATTAATTTACGTTTTACATTGTCGTAAAAACGGGTTTGAAATTGAGCAGGACTTCTACCTGCCAAAATTTCTTCTCCAATTTTGTCTGATAACCATTCTACGGGTGTTTCAGACTTTAACTTTTTAAAGTCTAAGCTAGGTTGTAATGTTTTTCTGTCAATGGTTTCTAGTGTGAATTCAATATTCTCAGGGTGAGATTCATTAACATTGTAGTTCAGTATGTATTTTTGATTAAAAACTTTGATATCCATAATTGGGTTTGTTTTGGTTATTCAAATAAGAAATCAATGTCGGTGTTTACCTCCAAAACATCAAATTCCTCTATTTCTATTTTGTTAAAGAATGCTAAGATTAAATTTCTTTTTATCACTTCTGTAAAATGTGGTGTCAATTCCTCCTTTTTACATTCGTGATGTTCAATTCCATTTGGTAAAAAACTCATTCTGTCAATCGAAGTCAACGTACAAAGTACTGTGTTAGTGGTCTTAAGATCTTTAATGTTAAAAAGCATCATATTGGTTTTATGATATTCTTCAATAGTCATCAATCCTTCATCATCGTGATGGTGATGATCTTGATTTGTATGATGATGTTGGTGGTTACTCAAAATATTTGTTGATTTCGTTTTCAGACAAATTACAGTTTTCTACGTTGTGTATTTGTAATATTTCTTCTAAAGCGTCAATCTTAAACTTCAGGATGGATTTGTTTAGATTTTTTCCAGCTAAAAATTGTTTAAAACAGGTATTGTTTTCGTTTTCTAGCACTTCATGAACAACTTGCATGCTATCACGGTCCAAAGCCATCAAACGAAATCTTTTCGTCTTTGTATTTTTGTCATAACCAAAGCCTAATATGAATTGTTTTCTAAATTGTTGAACTGTCATGTATATGTTTTGTGTGGCAAATATAGTAATTACCTGTGTTGTTATAAATCAAAACCCTCTACAATAGTGAAGAGGGTTTGTGCTTTTTAATAGCAGTAAAAATTAGGCCATAGAATGATACACGTTTTGTACATCATCATCCTCCTCTAGTTTTTCTAATAATTTGTCTACGTCTGCTTGTTGTTCTTCGGACAATTCGCTTGTTGTGGTCGGAATTCTTTCAAAGCCTGAAGATAAGATCTCTAGTTGATTTTCTTCTAAATACTTTTGTATCGCGCCAAATTGATCAAAGGGAGCATAGATCAAAACTCCTTCCTCTTCTTTGAAAACTTCTTCGACTTCAAAATCCATCAACTCTAGTTCTAACTCCTCCAAGTCCATTCCTTCAGCGGTTTTTATGGTAAAATTACAGACGTGATCAAACATAAAGATAACAGATCCTGAGGTTCCCATGTTACCGTTGCATTTATTGAAGGCTGAGCGGACATTTGCTACTGTACGATTGTTGTTGTCTGTTGCTGTTTCTACGATGATTGCGATACCATGAGGTGCGTATCCTTCGAACAGTGCCTCTTTGTAATTGGCAGTGTCTTTATCAGTTGCTTTTTTAATCGCTCTCTCGACATTTTCTTTCGGCATGTTTGCAGCTTTTGCATTTTGCATCACTGCACGTAACCTTGAATTGGCATCAGGATTTGGGCCTCCTTCTTTGATTGCCATAACAATGTCTTTTCCTATGCGCGTAAACGTTTTGGCCATGGCAGACCAACGTTTCATTTTACGTCCTTTTCTCAATTCAAATGCTCTTCCCATTTCAGTATCGTTTGTTTATCCTGTAAAACTATTATTTTTTCTATTTCGCTCCAACTTTTTGTTAGACCTGTAGAACGCCTAGATTAAAAGGTTTTTCTATTGGTGCGTTGTTTGCGGCTTCTATTCCCATTCCGATCCATGTTCTAGTTTCCAGAGGATCAATGACTGCATCTGTCCAAAGTCTTGAGGCTGCATAATACGGAGAGGTCTGTTTGTCGTATTTGGTTTCTATGTTTTTGAGTATTTCAGCATGTCTTTCAGGAGTTATTTCTTCTCCTTTACGTTTTAAAGTTGCTTCTTCTATTTGTGCCAAAACCTTTGCTGCCTGTGCACCACCCATTACGGCTAATCTAGAAGATGGCCATGAAAAAATTAATCTTGGGTCAAAAGCTTTTCCACACATGGCGTAGTTTCCTGCTCCGTAAGAATTTCCAATCACTACGGTGAATTTTGGTACTACTGAATTGGAGACAGCGTTGACTAACTTTGCTCCATCTTTGATAATTCCTCCATGTTCACTTTTACTACCAACCATAAACCCAGTTACGTCTTGTAAAAAAACCAACGGGATTTTTTTCTGATTACAGTTCGCAATAAAACGAGTAGCCTTGTCGGCGGAATCCGAGTAGATGACCCCTCCAAATTGCATTTCTCCTTTTTTGTTTTTAAGAACTTTTCTTTGGTTGGCAACAATACCCACAGCCCAACCTTCTATTCGGGCATACCCACAAATGATACTTTCACCATATCCGTCTTTATATGCTTCAAATGCGGAGTCATCTACCAGTCGTTTGATGATTTCGTTCATATCATACTGTTCGGCTCTAGACTTTGGTAGTATCCCATAGATTTCTTCTGGATTTTCTTTAGGAGGAATCGTTTCTTTTTTACTGTACCCAGCTTTGTCAAAATCTCCAATTTTATCCATGATGTTTTTGATGGTGTCTAAGCAATCCTTATCATCTTTAGATTTGTAATCTGTTACTCCAGATATCTCGCAGTGTGTTGTTGCTCCTCCTAAAGTTTCATTGTCTATTTGTTCTCCAATGGCTGCTTTTACAAGATAGCTACCTGCTAGAAAGATACTTCCTGTTTTGTTTACAATTAAAGCTTCGTCGCTCATGATAGGTAGATAAGCACCCCCTGCAACGCAACTCCCCATCACTGCAGAGATTTGAGTGATTCCCATACTGCTCATTTTGGCATTGTTTCTAAAAATTTTACCAAAATGCTCTTTGTCAGGAAAAACTTCATCTTGCAAAGGCAAATATACCCCAGCACTATCAACCAAATACAGAATTGGTATTCTGTTTTCCATTGCAATTTCTTGAGCTCTTAGATTTTTTTTTGCTGTAATAGGAAACCATGCACCAGCCTTTACGGTAGCATCATTGGCAACTACAATACATTGTTTTCCACTGACATACCCTATTTTCACAATTACACCTCCAGAAGGGCATCCTCCGTGTTCAGGGTACATCTCATCTCCCACAAAGGCACCAATTTCGATACTTTTTTTGTGGTCATCAAATAAATAATCAATTCTCTCTCTTGCTGTCAGTTTTCCTTTTAGGTGTAACTTTTCTATTCTCTTCAAACCGCCACCCAAAGCCACTTTGTTGAATCTAGACTTGAGGTCTGATAAAGTAAGTTTGTTGTGATCTTCGTTTTTATTGAATTTGATGTCCATAATGTGTTTTTTGCAGTTTCAAATGTACAAAATTGCTAACATTTTTAAGGAATAACGGATTATTAATAGCGGAGAAATTCTTTTTTAAGATTGAATTTTTATTGAAACAAATCGTTATAAATAATACTATTTGTGAAATAGAATTAAGATTGAGACATTGGTTTTCAGATAAAAAATTAAATTTACAATGTTAAACTTTAGTAAGACTTATACAATACTCGTTTGGTAAAAGTATTTTTTGTGGTCTACTCCAATAAATAAAAAAAATGAAGAAAAGTAGTATAAAAAAAATGGGGAATTCACCATTTACCATGATGGGTCCAATAGAATTAAGACAGCCAATACCCAGTAGGTATATTGATAGGGTTAATCCATTTCTTTTGTTGCATCATTATGGACCTTATCCTATCAGTAAAGAAAGTAATCCTTTTGATTTAGGAGCCCATCCACATAGAGGATTTGAACCTATCACTTTTTTAATTCAAGGAGAGCAGAAGCATAGAGATTCGTTAGGAAATATTCAAACCATTAAGAGTGGAGGTGTCCAGTGGATTACTTCCGGTAAGGGAATTATCCATGCAGAAGGGCCCACTCCAGAATTTATTGAAAGAGGAGGAGCATTAGAGGGAATTCAGTTGTGGTTGAATTTGCCAAGAAATAAAAAAATGATAGAACCTGCCTACCAACAAGCCGATTTAGATGAAATGGAAAGTATTGTTTTTGAAGGAGGAACACTAACCGTAGTTGCGGGGGTACAGGGAGGAAAGTCGGGCGTTATCAAAACCCAAACCCCTGTAAATGCTTTTTGGGTAGACTTGAAAAAAGGAGGAGAATTACCTGTAGAGATTTCAAAAAACCAAGATGCGATGGTTTATCTGATTACTGGAGATGTGGAAGTGAATGAAACAGAGCGTTTGGTTTATGGAGAAACTGTTTTAGCAACTTTTGAAAATGATGGAGATGGATTTACGTTGAAAGCGAATGAAGTTTCAAAATTATTGGTCTTATCTGGAGCTCCTATTGATGAACCAGTAGTGATGGAGGGACCATTTGTGATGAACAGTAGGAGGGAAACGATGCAGGCTTTTATGGATTATCAACAAGGTTTTATGGGAAGGTTAGAGTAAATAAATCGGTTTTTTATTCCATATAAAGCTCAGGTATTGATTTTGTGTTCTTTGAAAAAGAAGAAAAAAGAGTGCGAGAATGATGAAGTAAAGGACAAATCTACAGTTTAAAATAAATATGATGAAAAACATTGTCACAGGAATTGCTTTTATCCTTTGTGGAATTGTTACTTTTGGTGTCCTTATAAAATGCCAAAAAATGAAGACGATAGAAGCTCCAATTGCAGATAAAATTCCAACTGAGCTAGTAAAACATAATGACATTCGTGTTGATAATTATTACTGGATGCGTTTGTCAGATGCAGAAAAAGAAGCTGATAATCCCTCGGAAAAAACACAAAAAGTCATTTCCTATCTCAATGATGAGAATTCTTTTTTTAAAGAAGAAAGCAAACACACTTTAAAATTTCAAGACGATCTGTTTCAAGAAATGAAAGGTAGAATTAAGGAAGACGATAGTTCTGTTCCCTATTATAAAAATGGCTACTATTACATTACTAGATATGATGTTGGAAGTCAGTATCCAATTTATACTCGCAAAAAAGATTCTCTATCTGCTAAAGAAGAAATTTTGTTAGATGTAAATATTTTGGCAAAAGGATATGATTATTTTGACATTGGGGGTATGTCTATAAGTACCAATAACAATTTATTGATTTATGGGGTAGATCCTACAGGAAGAAGGCAGTACACTTTGTTTGTGAAAGACCTTTCTACTGGTGAAGTACGAGAAGATCATATTGAATTGACAACTGGTTCAGCGACTTGGGCGAACGACAATCAAACCTTTTTTTACACCAAAAAAGATATGGTTACGCTACGAAGTGATAAAATATACAGACATGTTTTAGGCACCTCTCCAGAGGAAGATGTATTGGTCTTCCAGGAAAAAGATGAAACTTATGGCGTGTATGTTGGGAAAACAAAGTCAAAAAAATATATTTTAATAGGGTCTTATAGTACATTACAAACAGAGTATCAGTATTTAGAAACAGATACCCCAACAGGAAAATTTAAAGTTTTCCAACCCAGAGAAAAAGGGTTAGAATATAGTCTAACACATTATGATGATGCTTTTTATATTCACACCAATAAAGATGGTTCGACTAATTTTAAATTGATGAAAACCTCGGAAACTGCAACTGATAAAAGCAATTGGGTTGATGTTATTCCGCATAGAGAGCAGGTCTTACTTGAGGATATGACTATTTTTAAGGACTTTTTGGTTTTAGAGGAGCGAGAAAATGGATTGGGTAAAATAAGAATTATAAGATGGGATCAAAGTCAGGACTATTATTTACCATTTCCGGAAGAGACTTATGCTGCCGCAGTATTAGGCAATTCAGAGTTTGATACTCCTTGGTTGCGTTTTGCGTACAATTCAATGACGACTCCTAGTTCGGTTATTGATTTTAATATGCATACCAAAGAAGAAGTGATTAAAAAGGAGCAAGAAGTGCAAGGAGGAACCTTTGACAAAAAGAATTATGTCAGTAAACGCATCTGGGTAAAAGCTAGGGACGGTAAAAAAGTAGCGCTTTCTATTGTGCATAGGAAGGATACTAAAATTGATGAAAATACGCCCATTTTTATGTATGCATATGGATCTTATGGGCATACGATAGATGATGGGTTTAGTACCACACGCTTGACTTTATTAGATAGAGGTTTTGTCTTTGCATTGGCACATATTAGAGGTTCAGAATATTTGGGAAGACCTTGGTACGAGGATGGGAAATTGTTAAACAAGAAAAATACATTCAACGATTTTGTTGATTGTGCTCAGTTTTTAATTGAAAGTAAAATGACTTCACCTGCTCATTTATATGCCATGGGAGGGTCTGCCGGTGGATTGCTCATGGGAGCAATCTGTAATATGAATCCTGAATTGTTTCATGGGGTAATATCAGCGGTTCCATTTGTAGATGTTGTAACTACAATGCTAGATGATAGTATTCCTCTAACAACAGGAGAATATGATGAATGGGGAAATCCAAATAATAAGGAGTTTTATGATTATATCAAATCGTATTCCCCGTACGATAATATTGAAGCCAAAGAATATCCAAATTTATTGGTTACAACTGGATTGCATGATTCACAAGTGCAATATTGGGAGCCTGCGAAATATGTAGCAAAATTAAGAGACTATAAAACAGATAAGAACAAGCTCTATTTACACACAAATATGGAGGCAGGACATGGAGGTGCCTCTGGCCGTTTTGATGCCTTAAAAGAAGTGGCTATGGAGTATGCTTTTATCTTAGACTTAGAAGGAATTAAACAATAGTTTATCTTAGATATTGGGTATAAAAAAAACCGAGCTTTTGCTCGGTTTTTTTTGTTTTATGTACGACTGTGTGTTTAGTCGTTGTCGTTTACGTTGATTCCTTCGTAAGCATTCATTCCGTGTTCGTGGATGTCTAAACCTTCTACTTCTTCTTTTTCAGAAACCCTTAGACCAATGGTCTTTTTGATTGTAAAAAGAATGATGAAAGAAGAAGTCAAACAGGTGATACCAATCACCATTACTCCGTAGGCTTGCGTTCCTAACTGAGCAAAAGATCCAGTACTAAATACACCTTTATCTCCCCAGATTCCAACAGCAAGGGTACCAAATATACCACAAACCAAGTGTACACCAATAGCTCCAACTGGGTCGTCTAGTTTTAATCTATCAATAATTCCAATGGCAAAAACGATAATTACACCCGCAATAAATCCTATAATAATTGCGTCCATTGGTGACATTAAATCCGCACCAGCAGTAATTCCTACCAAACCAGCCAAAGAACCGTTGAAGGCCATGGTAATATCATACGTCTTAAACTTAAGGTAAGAAGTAATAAAAGCAGCGATGATACCAGAGGCTGCGGCTAGAGATGTAGTGACCAATACAAGAGATACCAATCCTGCGTCAGCAGATAAAACAGATCCCCCGTTAAAACCAAACCAACCAAACCAAAGTAGAAAAACTCCTAGAGCAGCTAAAGGAATATTGTGTCCTTCAATAGGTTGAATCGTACCATTAGATAAGTATTTACCCAAACGAGGTCCTAGCAAGATTACTGCCACTACAGCAGCCCAACCTCCTACGGAGTGAACCAAAGTAGAACCTGCAAAATCATAGAATCCCATTTGATCTAAAAATCCACCTCCCCATTTCCATGAACCTACTATCGGATATATAATTCCAACATAAACAAGTGAAAAGATTAAAAATGAGTTTAATTTGATTCTTTCAGCTACGGCACCTGATACAATTGTAGCAGCCGTTGCAGCAAACATTCCTTGGAATAAAAAGTCTGTCCAGTAAGTGTAACCATCAGCATATGCAGCGCTTAATCCACCCTCAGGTAAAGAAAGGCCCCAACCTGCAAAACCAAATACACCGTTAAATTCCCCTGGGTACATCAAGTTAAATCCACAAATGGTATAGGTGATTAGACCTATGGCCACAATCATAAAGTTTTTGAATAAAATATTAATAGCGTTTTTTGATCTCGCTAATCCTACCTCTAGAGCAGAAAAACCTAAATGCATGATAAAAACCAAAGCGATGGATACCATCATCCATAGGTTGTTAATTGTAAAGTTTAATGTAGTTTCCATATGTTTATCTTAATGTTTCTTCTCCTTTTTCACCAGTTCTTATTCTGTATGATTCTTGTACGTCGTACACAAAAATTTTACCATCACCTACATCACCTGTACTTCCAAATTTCAAAATCGTGTCGATTGTTACTTGTTCAAAGTCATCATTTACAACAATAGTTAGAAAGCGTCTCTGAATATCTGCGGTACTAAAAGAAATACCACGGTAAACTTTTCCTACTCTTTCGTTTCCTAAAGCGGTAACATCCCAGTAAGAAAAAAAGTTAACCCCTACATCGTGAAGGGCATTTTTTACGTCAGAAAATTTAGATTTTCTGATGATTGCTTCTATTTTTTTCATCGAGTTATAATTTATATTCGAGCGCAAATATATGTAATATGAAATGAATTGAAGTTTTAAAGCAAAAAAAATACGTAGAATTTTAAAATTCTACGTATTTTTTTAAAAAAAAGAAATGAAATCTAAGTATTTTATCGTAGCGTTTGTTCCCCTTTTTCACCGGTCCTTATCCTGTAGCTTTCTTTGATGTCATATACAAAAATTTTACCATCACCCACTTCACCCGTTGCGCCAGATTTTAAAATTGTACTGATGGCTACTTCTTCGTAATCGTCATTAACGATGATTGATAAATATCTTCTTTGTATATCTGCAGTGCTAAAAGAAATACCACGGTAAACTTTTCCTACTCTTTCATTTCCTAAAGCAGTAACATCCCAAAACGAAAAAAAATTAATTCCAGCCAGGTGTAAAGCGTTTTTGACTTCTGAGAACTTTGATTTTCTGATAATAGCTTCAATTTTTTTCATTTTTTTGGATTTAGATTTATCTAAAGATACAACAATAGTATTCAAAAAAAGCGACCTAATTCTTTTAAAAGATTTAGGCCGCTTTCCTCTAAACTAAAAACAAATTCTTAATCATTGTATACACCAATTCCGTGTTCAGCTTTGTCTAATCCTTCGATTTCTTCTTTTTCAGAAACTCTTATTCCAATGGTTTTCTTTAAGATAAAGAATACAATTGTTGCTGTTACTAATGCCCATCCTGCATAAGATAAAGCTCCAATTACCTGTACTCCAAAGTCTGCATCTGGAGAGAAAACTCCCACAAGGATCGTACCTAAAGTACCACATACTCCGTGTACAGAGACAGCTCCAACAGGATCATCAATTTTTAATTTTTCATCTATGAAAGTTATTGCAATAACGACTACTACTCCTCCAATTAATCCCATAATGGCAGCAGAACCAGGAGAAACGTTTGCACAACCAGCAGTGATTGTTACCAACCCAGCTAATGCACCATTTAGTGTCATAGAGATATCAGGCTGTCCGTATCGAAACCAAGTATAAAACAATGCAGCGGCAGCCCCTGCAGCAGCAGCAAGGTTAGTATTGATCAAAATAGTACCAACAGCTATCACGTCTTCTTCAGAACCAAAAGCCAATTGTGAACCTCCGTTAAATCCGAACCATCCTAACCATAAGATTAAAACTCCTAAAGCACCAAATACGATATTATGACCTGGAATTGCTTGAGAAACTCCATTTTTGTATTTTCCTATTCTTGGTCCAACCATCATTGCACCAATCAATGCGGCCCATCCCCCTACAGAGTGAACAATTGAAGATCCAGCAAAGTCAATGAAACCCATTTGAGTCAACCATCCATCACCTTGCCATTGCCAGTGACCTGCAATCGGATAAATGACAACTGTCATAATGAAAGAAAAAAGAATGTAGGTTGTAAACTTAGTTCTACCAGCGACTGCTCCAGAAACAATAGTTGCAGCAGTTGCGGCAAAAACCGTTTGGAAGAACAAATTGTACATGTCGACCCCTTCGTTATAGAATAGAGAAGGAGTTCCAACCCAGCCCCCAATAGTTTCTCCGTACATAACGGTATAACCTATGGCCCAAAATCCTAAAGAACCTACGATCAAGTCCATTAAGTTTTTCATAATAATATTTCCTGCGTTCTTTGAACGTGTAAACCCAACTTCTACTAGGGTAAATCCTGCCTGCATGAAGAATACCAGAATTCCTGATATAATAATCCACAAAGCTCCCATGATTGCACTTGTATCCATAATCTAAATTTTAAATTTTTTTATTTATTTTTATTTTAATGTGTCTGCACCCTTTTCTCCAGTACGTATACGATATGTCTCTGATACGTCTGAGACAAATATTTTTCCATCTCCAACTTCTCCTGTAGAAGCCGATTTTAACAAAGTATCAATTGTGATTTGTTCAAAATCATCGTTTACGATAATTGCCAATTGACGCCTTTGAATGTCGTTGGTGCTGAAAGATACTCCACGGTATACTTTTCCTACTTTTTCATTTCCTAGACCAGTTACATCCCAGTAAGAGAAGAAGTTTACATCTATTTCATGTAAGGCTTCTTTCACTTCAGAAAATTTTGATTTTCTGATGATCGCTTCGATTTTTTTCATAATTAGAAGATTTTATTTGTGTTAAAATGTTTTAGTTATCTGGCAAGATTCACATCTTGCCAGATTGTTTTTAATCTTATCTAAAGCTTAGAAAGAATATACAGCAGCTACTGTCAACTGGTTAAAGCTTTCTTCGCTTGATCCTTCAATCAATCCATCTTCAGAAGAATCGATTCTTAAATCAGCAACAACGTTTAAATTGTCTGTTAATGCTGTGTTAGCTGTCAAGGTAATTGCAGTTACGGACTCATCGTTATTAGCCTCTCCATTGTAAGCAAAATATTCAGGACGTAATCCTAAAGATAATGTTTCTGAAGCTGCATATTGTAAGTACAAAGCAGCACCTTGGTATCCAGACTTTGCGTCAGCAGATGATGAATGTGCAGCATTAATTCCTACGTAAAAAGCGTCAGATACGTCAAATCCTCCGGTGTAGTCTAAGTATAACTGGTCAGTTGCACCAAATCCATCAGCACCATAAGCGATGTTTAAGTATTGACCTTTGTAACCTGCTTGGAAACCTAGTTGAGCATAGTCTTCACCATAAGCTGTTCCAAAGTTACCATGTGGGTTGGTTACGGCAACCATGAAAGATAAGTCTTCAGAAGCTGCATAGTCTAACTTCGCTCCAACATGTGTAAATGGTCCCGCGTTGAATAAGTAAGATACCGTATAGTTGAAGTTTGCTGCAGGAGAGATTACTTCATATCCTAAGAAAGTATTGAACTGACCAGCAGTTACGGTTAATGCATCATTCACACTGTAAGACACATACATTTGATTTACAATACTTCCGTATCCTGAAGCATCTGCAGACCTAGGTCCGAAGGCCAAATCCACAACCGCTGTAGCCTTTCCAGCCTCGTAAGCGAAGATTGTGTTTGCCATCCCTAAACCAAACATTGTAGCGTCTTTTGGAGTATCTACTAATAATCCAGGTGCTCCTGCACCGTCAACTGTATTTACAGTTCCATAAACATCAACTGTTCCAGATACAGTCAATTTTCCTTCTTGTGCAAAAGTTAACATTCCCGTTAACATCATTGCTGATAAAATAATTTTTTTCATACTTAAGTATTTTGTGTTTTTAAGTTTTGACAAATCTACGTATTAATACGTATTAAACAAGTATTGTACACCTGTTTTTTCGCAGTTTTTTACGTACATACTGAGTTTACTACTTACGTAGTGTAGATAAATGATAAAAAAATAGGAGTTTAGATACATTGTTTATACATTTGTTGTCTATACATTTATTGTTTGTACAACAAAATAATGATCAACTATGGAGAACATATATAACAAAGCAGTTGTAGGTTTGATGTTAGCAGGAAATTACGTCATGGAACCTCTCAATAGTTTTTTCAAAGGCTATGATTTAACAGTACAGCAATACAATATTCTAAGGATTTTGAGGGGACAGAACGGTACTCCCATCAATTTATATGAATTGCTTACTCACATGATACACAAGAGTAGTAACACAACAAGATTGGTT
>Ga0209653_1001082_pt1 | contig 22487 bp, 17 predicted proteins | sample SaaInl6LU_22_DNA_FD_184644 | JGI IMG/M metagenome (GOLD analysis project Ga0209653, IMG submission 184644) | Marine microbial communities from expanding oxygen minimum zones in the Saanich Inlet - ESP_116LU_22_DNA (SPAdes) (version 2) | ecosystem: Environmental > Aquatic > Marine > Intertidal...
TCTAAGAAAAAAAGGTCAAAAAGTAGCTGCAAATAGAGCGGACAGACAAGCTTCTGAAGGCGTTGTTATTTCGGCAACTGACGGAAATTTTGGCGCACTTATCGCTCTAAATTGCGAGACTGATTTTGTGGCTAAAAACGAAGGATTTATTTCATTAGCACAATCATTTTTAGATGCTGCAATGGCAAACAAGCCATCAACTATTGATGAGCTGAAAGGTTGTGTTGTTAATGGAATGACAATCGGAGAGAAAATCATAGAACAAACTGGTATAATTGGTGAAAAATTAGATTTATCATCTTACGAAACTATAGAGTCTGCTCAGGTTTCTGCTTACATACACAGCGGAAATCGTTTAGCAACATTAGTAGGTTTGTCAAAATCAGTTGATGACAATGTAGGGAAAGACGTAGCAATGCAAGTTGCCGCTATGAACCCTGTTGCTGTTGATAAAGATTCAGTATCTCAAGAAACTATTGATAAGGAATTAGAAGTAGCTAAAGATTTAGCAAGACAAGAAGGCAAGCCTGAAGAAATGCTAGAAAAAATAGCCATGGGTAGATTGAACAAATTTTTCAAAGAGAATACCTTATTAAACCAAGAGTTTATCAAAGAATCAAAAATGTCTGTATCACAGCATTTGAATAAGTTTGATAACGATTTAACAGTGACTGAATTCAAAAGAGTCGGTCTTGGCGTTTAGTCAAAAAATTAAATGAAATTAAGAGAGTGTTTTTCACTCTCTTTTTTTTGCCTTAAATTTGCTAACTATGAAATATAAAAGAATCCTTTTAAAACTAAGTGGTGAGGCACTTATGGGAGATAAACAATTTGGCATTGATACCGAGAAATTATCTTCCTATGCTAATGAAATTAAAAGTGTTGTAGATTTAGGAGTAGAAGTTGCTGTTGTAATTGGCGGCGGAAACATTTTCAGAGGAGTACAGGTTGAAGGCGAAGGACTCGATAGAGTTCAAGGAGATTACATGGGAATGTTAGCCACTATTATTAACGGTATGGCCTTACAGTCAGCATTAGAAAAAGCAGAAGTAGAAACACGATTACTTACCGCCATTAAAATGGAACAAATTGCAGAGCCCTTCATCAGAAGGCGTTCCATGAGACATTTACAAAAAGGAAGAGTAGTTATTTTCGGTGGTGGAACGGGTAACCCATATTTTACTACAGATACCGCAGCAACTTTGAGAGCCATTGAAATAGAGGCCGACGTTATATTAAAAGGAACTCGTGTTGACGGCATTTACAGTGCCGATCCAGAAAAAGACAAATCGGCAATCAAATACGATAATATATCATTCAAAGAAGTATACGAAAAAGGCTTAAATATCATGGATATGACGGCTTTCACTTTGTGTAATGAAAATAAATTACCTATTGTTGTTTTCGATATAAATAAAAAACAAAACTTGCTTAAAATGTTGCAGGGTGAGTCAATAGGTACATTAGTTAATTTTTAGAACAAAAAAATGGAAGAAATAGACTTTATAATGGATTGTGCCAAGGAAAAAATGGACGGCGCAATAAAGCATCTAGAAATCGCTTTTTCTAAAATTAGAGCGGGCAAAGCATCTCCTCAAATGTTAGATAACGTAAGCATAGATTACTATGGTGCACAAACGCCTTTGGCGCAAGCGTCAAATATCAACACGCCTGATGCACGAACAATATCCATCCAGCCATGGGACAAGTCAATGTTGGAAGTGATGGAAAAAGCCATTACTGATGCAAACTTAGGCTTCAACCCTATGAATAATGGTGAAATGATCATTATTAATGTTCCTCCATTGACCGAAGAAAGAAGGGTTCAACTGGTAAAACAGGCCAAAGCAGAATCTGAAAATGCAAAAGTTAGTATTCGAAATGCAAGAAAAGACGCTAATGATGATTTGAAAAAAATAAGCGGCGTATCTGAAGATATTTTGAAGGATTCAGAGTCAGAAGTTCAGAACCTAACCAATGATTTTACGGCTAAGATTGAAGCCTTTTTCTCTTCTAAAGAAGCCGAAATTTTGACGGTTTAATCATTATATACGTCTCACTAATAAAGCTCAACAAAATGTTGGGCTTTTTTTTTAACAGCAAATATTAATCTGTACTTTTACACTCCATTATTTATTTCATATGTGGTTAACTATTGCTAAAGTAATTTTAAGATTTCGATCAGTATTCATTTGGTTGATTTTGGTGACTACATACTTTATGATTCAGCAATCCTCAAAAGTTGGCTTATCTTATTCCATGGCAAATCTTTTGCCAAATAAGTCAACAGAGCAGTTGGATTACAATTTCTTTCTCGAAAAGTTTGGCATAAGAGATAACATCATGATTATCGGTGTTGATGCTGATGATTTTTTTGATTACAATAATTTTAGTTCGTGGAATGAGTTTCAAAATGAAATTAAAAAAATTGATGGGGTAAAATCAGTGTATTCCATTGCCGATGCAGTTAATCTTCTTAAGGAAAAGAATGACAAAAGATTAACCATTGAATCTTTATTTAATTCTATCGATAACCAAGGGCAATTGGATAATGCCTTTTCCAAATTAGAAACCCTACCATTTTATAAAAATACCCTTTACAACGATAGCGCATCTGTTATGCTTGTGGCTCTTGATAATGACTTTATAATGAGCGATAGGCGGATTAATTTAATAGACAAAATTGTAAACCTTGGAGATAACTATAAGTCTGCTACAAACAAAGCCGTAAAATATTCGGGCTTGCCCTACATAAGAACTATTAATTCTGAATTAATAAAAAAAGAAGTTGGCCTATTTATTTTCCTAGCATTACTCGTTACGGCCATCATACTGTATTTTTTCTTCAGGTCTGTAAAGGCCATGATGATTTCTGTAATGGTTGTTACCATTGGGGTTATATGGTCTTTTGGCACATTAGGAATTTTAGATTATAAAATAACCATTCTAACGGCACTAATACCGCCATTGTTAATTGTAATTGGGGTGCCAAACTGTATCTTTTTAATTAACAAATACCACAACGAGTTCAGACGACATGGAAATAAGTCTAAGTCGCTAGTGCAAATGATTAGACGAGTAGGAAACATTACTATTTTGACAAATGCCACTACGGCAGTTGGTTTTGCAACTTTTATTTTGACCTCAAGTAAAGATTTACGTCAATTCGGATTAGTAGCATCCTTAAATATTTTTGCTGTATTCTTTCTCTCACTATTACTTATTCCAATAATTTTTAGCTACCTAAATCCTCCTAAAGCAAAGCATACAAGCCATCTGGATAGAAAGTGGTTGAATAAAATTATTAAAGTTATAACCCATATAGTTCTTAACAAAAGAAAGACAATATATGCAACTACCATTGTCATAATTGCTATTGGTTTTTTTGGCTTATTTAAAATGAAAATTGCGGGAAATATAACGGATGATATGCCAAGCGAATCATCCCTATATAAGGATATTAAGTTTTTTGAAAAACATTACAAATCAGTTCTGCCTTTTGAAATAGTAATAGACACTCACAGGAAAAATGGAATTACTAAACTTTCTACTTTAAAGCGCATTGACCAATTGAGTGATACCTTAAGTCTTTATAGTGAGTTTTCTAGGCCAGTATCAATTATAGACCCAATTAAATTTTCAAAGCAAGCCCTTTACAATGGCAACAAAGATTTTTATTCATTACCAAATTCGCAGGAAAAAAGATGGCTATTGGATTACACCATCAAAAGCGAATCTCCTAATGAATGGATTAATTCTTTTGTTGATGAAAACAAACAGCTGGGGCGTATTAGTTTGTATGTAGGAGACATTGGCACTACACGAATGAAGGAGATAAAATCAACACTTCGTCAGCAAGTGGATGAAATTTTTGACCCTGAGAAATACAATGTACTACTTACTGGCACGAGCATAGTATTTTTAGAAGGCACATCCTATCTAGTAAAGAATTTATTTACCAGCCTAATGTTAGCGGTATTGCTTATCTCAGTTTTTATGGCCTGGATGTTTAACTCCTTTAGGATGGTCGTAGTATCCCTAATTCCGAACTTGATACCTCTATTAATTACAGCTTGTATTATGGGTTATTTTGGCATTTCAATAAAACCATCTACCATACTTGTATTCAGTATAGCTTTTGGTATATCTGTTGATGATACTATTCATTTTTTAGCAAAATATAGACAAGAACTAAGGCATAGAAACTATAAAATAAAAGACTCAGTTGTAGCGGCGATAAAAGAAACTGGCGTTAGTATGTTTTACACTTCAATTGTATTATTCTTTGGATTTTTTATCTTTATAGCGTCTCAATTTGGTGGTACGATAGCTTTAGGTCTATTAGTTTCAATTACATTACTGATAGCATTGCTTTCAAATTTAATAGTGCTACCAGCCTTATTGTTAAGTCTAGAAAAGTCATTAATTGTTGAAGCATTAAATGATCCTTTACTAGACGTTTTCGATGAAGAAGAGGATATAGAGTTAGAGGAATTGACGTTAAACAATAAATAATGAAAGGAATAATTTTAGCTGGTGGTTCGGGTACACGCTTACACCCTTTAACATTATCGGTTAGTAAACAGGCTTTGCCTATTTACAACAAACCGATGATATATTATCCACTATCTACATTATTATATTCAGGCATCCGAGAGATACTTATAATCTCTACGCCACACGATTTACCAGTTTTTCAGAGGCTATTGGGTGATGGTTCTTCATTAGGCTGCAGATTTGAATATAAGGTACAAGAAGTTCCAAATGGATTAGCTCAAGCATTTGTTTTGGGCGAAGAATTTATAGGAAATGATAAAGTCTGTTTAGTGTTAGGCGATAATATTTTCTATATGAAACGAAAAATCGTTGAGACATGTCTAGACGTCGAAGGTGCTCTGATATTTGGTTATCATGTCAATGACCCTGAGCGTTATGGCGTTGTGGAATATGACGACGACAATAACGTTATAAGCATAGAGGAAAAACCAACAACACCAAAATCTAACTATGCAGTGCCAGGTTTGTATTACTACGATAATGATGTGATAGAAATCGCGAAAAACATCAAGCCTTCTGCAAGAGGAGAATATGAAATTACAGATGTGAATTTAGAATACCTAAAAAGGGGTAAGTTAAAAGTGCAGCTTTTAGGAAGAGGTTCGGCTTGGCTAGATACGGGAACATTCAAATCGTTGATGCAAGCCAGTCAGTTCGTTCAAGTTATTGAAGATAGACAGGGCAAAAAAATTGGCTGCATAGAAGAAGCAGCTTATAAGATGGGATTTATAAATGATGAACAACTGGAAAAATTAGCACAGCCTTTACTTAAAAGTGGCTATGGCAATTACTTGTTGTCATTAATAAAATAATTATGAAATCAATTGACGAGTTAAGAACATTAGTCGAGCAGGAAGTATTGAGCTTAAAATACCCTAGCAAGCCAGCAGACTTATACGCCCCTATAGATTATATTTTATCTTTAGGAGGCAAGCGAATGCGACCAATTCTATTGTTATTATCTTATCAATTGTACAAGAAAGACATCAAGTTGGCGCTTAAGCCAGCTATAGCAATTGAGGTTTTCCATAATTTTACCTTACTTCATGACGACATTATGGATAAGGCACCAGTTCGCCGAGGACAAAGTACCGTTCACACAAAATGGAATGAGAATGTCGCTATTCTTTCAGGCGATGCCATGCTTATACAAGCCTATCAGTATTTGTCAGAATTACCAAAGGATAGTTTAATGGCGTGTCTTCCAGTTTTCAACACAATGGCACTCAAAGTTTGTGAAGGTCAGCAATTCGATATGGATTTTGAAATACAAGCAGAGGTTGATTTAGAATCGTATTTAAAAATGATTGAATACAAAACAGCCGTATTGCTTGGAGCATCCTTAAAAATGGGAGCTATTATTGGCGGTGCAGACGCAAAAGATGCTGAAAATTTATACGAATTTGGACGTAAAATAGGTATCGCGTTTCAATTGAAAGACGATTTATTAGATGTCTTTGGCGATACCGATGCGTTTGGTAAACAACTAGGTGGAGACATTATAGCCAATAAAAAAACATGCCTATACCTAAAGGCCTTATCCCTTTCAGAAGGCGATGAAAAAATGGAATTGGTCAATTTATACAGTTCACACTCTATCAATCAGACCGAAAAAGTGCAGAAGGTCAAGCAGCTATACACTTCCCTAGAAATAGAAGTACACATAAACGATCTTATCAGTGAGTATTATGACGATGCTATGAAGTCACTGAATGCAATTGATAAAGAAACTCTTGAGCTTGAAAAGTTTGCTGCGCTCTTAAAAAATAGAGAAAGCTAATACTCTTTTTTTACGCATTAAATTGCTGGAAATTAAAGCCAAAAAATAAATAAAATTCAATAGTTTTGCCATAATCACATATTCAGATGGCAGATAAATTTTCTTTTCTAGGAGCTATTCATACTAACATGATAGAAATCATGTACGATAAGTATGTTGAAAACCCTGAATCTGTTAACGAAGAATGGCGAAACTTTTTTACTGGCTTTGACTTTGCCAAAGAAGTGTATTCTGAAGAGGATGAAATTCCAGAAACGTTTAAAAAAGAATTTCAGGTAATAAACCTCATAGATGCCTACAGAAAAAGTGGCCATTTATTCACCCATACTAATCCGGTTCGAGAAAGAAGGCAATATACTCCGACATTAGACATCGAAAATTTTGGCTTGGAAGAAGCAGATTTAGACACTGTGTTTCAGGCGGGTACTCAAATAGGAATTGGCCCATCTACCTTGAAAGAAATCGTAGAACATCTAAAAGTTGTCTATTGCCAGTCCATAGGTGTAGAATACATGTATATTCGAAAGCCAGATCAAGTAGAATGGATAAAAAACCGTTTGCATAAAAACAGCAACACCCCCAACTTCAATGTTGAAGAAAAGAAGCAAATTCTTAGAAAACTCAATCAGGCCGTAGCCTTTGAAAACTTTCTACATAAAAAATTCGTTGGACAAAAACGCTTTTCATTAGAAGGCTCAGAGTCACTGATTCCAGCCTTAGATATTCTTATTGAAAAAGGAGCGGAGCTTGGCGTTGAAGAGTTTGTGATGGGAATGGCACACAGAGGAAGATTGAATGTGCTTGCCAATATTTTTAATAAAACGTACCGTGATATTTTTTCAGAGTTTGATGGTAAAGAATACGAAGACAATCTATTTTCTGGGGACGTAAAATACCACCTAGGATTTACTTCTGAGCAGCTTTGCAATAATTCAAAAAAAGTTAAAATATCTCTATCGCCCAACCCCTCCCACTTAGAGGCGGTTGACCCTGTAGTTCAGGGAATTGCACGAGCGAAAATAGACCAACAATACAAAGGCGACAATAACAAGGTAGTTCCTATACTCATTCACGGTGATGCTGCGCTTGCAGGTCAGGGAGTGGTGTATGAAGTGATACAAATGGCCCAGTTAGAAGGTTACAAAACAGGTGGAACCATACATATTGTTGTAAATAATCAGGTAGGATTTACCACCAATTATTTAGACGCTCGATCCAGTACCTACTGCACGGATATAGGAAAAGTTACATTATCACCTGTTTTTCACGTTAATGGAGACGATGTCGAAGCGGTAGTTCATGCCATGCAAATTGCTACAGAATACCGTCAAAAATTTCACAAAGACGTTTTCATTGATTTGCTGTGCTACAGAAAATACGGACACAATGAGGGCGATGAACCACGTTTTACACAGCCTAAACTATACAAAGCCATTAGTAAGCATCCTAACCCAAGAGAGATATACAACCATAAGTTAATAAACGAGGGTGTAGTAGGGGCTAATATCGTCAAGGAAATGGAGGATGAGTTTAAGCAATTACTTCAAGATAGATTTGACGAATCAAAAGAGATTGAAAAGGCAGAGATTACGCCTTTTATGAAAGCAGAATGGCAAGGGCTTAGAAAATCTAAGGATGCCGATTTTGTACAGTCACAAGATACAGCCGTAGATATAAGCACACTCAAAGAAGTTGCTTCCAAGTTGTACAATGTTCCAGAAAACGAACTCTTGTTCAAAAAGACACAGCGATTGCTCAACGACCAAAAAAAGATGGTGGAAGAAAGCAACCGATTAGATTGGGGGATGGCAGAACTGTTGGCTTATGGTACGCTGTTGCATGAAGGCCATCCAGTTAGAATTAGTGGACAAGACGTGGAAAGAGGAACGTTCTCGCACCGTCATGCTGTTTTAAAGTTGGAAGAGTCTGAGAAGGAGATAATACCTCTAAACGCTGTTAATCCACAGGTGAAATTTGAAGCTTACAATTCGCTTTTATCAGAGTATGGAGTTTTAGGATTTGACTATGGCTTTGCCATGGCTAGCCCACATTCTTTAACGATTTGGGAAGCGCAATTTGGTGACTTCAGTAATGGCGCTCAAATTATGATAGACCAGTTCATTTCAGCCGCAGAAGACAAGTGGAAGACCATGAACGGTTTAGTCATGTTGTTGCCGCACGGTTATGAGGGGCAGGGAGCTGAACACTCTAGCGCACGAATGGAGCGTTATCTGCAAATGTGCGCTCTTCACAATATGCAGATAGTAAACTGTACTACGCCAGCAAATTTCTTTCATGTACTAAGGCGACAACTCAAGCGTGAGTTTAGAAAGCCTTTGGTTGTGTTTACGCCAAAGAGTTTGTTGCGCCACCCATTGTGTGTGTCTTCATTAGAAGATTTATCAACAGGCAGATTCCAGGAATTATTTGACGATGAGCTTGTAGAGCCATCAGAGGTAAAAAAGGTGGTGTTTTGTAGTGGAAAATTGTACTATGAACTTTTCCAAGAACGCGAAACATTAGGACGAAAAGATGTGGCTTTAATTCGATTAGAGCAACTGTACCCTTTACCAGAAAAAAAGATAGACGATGTACTCAAGAAGTACAACACAAAACAATTGATTTGGGCTCAAGAAGAGCCAAGAAATATGGGTGCATGGACGCATATTTTAAACCGATTAAGACATATTCCTTTTGAGTTAGTATCTCGAAGGGCAAGTGCTGCAACAGCAAGCGGTTCGCCTAAGTATGCAGCAACAAGACAACGATTAATAATTGAAGAAGTTTTTAAATAGAACATTATGCTATTAGAAATGAAAGTACCTAGTCCGGGAGAGTCCATCTCTGAAGTAGAAATTGCTCAGTGGTTGGTAGAAGACGGTGACTATGTAGAAAAAGATCAAGAAATTGCTGAGGTAGATTCAGACAAAGCTACTTTGGCCTTACCTGCTGAAGAAAGCGGCACTATTAAGCTAGTAGCTGAAGAAGGCGATACTGTTGCAGTAGGTCAAGTGGTGTGTATTATTGATACCGATGGCGTTGGCGAAGCCAAAGCTAGTCCAAGCAAAGAAGAAGCAAGCCCAGATGTTTCGGCTCCAGTACAGGCTGCTAAACCAGTTGATGCCAAAGCCACACCACTAGCTAAAGCCATTATTTCTCAAAACGATTTATCGGCAAAAGATGTAAAAGGTTCAGGCGAAGGCGGTAAGATTTTAAAAGAAGATGTTATGGAAGCTATGGCATCCGTAAAGACCGATGGACCACGTGGTACGGAGCGCAAGAAGATGTCAATGCTTAGAAGAAAAGTAGCACAGCGTTTGGTTTCTGTTAAGAACGACACCGCTATGCTAACGACCTTCAACGAAGTAGACATGTCGGCTATTTTTGCCATAAGAAAAGAGTATAAAGAGGCCTTCAAAGAAAAGTACGATGTAGGTTTAGGTTTTATGTCATTTTTTACCAAGGCTATTACTACGGCACTTACCGAATTTCCAGATGTAAATGCTCAGATTGACGGTAAAGAAGTGATTTACCACAACTATGCCGATATCAGTATAGCCGTAAGCGCACCTAAAGGGTTGATGGTTCCAGTTATTCGTAATGCAGAACTAATGACCTTTAAAGAAGTAGAAAGCGAGGTTAAGCGTTTGGCCATTAGAGCCAGAGACGGAAAAATCACACCAGACGAAATGTTGGGTGGCACCTTTACCATTACCAACGGAGGTGTATTTGGCTCAATGCTATCGACACCAATTATAAATCCGCCACAGTCGGCTATTTTGGGCATGCACAATATTGTTGAGCGCCCTATGGCAGTAAATGGAAAAGTTGAAATTAGACCCATTATGTACGTGGCTTTATCCTACGATCACCGCATTATTGACGGCAGAGAATCGGTTGGCTTTTTATGTAGGGTAAAGGAATGTTTAGAAGACCCTACCACTCACTTGCTCAATGGCGATGTGAAGGGAAGTTTAGGGTTGTAATACTATTTAATGATGGTTATCGTTTTGAAATAAAAAGTAGCCATGATTAATCATTCTCGAATAGCACTAACACTTTTTATTGTGTGCGTGTATTTACTTTCTTTTTCACAAGAAACACCTCAAACAGAAATTAGGGGTAGCCTTGTAGACGCCCAATCCCAAGAGCCTTTATTGTATGCCAATATTTATGTATTAAGAACCGGTAAAGGAATTATTTCCAATGAAAAGGGACGCTATTCTATAAACGTTTCAGATTTAGAAATGACGGACACTATCCGTTTTCAGTACATGGGTTATGAGGCTAAAAATATAGCCTTATCACAACTGCTACAAAGCCCTTTGGTACAATTGGAAGAAGACATCATCAACCTTAGTGAAACGATGATATTTGGCAATTCCGTAAATCTCAAAGAAGTAATTAAAACGGTTGCAGAAAAACTAAGCAGCAATTACAGCAGTATGAATATTCAGCGAGAAGTATTTATTCGCGAACGTTATACTTCTGAAATTAAACATTTAGATTTTAAGTATAAAAAAAGTTCCATTCCAGAAGTAGATCAAAATACCATAGCGAAGATTAAAGAAAAAGTGCCACGACTAAGCCTCTCATATACAGATTTTTACGGTAAAATGTTGATGTCAAGCACACCAGTAGATACCTTGCCGTTTAAGTTGCAACCATTAAGAGTTATTAGTTTAGATGAAGAAGACTTAATGGAATTGGAAAAGACAGCTCATGTTTTTGAAAAAGCCTTTAAAGACACCGATTCCACAGAATATTGGAAGGTGAAAACAGGCATTATTGGGGGTAAAGTTGCTATAGAAAAAAAGATTCTACCGAAAATGACTTGCAAGATGATGAAAAATTACTGCGTTACTTTTCGTCAAGTTTAAAATACAGTTTAGCCAACGCTGAATTCAACGAAGACGAGTGGGAATTTCTTTACAATACCTCTCGTTATGAATATACCCTTTTTGGAGGCAGCCGAATAGGTGATGAAGAAATTTATATTATTGACTTTAAGGCGAAAAATAAAGGAAAGTATGAAGGGCGATTGTTTGTTTCAATGCAATCGCATGCCATATTACGCGCCGACTACCAATACGCGCCAGATAAGACGGGAAGAGATTTTAGTTTGTTAGGGATAAGTTATACCGAAGCCCAATACACTGCATCTGTTCATTTTGAAAAGATCGATTCAACCTATCAGTTAAAATACCTTTCCTACAAAAAGCTTGACCGATTCAGCTTTGACCGAAAACTGGCATTAATTAAAAAAAGAATAAGAACCCTTTTCGATAAGACCTTGTTTGAGTTAAAAACGGCTGTTGATATTTCGGCACAAAGTGAAGAATCCTTTGAGTTTTTAGTTCTATCGCATGAATCAATATTGCCTCAAACCTATGATAAGTTCGACCAACAGAAAGAAATGGAAGTGCTTTATGTAGATCAATTTAGTGACGATTTATGGAAGGGCTATAACATTATTGAGCCAACCCATAAAATGAGAGAATACAAAAAACACATATACGATTAGAAGTTAGTGCTTTATCCATTTATGTATTTCACCTTCAGTTTTTAGCAGGTAAATGCCTTTGCTCCACGAGCTGACATCAATACGGCTTTCGGTGCCTTGCCACAGCAGTTGTCCGTGTATGGAATAAATGCCTTTTTGCGTTTCACTGTGGGTGTTAAGGAAATCGGTGGTAGGGTTAGGGTAGGGAAGTTGAGTTTGAATATTATCGTCTTCTAAAACATTTATAATACCCCCATTAGTTGTTTTGTATATATTGTTATACGTGATTGCATACCCAATATTAGAATCATACATTTTAAGTTTCCTGATTTGATCAGGAAAACTTGAGGAATACCAAAGGTTGCCGCCATCTTTTGTGCCAAGAATAATACCACTTTTCACATCATGTTCATATATATTGAAACCACCCCCAAGAAACCAATCTTTATTGCTTTTTATGTCTATGCATATTAACTCTTGATTTGTAGTTGTAATAATCTGTTCAAATGCTGAGAAATTATCATTTGTCAATCCAAAAAAACCTTGTTCACCTACTGCATATACAATGCTATCTTTGAATGTTATTGCTTTAATCTCATTATTATTTGATAAGACATTCAAAGTTTTAAAGCTCATGCCCTTATTTTTAGAAAGTTGTATTTTTTGATAGGTTTTTGCTGTAAAATCATATTTTTCAGTTTTAGAAAAAACAACAGTATCTTCATTTCTGTAAAAAGCCTCTCTATTATCTATATTTAATTGAAAAATAGATTCCCAACTTAAACCTAGGTCGTAAGAAGTACGATAATTCGGACCCACCACAATAGTGCTATCTTTTAAAAAGAAGATATCATCATAGTCACAAAAAGCACAAATACTACTTTGATTAACACTATCACCCATGAATACTTTGATTTCCCCATCCGAACAGCTTATTGCGAAGGTCGAATCGTTCAACGCAAAACCTCCTCTAATAAATGGACCTCTATCTTTATTTGGATGGTATACTTTTATATGTTCCCAGCTCTGACCTCCATCGGTTGTTTTTAAAACTAAGCCATATCGATAATGGTTAACGATGTTTTCACTTACACCGAAAAAGAAAATGACATCTTCATTTAAAATATGTATATCTGAAAAGATTAAATCTTCGTTTAAATCTGGTGTAATATCGATCCATTGAGTAAACACCATCAATGGAATGATTTGTGAAATGAATAACAAGACTTTTTTCATGACAATAGGTTTTCATTAAATAGCTTAAGGTGCCATATTAAATATGGTCAACTAAGTTAGTAAAAAAAACCAGTTAATTCATCAAATGGACTTCTCCGAGTTTGGTTTGGTTGTGTTTAGTACCATTGTATTTCGCCTTCCAAGAATATATGCCTACTGGGCATACTTTTCCTTCGTAGGTGCCGTCCCATCCGACATTAACATCGTTGGAATAAAAAATCACTTCTCCCCAACGGTTCATGACCCAAAATTCGAAGGCATCTGTACAGCCTACATAGGGTATAAATTCTTCGTTGAGCTGATCGCCATCAGGCGTAAAGGCGTTAGGTGTATAGAATGGAATGCTAGCTATTGGGTTAACCATTCTATTAAAGGTGTTTTCGCAGCCAAACTCGTTAATAACTTTCAAATTAATTTGGTACTGCCCCACTTCATCATACGTATAGCTTGAAATGGTATCTTCCATACTCACAAAGCCATTGCCAAAATTCCAAACTAATGAATCGTAGCCCGTCGAGAAATTAATGAGTTGCACGGTCTTATCGCAATTGCCAATTTCTTCTGGCTCAGTAATAAAGTTAGGACTAGGCACGTCAAGAACATTTAGGTAATCGTTTAGAGTTAGCTTTGAAACACAGCCCAATTGTGTGGTTACTTCAAGAGTTACGCTGTATTGTCCTGTATTTGGAATATTAACGTTAGATGATGGCCCATTGGATTCATTACCATTAATTGTCCATTCCCAAGAGACAATAGGGTCGTCGCCTTGAGGCGTAGTGGCATCATTCAAGATGAAATTAGCTGGAGGACAAGCCGAATCGTTAGGCGTGCTGAAACCTACTACGGGTAAAAACTTACTTTCTACATTTATGTCATCAGTAAAGGTACATCCATCAGGACTAGTTACACTTACACTGTAGACGCCCTCACTGTCTATAGAAATGGTTTGTGAAGTTTCATTGGTATTCCACAAATAAGCAGTAGCAATGTTTCCTGCATCCAATATTATATTTCCCATTCCTTGGCAAAAATTAACGTCCGGACCAAGTGAAAAGTTAAAGTCGTCTATACTTACAGTAACACTAACGGTATCGCTACTTCCACAAGTTCCATCACCAATTACGGTATAGGTCGTATTTTCAGTGGGTGTAGCAACAGGGGTATTTGAAAACGGATTATCTAGAGTGCTAGCAGGAAACCATTCATAGTTTGTTCCCCCACTTACACTTAATGCAATCGATGCCCCTGGGCAAATGGTTGTGGCTGGGGTAATGGTAAAGACTGGCTCGTTAACGGCATCAGTAAATATTTCAATATCACCATAAGACATTTTCTGGCTGCCATTACTGCCTGTTCCTGTATAATCAATATCAATGTAAATACTGCTCAACTGTACATAATCAGTACTAGATGGGTCCATAGAATTTCCTTCAACGGGAATGCCTGCAATTCCATATACATAGTCTTGTCCTGCTAAATTGTTGTAACCCGAGAAACGCAAGGCATCACCAGATGCCCAAATGATTTTTTCACAATCAAAACCACCACTCGTTTGTCTATTTCCTAAAGCCACCCCACCGGCCGTGTTGTCTGCGTCAGAAGGGGAGTTGTAGTTGCCCACATAGTATTGTTTTGACACATTCCACGTTCCAGAAGCATTGACGTATTCAAACAGTCTGGAACTGTGTGCACCTGGGGTAAATAAATCGTTCCACCCGCCAAAAGAACCCCATCCGCCTTGTACCTTTTCACAGACATACATTTTTCCATCAGAACTCATAGCGATATCTGAAATAGGGTAAGAAGCCCCTGGTGTCGATGACACAAAAGAGCCCGTATTGTCTTCTAACTCAAAGCATAGAGTTTCGCTTCCCGTAAAATCACCTGAAGCATCTAAACTCACAGACCAAACAGAATTATTGGGACCACTGGCATCGTTCAAAGAGTTGTCTTCAGTCCATCTAGAAAAGAACACTTTTACAGTGCCGTTTTCATCGTGAACGGCTATTCCCCAAGTCGCTTCGCCGTGGCCACTGAATGTCCCTAGAGGTGTTACATCAGCATCGAAAGGATCGAAAGTAGAGAGTAAATTCCCATCCATATCAAAGCGGTAAATTTTACCATCTTCAAAATTGGTAATGAACAGCTGATTGTTCCATTTATCGAAAGCAATATTTCCTAAGCCATTGCCTTGATTTGGTATTTCATTTGCACCGTTTCCTGTAAAAATAAAGGGGCTAACCATCCAAGTATTAGCGTCCATTTTGTATACTCCGCCGTCTCCAGCAGAACCTGCCGAAGTACCAGATGATCCAGAGGATGAAATGGATTTTGTTGCCGTGAAGTAAACGTTCTTTTCAGAATCAATCGCAATGCCAAAAACATCACCCATATTAGTGCCTTTCCATGAGTCAGCAGCGGCAGGGTCAGCAGGTGTATGAAAGGTTGTTGCCCAATTTTGCCCAAGAGGAGCTGAGGCATTATTTTCTGTGTCGTAAATTGTAAAAGAATTCCACGAACCACTGGCACCACTCCAATGGGTAATAATTCCCATTCCATTAGTAAGCGGTTGAGCTATACTCGAAAATGAGCACAAAACAACAGCAGCAAAAGCACTGAAAGTGTTAAGGTTGAACATAGTAAGGTTAGGTTAATGAACTTGCAATAAAAGTACAAAAAAAATCTTTGAAAAATAAAAGAGTTTTTACTTTTAAAAATTAAGTTCTTACCGACTCAGCTAATAAAATAGTTCTATTTGCTAGAGAAGAAATAGCGAATGTCTAAAGTGAAATAGTTACCTGAAATATCTAAGTATTTAGAATCTTCTGCTGATGGGGCTTCGGTATTAAAGCTGTTTGTGCCGTCATCATACTCTGGAAATGAACGTGCTGTATTTTTCCAAGGCCTGTGAAAACTTGCTCCAAAATAAAATATACCTTTTTCTTTTGTTCGGTATTCCACACCCAGGTTTGCTATAAATGCTGCTTGCATTTTTTTTCGTCTTGAAGTACTTAGGAAATAGATATCATTCTTTTCACCAAAACTGATTATATCAGAGGGGAAAACATTAAATGAGTTGCCAAAAGATGCGTTTATATAGTATTGTTCGGCTATTCGAACATAAGACAACAACTGAATGGGAAATTCATAAGAACGCAAAGTGAACGTAGTATAGTCGTCTAAATTTATGGACGAATTTTTTAGTGTAAATCGATAACGTCTATTGACGAGGTTAAGGCCTGTTTCTAAAGAAAAGGTAGTGCTGAAATTGTACCTCACGACCATTCCTAACGATTGTCCAAAACGAGGTAGTAATTCTGATGAGTAGCCATCTTCCCAGGTAGCCGATTCATCGCCGGCATTAAAATAAGAGGCTGAAATAATGGGTTTGTATTGTAGTCCGAAAGTAAACTCTTCTATGCCGTTTTGAGCCTGCACAAAGAATGGCAGTAAACAAAGGCTTATGAGGAGTTTTTTAATCATTATCTGCTATGACTTCTACAATTTCATTTGGCATCTCTCTTTTGAGCATGCCCTCAATTCCCGATTTTAGAGTTACAGTAGAAGATGGGCATCCGCTACAGGCCCCTTGCAATGAAACGGTTACTGTCCCTTTTTCAAATTTCTTTAATGAAATAAAGCCACCATCTTGTTCAACGGCTGGTCTTACATACTCATCTAGTAAATCGGCTATCTTTTTTTCTATATCAGAAAATTCTCTGACTAACTCTTCTTTGTGGGTAATGGTTTTGCTTTTTTTAGGAGAAGCACTTTCATTTATTACGGTACCACCCTCTACTAAATAATCGCGCATAAATTCTCGCATTTCAACGATTATATCGTTCCACTCTATGCCATTGTTCTTTTTTGTGACGGAAATAAAGTTATTGCTTAAAAATACTTTATCTACAAATGGGAATCCAAATAGCTCTAATGCAAGTGGTGAACTACTGGCTTCTGCTCTGTTATTAAACTCATAGATATTTTGGTCAACCAATACTCTGTTAGCAACGAATTTTATTACTAAAGGGTTTGGGGTTGATTCAGCGTATAGTGATGTTGGTATTTTGGCCATTTATATTTTTTAGCAAAGTTACGGCATTCTTTTATCTTTGAAAATAAAATTCATGGCATTAATTAAAAGTGTAAACGGTCTAAGCCCTCAGTTTGGGGAAGGTGTGTATTTAGCTGAAAATGCTACCATTATTGGTGATGTAATAATGGGTAATCAGTGTAGTATTTGGTTTAATGCCGTTGTTCGGGGAGACGTTCATTACATTCGTATTGGTGATAAAGTTAATGTTCAAGATGGAGCAGTCATTCATTGTACGTATAAGAAACACCCCACTGAAATTGGCAATAATGTTTCTATAGGTCATAATGCATTGGTGCACGGCTGTAAAGTCATGGATAATGTGTTGATTGGAATGGGCGCTATTGTTATGGATGGTGTAACTGTTCATAGTAACTCAATAATAGCTGCAGGAGCAGTAGTTTTAGAAGGGACAACGGTAGAAAGCGGATGTATTTATGCCGGCGTTCCAGCCAAAAAAGTCAAAGAGTTGAGCCAAGAGCAAACCGCAGTATTGGTTAAAGGAATTGCTGAAAACTATATAATGTATTCTTCTTGGTTTACGGCTTAAGTTTTACTTCCTCAAGGCGAATGTCTTCGCCAAAAAAGAATTTCGCCGATTGCTCGAAAGAATTTGTATAGTCTGACACAAAGAAGTGGTGTTCTGCTTTTTTATCACTCAAAAGAGAATTCTTTTCTAAAATTTCTTTAATGTGCTTAGCTACTTGAGAGGCGGAGTCAATTATTTCAACTTTACCTTGGTAAAAGTTCTCAATTAAATTCTGTATTAAAGGATAGTGAGTACATGCTAAAATTAATTGATCTATTTCTTTTAGGGTATCGTGGTTTAAATAATTGTGTATGATAGTTTCACTTATCTTCCCTTCAATAAACCCTTCTTCTATCATGGCTGCAAGTAATGGTGTCGCTAATGATTTTACTTCAGCATTTGTGTTTTTTACACTAATTTTTTGTGGATAAATCCCTGAATTAATAGTGCCTTTTGTACCTATAATGCCAATCTTTGATGTGCCCTTTGTTGAAGTAATTCTATCCACTACGGGATCAATCACATTCACCACCTCAATTTCGGGGCATGTTCTGATGACTGTTTCGTTTGCTAGTGAAGAGGCTGTATTGCATGCTATTACAATCATTTTACAGTTTTTCTCTTTAAGGAATGAAGAAATATTTTGAGAAAATTCTTTTACAGATTCTTCCGATTTATCGCCGTAGGGTAAATGCTTGGTGTCACCAAAGTAGAGCAAACTTTCATTAGGCAACAACTTACGAATGGCCTTAGCAACTGTAAGGCCGCCAATGCCAGAGTCAAAAATACCAATTGGATTATTCTTATTCACTTATCTAAAATAGCATAAAAAAAGCAGTTTGAAATGTTTCAAACTGCTTTAAGAGTTTTATAGGGCTAAATTTATAAACCTAATTTAGACTTTACAAGAGAAAGTACATTTTCACTTTCTGCAGCATATAAAAAGCTGCCAGCACCTGAATCAAAGATAAATGTATAGTTTCCTTCTTTGGCGACTTTATCAATTGCCATCATTGCTTTTTCTCTGATTGGAGTAAATAATTCGGCTTCTTTTTCACCTAAGGACTGCTGAGCATTTTTTTGAAATTCAACCACTCGTTGTTGAATGCTTTCAATTTCACGGATTTTATCTTCTTTTACTAAATCCGTGTAGGTAGTTTCATTTTGCTGATATTCGACTACTTTCTTCTCATATTCTGCTTGCATAGCAGTTAATTGAGATTCTAATCCTTTTGCATACGATTGTAATTCTTCTTGCATTTCGACGCTTTCAGGCATCATTGAAAGAAGCTCGTTTGAGTTTAAATAGCCAAATTTTTGGGCTTGTGCCGATAGTATTAATCCTACACAAACCATAAGGGTTAAAAGTACTTTTTTCATTTTTTTTAGAGTTTTTAATTATTATTTGTATCCTAACATTTTTAAAATGTCATCGCTTTTGTCAAGGTCTGGATTGCTAAATAGCATTATCAGATTACTCGACTTGTCAAAGATAATATCATATCTTTTTTCGTTAGAAAAATCTTGTATAGCATTAAATACTTTATCTTGTATTGGCTTTACAAGTTCTGTTCTTTTATTGTATAAGTCTCCTTCAGGACCAAAGCGTCTGCGCTGAAGTTCCTTAGCGTCTTTTTCTTTATTTATTATTTCACTCTCTCTCTTGTTTTTCATTTCTTGAGTGAGTAAAATTTTATCTGCTTGGTATTTTTTATATAGTACATCAATTTGCTGGTATATCTCTTCAATTTCAGCTTGCCAATTAACGGATAATTTCTCCAATTGGTCTTCAGCAGAAGCGTATTCCGGAATTCTTTCAAGAATATAATCAGAATCCACATAAGCAAATTTTTGCGCCTGACTAACCGATGCAAAACAAACTAGTGCTATTAATATTAATTGTTTCATAGTGTGCAAAAATATTAAAATTGTTGGTTAATTGAAAAGTGAAACTGACTTCCATTAGCAGATGGTGAGCCTACCACTTCATCGAATCCGTATCCCCAATCTACTCCCATTATACCCATCATAGGAATCATCATTCTAATTCCAAATCCAGCAGAACGTTTTATATCAAACGGATTGAATGTGTTTGATTTGTTCCAAGTATTCCCTGCCTCTAAAAATGCAAGGGCAAATATAGGCGACTGCGGATTTAATGATAACGCATATCGAAGCTCTAAAGTATATTTATTATAAATTGTTGCACCGTTGGTAGGGGATAAGGAGTTGTTTTCGTACCCTCTTAAAGCAATTACTTCTCTTCCGTCTACAGAGTAGCCGCTAAGTCCATCTCCGCCTACATAAAAGCGTTCAAACTGAGAAAGGGATTCTTCACTGTTGTATTTTCCAATAATACCGTATTCTAAATTGGTTTTTAGTACCAACTTATCCGCTAAAGCAGTAAACCAATTTGTGCCAATATTCCATTTATGATATTCTACCCATTTACTGGCGTCAATAGGGTCAACATTGTTGTTGTCTTTTAACAGCGAATAGGGTGGAGTCATTTGAACAGACAATTTCATGTTTGATCCTCTTCTTGGGAATGTTGGTTGATCAACAGAGTTTCTACCAAGAACAAATGAGTATGACATATTATAATAGGTGCCATCTACAAAGTTTCCAAAGTTGTAATTATCAACTAGGTATTTTTTTAAACTAACATTTTGATATAAAGTAAAAAAGTCATCAGGCCACTTTAATCGTTTTCCTAATCCAAGAGACATACCAGTAACTTTAAATGAGCCGCTATTTTCTTCGTCTTTGTCAATGCCGTTTGAAGTAATAGAGTGGTAAGCCCCAATGGTCAATGAATTTGGTTTTTTACCTCCTAGCCATGGTTCTGTAAAAGATACGTTATAGGATTGGAATAGTCTTCCATTTGAGGTTGCTGAAATGCTAAAGCGTTGTCCATCACCAGAGGGTAAAGGAAGCCAAGCTTCTTTGTTAAAAATATTTTTTGCTGAAAAGTTGTTAAAGGAAACTCTAAAAGTACCAATAACTCTATCGGCGCCGTAACCGCCTTGTAATTCAATTTGGTCAGATGATTTCTCTTCAACGATATAGTTTAGGTCAACCGTACCATCTTCTTGATTTGGCTGAACATCAATATTAAGTTTTTCAGGGTCAAAATAATTTAAAGTAGCAATTTCTCTTTGAGAACGCATGATATCCGAACGGCTGAATAAGTCTCCAGGTTTTGTGCGAATTTCTCGCATGATAACGTGGTCGTTTGTTTTAGAATTACCACTAACTGACACCCTGTTAACACGTGCTTGCAAGCCTTCATATATGCGAACTTCAATATCGATTGTGTCGTTTCGAATTTCCGTTTCAACCGGTGTTACTTGTGAAAAGAGGTATCCATTATCAAGATATATAGAGTGAATATCTTTGCTGTCAGGGCTTCCTAAAATTCTACTTTCTAAAACGCTTTGGTCAAAAATATCACCTTTTTCTATTGCTACAATTTCAGAAAGTTCTTCATTGCTGTATTTAGTGTTACCTACGAAATTGATGTTACCAAAGTAATAGGTCTTGCCTTCAGAAATATCAAGTTTTAAATTTAGTAAATTTTCTTCTGGATTGAAGGTGATGCTGTCGTTTATAATTTTGGCATCTCGTAATCCCTTTTCATTATATTTTTCAATGATAAGTTGCTTGTCGTTTTTGTAGGCTTCTTCTAAATATTTTGAAGATTTAAAGAATCTAAAAAATTTCTTTTCTTTAGTGTCTTTCATCAAGCGTTTTAGACGTTTTTCGGTAAACACTTCGTTACCTGCAAATTCAATATTTCCAATCTTAACTTTTTCACCTTTTTCAATATCTAGAACAAGGATGACATGATTTTTTGTTATTGTGTCTTCTACTTCTGAGATTTCTGTAGTGACGTTCAGAAACCCTTTTTCTTTGTAATAATCGGAGATTATATTTTTAGTGTTAATAATGACGTTTTTGGTAATGATTTTACCTCTAGCTAATTTTATTTTTTCTCGAATTGCGTCAATGTCAGATTTTTTTATTCCCTTGAATTTAAATTTTGATAGTCTAGGGCGTTCCTCGAGCAAAAGCGTAAGAAATATTGTGTTGCCTTGTGTAGAGTTGACTTTAATTTGAATGTCAGAGAATAAACCTTGTTCCCAAAGTATTCGACTGGCTTTGGTTAAATCGTCTCCAGGGACCTCAATTTTAGAGCCGATTTCTAAATTTGATATTTGAATGAGTGTCTTGTGATCCAAAAACTTTGTGCCTTCAATGGTTATTCCACCAAGAATGTATTCTTTTGGATTTGAATAATCGAAATTCTTAGAATCATTTGAAATGTTAATTTGAGCCATACTCAAATGAGATAACAAATGGGTAAAGATTAATAATATGATACTTTTTCTAAGCATTTTCTTTTTCTATTTGTTCACTTGTCTTTCCAAATCGTCTTTCTCTAGATTGATAGTCCAAGAGAGCCTCGATTAAGTTATCACGCCTGAAATCAGGCCATAAAATCTTAGTGAAGTATAACTCTGAATAAGCAATTTGCCACAATAAAAAATTACTTATTCTTAGTTCGCCACTAGTTCTAATTAACAGTTCTGGGTCGGGGATATTGTGTGTGTATAGATGATTTTTTATACTTTCTTCATTTATATCCTCAATATCCATTTGGCCACTCTTGATATTTTTGGCAATATGTTGCATTGCACGAACAATCTCATTTTTTGAACTGTAGCTTAATGCCAAAACTAATGTCATTTTACTGTTTTGTGCAGTTTTCTCGATAGCTACATTCAGA
>Ga0209653_1001083_pt1 | contig 22462 bp, 16 predicted proteins | sample SaaInl6LU_22_DNA_FD_184644 | JGI IMG/M metagenome (GOLD analysis project Ga0209653, IMG submission 184644) | Marine microbial communities from expanding oxygen minimum zones in the Saanich Inlet - ESP_116LU_22_DNA (SPAdes) (version 2) | ecosystem: Environmental > Aquatic > Marine > Intertidal...
GCATAAAGTTTTATTCAAGAACGTTGCCAAACATTTAAATAATCTGCATTTAGGAATTATTTAACAATTAACTCTCTCAACAAATATAGTAATGTTTCGATTTCCTTGCAAAATTTAGGTTAAACAAAAAAAAGGCTTGCTTCAAAAGAAACAAGCCTTATTATTTAGTTTTTTTTGTTTATTCTTCAGAATCGTCAACGATCGGAGAATCATCCCCTTCCAATTCAGTTCCTGATAAATCTACAACTTCGTCTGCTTCTTCATCTTCATCTCCTCCACCCACTATTTTGGCAACCGCAGCAATGGAGTCATTTCCTTTCAAATTGATAAGTCGAACACCTTGAGTTGCTCTTCCCATTACTCTTAATCCTGATATTTTAAGTCGAATTACGATACCTGATTTATTGATAATCATCAAATCATCTTCGTCTACTACGTTTTTGATTGAAATCAACTGACCAGTTTTTTCACTGATATTAATCGTTTTTACTCCCTTTCCTCCTCTTTTTGTAATTCTATAATCAGAAATTACCGAACGTTTTCCGTAACCATTCTGAGAAACAACCATTACATTGGCAGTCTCTTCTTCCACGCAAATCATTCCTACTACTTCGTCCTTCTTCTCATCTGTCAATCTTATTCCTCTTACTCCCGAAGCAGTTCTTCCCATAGAACGAACATCTTGCTCGTTAAAACGGATAGCTTTTCCAGATCTAAGCGCCATCATGATTTCATTCGAACCATTTGTGATTTTTGCTTCTAACAATTGATCGTCTTCTCTAATCGTAATCGCATTGATTCCGTTAGTTCTTGGTCTCGAATATGATTCCAAAGAAGTCTTTTTAATCACACCTTGCTTAGTACACATAATAATGAAGTTATTCTTGATGTAATCTTCATCCTTCAAATCTTGTGTATTGATGTAAGCCATTACTTTGTCGTCTTGCTCAATATTAATCAAGTTCTGAATTGCTCTTCCCTTAGAAGTTTTTCCACCTTCTGGAATTTCAAAGACTCGCATCCAGAAACATTTACCCTTTTCGGTAAATACAAGTAAGTAATTGTGGTTTGTTGCTACAAATAACTCTTGGATAAAATCTTTATCCCTTGTTTGACTTCCTTTAGATCCAACTCCTCCTCTGTTTTGAACTCTATATTCTGATAATGATGTTCTTTTTATATAACCAGCATGTGATATCGTTACAACTACTTCATTGTCAGGAATTAAATCTTCAATTCTCATTTCGTTTGCAGAATATTCAATTACTGATCTTCTGTCATCTCCATACTTTTCTTTTATCTCAGCCAATTCTTCTTTGATGATAGACATTCTTTTGTCTTCATTTTCTAGAATTTCTTTTAGTCCTGCGATGGTTTTCATCAACTCCTCGTACTCAGCTCTCAATTTATCCTGCTCTAGTCCTGTAAGTTGTCTCAATCTCATTTCTACTATTGCTCGAGACTGTATTTCAGAAAGATTAAATCTTTCAATTAATTTATCTCTTGCTTCGTCTGGACTTTTTGACGCTCTTATCAATTTGATTACTTCATCTATATTATCCGAAGCAATAATTAATCCCTCTAAAATGTGTGCTCTTTCTTCCGCTTTTCTAAGTTCAAACTTCGTTCTTCTAATAATCACTTCGTGTCTATGCTCCACGAAATAATGAATCAATTGTTTCAGATTCAATAATTCTGGTCTTCCATCAACTAAACAAATGTTATTTACTGAAAATGAAGTCTGTAGAGCTGTATACTTGAATAATTTATTCAATACAACATTTGGAATTGCATCTCTTTTTAATTCATAAACAACACGCATTCCGTTTCTATCCGATTCATCTCTAATGTCAGAAATACCCGTTATTTTTTCGTCATTAACAAGATCGGCAGTTTTCTTAATCATGTCTCCCTTGTTTACTTGATAAGGGATTTCTGTAACAATAATTGCTTCTCTTCCTTCTCTTATTTCTTCGATAGTAGCTTTCGCTCTCATCACAATTCTTCCTCTTCCAGTTTCAAAAGCTTGTTTTACACCTTCGTAACCGTAAATAATTCCACCAGTTGGAAAATCTGGAGCCTTTACATGCTCCATCAACTCAGAAATTTCGATATCTCTGTTGTCAATGTATGCAATGGTCGCATCAATCGTCTCTGTTAGATTGTGAGGAGCCATGTTTGTAGCCATTCCTACTGCAATACCACTTCCTCCATTCACCAATAAACCTGGTATTTTTGTGGGGAGAACAGTTGGTTCCATTAGTGAATCATCAAAGTTTGGCGAAAAATCAACCGTTTCCTTTTCAATGTCATTTAGCATTTCCTCTGCAATCTTTCTCAATCTTGCTTCGGTATACCTCATTGCTGCCGGGTTATCACCATCAATTGATCCAAAGTTACCCTGTCCATCTACCAAAGGATAACGCAATGACCAATCTTGGGCCATACGAACCATTGTGTCGTAAACAGATGTATCTCCGTGTGGATGGTACTTACCTAGTACTTCTCCAACAATTCTTGCTGACTTTTTGTGCGCTTTTCCCGCAGTTACTCCTAAATCTAACATTCCGTACAACACTCTTCTGTGAACGGGTTTCAATCCGTCTCTTACATCTGGTAGTGCTCTCGAAACAATTACCGACATTGAATAATCAATGTAGGCTGACTTCATTTCTTCGTCAATATTTATTTGTATAATTTTCCCTCCTGCCATTTAGACTTGAATTTTATTTATAATCGGTTTAACTTAGACTAACGAACGATTTATGAGTAGATAATTGCTTGGAGCCAACTACTTGTTCATTAACCTCTCGAAAGTACAATTTTGAAACCTTTTTACCTTAATAGTAGAACCCCTAATTACTAACAAAAATATGTTGATAATGGAAATGGAATATTATTTGCTATAAAGAATAAAAAACTACTTTTATTACAAGGACAATATCCTTTTAACAAACTATCATTATGGAAGCAAATTTTTCACCGAGAGTCAATGATGTTATCTCTTTTTCTAGAGAAGAAGCATTGCGACTTGGTCACGATTATATCGGAGCAGAACACTTATTACTTGGTCTTATCAGAGAAGGCGAAGGCTCTGCCATGAAAGCAATTATTGGATTGGGAGTTGATCTCACATCATTGCGAAATGAAATTGAAAAAATAGCAAAACCAACATCGGTCATGTCGGTTTCTTTGGGAAACATCCCCTTACTCAAACAAGCAGAAAAAATACTAAAAATGATGTATTTGGAAGCCAAAGTTATGAGAAGCGAAAAAATAGGAACAGAACATTTACTTCTGTCAATTTTAAAAAACAATGACAATATTGCAGCAAAAGTTTTAGAAAATAATGACATCGCCTACGATATGATAAAACAGCAATTTGAAGCCGAACAAGAATTTGAGGCAGGAGATGATATTCAAGCGAGTTTTCCTGATTCAGGTGACGGTTCGGGAGAAGATGAAAGCAGTGATTTTCCTGGAAGAGGAAGTTCTGCTGGAAGAAAAACCGGCACAGCATCTAAATCAAAAACACCTGTGCTAGATAATTTTGGAAGGGATTTGACAAAGTTTGCCGAGGAAGGGAAATTGGATCCTGTTGTGGGTAGACAAGATGAAATTGAAAGAGTTTCTCAAATTTTAAGTAGGAGAAAAAAGAACAATCCAATTTTAATAGGGGAACCTGGAGTTGGTAAATCTGCCATAGCTGAAGGGTTAGCCTTAAGAATTGTTCAAAGAAAAGTATCTAGAGTTTTATTCGACAAGAGGATTGTATCACTTGATTTAACTTCTTTGGTTGCGGGAACAAAATACCGTGGACAATTTGAAGAAAGAATGAAAGCTCTAATGAACGAGTTGGAAAAATCACCTGATGTAATTCTATTTATTGATGAAATCCATACAATAATAGGTGCTGGTGGTGCTTCTGGTTCAATGGATGCTTCTAATATGTTTAAGCCAGCCTTGGCAAGAGGAGAAATACAAGTAATTGGAGCTACCACATTGGACGAGTACAGACAACACATTGAAAAAGATGGCGCTCTAGAAAGACGTTTTCAAAAAGTATTGGTAGAGCCTACAACTGTTGAGCAAACAATAGAAATATTGAACAACATCAAAAACCGGTACGAAGATCACCATTTGGTTACTTATACAAAGGAAGCCATTGACGCTTGTGTGAAATTAACTGCTCGTTACATGACCGATAGATTTTTGCCAGACAAAGCGATTGACGCAATGGACGAGGTTGGATCTAGGGTTCACATTACTAATATCAATGTGCCGCAAGCAATTATAGATGTTGAAAAAGCAATTGAAGATGTGAAAGAGAAAAAATCTTCGGTTGTAAAAAGACAGAAGTATGAAGAGGCAGCACAATTAAGAGACGAAGAAAGACAGCTACAAGAAAAGTTAGAAATAGAAAAGAAAAAGTGGGAAGAGGAAACTGAAAACGACCGAGAAGTTGTAACAGAAGACAATGTTGCTGAAGTTGTTTCTATGATGACTGGGATTCCTGTACAAAGAGTTGCAGAAAAAGAAACTGGCAGACTGAAAGAAATGGCTACCAATTTACAAGGAACAGTAATTGGCCAAGATGACGCAATCAAAAAGATAGTAAAAGCTATTCAGAGAAACAGAGCAGGACTAAAGGACCCAAACAAACCAATTGGTTCGTTTATATTTTTAGGACCGACTGGAGTAGGAAAAACTCAATTAGCAAAAGAGTTAGCTAAATATTTATTCGACACGGAAGAATCGTTAATTAGAATAGACATGAGTGAATACATGGAGAAATTCTCTGTCTCTAGATTAGTTGGAGCTCCTCCGGGATATGTGGGCTATGAAGAAGGTGGTCAGCTTACTGAAAAAGTAAGGAGAAAGCCCTACTCTATTATTTTGCTTGATGAGATTGAAAAAGCGCATCCAGATGTTTTCAATTTATTACTTCAGGCCCTGGATGATGGTCAGTTGACTGATAGTTTGGGTAGAAAAATTGACTTCCGAAATACGGTAATCATTATGACTTCAAATATTGGAGCTAGACAATTGCAAGATTTTGGAACAGGAGTTGGGTTTGGAACCAAAGCAAAAACAGAAAGCGTAGACAAAGATACTCAGGCAGTGATTCAGTCAGCTTTGAAAAAAGCTTTTGCACCTGAATTCTTGAATAGAATTGATGACTTGATTCTGTTCAACTCATTGAGCAAGGAAGACATCCATAAAATTATTGACATTGAACTATCCAAACTATACAAGAGAATTGACGAACTTGGTTTCAATATTGAATTGACTGACAAAGCAAAAGATTTTATTGCAGAAAAGGGTTATGACGCCAAATATGGAGCAAGACCATTGAAACGATCTATTCAAAAATATTTGGAAGATCCATTGGCTGAGCAAATTATCCAACACGAAATTGGCGATGGAGACAAATTAGTGGTTGATTATGATGATAAAAAAGAAGAAATCGTAATCAAACCGAAAAAAGGAAGAAAAAAGAAGTCTACTGAAGAGTAAAATTCTTTAAATACTTATATTTGAAGCTCATTCAGAATTCACTGAATGGGCTTTTTTTTATTAAAAATAGAGAGAATTGAAAGTCTGTATTGCCGAAAAACCAAGTGTTGCCAGAGAAATTGCTGCCATTTTAGGAGCTGATTCTAAAAAGAATGGCTACTACGAAGGAAATGGCTATGCTGTAACTTATACTTTTGGGCATTTGTGCACACTTCTGGAGCCGAGCGATTATCATCCGCAATGGAAAAGCTGGGATTTGAATATTCTGCCTATGCTTCCCGAGCGATTTGATACCAAAGTAAACTCAAACGAAGGAGTAAGAAAACAGTTTGATGTAATTAAATCTTTGTTTGATAAAGCAAGTGTGGTTATAAACTGCGGGGATGCAGGAACTGAAGGAGAATTAATTCAACGGTGGGTAATTAACCAATGTGACTACAAAGGAGAGGTTCAACGATTGTGGATTTCTTCTCTGACTGAAGAAGCAATAAAAGAAGGTTTTAAGAATTTAAAACCCTCTTCAAACTACGATAATTTATATTATGCAGGGTTTTCAAGAGCAATTGGCGATTGGTTGTTGGGACTGAATGCTACTCGATTATTCACAGTGAAATATGGAGGTTACAAGCAAGTACTTTCTGTGGGAAGAGTCCAAACTCCTACTCTAGCTATGTTGGTAAACCGATACAAAGAGATTCAAAATTTTAAACCAGAACCTTATTGGGAACTACAAACAACTTACAGAGAAACACAGTTTAGTTACGAAGAAGGACGGTTTAAGGAGAAAGAAGAAGGTCAGAAACTTGCCGACAAAGTAAAGGAAGATGATTTTGAAATTGTTTCTGTAACAAAAAAGAAAGGGAAGGAATACGCTCCCAAATTATTTGATTTGACAGGATTGCAAGTGTATTGCAATACCAAATTTGGATTTTCGGCTGATGAAACTCTCAAAACTGTTCAGAAATTATACGAAATGAAAGTTGTGACTTATCCTAGAGTTGATACAACTTTTTTGCCTAATGATGTATATCCTAAAATTACAGGCATTTTATCGAAATTGAGTAATTATCAGACTCTTACTCAGCCACTTTTGGGTGATAAAATAAGAAAGTCAAAAAAGGTATTTGACGACAAAAAAGTAACCGATCACCACGCTATAATTCCTACTGGGATGCAAAGTCATTTGCAACACAACCAACAATTGGTTTACGATATTATCACACGCAGATTTATTGGGGTGTTTTATCCAGATTCGGATGTATCCAATTCAACTGTAATGGGAAAAGTAGCCGAAGTTCCTTTTAAAACAACTGGAAAAGAGATTTTGACAAAAGGTTGGCGAGTGGTGTTTGAAACTGAATCCAGTAAAGACAAGAATGACCAAGCTATTCTTCCAAATTTTGTAAAAGGAGAAAAAGGGCCGCACGAACCTTCATTTTTGGAAAAAGAAACAAAACCTCCAAGAAATTTCACTGAAGCTAGTTTGTTGCGTGCCATGGAAACAGCAGGGAAACAAGTAGACGATGATGAAATGAGGGAATTGATGAAGGAAAACGGTATTGGAAGACCTTCGACTCGAGCTAGTATTATCGAAACTTTATTTAGACGAAAATACATTGAAAGACAAAAGAAATTAGTAATTCCAACAGAAACAGGAATCAGCTTAATTGATTTGATTGATAATGAATTACTAAAATCAGCAGAACTTACTGGACGATGGGAAAAACGGCTAAAAGAAATAGAACGTGGCGATTTTAAGGCAGGCGAATTCATTCATAACATGAAAAAAATGGTGTATGAATTGGTAGCAGAAGTAAAATCGAATAACACTGTGAAGCGAATCACATCCAATGTTCCTGAGATTAAAAAAACTGAGAATAAAGCTACGAAAACAAGTAAGTCTGCAGGGAAAGGAAAGAAAGAATTAGTTGGAAAAACTTGCATAAAATGCAAAGCGGGTAAATTGATAAAGGGAGGTTCTGCCTATGGCTGTTCAAATTACAAAAACGGTTGTAAATTCATTCTTCCTTTTAAAATTCATGGGAAGAAAATATCTGAAAATCAATTGGTAAGACTGCTTGATAAAGGAAGTACAACTAATCTAAAAGGATTTACTTCAAACAATCAAAAAGTAGATGGAGTGCTAAAATTTGACGAGAATTTTAATTTAAAACTAGAACCCAAAACAGCTAAAGTTAAAACTGAAAATTCAGATTTAATTCGTTGCCCAAAATGTAAAAAAGGAACGGTAATAAAAGGGAAAACTGCTTATGGTTGTTCTGATTATAAAACGGGTTGTGATTTTGTTTTTCCTTTTCAAAAGATAAAGGAAAAAGCAAATGGAAAATCTCTTACAAAAGAATTGGTGTTGGAAATAATTTCTGAATAACGGAATTACTTCTTTTTGTTCTTTTTTACTTTTTTATCCAATTCCTCTATTTGCCCCATCAATTCCTTCACACTCAAACTTGTATCTTCACTAAAATCGACTGTTTGTCGGTATTCGTCTTGTTTTAATTCCAATACTTTAATTGGTTTACCTACAAATTTTTCTATTTCATCTAGCAATGGTTTTTCTTCATTAGCACAAAACGAAACTGCATCACCTTTTTCCTTTCCTCTTCCAGTTCTTCCAATCCTATGAACGTAATTTTCTGCAACATCTGGCAAGTCGTAATTTACAACGTAATCTACATTTGCAATGTCAATTCCCCTCGCAGATACATCAGTCGCAATCATTACATTTACTTTTCCTGTACGGAAAAAATTCATCACCGAACTTCTGTCTTTTTGAGCTTTATCTCCATGAATTGTCATCGATTCTATTTCGACTCTATCCATTGCTTTTTTCACCCTTTCGGCACGAACTTTTGTTCGCACAAACACCAATATTTTACTTTTTGGGTTCTCTTTAATTAATCTCTCTAAGAAAAATCGCTTGTCGTCCATTTTCACAAAGGCCACTGAGTGTTTGATATTCTTGGAAACTGGATCTTTTGGAGCAATTTGAATTCGAATTGCATTGCTTTTGATCAAATCATAAGCAGTTTTCTTGATTTTGGCATTAATCGTTGCCGAGAAAAAGAGGGTTTGCCTCACTTTGGGCATTCTTTCCATTACATCCACTATGTCTTTCTTGAATCCCAAATCCAGCATATGATCGGCTTCATCCAACACCAAAGTCTGCACTTTATCCAAACTTAAAAATCGTTGGTGATGCAAGTCAAACATTCTTCCTGGAGTTGTAACTAACACATCTACACCTTTCAAAAGTTTAGCTATTTGTGATTCTTGATCAACTCCACCAAAAAGCGCCAAAGTATTTACTCTTGTTCCTTTTCCTAATTTGGTAAACACCTCACCTATTTGCTGTGCCAATTCTCGAGTAGGAACCATTACCAAAGCTCTAATTACAGATTCTTTGTGATTCCTCTTTTTCTTTTGAATGTCATTGATAATAGGAATTGCGAATGCAGCCGTTTTTCCAGTACCAGTTTGAGCTATTGCCAATAAATCTTCTCCTTTCATTATTGCAGGAATCGATTTATACTGAATATCCGTTGGTTTTTTAAACCCAATTTTTTCCAGATTATTAATAATTTCTGGCGTAAAGCTGTATTGACTAAATTTCATGGTGTAAAGATAAGGTTTATTACTGCTACCAACTAATTGGCATATAATCTTTCAGGAATTGTCCGTTCCAATGTTTTCCGGTATTTATTCCGTCAATCAAAGGATCTAGCACTCTGGCAGCACCATCTACTATATCAAGCGGTGGCTGAAAATCGTGTTCTTCCACTTTCTTTTGAGACAACTGAACTGGATCTTCGTCTGTTACCCAACCCGTATCCACAGCATTCATAAACACACCATCTTTTCCAAATTCACTTGCCGAAGTATGAGTCATCATATTCAAAGCTGCTTTTGCCATATTGGTATGCGGATGACGCGATATTTTGTGAAACGTATGAAATTTTCCTTCCATAGCTGAAACGTTGATAATGTGTTTTTTACCTGTGTTTTCTTCACGCATTAGATTAGATAATCTATTGCATAAAACGAAAGGAGCTACTGCATTTACAAGCTGTACTTCTACCATTTCTAAGGTTTCAATTTCCCCTAGTTTCAATCTCCAACTGTTTGTTTTTCGCAAATCTACTTGTTGCAAATCTGCATCTAAATTTCCTTCAGGAAAAACCTCTTTACTGGCAATAGCATTATCGAAACTGTACGGGATTTGCGATAATTTTGCCGAAGCACTTATTCCAATCCCCGGTCGATTGCTGTGCCAAGAAACAGGTAAATTCTTTTTATCCATTGTCTTTTCAGAGAATTGATTCAATTCATCCAAACAAGTTTTGTGATCTTTTAATAATTCTCTAGCTTTTTCGGGTAATTGATCAAATGGTGTTTCTTCCCACTCCATCATGTGCGAGTAAAAGCCTGCTGGTCTTCTCACCGTTTGTGCCGCATTGTTGATCAAAATATCCAACCTACTAAACTTAGATTCAATAAAATTGCAAAAAATCTCAACACTAGGAATGTGCCTTAAATCCAATCCGTGAATGTGTAATCTATCTTTCCATTCATGGTAATCGTCTTCTTTAGAAAAACGAATTGCTGAATCCACAGGAAAGCGAGTGGTTGCAACGACTTCGGCCCCCGAACGCAATAAAATTAAGGTAATGTGATATCCGATTTTTAATCTAGAACCTGTTACCACAGCAACTTGGCCAGTTAAATCTGCCGTTTGGAAACGTTTGGCATAATTGAAATCTCCACACGATTCGCACATCGTGTCATAAAAATGATGCAATTCGGTAAACTCTTCTTTACACACATAGCAATTTCTTGGACTTTCTAGTGCTCCTCTACTTATCGAATTTGGGTTTTCCAACATTTTTGGAGCTACAAAAACTGCATCTTCTCTTGCACTTCGTATTCCAGTGTTTTTTCGTGCGTGCTTTTCTCTTTCTCTTTTCTTTCTTTGTGCTGCTTTTTTAGCATTTTTCACCCTCAAATCTTGCTCTTCCTTTGTTGGTCGAGATAGTTTTCCCGCTGCCATCATCAATTCTTTTCGCTTTTCTTTCGAAAGTTCAAAAATTTGATTGGTATCTTCCAATAAATTTTCAAGTGTGGCAATACACTGGTTTATTTGCTCTTCTGTCAGGATTTTTTTGCCTTCTGTATTCTTTTCTTCCATTACTTAGTCACTTCTTTTTGAACATTTTTATACACCTCTTCCAAGTCAGCAAATTCTCTGTAACCATTAGAAATCATATAAAATTGCTTCCCTAGTTTCACTACTACCGAAGGAAATCCTTTGATTCCCATCTCGGAAGACAGCTGAAAATCAGTTTTAGTTGCATATTTTGCTTCTTCACTTTCAAATAGTTCTTCAAATCGAGATTTATCCATTCCAAATTCGTCTGCAACCTCCAAGAAAGTTTCAAGTAAATTGATGTTTCTGTTTTTCACATAAAAAGCTATTTGAACAGCCTTAAAAAAAGCCAATTCCTTAGTTGGATCCATCATACGGCAAACTATCACAGCTCTTGAAGCTGGCTCAGTATCTAGCACAAAATCTTCGTTGGTAAACATATCGAAAGAAAATGGCTGTCCGGTTCTTTTTTCAATTTCTATCCAATGCGATTTAAGAAATTCCTCCATTTGATGAACCATTTCAACCCCATTAGGTCTCAAGCCACCTTGCACCATTCGAAGAGTTAGCAAAGGATGTTTTTCTATAAATTTATCCAATTCTGGAGCAAATCCATAGCACCAAGAACATAAGGTATCACCTATATATATTAAGGAATTTTCCTCGCTTTGTAACCAATCTAAATTCATGGTATAAAGGTATTACATTTTTTAAATCTATTCTGCTTGTAAATTCTATTTCAGATGAATTAAAACGGTTTTTAAACACCTTTTATATATATTTAGCCCTATGAAAAAATTACCCTTACACTTAAAAATTCTAATAGGAATGTTCCTTGGAGTATTCTTTGGAGTCATTATGATGCAAATTAATGGAGGAAAAGATTTTACTATTGATTGGATAAAACCGTTAGGAACCATCTTTGTGAACTTATTAAAATTGATTGCAATTCCTTTGATTGTTGCTTCATTACTAAAGGGAATTTCTGACTTAAAAGACATCTCTAAATTTGCGAAAATTGGAGGAAGATCAATCCTAATATACATTGGTACAACGGTTGTTGCCATTTCCATTGGATTGGTAATAGTAAATATAGTTCAACCTGGATCAGGTATTTCGCCCGAAACTGTGGAACAACTAGAAGAAACTTACAAGGGGAATTCGGGAATCACCTCTAAACTTTCTACGGCTGCCTCGCAAAAAGAAAGTGGTCCTCTCGATTTTGTAGTTGATATGATTCCAAGTAACTTGTTTAAAGCCTTAGGTGACAACGGCAATATGCTTCAAGTCATTTTCTTTATTATATTTTTTGGAATATCGATGTTGCTGATTCCTGAAAAAAGTGCCAAACCAATCAAAGATTTTTTTGATGGATTGAACGATGTCGTACTCAAAATGGTTGATTTAATTATGATAACAGCACCAGTTGCAGTATTTGCTCTTCTGGCAACTGTTATTGTTTCGGCAGAAAGTTGGGAAATCATTCAAGCCTTAATCATTTATTCGCTTACCGTTATTGGCGGATTGCTTTTAATGATCGTGTTCTATCTACTATTAGTCTCTCTAATAGTAAAGAAAAATCCATTTTGGTTTTTGAAACAATTAGCTCCAGCACAATTACTCGCATTTACCACAAGCAGTTCTGCTGCCACTCTTCCCGTAACAATGGAACGTGTAGAAGAACATTTAGGTGTAGACAAAGAAGTTTCAAGTTTTGTACTTCCGGTTGGAGCCACAATAAACATGGATGGCACAAGTTTGTATCAAGCAGTTGCTGCTGTGTTTATTGCACAGGCACTGGGAGTAGATTTAACTACCTCAGATCAGTTGACAATTGTGTTAACAGCTCTGATGGCTTCTATTGGTTCGGCTGCGGTTCCTGGGGCTGGAATGGTTATGTTAGTTATTGTATTACAAGCAGTAGGTAAATTCTCGCCAGAACAAATTGCTATTGGGTTAACACTTATTTTTGCGGTAGACAGACCTCTTGATATGTTGAGGACTACCATAAATGTTACAGGAGATGCAACAGTATCAATGATAGTAGCAAAATCTTTAGGTAAAATTCACGACCCAAAACCAAAAGATTGGGATGATAATTTAGAGAATGTGTAACATTTTATTGTAAAACCTAAAAAAGGATTTCATTTAAAATGAAATCCTTTTCTTTTTATTAACCCCGCAAGCGGGAATTATTAACTATCGTCACGAACCACCGTGACTTATTATTGGAGTGAAACTATTAAAACACTCCAAATGTTATTATTCTATCTAATTGTATAACGCAATCAATTGACGTTTTAGTGTATTCATGTATGCTAAATGCTCGATGTATTCCTTTACCAATCCTCGTTTCATTAATTCTATAGCTCTGTCTCGAGCTAATTCATATTTTATCTTTAAAGCATACATAATTCTCAGTTTTTAATAATCAATTATTATAATACAATAGACGTGCCAGAGCGAAAAAAGTTTCACCGAAAACAAAAATTAACAACCTTTTAATAATTGTTACAATTTTTTCTTATTTTTAGACTCATTCATTATTAATTAATATCTAAAACATGAAAAAAATTCTATTCACCTTAGTGACTTTATCATCAATGCTAGTTGCAGATGCTCAAGGGTACTACTATTTTAAAGACAGTACTGGTTTGAATCCAGGAAACGTAAACACTGAACAAACCGAATACCCAGTGGGTGGAGGAATTGGAGCAGGATGGACAACTATTTTGGGAGGAAGTAATGCAACGCCTGCAGCTTCTCCTAGCCAAACTATTCCTTTTTCATTTAGTTTTAATGGTGGTACTGTTACGTCTTACAAAGCGATGTCAAATGGAACCGTTTCTTTTGCATCAAATCCAGTTGCTCCTTCAGCATACGGTTCTGTTACATTACCTTCTGCTTCTATCTCGGATAGTTCTATTAATATTATGGATTTGAGAGGTGTTGGTTCCAATGATAATATCGTATCTAAAACACTAGGTAGCTCTCCAAATAGACAACATTGGATTTCGTTTACATCTTACACCCCAGCATCTGGAACAGGATGGGTGTATTGGTCAATTGTATTAGAAGAAACAACAAATAAAATTTATGTTGTAGATCAAAGAAGTAATGCTATTGTTTCTGGTATGACGGTTGGAATACAAATCAATAGTACAACGGCTATTTCTGCAACAGGACATTCTACATTAGATTTGAATGACCCAACACCCTCTGACAATAGATTTTATGAGTTTAATCCAGGGATACAGCCTACTTATGATATGTCTGCGAAATCAAGTACAGTTGATGGTATTAAAGTACTTGGTAATGCACCTTTTACAATGACTGGAACTTTGCAAAATAGAGGGACTGCAACTGTTACATCATATGACTTAAACTATCAAGTAGGTACAGGAGCCATAGTAACTTCTGCAATTACAGGAACAAGTATTTCAAATGGTGCTTTAGCGAATTATTCTCACCCTACTACTTGGACTCCAGCATCTGCTGGAACTTATACAATTCAAGCTTGGGCTTCAAATATTAATGGAAATACAGATGCTAATACAGCTGATGATAAAATTACTTTTGTGGTGGATGTAGTTGATACAATCTTATCAAGAAAAACATTATTAGAAGTATTTACTGCTTCTACTTGTCCTCCGTGTACTCCAGGAAACATTCAAATGGATAGTGTTGTATTGCCTACAATAAGTTCTGACAAATACACAGTTATTAAATACCAACAAAACTTCCCAGGAACAGGTGATCCTTATTCTACTGCAACGAGTGTTAGCCGAAGAGGATTTTACGGAGTGAATTCCATACCAAGAATGGAAATTGATGGACAGTGGGATGTAAATGCGAACTCATTTACTAAACCAATATTTGATTCTTATAATGCTGAACCTTCATTTGTGCAAATTAAAATTACGAATGCAAGATATGCTGGACCTTTTGTAAGGGTGGAAGCAGATATTACTCCTTTTGCAAATTTATCAGGAAACATAACATACCATGTAGTAGTTACTGAAAAGTATACAACTGGGAACGTTGCAACAAATGGAGAAACTCATTTTAATAATGTAATGATGGACATGATTCCTACTGTAAATGGAAACAGTCTAACTTCTTTAATATCTGGAAATACTACAAATGTAAATTTAATGTCAGACATGAGTTCTTCGAATGTTGAAGAATTTATGGATTTGAAAGCTGTTGTTTTCGTTCAAAATATGACTACAAGAGAAATCTTACAATCTGAATGGGTAGACATATCTCCTTCTACTACTAGCCTTAATGAGAATGAAGCATCTGCAACTTTAAATTTATTCCCTAACCCATCTAATGGATTAGTGAACTTAGAGTACATTTCTGGAAACCAAGGAAACATTACTATTAATGTAATCAATACATTAGGTGCTACTGTTTACACAACTAACGCTGTAAGCAATGGATCATTGAACAAGTCTATTGATTTGTCTCAAATGACAAAAGGAATCTATTTTGTGAATGTTGTTTCAGAAAATGGAACTACTACTAAAAAGATGATTATTCAATAAGAATAAACCAATTCAAGAAAAGCCCTGCCAAATTTGGTGGGGCTTTTTTTTGCACAAAATTTTTATAGATAAAATTCAGCTTCCACACTTATTATCTATCCTTAGAAAAGAGAAATAGATTGTATTATTCTGTTAGAAGGATTATCTTTAACGACATTTTTAATAAAACCAATGAGAAGAACAGCATTAACAAGTACACACATAGATTTAGGAGCCAAAATGGTTGAATTTGCTGGCTATTACATGCCATTGCAATACGAAGGATTAGGAATAGAACACGAAACGGTAAGAAATTCAGTAGGTGTTTTTGATGTTTCGCACATGGGAGAATTTTTGATTTCTGGACCCAATGCTCTCGAATTGATTCAAAAAGTGAGTTCGAATGATGCTACAAAACTAGAAATTGGAAAAGCTCAATATAGCTGTTTGCCAAATGACAAAGGTGGAATTGTGGATGATTTGATTATTTACAAAATCAAAGAAGAACAATATTTATTGGTTGTGAATGCATCCAACATGGAAAAAGATTGGGATTGGATTTCTTCTCACAATTCGATGGGAGCCGAAATGAAAGATTTATCTATGGATTATTCTTTGTTAGCTATTCAAGGTCCAAAAGCTGTGGAAGCAATGCAATCGCTTACTGAAGTGAACCTGTCGGAAATTAAATTTTATAACTTTGAAGTTGCGCCATTTGCAGGAATAGAAAACGTAATCATATCGGCTACTGGTTACACTGGTTCTGGAGGTTTTGAAATTTATTGTAAGAACAGTGAAGCCAAACAAGTATGGGACAAAGTTCTTGAAGCCGGTGTAGATTTTGGTATAAAACCAATAGGACTTGCTGCAAGAGATACATTAAGACTTGAAAAAGGGTATTGCTTGTACGGAAATGATATCAATGACACTACATCCCCATTGGAAGCTGGACTAGGTTGGGTGACTAAATTTACTAAAGATTTCATCAATGCGGATAACCTAAAAGCACAAAAAGAAGCTGGTGTAACCAGAAAACTTGTAGGATTTGAAATGATTGAAAGAGGAATACCAAGACATGACTACCCTATTGTAGATTCAGATGGTAATGAAATTGGAATTGTAACTTCTGGAACAATGTCACCAAGCCTAAGCAAAGGAATTGGAATGGGATATGTACCTACTGAATTAAGTAAACCAGATTCAGAAATAATGGTTCAGATTAGAAACAAACAGGTGAAAGCGAAGGTTGTGAAAATGCCATTTTTATAAAAAATAATTCATTCAATGAATAGAATAATAACAAATAGCTCTTTGATTCTTCTTGGAGATATTTTTTTGTGTTCATTTTTATTCAAACAAGACGATTTAATTGGACAATGGAGAAATGAACGCTATGGATTTGAGGTTAGAATATTCAAACAAAACGAGCTATACTTTGGTCATGTAACCGATGCAGGGAATGAGAAAGGAAACGAAAAAATAAAAAAAGGTCCAATGGAAGTTTTAAAGAATTTTAAACAAACTTCGGATTCTACTTATTGTTGTGGACAACTGTTCATCCCTAAATTTAATACGAGTATTCCTGCAAATATAAATCTTACTAACTCTCAAAACTTAACAGTAATTGGCTATCTATTTGGAATAAAAACAACTTCCCATTGGAAAAAGATCAAATAAACTGAGTGTTCAAAAACAAAATTTGGATATCAAATTGAATCATCGTAATATTGCAATGAACAAACTTTTTGAACAACATGGGAGTAGCTAAAACAGAAATTTTTACTGACCAACAAAATGAAATTGCACTTTTCGCAAAAGCCTTAGGACATCCTGCGCGAGTCTCAATTCTTGAACATTTGTTTCGGATTGACTCCTGTGTTTGTGGCGATTTGGTAAACGAAATTGGACTTGCACAAGCTACTATTTCTCAGCATTTAAAAGAATTAAAAAATCTAGGTTTAATTCAAGGAAGCGTAGAAGGAACATCTGTTTGCTATTGTATCAATAAAGAGAATTGGACGAAAATGAAGTCATTGCTATCCACTTTTTTGGATCAAGATATTCAAAACACTTCTTCTTGTTGTTAGAGACTAATAAATTATTTTAATCCAATAAATTAATAATCAATGAATAATCAATTAGTACAAAAACTTGAAGATTTTGTAGAAAAAAATTGTAGAGCAGAAATTTCGGTCGAAAGAGAAACAGTTTTGACTCCGCTTATTTCTTTCATTCAAAACAAAATTGATAGCCAATCTGAAATCATACTCAACTTTATTTGCACGCACAATTCAAGGCGAAGTCATTTTTCACAAATTTGGGCACAAACAATGGCATACTATTTTGGGGTAAATAATTTACTTACCTTCTCGGGAGGAACAGAAACTACTGCTCTTTTTCCAAAAGTAATTGATACATTGACCGTACAGGGTTTTGAAATTAATCAAATTTCAGAATCTGCAAATCCGATTTATGCGATACAATACGCTCAAAATCAGCATCCAATCATTGGTTTTTCAAAAACAATGGACGACAACTTTAATCCTTCTTCGGACTTTGCAGCTATCATGACCTGCGATTCGGCTAATGAAGCGTGCCCTTTTGTACCTGGTGCAGAAAAGAGAATTCCAATTACCTACAAGGACCCAAAAGAGTATGACGAAAGTCCTATGCAATCAGAAAAATATCGAGAAAAAAGCATTGAAATAGCACAAGAGATGCATTACGTTTTTAAACAATTAACACTAAAATAATGACAGCAAAAAAATTAAGCTTCTTAGACAAAAACCTAACTATTTGGATATTTATAGCAATGGGAATTGGAGTTTCTCTGGGTTATTTTATTCCGAGTTTTCCTACCATTATTGATTCTTTTAGTGTTGGCACTACAAATATTCCCATTGCCATTGGTCTTATACTGATGATGTATCCACCACTTGCCAAAGTAAATTATGCTTTATTGCCCAAAGTTTTTAAAAACATAAAAATCGTAACAATCTCTCTGATATTGAACTGGATAATTGGACCCGTATTGATGTTTATTTTGGCTATCACGTTTCTGCAAGATTACCCAGAATATATGGTTGGGCTTATTTTAATAGGGTTAGCGCGTTGTATTGCTATGGTTTTGGTTTGGAATGACTTGGCTGAGGGAAGCAGCGAGTATGGAGCCGGTTTGGTTGCTTTGAACAGTGTTTTTCAAGTTTTTGCATACAGTTTCTACGCTTGGCTTTTTATTACAGTACTTCCTCCCTATTTTGGATTTGAAGGAGCTATCATTGATATTTCCATTTATAACATTGCCGAAAGTGTTGCAATTTATTTAGGACTTCCTTTTTTACTTGGGATTTTGAGTAGACAGATTTTGGTAAAACGCAAAGGGGAAGACTGGTATACCAATCAATTTATTCCTACAATTTCGCCTCTTACCCTTATAGCTTTGCTTTTTACTATTATAGTTATGTTTTCTTTGAAAGGTGAATTGATTGTAGAAATTCCGCAAGACGTTTTGATTATTGCCGTTCCTCTTCTTCTGTATTTCGCCATTATGTTTGTCATAGGATTTTTTGTAACCAGAGCTACTGGAGCCGAATATGACAAAACTACCTCGGTTGCATTTACTGCAGCTGGAAATAATTTTGAATTGGCCATTGCAGTTGCTATTGCAGTTTTTGGTATCAATTCAGGGCAAGCTTTTGCTGGAGTTATAGGTCCATTGGTAGAAGTACCAGCTTTAATTTTACTCGTAAGAGTTTCATTTTGGTTGAGAAAAAAATATTACAAATAGTTTAAATCTGACTTTCAATTTCCTCTATCACATCAAGACTTTTTTCGTAAATCTCTTCATTGTTTTGGTTGGATAGTGGAGCATATTTTGCCATTTCGCATTGTTCCAATACTTCTACAAACAAATCGGTTGTTTCCTTTCCTACTCCTTTGATACCCAAAGTTTCGCGGATAGTTTGTTTTGTCATTTTGGAAGTTTCAATTCCTAGTTTTTCATTCACATATTTGTTGAGCCCTACCCAAATTTCATTGTAAAATTGAGATACTTCATTCTTTTCTAAATGTGATTTTGCAATGGATAATTTTTCTGAAAGTTTTTTCCTTGCATTTTTCCTGCGTTCTTCTTCCGTTTCTTCTTTTCCCTTTCGTTTGGAAATAAACAAAAACAACACGATACCAAGTCCCAATACTCCCAGCGTTGCCAATCCAATCCACAATGAGTTTAAATCCAAAGAGATAGTGTTAGTATCAGATTGTTTCTCTTCCTCTGTTTCACTCGAATCGTCAACCATTTCTGCACTTCCATCAGGATTAGTCACCACAATTCCCTGAGCAGGATGAAGAATGGTTTTGTAACTTTTAGATTCTAAATCAAAATAGGTGAATGATACTTCGGGTAGCGAAAACTTTCCCGATTTACGAGGAATAAGTAAATAATTGAATGATTTACTTCCTTTTACACCGCTTTCACTCACAGATAATTTGTTGTCTATTTCTGGGTCATAAACTTCCAATTCTTTGGGAAAATCTATCTCGAGCTGGCTTAATTGTTTCAAATTTCCTTTGCCCGAAATATGAATTGTATAATCAATTGGTTCATTCACAACAAATGAATCTGAGGCCATTTTTACATCCATGGAATAGCTTCCAACTTGATTCACAAAACTAGATGGGGCATTTTTTGGTAAGGGATTCACCTTAATTACTGGCGCATTGCTTTTCACTTCCTTGGTCAATGGTGAGCTAAAAGGAGAAGTTTGAATTCGAGCCTTTATTCCAAAAGAATTGAGTTTCAATTCACCCGATTTTTGAGGAAACAACAGTTCCTTTTTTAAAGTGTATACTTGATATCGAACACCATCAAGGATTTCATTTGTCGGTTTAATTTGCTCTGGAGTTTTAATGTTTTCTGTCCAGAAATCCTCCTGCGTTGGGAAATCATAATTTTCTATTCCAAAATTGAAATCTCTTGCATACACTTTGTAAGTCACCAAAAAACCTTCTCCTTTCATCACATTTCCTTTCGATACCGAGATTTTAGCAAATAAATCTTTGTCTGTAATTTCTATTTGTCTCGGACGAGATTGGGGCATTCCTCTCATCATTTCGTCCATTATACCAAAGGGATCAAAACTACTTCTTCTCCTTTGTCTTGCCTGACTTTCTTCCACTACTTCCACTTCAACTGATTTGGATTCATAAGTAGCTTTTTCAACTTTTATTTTAGCTCCTTCCACTTCAAAAACACCAGTTTTTATTGGCTGAAGTACCAGTGTATACTGAAATGTTTGAGTCTGTGTCATTTGACCATTCACAATATTCACACTTGAATTTGAACCTCTTGACACACCTCCAACTTGCTTGAAATTTTTGTATTTCGGGGCAATGAATTGTCCTTGTTTTGAAGACGAATATGTTACCTGAAATCTGTCTGTAACCCCAACTTTTTTAGCAGCAACTGAAGTTGTAAAGTTCACTTCTTGGCTCATTCCCATTATTGAAAAAAGGAGAAATACACCCATTAATAAAAATATATGTTTCATTTTCATCATTTTTCTATCTGTTACCAATCCTTATCTTTTTCTGTGTAATCGCCATTGCCTTTCCCTCCCAATTTTCCGTTCTTGTCTTTGGATTTATTCACTTTTATCAATACTTGTCTTTCATCTGCCTGTAGTGCATCCAAATTTTGCTTCGCATTTTTTAGACTTACATTTTCCTTTTTTTGAGGGCTGTTCTTCTTACTTCCATCTTCTTCTTTGTTCTTTTCTCTATTGTCTTTATTCTCTTTCCCATCTTCCTCTTTATTCTTTTCTCTATTTTCTTTACTCTTTTTCTCTTCTTCTTCCTTCTCATCTTTAGATTTGGATAACTCCTGCATCATCTGCTCCAATTCCTCTTGCTTTTGTTTAAGTTTTTCTTGCTCATCACCTGCCGATTGCTGTTCTTTTTTATCTCCTTTTTCCAAAGCTTTTTCTTGCTTTTCTTGAATTTTCTCTTGTTCTTCTTGTATTCTTTCTCTTTGTTTATTTATTTCCTCTTTTTGAGATTGCTCTTCTCCTTTTTCGCCCTCTTTTTTTTCTTTTTCAAGTTGTTGCTTTTCTTTTTCTATCTCTTGTTTTTGCTTCTCTAATTGTTGTTTTTGCCTATCAAGTTGTTGTTTATCAATGTCTTTCTTTTGCTCTTTCAATTCTTTCTTTTGCTGTTCAGCATTTCTCTGTTCCTCTTTATTTTGTTCCTGCTGCCGCTTGTTTTGTTCTTGTTTTTGCTTTAGCTCCTCTTCTTTCTTTTTAAGCTCTTCCTGCTTTTTTTGTTTTTCGGATTTTGGTTTTTGAGAATCCTCATTTTGCTTTTTTTCTTTCTCCAATTCCTCTTGCTTTTTCTTCATCTCCTCTTGTTTCTTCTTTAAATCTTCTTGCTTTTTTTCTAAGTCCGATTTCTTTTTCTCAGCCTCTTTTGCTTTCTTATCCAGCTCTTCTTTTTGCTTTTCTTCTTTTTGTTTCTGGATATTTTCTTTCTCTTTTTCAGCCTGTTTCTTTTCTTCTTTCTTGTTCTGCTTATCTAGCTCATCTATTTTTTTGTCTAGTTCATCAATTTTCTTTTGCAAATCATCAAGGCTCTCCTCTTTCGCTTTCAATTTAATCATAGCAACCGACAAATTGTAGCGTGCTTGATCATCTTTCGGGTTATTTCTCAGCGCATTTTTATACGATTTTATTGCCCCTTTCAAGTTCCCTTGACTGAGATAAGCATTGCCCATGTTGTAATTTGCATTTGCTCTATTTAGTTTTGTTGATGCTGACATTCGGGCGTCTTCAAAAGATGAAATCGCTTTTTTAAAAAATAAAATCTGAACAGAATCCTTTGTTTTTTCTGCAATTCGATAATACGAATTTCCTTTATTAAACTCTGCCGGTAAGTAATTACTCTCTATTTTTAAAGCCGAGTCATAGAAAGAAATTGCATTATTAAATTGCCCTTGATTGTAGGCTTTGTTGCCTTTTTGTAAGTCTATCTTGTGTTGTTGTGAAAATGAAAAACTACTCACAAAAAGACACAGAAAAATTATTCCAAGTATTCTTGAAAGTTTAAATTGTATATGTTTAATTTCTATTTTCATTTATTTTTTAAATTACTAAAGAACAAAAAATGTTGCTGTCACCTGAACTTCATTCACTGTCAATTTTCAGGTTCCGAATCAAATCCAGAATGACTAGTTAATTTCTTTTATCTTATTAAGTTATATTTT
>Ga0209653_1001085_pt1 | contig 22421 bp, 19 predicted proteins | sample SaaInl6LU_22_DNA_FD_184644 | JGI IMG/M metagenome (GOLD analysis project Ga0209653, IMG submission 184644) | Marine microbial communities from expanding oxygen minimum zones in the Saanich Inlet - ESP_116LU_22_DNA (SPAdes) (version 2) | ecosystem: Environmental > Aquatic > Marine > Intertidal...
GCCTAGGTGATTGTCAGAAGCGAAGTATACTTTTTTACCCTTGGGTATATTCATAATACAAAAGTACGAATTACTGGTCGGCAGCGAACCATTCTGCAAAAGAGGTGGCCGTTTCTTGCAGGCGCAAATGATGTAATTGGATGGAACTTGGCAGTTTTGCCTTTATTTTGGCGGCAAAATCGATGATCATTTCTTCGCTGGTAGGCTGGTAGTCTACCAGCAAAACTTTATGTCCACTATCCGCTAAGGTTTTGGCTAACTCCACGTGTGGTGTGTTTTGATTAAAGACCGTTGCATGGTCAAAAACTTCTACGATTTCCGTTTTTACGATTTCCTTAAGGTCCTTAAAGTCAATGACCATCCCAAACTTAACATTATTGCTGTCTTTAATGGGGGTCCCTATGACCGTAACATCTAGTTTATAGCTGTGTCCATGTACGTTTTTACACAAGCCATCGTAGCCGTATAGGGCGTGTCCTGTTTCAAACGTGAAGCTTTTGGTTATGCGAATGTTGCTCATGTGTTTGATTTAAGCTGTTTTAATGTGGCTTGTGTTTCTGGAAGCAATAGTAACCGACCAGAAATTTCGGCGTTATTTGGTAATAGTTCAGCCCAATGGTCAGTGTCTGCCCAAAGGGTTTTGTTGAGTTCGGTTAAGGCATCTGCCGCATAGGTTGCCAGCTGGTTTGCTAAGCCTATGGCAGCACTATTGGCCGTTTCAAAATCAGGATGTACTTCTGCATACAACCCTTGCGATAAGGCCCAATCAGCCGTTTTCCATTCCTTAGGTTGCAGTGCCAAGGAAGCAAGAGCCGCTGGGCCCATTTTACGGGCTACGGCTGGGGCAATCACAAAAGGACCGATGCCAATTGCTAATTCTGAAAGACGTACAGCTGCGCTAGTAGTCGCAATGGCATAATCACAAGCTGCTACGATGCCCACACCTCCACCGATTGCCTTTCCGTGAATACGGCCAACAATGGGCTTGGAACACAGGCGCATGGCATTTATCAGGTTGGCAAAACCCATAAAAAAGCTTTTGCCTTGCTGGGGTGTTTGTACGGCTAATAGTTCATCAAAAGATGCGCCCGCACAAAAGGCCTTTGTGGGATCGCTTTGCAATAATATCACCCGAACGGTATCATCTTGAGCGCAGCTATCAATGGCGGTGGTGAGGGCTTTTAGTTGTGCTTGTGGAAAACAATTATGCTTGGGGTGAGCAAAGCTAATAGTAGTTACGGCAGCTACATTGTGTATATGTACCCCTTCATTAATGTGTTGATTCCCCATATCTTTGTTGTTAAGCAACGAGGCAAAAATACGGAATAAACGATTGATAGCTTATGAAATCCATTAAAGGCGTATTGTTTGATTTAGATGGGGTGTTTTATATGGGGGACAAATTGGTTCCTGGCGGAAACGAAACCCTTGCTTGGCTAGGTGCACAGGGTATTGGATATCGTTTTGTAACAAACAATACCACCTTGTCTAGAAGTGCGCTTGTTGCTAAACTCCAACACTTGGGTCTTAACATTAGCGAAAATGAATTGTTGAGTGCCAACTATGCAGGCGTCCTACAGCTACAAAAAATGGGGCTGACTCGCTGTAGATTGGTGCTGACTGAGGCTGCACAAGCCGACTATCCGCCTTCTGTTGAGGACGATCCAGAAGCGATTGTTGTTGGCGACATTGGCGACGATTGGGATTACGATTTGCTAAACAGCTTAATGAATCAACTGCTTGAAGGCGCTGAGCTGATTGCACTACACAAGGGGCGTTATTTTCAAACCGACAAAGGACTGATGCTAGACAGTGGTGCTTTTGTGGCGGCACTGGAGCATGCTACAGGAAAAAAGGCGCATGTAGTGGGCAAGCCCAACGCTGCTTTTTTTGAGATGTGCAGTGCGCTTTTAAACGCGACTGCAAATGAATTGCTTATGGTGGGTGATGACTTAATCAATGATATTGAAGGTGCCCAAAATGCGGGCTATCATGCGGTATTGGTGCAAACAGGTAAGTATCGAAAAGCACTGCTGGAACAAAGTCCAATTACGCCCGATGGTATTATGGCATCTATTGCTGCCTTACCTAGCTATTTATCTGCCTTAATAAGGCAATAGAACAAAAAATGGTTTATTTTTGCTTTAATTGGGGCTGTACTCCCGACAGGTCATTCTGGCGGGGCTCAGTTGGCTTACCCGCCCGAACGTAGCGTTCGGTACGGGCGGGGAGCGCACATTGAAGTAATAGGGGATGTAGCTCAGTTGGCTAGAGCGCTTGACTGGCAGTCAAGAGGTCGAGGGTTCGAATCCCTTCTTCTCCACCAAACGGGACAAACTCAACTTTTTTGAGATTTGTCCTTTTTTATTTTCTGGTAACTCCTTGTCTATCTGTAAGATATATCTCAAAAAATCATTAATTCTAATAGTTCGACATTTTTTTACGTCAAATTCAATTTTTTCGGGGAATATCGAACTTATTAGCTTTTGTTTATGCGCTAGAGGACTATTAAGATAGGTTTGTTTAAAGTTTTCTAAGTGGTGAAATGCATTTTCAACCAGACCCATATATTCGGAGTCTGAGGTATTCAGTGCATTTATGTTTGCAGTAATTTGATCTCGTTGCTTTGTATATCGATTTAGTGTTTTACCATAGACTTTTGGAGTGATCGTCCCGTCAACTAGTAAATCTTCTAAATTTTCAATTCGCTGGTTTGCAGAAACCAGTTCTTTATCCAATTTTTTCCTTTTTCTCAAAGTATCCTTTTGGCTTGTACCAGACAATGATTTTAAGATTTCCTTGTAAAGCACTTTTGATTGTTTGGTGAATTGAAAGTCGTCCAAAATAGATTCAAAAACTGTATTTACTTTTTTAGCTGAGAATCGCTCTTTTTTACAATGATTACAGTGGTAATAAAAGTACTTTCTACCCGTAGCGCTTTTTGAAGGGCTACCAGTCATTTTGGATTGGCATTTTGAGCACTGTAAGACCCCTCTGAGTGGTAGCTCTTCACGAAGGGTGTTGTAAATGGGCCTATTTCTTTTATTTTGACGCTCAGCTAACTCCTCCTGTACTTGGTAGAATAACTTCTCTGAGATAATTCCTTGATGAATCCCTTCAATCCATTGCTCTTGCTCCTCACCCTCTTTAGGGACTACAATCTTGCCCATATACACAGGGTTTTTCAATAATATTGAGAGATTGTTTCTACTTACTTTAAATCCTTTATTACTCAGCTCTTCACGAATTACTGCTTGGGTTTTACCTTTTATGATTCCCTTAAAAGCGTATTGAATAAATTTAGCCTTAGGTCCTGGAATAATGATGGGCTTGTTATTATCATCTCTCCTATTTACATATCCCATTGGTGCCATTCTACACCAACGTCCTGCTTTTAATGATCCCCTGATTCCTCCTCGTATTTTTATTGATCTTCTATCGTTATCAATTTCTGGCAAGACCAAATTGAGTGCTAACATCGCTTTACTCTCAGGGACTTTAAAATCAATCGGTTGTTCAATAGCTTGAACTTCGATCCCCATGGTTTTCAATCGACGAATCATAACAAATGAGTCTGTTACGTTTCTGGAAAAGCGATCCCAAGTAGTTACTAATAAATAATCTATGGTGTTCTTATTTTTCTTTGCAAATCGTAAGAAGTTTTGAAACTCTGGACGGTTGAAGTCTTTTGCCGAATGATCTTCTTTATAGTGTGCAACAACTTCTATATCCTTCCTCTTGCAATAATTTGTAAGCTGCTCGAATTGAACACCCAAGCTAAACCCCTTGGCCTGCTCATCACTACTGACTCTTGACATGATTACTGCTCTTTTCATTGCTTATTATTTTGAAAGGCTTCTATTTGGGCTGTGGCTATGAGCTCAAAAAAAGCTTTGACTTGTTGTACTTCTTCGTTGGTTAGTTTTTCTTTTCTGTTTTTATTTAAAATGATTTTACATTCGTTGTCTGATAACATGATTTTGATACACGTGCAAGCCCTTTGCGTTTACAATAGGGTAGCTATTTATCAATCGATCTGATGTGTTCAGTATCATAATTTGTATTTTCTAGTATTTTCAAAGTTGACCACATTCCCATCAACTGTTTGGATAACAATAGTTGAATAGTCCTTTTTCTTTATGTGATCCATGATTCTGCTTTGAGCAGCTACTTTTTTTGTGGATTTAATCTCTAAGTGAGTGGGTTTAGATTTGTTAAAGCGAATGGTTATTGATTTGAGGTCTTCATAATTCCTTCTGATCATTCTTAGCACCTTATCCTCTTCATCTGATAGCATTGAAATTGACCTAGCTTCAAATTGATTTAAATCGTCATGAAGAAAAGGTTCAAATATTTTGAAGAATGAAAAGCTGAAATGATCTTTTTGGAATTTTTCTAAAAAGTAATCTCCTATATCCGCTGCATTAAAATCCTCTAGCAAACCATCATCAAATTGAAAAAAATCTGTTGGGGAATCTTTATAAAAGAAAAAATGATACTTATTTTTAAAGGTAATAGTTGAAAAAACATACTTCTCAAAGTCAGTTACGTAAGCATCACTATTATTGTGTGAGGTTTCTAGTGATTCATTAGATGCAACTTTTTTGTTGTAATAAGGCGAGAAATGCAATTTTCGGCCAAGTTTAGTCCTTATTGCTCTAATATCATCATAGGAAAAACCATAGCTATTTAAACCTTCAACCATCTTTATCCATACATACTGAATAAAGCTTATTGCTGTTTTTTTATACTCAGACTTAACAGTAGCTAAACCCAAATCAATATCCAATAAATCGTGCTTCTCCCAGTTTAAAACATCAAAATACAATACATCAATTTTTGTTTTTAAAAATAATGGGGTGTATATATAATTAATCAGACTATCTGGGTCTGCAGTCTTACCGAAATAAGGGTCTAAAACAAAAAAATCGTCCATATAGCAAAGAAACAAAAAAGTTGTAAATAAAGACAGTAATACTACTATTTTATTATAAGTTTTTTATCTACATTGCCATTATTGATTGAAATCATTGAATGGATTCAACAAAGAGTTATTGAAGAAAATAAATGTTGTTTTTAAAAATAATCGCAAAAAAAACTAAAAATAAAGGGGTTGAAGTCCACATCAGTAAATCATAAGTAGATGGCAAGTAGATTAACAATAAGTAGTATAAAAAAAATAAAAAAAACGATGATTAAAAACATGCATTATAGAAATATAACACTAAGCACTAGAGTATCAGCAGCGCAAAAAGCCGAATATGTAAAAATAGCAGCAAGTCATGGTATATCCCCATATGAATGGATGGCATCAGTTATAGAAATGAATAAATTTAGTTATGGTAAAATTGGAAATCCAACACCAAACGAAATCAAACAAAAAAGAGAAAAAGAATTATTAAAAAAACAATTGAAGAAAGCAATAGCACAAAGGGATACTTCAGATGAATATGGAGCCAATATGCAAGAGCGATCAACTATTTGAGAGAAAATCCTTCAATGAAAAATTGTGATGGAGCTAAACTTTGTGATTTACATTACCACTCAATAAGAAAAATAAGAATGATTTGTAAAATCCCTAAACCTCTACAAGTAGTATGATAAGTAAAAAGGAAAAGAAACAAAGAAAACTCCTTTCAATTGATAAGATGAATGAATTGAAAGTAAAGGAGTGGGAGAGAAATAAAGTATTTGATGAAATATCATCATATGATTGGATAGAATTAAAGATGAAATGAAAGTTTCACCTTTAATTTTTATATTTTTTTTAATACTTTTTTATGGGATTAGGAGATGTATTTGTTCGTTCAGTAGTTAGAGAGGTTGGGAGAAATTATGGTAAATCTATTTCTAATAGTTTATTAGGGAACTCACACTCAACACCTGTTCGTGTTGTAGGTGGGGGTTATTTAGGAGAAGGAACAGGAGGAAGAAAATACAAACATCAGTTAGAAAAGATTTGTAAAACTTGGAGTATAAAAGGACCAACTGCAACATTTAATGTTGCTCAAAATATGTATAAATCGTTTTTTGATTTAGTAGAAGAAGCACAAAAGGATGGTAATGTTAATATAAATGAGGTTTTAGAGTTGACGAAAGCTTTTGTAGATATGAGACCTCAACTCAAAAAAGTTGAAATTGCTTTAGAACAACTTGAAAAAACGATTTAGCTAAAAAAGTTGATGAATTAGATGATTGTATATTTGAGTTCTTCGTGGGATTAAACGAAGGATTTGTTTTACCAGCAAAACCAACGGGATGGTTTAAGGGGAAACAGAAAAAACTTTGGGAAATACACAATAGTATAAAACAGAACCTACAAAAGTGGGTTGATGATTACAATAACCAAAAATAATTTAGAATGGCTAAAAAGAGTTTTTTAGAAAAATCTATCAATAGAAAGATTGGTGGAATGAAAAGGAGTAGTAAAGCTCAAATGAAAAAGGGTGTAAAGAACTCGGGTTGTGGAACTATTATATTATGGTTATTTTTAATTAGTATGGGTTTTATAATTTTATCTTTTTAAATATAATTTATTTATTTTTTAAAAAGATGACACTACCATTATTTTCCCTGTAATGATTTCCTTCACTTGGAACGAATAGAGAAATAGCGTATTTGTTATTTTCAATTTCGATTATTGAGGGATTTGCAAAAGATGTAGATTTTTTAGGAGTAGAAATTTTAACTTCTGAATAATACCCATTAAGACCTAACATTATTTTCCATGTGCTCCAATCATTTTTAATGAATCTAGCCTCTTGCAGGGTTAGTGATTCACCGCGATAGTTAAATGATTTACGACTTCCGATATTACCCATAATATTCATGTCTCTTAAATTAATTTCAGCTAACGAATTTTTCCATGCTGTCCAGTAATTGCCATTTTGTAATATACCCATAGCTAATTTATCGATACTTCCGTTATGGTAATGAAATCCGATCAAGACAGATCCATTAGTTGGGTTTTTTCCAGTGAACCCCCTTATGTCAGGCGTTCCTTCAACCCCAAAACTATGTATTGACGTGTTCAGATGTTTTTCATATGCACTATTGTTAGATATAAGGTTCTCGTAATTTGTATAATATTTTAGAGCAATATTATTAGATCCTTTAATTTTATCCTCTTCATATGCAATAAGATATCCGTTATCCCATTTAACTATATCTCCTTGATGAGCATCTTGATCAATTTCAGTAATAAATTTCCATTCAAATAAATCATTTGATCCAGCCAATTGTAAATTGAAATTATTTTTTGAGATTTCTACATGATAAACTGCTAAATAGACAAAACTATTATTTAAAATTTCATTGGTTTTAACAATTTTAAGCACGTCCATTCTTCTTTTTAAATTATCTTTTAATTGAAACTTAGAACATAAAGATGATGATGAATTTTCGACAATATCAAAACTAATTAAAGAATTAAATTTTTTTGGGAGGTACCAGCTGTAGCCTAATTGAACAAGTTTTTTTGTGGTAAAGGTTTGAAGAGTAGATATGTCTTGATCCAAATTTTTTGTGTTTTCAATTATTATGCTGTTTCTTATATCTATAAAAGACATCTCTTTAAGCTCACTTTCACTTTTAATGGATGCTGTTTTTAAAAATGTGTACGCCAAACAAAATGAAGCTAACTCAAGTTTGGTTTTGTTATTTAGCTTATAAACAGATTCGTTAGTTCGCTTAATTAGTTCTTTAATTAATAGTTTTTTTAATTCATCATTGGACATTTCTATAATTGTATTATAATCAATCCAATTAGTGTTTAAAATTATTGAGATAAGTAAATCTTTATTCTTTTTTAATTCTGTTGATTTGTGTGATATTAATTTTTCATTACGCTCCTTATAAAACTTCATATTTGCCCAATCCATTAATGTTCCGCCCCCAGCAATTGCTATTTCAGGGGCTGACATTAGGTCATCATATTTGCCAGCTTGAATCAATTCTTGCGCATTCATGACTAGTGTAAGTAGTGTAAATACTGAAGTTATAATTATTTTAGTTCTTCTGATTTTTTTGATTTTGAATGAATCCATTTTAAGAAATTCGGTTCGGCAAATGCATTATTCCAACTGTCATGACCAATATTTTCATATAAAGTCATGTTGGGGCTACCACCCGATGCTATAATGGCCTTTGCCATTTTTAAAGAATGCTTTGGCTGAACTACTTTATCATCAGAGCCATGAAAAATCCATACGGATACTTTATTTGCATATCGTTTTGCAAATGCTGCAATTCCATTTCCACAAATAGGTGTAGCAGCGGCAAACATATCAGGTCTTCTGTACAATATCTCAAAAGTTCCCATACCACCCATAGAAAGTCCACTTACATATACTTTACGTTTATTGACCTGTTTTCTTTCAATAAACGTATCCATCAATTTCATTACAAGTCCAAGACTTTTATTTGGTTTAGTTGTTTTCTTTTCAAAATTATTGTTCCATTCATTGTCCGAAGATAAACTTGGCCAACGGTCATCATTTGGGCATTGAGGTAGGATTACCCAAGATTTATACTTTTCTCTGTTTTCTTTTTTTAAAAAAAGGTTATCTACATACGTTAATTGAGAGGAATTATCAGAACCTCTTTCACCAGCACCATGCAAAAATAAATGGACAGGATATTGCTTATTTGGATCGTAATCTAAAGGCATAAGCAATCTATAGTTAAGTGTATCCGTTTCACTTACAAAAATCAGATCCTCAAAAAAATTCAGATCTTGAGCATATAGATTAATTGTTAATTGTATGAAAATTAAAAATGTGATTTTCTTCATTTATGTAGTATTCCATTAGTAGTTTCATTTTATAATACTTAACAAAAAAACAAAACCCTTAGTTTTTGGCTACAACGTGTACGTTTCATTACGAAAATGGGATTTTTTAAACGTTGTGGTTTAATACAATTTTGATTTTGGGCGGTATATATCTTCTTTTCCAAAATCTTTATTCGGATTGGGGCCCATTTTAAATTCGATTTCTCCTCCCTTGATTATATCTTTATGAGTAATGTATGCGTTTTTGTAATCAACCCCATTAAGTTTTACACTTTGGATATAAATATTCTTCTGAGAATTGTTAACGGTTTTTACAGTAAATGATTTATTATTACCCAACTCTATCTTTGCATTATCAAAAACGGGGCTTCCAAAAACATACACGCCATTTGAAGGGTTCACAGGATAAAAACCAAGGCTAGATAATATATACCAAGATGACATTTGACCACAATCCTCATTTCCAGCTAACCCATCAGGTTTATCTGTGTAAAGCTCATTAATGATGTACCTTACATTTTCAGGTATTTTATACTGGGCGCCAGCATAAGCGTACATATAAGTTGTATGGTGGCTAGGTTCATTTCCATGAGCGTATTGCCCTATTAGCCCTGTTATATCCATTGAAGAACCCTTTTCTAGCTCAGATGACATGCTAAATAGTCTGTCTAACTTATTAATGAAGGGTTTGTCTCCTCCTAACAAATCAATTAAACCTTCGGGGTCTTGAGGGACTAACCACAAATATTGCCAAGCGTTTCCTTCACAATAATCATTTATCCTGTGCTGAGCTGAAACTGGATCAAAGGGAGTCCTCCAACTACCATCTAAAAACTTACCTCGCATAAAACCTGTTTCACTGTCAAAATAGCTTTTATAAGCTTTAGATCTATCCATGAAATAATGATAATCATCCACCTTATTTAACTTTTTAGCAAGTTGTGCTATCGCCCAATCGCTTATCGCATATTCCATCGAACTAGCAATAGACTCAACCATTAAATCTGAGGGTATGTATCCATACTTCATCAGTTCTTTTACCCCAGGCTCAAAATCACCAGTTGCACTAATTTTTGCAGCCTCATAGACCTTTTCATTGTCACCCTTATATATTCCCTTCAAAACCGCATCGACTACAACAGGTACAGCACTATAGCCAGGCATGGTATTGGTTTCATTTCCTCTTAAATGCCAAACGGGTAGTTTGCCTTGGTGTTCATATATTTTAACCATTGATTCTACCATATCACTAACCTTATCACTATGGACTAGGGTGTATAATGGGTGAGCAGCTCTATATGTATCCCAAAGTGAAAACAATGTATAGTTTGTAAAAGAAGTATCATTGTAAACTTTCTTGTCTGTTCCACGATAATCTCCGTTCACATCATTATAAATATTAGGTGCAATCATACTATGATACATTGCTGTATAGAATATTTTTTTCTTTTTTGGGTCAGTTGTTTCAATTTTAATTTTAGATAGCTCATTATTCCACTTAGCTTTTGCGTTTCGATGAACCTTATCAAAATCCCAATCGGGTATCTCATGTAGCAGGTTTTCTAAACCATTCTTCATGCTCACATTTGAAACACCCATCTTAACATAAACCGTTTCGCCTTTAACAGTGGAAAACTCTAAAAATCCTTTTACATATTTGCCTTTGGTCTCATTTTTTTTGATTTTTCTACCCCCATCATATAAAATAAATTCTTTTACTGGTTTAGAAATAATTAAGGAAAAGAATTCTCGTTGGTCAGAAGCCCATCCTTTGGAAAATCTGTAACCTTCAAATAAAGTGTCGTTCACTTTTCTTAAATACGTTTCCATAGGACGGTCTGCACTTCCTTCACCTAAATCAATAATAACCCTAGATCTTTCAGATTTAGGAAATGAATATTTATGTAAGCCCGATCTTTCTGTAGCAGTTAGATCTACAGTTATTCCATATCGATCAAGGAAAACACTGTAAAATCCGGGAGATACTTTTTCTTTGTCTTTAGAGTATAAAGAGGAATACCCTTTCATGTGATTGTTTTGTGTTCCTGCATTAATTTTTAATTCTCCATTTGCAGGCATTATGGTTAATTCTCCCAAATCTGACATCCCTGTGCCGCTTACATTTAGATGGCAAAATCCTTTTACAATGCTGTCAGAGTAATGGTATGATGAGGACCAATCCCAGCCTTTGTTAAAATTAGTTGGTCCAACTTGAACACCACCAAAAGGCACGTTTGCGCCAACGAATACGTGTCCATGACCCCCTGACCCAATAAAAGGATCAACAAATCTTACTAAGTCTTGCTTTTTATCATTTTGAATTTTAAACCCAATTAGAAGGACACTAACAAGTGTTAAACAGATTAATACTTTATATTTTTTCATTTATGATTGTGCTTAGTTTGAAAGATTTGTTTTACTTTAATAGATTCATCATCAATCCTTTGATTGAACATAATTTTTCCGCCATTAGATATTTGTTTTAAATCAATCCAATTGCTATTGTGGTTTAAATTATTAATGCTAACTGATTTTACGTAATCAAATTCACTTTTACTTTTTAAAATTTCCAAAGTGTTATTTTGTAGTGCTATTTTGATTTTATCAAACCGCGGAAGATTAATTGTAAAACCTCCAACTCCTGGAATAAATGGATAAAGGCCAATAGATGAAAATACATACCATGCGCCCATGGTACCTAAGTCGTCATTCCCAGGCAATCCGGAAGATGAACTATTGTACATCGTATCTAAAATTCTGTTGACAGTTAATGATGTCTTTTTTGGTGCGTTTGTCCAGTTATAGACCCATGGGACATGAAAATCAGGCTCATTTCCGCTTGCAAACCATTTGTCTTCATATCTTGCGTCTAGCCTTTCAAACAAACTATCTAATCGTTTTTCAGCATAATTTTTACCTCCGATGGTTTGAATAAGACCATCAATATCAAACGGTACCATCCAAAAATAATTTACATAAGTCCCTTCTCTCCAATCGTGATTGATATCTTTCCATTTGCCATTCGGATATCTAGAGTTCAGCCACTTTATTTTTGGATTATAAATATTTTTCCAATTAAATGATCTTGATAAAAATGTTTTATAATCATTCTCAAAACCTAATGCATATTTTGAAAACATTGCAATCGCAAAATCTGAGGCGTTGTATTCTAATGACATCGACGCAAAAGTATGCCCATCTCTTATATACTCATGAAGATATGGTCTTATCTCTTGATTTTGAGATCTCAAGCGAGGTATTGTAGCACCTAACTTCATATACCTAAATGCTTTTTTATGATCAAATTCCTTTGCGCCAAATGCATATGAGCTTGCAATTAATATCGGAGTAGGGTCACCCTGCATTATGCCAGTTTCAATATTTGCTAGAATCCATCTACCGTAGCCGCCCGCTTGTTCGGCAAAATCAACTAGGGATTGCATCATATCACTACTTTTTTTAGGAAATAACCAAGCCAATAGTTGGCCTTGAGTTCTGTAGGTATCCCAAACACTAAAAGAGCTGTATTGTTCACATTCCTTTTGGACTTTTTTTACTTTGAAGTCAGCACCCATATATTCTCCATTTACATCACTAACAATATTGGGATGGATTAAGCTTCTGTATAAGCTCGAATAAAACTGTATCTTTTTGTCTCTGTTTGCTGACTCTACTTGAATTTTATTAAGCGCTTTATTCCAAGCTATTTGATTTTCATTCAAGTATGAATCAAAATCAAATCCTAGACAATCTGATTTCATGTTCAGCTTCGCATTCTCAACGGACACATATGAAATGGATATCTTATAATTAACGTATTTTTCATTTTTGGTGTCAAACACAAAAGATGCACCAGAATTTTTTCCACTAGCTTTAAATTTGTTGGATACATTATCATTTTTCCACGTAAATTGCTTTACTGCCGGTCTGTCAAATTCGACATAAAAATATATTTTATAGTTTGTCTCTGTGCCACAAAAATCTCCACCAATTGCAAAGCCCTCGGCTGTTTTGTTTGAAGTTATAATGACTTTAGCATCCGATACTTCAGTGGAGTTGACTCCAGAACCAATTATAATTGAGGATTTGTCTTTGGAGTTAAATTTAAACTGTGCAAATCCAGTTCTTTTGGTCGTGGTAAGCATTGCCTCAGTACCATCTTTCATAATTACTGATAGTAAACCAGCTCTCAACGTTTTAATAGAATCATACTTCTCGAATTTATCCATTTGATCAGGTGATCTTTCTATTTCACCAGATAGAGGTAAAACTGGGAAGTTTCCCATATTTGAACAGCCAGCACCATTAAGTTGAGTAACAACAAATCCCTTATTTGGAGAAAAAAAGCTTGGAGTAAATTGTATCATCCCAAAAGGATAGGTAGCTCCAATAAATGTATATCCACTCTCTAAACCATTGTCCTTGCTCCCAATTCGTGTATCTACATAGCCAGTAAGATCTTGGCCTTTTACGTAATTACCTACTAAAAAAAGTAAAACCAAAAAAAGTAAAATATTTTTCAAAATAGGTTTATGGTTTTATTGCTCCATTACCGGAAAATGAAATCTCAATAAACTGACAGCCACTACCGCCAACAGTTTCGGTATATCTTATCTTTATATACCTAATTAATTCATCTGAATTAATAATATTTTCATGGGAAGTTATAAATTGACCATCTATTGATTGCTCAGATAATAAAATCCATCCAGCATTTTCTAAACTTTCAGAACTAGTTGGGTTAGAGGTCACGCTGTTTCCAATTGAATTAAAATAAGGGAGTATTTCTGCATTATTTAAATTAGAACGCCCCCAGAGTTCAATTTTTATCGGGTTATTTCCAGAAAAATTAAGAGGACTACGAAAATCAAATTTTGAACTTGTTAAATAAGTGTGAACCCCAAGATCTAAAGTAAAGTGCCCCGGAACCGCGTTTTCTCCAGAGTGATAACCGTACTTGTCGTTTCCAAACCATGCTGAGTTATCATCCCATAAATATTTACTTGGTTCTGCGCCATAAAAATTTCCTGGATTATCACTTTGCATATTAGGCATATAAAATAAAGATTTATCGTGCTGTATAGGCTCATTTTCTTGACCATAAACTGTTATTTCTGTTAATTGTGAATGTATATTTTTAACTGTTGACAAGACTCTAAAGCGGAGGTATCGCATCTTAGCATTATTGTAGGGTATATAAATATTTTCTGATTTAAGATTTTCACCTGCAATATTTTTTTCTGACAAAAGTTTCCAACCAGCGTTTCTTAAATTTTGCTCAGTACTTGCTGCTGTTTCAGCAAAATTTAAATTCTCTCTTCCCCAAATTTGAATTGCCGTAGGGTTATTATCGTTTCCAATTGACGGCATATCAAGCTTAATTTTTCTAACAATCGTTTTGACCCCTAAATCAATTGTAAAGTGGTGAGGCATATCGTCTGGACTTGAGAAAAAGGTTTTACTATTATCTCCATCCCAATCAGAAATACCATCAAACAAATGATTTTTAGGATTTGCATTTTGGTATTCTCCACTAATATCACTTGGCATTTCTACTAATTGAATTATTTCTTTCAATAATTCGCTGTACGGTAAATTTGGCAAGGTGTATTCCAATGTTTCAATCGAAATTGTATCAATACCGTTCCTTCCCGATTCTACAAATGATGTTGTTTCTATTTTACCTAATGGTTTGAAATCATTTAGTTTGATGCTATTGTCTTCATAAAAAAGGGTATCAACAAAGTTTTCTGAACTTTCAGTTTCATAATTAATTTCTGTAAAAATCACGTGTTCTGAATCTGAATTCCCAAAGAAATTTGCAAATGTTCCGTCTGCATTGTTGCTGAAATCAATTATTTTTCTTGGGTCTTGGTTGGAAATAAAAATATCCCCAACTGCAAATCCTGCCACAGTTTGAGGAACTGATAAATTACCGCTTTCATCACTTGTTCTTACGTTTAATTCATATGTTTTTTCTTCTAAATCATCTATTATCACAGACATTACATCACCTAAATCATCACCTATTTTAAATATTTCTTCATTGTTTTCGTATGTCACAATCAAATTGCTAGAATTTCCTAGAAAATTTGTAAAGCCATTAAGCTCCAACCTCTTGTAACCAGGTCTAATTTCTAAGGAATCTAATTTACCAGCATAAATATTTTCACCATTCAAATAATTTTTGTGAATTGAATCCATTTCTTCACAAGAAAACAATGCTGTAATCACAATTAAAAAAAAACAGAATCTTAAATTTTTATTTATCGCCATATCTAAATTTAATTTACACCACCCCAAAAGGAAAGTTCACCTATAACGGTAACCATCTGATTGTTCCATGAGCGATCATTTACAAATCTTATATATCTAATATTTTTTTGACGCGCCTCAAGACTGAAGACAAAATCCTCACCACTGTCTTGGAATAAGTAATCTTCTTCTGTGTTTGAACCAGGGGGCAGTCCAGATGGCTTAAAGGACTCAAACTTCCCTAAAAATATCCATCCATCTCCAGGATTGCTTGGGTCGTATATAGGCAGATTATCTAAGTTCTCTCTCCCATAAAGTCTAAACTCTTTTGGATTCCCGTGTTTGTAAAGTTCGCTGCCTCCACGTTGATAAAGTTTAAAACGATTTAATTTCACATTTTGTCCTAAATCCATACTAAATTGGTGTGGAAGTGGCAAAAAGTTTGTGTGTCCACAGTTCCATTGATTGCTCCATGAACCATCCCAAATTTGATTTGCAGAAAAACCGTATTCACTAAAGCTTTCGTCTCCTGGCAAAGAAACTATTGAAAATAATTGCTTATCTAAAAAAACATCCTCTAATGGTGTAATTTCGATTTTTTTTCGCCCAGTTTGATTCCCCCATCTATCTTCAACATATATCACAAATATAGTTGGTTTGGGGTCATAACCTCTAAAGCTGTAAGAGCTATTTGATTGACTTGTATAAAAAGACTCTTTAAATACAATATCTCCGTTATCGTTTTCGATTGACATGTTCAGCGATACACTGGCTCGTGAAGGATTATCATAAGAGATATTAACACCCCCAAAATCTTCGATTCCTTGAATTGATTCTAAAATTGCATGGATAGGTGCTTCTAGCGGAGATATTTCTGCTGCTACAGGTGCTGATTCGTTATTGCCAATATCTAAGGCAGTTACTTGAACTTCATAATCACCAGCTAGTCCAAATCCATTAATATTTAAACTGTCTATATAAGATGATACAATAACTTCCTTTTTCTCATCCTTTTCATTAAAATATTTTCCCTTTACATATAATAGATCTAGGTCAGTTGGCGGTGTGAATTTAATAACAGCCCCACCTGGTCTGTTGATTATTGAATTGATAACCACTTTTCCCGGCGGAATGTCGTCAGAACCATTAGGCTCATGTTTATCTTCCGTACAACCTAAGATTAAAATGGAAAATGAGATAATTGAAATAATTATGTATCTATTAAATTCTGTTTTCATAATGATAGTATTACCAACCAGGATTTTGTATTAAATTTGGATTTCTCAATAGCTCATTTTGACTAATTGGCCAGAGATAATCTCTGTTTAAAAAATTTCTATAAAATATGTTTTTGACTTCATAAAAGCTCTCAACGTCAGATTTGAAAATATCCCATCCCTGTATGGGTTTGCTGAAATATTCTGCCGCAAGCTTCCACCTACGTAAGTCCCAATACCTGTGTCCTTCAAGAGCAAGCTCAATCATACGCTCTTGATGAATAATCTTCCTCATCCCATCTTTAGAAAGTGGTTTGTTTGGGTTGTCAGAGTGATTCGCCCATGTATTCACTAAGTCACCATCTAGGTCTAGCCCAGCTCGATTTCTAACTTTTTGAATATATTCATAGACCTCTGCATCTGGAGTTTCTTTAGTTTCGTTTAAGGCCTCGGAATACATTAAGTATAAATCCGATAGTCTTATTATTGGAAATGAATACCCTTTGATTGTGGACCCTTGAAGGGAAATTATATTTTCGTAATGAACTAATTTTTTAGCAAAGTACCCCGTTATTGAATATATTTCGAAACCTTGTTTTCCAGAAAGCGCACCGGCTTTTGCATCAATATGTGGGATTTTGTTTATGTTTTCCGTTTCCAGAGAAAACCATTTACCCCCATCGAAACCGATTGTTGAATAAAATCTCGACTCCCTGTCTGTGTGTAATTTTGCAGTTGAGTAGTTATCCTCAATATAAAATTCATGATAATTTTCATTCAAATTATTCAAAATAGGCGTTTGGATTACATCATATCTCTTATCATATTCCCAATTAATATCTTCGTCAATTGGCACACCATTTTTTGAATAAAAAGTCTCAACCATGTTTATAGTCGGTGCGTGTGATTTTTTTGTGTAGTTGAATAATGCCGAATGGTCAGCACTCCATCTAGGTTGACACCAATTTTGCAAATCACCAGTCCATTCAGGCGAAAAAGCCCATACAATTTCTGAGTTGAATGGCTCTGTTATAGCCGCTCTCAGACTTAACTCTCTTTCAATTTGTTCACTTATCTCCCCCAAAATTGGAAGTTGCCGGTTGAATTCATAAAGCCTATGCCCATTTGACTCTGCACTTTCAATGGCATCTCTTAGGGCATCTTTAGCTAAAACCCATTTATTTGGATCATAGTTTTGATTGACTAAGTTATTGCCATCTTTATCAAGAAGTGTTGCAAAATCTTTATTTCCATTAAATATTGGGCTTGCTGCTAAAACTAGGATTTTAGCCTTAATTGCTTTGGCAACTGGCATTGTTATTCTCCCCGACTCTGTGTATACGTAATTTATGAGCCCGGGTAGATTGTTTGCTTCAATTACCTCATCTAATAAGCCCGTTAAATAAGATACAACATCGTCAATCGAATTTCTAAAAACATAGGTTTGTTCAGTATTAGATCCAACATCAATATTCTTATTTATAATCGGTATGGGGCCATACATTTGTAATAACCAAAGGTGATAAAATGCTTTTAAAACTTTCACTTCATCCAACCACCTCAAACGTTCGTCATCTTCTAATCCAGGAACTGATGTTAGGTTATCTAAAAAAATATTACAATCTCTTAAAGCAATAAATAAGTTATGGGGTGCACCTCTTTTACCCTCCCAGTAGTTTAAGTAGGGGTCTGATGAGTTTTGCATGCCTTTAGCCAATCTAAAACTAGTTTCGTTGTTCATATAAAAATCGTTTTCAGCATAGTACCAAATTTCATCTCCAGCAAGCAAAGAAAAATTTTGAATCACGTTTGCGTGCTCTGGAATATATGTATAACATGTTGCTAGAAAATTTTCAGCACTGGACCTTGTATTAAAAGCAAGGTCTATTGTTGCAATATTATCTGGAACAACATCTAAATAATCCTTTTCACATGAGGTGATCAATAAGATAATTATTAATAAAAATTGCTTTTTCATGAATGTGCATTAAAAATTTAAATTAACCCCAAAATTTACGCCAAGTTGAATTGGGTATCCCAAACCATTTCCGCCCATTTCAACATCCCATATTTTAAATTTACTAAACGTCAATAAGTTTGTGCCTGTAAAATAAATTCTCGCATTAGCTATCTTTAATTTTGATATAAAATCATTTTTGATAGTGTATCCCATTTCAACAGATTTCAGTCTTAAAAAGGTGCCATCCCTTAGCCACCACGTACTGTTCCTATTATTATTGTCAATTAATTGGTCTGAAAGTCTAGGCCATGCGGCATATAAATTCCTGTCGTCCTCCGACCAATGATCATCAGCCCAGGCATTGAGAAGTGCGTTATTGCCAATTGCACCGCCATAGGTGTCGATAAACGGCGATGAATTGTAAGCATCTATAAAAAAAGATGATTGTGCCGATCCCTGAAAGAAAAAAGAAAAATCTAGATTTTTATATGAAGACGAAAGCCCGAAGCCATAAATTATTTTTGGTGTTGTTGGGTATCCAATAGGAACTTCATCATTTATATCAATCAGACCATCATTATTAATGTCTTTGTACTTAATGTCCCCGGGCATATATTCGCCAAATGTTTGCAGCGGAGAATTTGCAATGTCAGCCTCATCAATAAATAATCTCTCAGCAATATAGCCATATGGTTGTGATAGGTTTAATCCAATTCGAGAACGCCAGGGTAAACCCGCCGTTACATAATCAAGTTCTTCAAATACTTCAAACTTACTATCAGCGTATGAAAAATTAGCTCTCAACCCAACAAACAACTCATTTGTGAGACTATTTTTGTAATCTATGGTAAACTCAAAACCTTCAGAAGAAGCTTCACCAACATTTGCTCTTACAGGCGCTTGTAATCCCATTGAAGCTGGAATCTGCGCTCTATCCATTAAAATATTAGTCCTGTACTCAGTAAAATAATCTACTTGAAAATCTAAGTTATTGTTGATGCCTAACTCAATTCCTAAATTGAGCATTTTGGCTTTTTCCCAAGTAATTTGATCATTTGCATACCTGTTTATACTAACACCATTGATGTAATTGCCAAACTCAAGTCCGAATGGTGATCCTAACGAACCATTATTAAGGTTTACTTGCGATATATAAAAAAATCTGTCATCCGAACTACCAATTTGATCATTTCCAACCAATCCGTAGGTACCCTTAATTTTTAGTTTTGTTATATAATCCGAAAACTTTTCCATAAATTTTTCATTAGACATATACCATCCTGCACCAAAAGAAGGAAAGAATCCAAAACGTTCGGATTTTGCAAATCGTTCAGATCCATTATAACCAAAATTAAATTCAGCAAAATATTTCTGATCAAAGGCATACGTAAACCTGCCTGAAAGACCAAGATTCCTAAAAGGGAGAGAGCTTTGTAGATTTCCTGCATTTGCATACTTCAGTTCCCTCATTATTCCAATTAGCATTCCTGAAACTTCGTGCTTATCTTTCAGAGTTTTATTGTAATTCAACGCTCCTTCAAAATAAGTGGCGTTTGTAATCACTTTGTTCCCCTCGCTGTATTCTAAGTATTCAGTTCCTTGGTTTGGATTAAGCGCAACAAGAGAATAAGTATCACTTTGAAAGTCATAATTTCCTAGAGAATAGTAGAAGGGATTGTATTTTCTTTCCAAATTATAAAATGAATATCTCGATGTGTTGCCTAGTATTCTTAAATCTAAGCCCTCTGTAATAAAATTTAATTTTTGTTTAATTTCTACAGTAGCAAGAAAGTTGTTATAACTCTCATCTTTATAACCTCTCATTAAATCTGCATACGGGTTTAAATAATCTCCAAATTGACCATAATTTCCATACAGGGCGTGAGTTGAATTCTGAAATTGAGCATCTGGTTCGTAAACTTTTGGATAAAGAACTGGATTAGCTTTCATTGCTTTCTGATAAACCAAAGCACCCCCATCGAGAGGGCCATTATAATCATCGAAATTTCCATTAAATTTTAAAGCCACCTCTGTTGTTTCTGTTAGGTTAACATTGATATTTGACCTAAGCGATATTCTATTAAACTTTATATTGGTATTGAAATTATTTCTTGGATCAATTTTTAAATTACCGTTATCCGTATTTATGGTGCTTGCTAGATAGTATCTGGCAATTTTCCCACCTCCACTCAAGTTAAAGTTAAATCTGCTGTTAAGTGTGTAGTCTTCAATTAATTCATCAAACCAATTTACAGTTGGGTAAGCCATTTTGTTTCGATTTGGGTCTTCTGAGATTAATATTTTTTCTAAAGAGTAAATCCTCCCGCCTAAAGCATTTCTTGTAGTTAATGCTTCATTATGTAATCTCATGTACGTGATTGGATCTGCGATTTGTAATGATTTTGTAGGAGCTGAATAAGACTTTTCATAACGTACGTTAACTTTCAACACTCCTTCAATTCCTACTTTTGTAGTAACTAATATTACACCATTAGCACCCCTTGCACCATACAATGATGTAGCTGTTGCATCTTTCATTATTGAAAAGCTTGCAATATCGTCCGGCTGTAACCTTGCCAAATCTGTAGAAGTGGTTTCTATTCCATCGATTAATATTAGTGGAGATCTAGCATATCCAAAAGTACTTACGCCACGTATAAAGAATTCGGCATTGTCTCTTCCTGGTTCACCACTTCTTTGGTATGAAATAACACCAGCTACTCTACCCGCAAGAGAAGTTGTTAAATTACTTGTTGGCATACGTAACTCTTCTGGATTAATTGAGGTTACGGCAGCAATAACACTCGACTTTTTCTGTTTGCCGTAGGCAACTATTGTAACCTCGTCTAAATTTTGATAATCACTTATGAGTGTTATTTTTAAGTCCTTTCCATCTGTAACTTTTAAAGTTTGAGATGTAAAGCCAACGTAACTGACTTCTATGTAAGCATTGAGGTTTATTGATATTTCAAAATTTCCATCAAAGTCGGTAATAGTTCCATTTTTGGAATTATCTCTATCGAGAATATTAGCACCAATAATTGGATTGCTTTCTTCGTCTAAAACAACTCCTTTAATTATTGTGTTTTGAGCGTAGCAAAAAACAGATATAAATAAAGTAATAAATAGTTTTTTTAACACTTATTTATTTAAATTTAAAAGATTAATTACCTGTAAATTTGCAATAATTTTCTATAATCTTCAAGTTTTTACTGCAATTTTTATATATTTATCATGTTTTTGCTTTTAAATCTATAAATTAACCATACACAATTAATTAAACTAAATTTTAATGAATAAAATTTTTACTATACTTTTATTAATTCCAAATTTATTTTTTGCTCAAGATATATCACCAATATCGGTCGGTGCGGGCGGTTCTATCACAGTATCATCTGGGGCGAATCTTAATATTGCTGGACTAGAACTTGAGCCAAGTTCCGACTTATTTATTTCGGAAACTGACTTAGGCAGAACATTAACTGCTATCAGTTCAAATAACAACACTAGTGTGAACCGTGTTTACACCTCAACCAATTTAATTTCAGACTTTACTGGAACTGTTGTTTTTAATTATGATGAAAATGATCTTAATGGACTTAATGAAAATAATTTGGTTTTAGAGGTCAAATCTTCTGATGGCTCTTGGACTTCATATAGTGGCACTGTCGACCCTTCGAATAATTCTATCTCATATAATTTTACTTCGGCTGTTTCTTTTAAGTCAATTACTGCAAGTCAGGATGGGTCAACTTTAACAATAGAAAATTTAAATATGTTGGATGGGATTTATATTTACCCTAACCCCACAGCTGACAAAATTTATATTAGTTCTAGTGAATTCCTAACTGCTGAGATGTTTAATGTCGTTGGCCAAAAAATTCTAACAACAACTAATGCCAATATAGACATGTCAGGCCTTGTTTCAGGTACATATACCCTTAGAATCACTAACATTAACAAAAAATCGAAAACATTTAAAATAATTAAAAAATAACAATCATGAAAAATATTTTATATCTCTTATCCCTAATAATAGCATTTATGTCGTTTAATTTGACTGCACAAGCGCCTGACACAGATAAAAAGCCAGCTGTAGTTTTTACTGAAGATGGTGCTGGAAATGTTGCCTCTGGACGAATGTACAGATCATCTGCTTCTGGTCCATCCCGTAGTGGAAATGGCAACTCCAATAATA
>Ga0209653_1001089_pt1 | contig 22383 bp, 18 predicted proteins | sample SaaInl6LU_22_DNA_FD_184644 | JGI IMG/M metagenome (GOLD analysis project Ga0209653, IMG submission 184644) | Marine microbial communities from expanding oxygen minimum zones in the Saanich Inlet - ESP_116LU_22_DNA (SPAdes) (version 2) | ecosystem: Environmental > Aquatic > Marine > Intertidal...
CAGCCCATTGATGTCATATTGAGACACAAAATTCCAAACCAATTCAGATGCTTTTTGGTTTTGAAATGTAGCGTCAAACCAAACATGACCTCCACCAATATATTTATAATGCTCCACAGAAACGGATTGCTCTCCTTGATCATAGCGGTAGTGTTCAATGGTTAATCCTCCAGTATTATCGGTAGTTACCGTTGGACTTGTTGTTGTGTTATTAAAATCTATCCAATGCGCTAACGTACTTTGGGCTGCTTCCCATTCCGCATCCCCATTATAAGGCAATACGCTGTCGGAAGTTCCATGAAGATGAACTACAGGCATAGGATGACTTGTAGGCCCAATACAATCTAACATGGCGCCAGAAACAGATGCTACAGCAGCAATCAAATCACTTTTGTAATTTGCAAGGCCATATGCCATCATGCCACCGTTTGAAAATCCAGCAGCATAAATGCGCTCCATATCAACTTGGTACTGAGCAGAAATTGTATTGACCATCGCTTCAACAAATCCAAAATCATCCGCATTACTTTTGTTGTCTCCACCAGTTGGACAAGCATTCCAATGAGAAAAACCATTCAAACAACTGCCTTGAGGATACACCAGTATAAAATTGTTTGATTCTGCCAATGATCGCATATCAGCATTTCTCATAAAATCGCTCGCACTACCTCCAAATCCATGAAAATTGAGCATTAATGGAACAGTCGTGCTGCCGTCATAAGAATTTGGAACATACAATACATATTCTCTGTTTATTTCATCATGAAGTATTGTTTGTGTATTGGTGTTTGAATAACAGAATTCAGAACTGATCTTCTCATCCTCTTTTGTGCAACTACTCAAAAAGACACCTAGCATCGTTATAATTAAAATTGCTTTTTTCATGAGATAAGTTTTAAGTATTCGAGCGTCTCTTTACAAAAATTGTGTACAACGATCTTTTATTTGATGTCCATCAAATTTAAACAATATAAATGACTTCGAAAAAGAGCTAAAAAACTCGAAGAGCTGATATGTGCGTTTGTGTAGAAATTCACTTTGCTATGGTAGGCCGTTCATAAAGGAAAAATAGACTACTTGCTGACGTTGAAAAGCATCAAAAAATTAACAATTAAATTCAATAAACAAACCTTATTGTATAAAAAAACCTGTTACTTTATAAAGTAACAGGTTTGGTATTCTATAATTAAAAAGAATGAAGATTACGCTTCTTTTTTGGGTGCTCTTGGTTTTCTGTCATCACGTCCGCGATTGTCTCTGCTTCTGTTATCACGTCCGCCAGAACGTTTGTCATCTCTTGGAGGCCTTGCTACATATCCTTCTGGTTTTGGTAACAATGCCTTACGAGAAACTTTTTCTTTACGAGTTCTTGGGTCTAAACCAAAGTACTTCACATCAAAAACATCTCCCATATTTACAACGTCAGAAACATTTTCTGTACGTTCCCATGCCAATTCACTTACGTGTAATAAAACTTCGTTTCCTGGTGCTTCAACATACTCAACAACAGCCCCAAAATCTAACATCTTGATCACTTTTACTTCGTAAGCACTACCAACAGTTGGTTTAAATAACATGGACTCAATACGAGCAATTACTTGTTCAATTCCAGCAGGATCAGTTCCTAAAATTTCGATAATTCCTTCTTCTGTTACAGCGTCTTCAGTAATTACAATTGTAGTTCCTGTTTCTTTCTGTAGTTCTTGAATATGTTTCCCTCCTGGTCCAATAAAGGCCCCAATCATATCATTAGGAATTCTTCTGTTAATCATTTTAGGTGCGTGATCTTTTACTTCTGCATTAGGCGTAGTAATCGTCTCTGTTAATTTGTCTAAAATGTGCAAACGACCGTTTCTTGCTTGTTTAAGTGCATTTACTAAAATCTCGTATGAAAGGCCTTTTACTTTAATATCCATTTGACAGGCGGTAATTCCTTCAGAAGTACCCGTTACTTTAAAGTCCATATCCCCTAAGTGGTCTTCATCCCCTAAAATATCGGATAAAACGGCATAACGATCTCCATCAGAAATTAATCCCATAGCAATACCAGAAACGGGTCTTGTCATTTGAACACCAGCATCCATTAAAGCCATTGTACCCGCACAAACAGTTGCCATAGAAGAAGAACCATTAGATTCTAAAACTTCAGAAACTACTCTTACAGTGTAAGGGCAATCATCTGGAATCATTCCTTTTAATCCACGTTGTGCCAAGTTACCATGACCAACTTCTCTTCGAGAAGTTCCTCTTAAAGGTCTTGCTTCACCGGTACAAAAAGGAGGGAAGTTGTAATGCAAATAGAAGTTCTCTTCACCTTCGTAAGAAGGCATATCTATTTTATTTGCATCTCTCGAAGTTCCTAAAGTTACAGTTGCTAATGCTTGTGTTTCTCCACGTGTAAATATGGATGAACCATGAACGGATGGTAAGTAATCAACCTCACACCAAATAGGTCTAATTTCGTCAGTTTTACGTCCGTCTAAACGCAAGCCTTCCGCTAAAGTTAATTCTCTAACTGCAGCTTTTTGCGCTTTATTAAAATATTTTCCAACTAAATCTCCGTAATCTGCTAATTCTTCTTCTGTAAATGAAGCTGTTAATTCTTCTTTTACTTCACCAAAAGCAGTTGTACGTTCTACTTTTGAAGTTCCCTTTTTAGCAATTGCATAACATTTATCATAACTGAAGGCATGAATTTTTGCTGCTAATTCTTCATCTTCTCTTTCACCTTCATATGTTCTAGTTTCTTTTTTCCCGAAAGCTTCCGCCAAACGAACTTGAGCAGCACACTGAACTTTAATTGCTTCGTGTGCAAACTTAATTGCGTCTGCCATTTCTTCTTCAGAAATTTCATCCATCTCACCTTCCACCATCATTACAGAATCTGCCGAAGCTCCAATCATCATGTCAATGTCAGATGCTGCTAATTGTGCTCTATTTGGGTTGATTACGAATTCTCCATTTACTCTTGCAACACGTGCTTCAGAAATTGGACATTCGAAAGGAAAGTCTGATAATTGAATCGCTGCTGATGCTGCCAAACCTGCTAATGCATCTGGCATTACATCTTCATCATGAGACATCAATTGAATCATCACTTGTACTTCGGAATGGTAATCTTTTGGAAATAATGGACGTAAAACTCGGTCTACTAAACGCATTGTTAATACTTCTCCATCACTTGGTCTTGCTTCTCTTTTAAAGAATCCTCCAGGATAACGTCCTGCAGCTGCAAATTTTTCTCTATAATCTACTGTTAATGGTAAAAAGTCTACTGTACCTGCTTTGTAGCTAGATACTACTGTACATAACAACATTGCTTTTCCCATCTGAACAACAACTGAACCGTGAGCTTGTTTTGCTAATTTACCGGTTTCTAATGAAATGGTTCTTCCATCTCCAAGGTCTATAACCTCTCTAAATACTTTTGGAATCATAAATGAATTCTAAATTTTAAATTACTAATTTTTTTGTTGTTGTGTTGTTGTCTGTTGTTGCAATGGAAATTCAAAAATGCTGTTACTATTTTTGATTTTTTTATACTGTTGCTGACTTTGTTAGAATCAGACTTTAATTTACTGTAATAAAAAAGAGGTGCGTTTATAGCCCCTCTTTTTGTAAGAATTATTTTCTAATTCCTAATTCTTTGATAATCGCACGATATCTGTTGATTTCTGATTTCTTCAGGTAATCTAACAAGCTTCTACGCTTACCAACCATCATTACTAAGGAACGCTCTGTATTGTAATCTTTACGATTTTTCTTTAAGTGCTCTGTTAAATGGTTGATTCTGTGCGTAAATAACGCGATTTGACCTTCTGATGAACCGGTATCGTTTTTTCCTTTACCGTGTTTTTCGAAGATGCTTTCTTTTACTTCTTTAGTTAAGTACATGCCAATATTATTTAAATGATTATTATGTATGTCAATGGTATGTCCATTGAGTTTGCAAATATAATATTATTTATTGATTTCTTACAGGTATATTCTGTATTAAATCGATGTATAAATTTACGTGCTTTTTTAAATTTTTTCTTTCGTAGATTCCATCAAGGAAACCGTGTTCTAAAACAAATTCAGAACGTTGAAACCCTTCCGGTAAATCTTTCCCTGTAGTATCTTTCACAACTCTTGGTCCCGCAAAAGCAATTAAGGCATTGGGTTCTGCAATATTAATATCTCCTAACATTGCAAAAGAAGCGGTGGTTCCTCCTGTTGTAGGATCTGTACATAAAGAGATGTATGGAATTTTAGCTTCGGCTAATTGTGCTAGCTTTACGGAGGTTTTTGCCAATTGCATTAGCGATAATGATGCTTCCATCATTCTAGCCCCACCCGATTTAGAAACCATTAAAAAGGGTACTTTGTTTTTTATTGAATAATCAATGGCTCTTGCAATCTTTTCTCCAACAACACTTCCCATAGAACCGCCAATAAAAGCAAAATCCATTGCCGCTATTACGAGTTCTTTTCCTAACGATTTTCCAACGGCTGTGCGCACTGCATCTTTAAGCTTTGTTTTTTCTTGTGCCGCTTTTACCCGCTCTGGATATTTTTTAGTGTCTTCAAAGCTTAAAGGATCTTTAGAGCTTAAATTTTCGTCCAATTCCGTAAAGGTATTATCATCAAAGAACAATTCGAAATACTCTTTACTTCCAATTCTTACATGGTAACCATCCTCTGGACTTACATATAAGTTCTTCTTTAACTCTTCAGTGTCAATGATTTTTCCACTGGGCGTTTTATACCAAAGACCTTTTGGAGTGTCTTTTTTTTCCTCTGTTGGGGTTTGAATCCCTTTATCTGTACGTTTAAACCAAGCCATAGTTCCTTCGATTTATGTTGTTGTTTGTCTAATTGTTTTAACTATTTTAAAAAATAGTGAACCACAAATGTAAAAGTTTTTTTATGAACTATCCTTTTTTCTTTTTAGATATCTATTTTTAATAGAAAAAGCATTTTGATAAGTTATCAAAATGCTTTTTAAAAAAAGGTCAAATGTAAAACTATAAGGTATTTACATTGTTTAAATCTTCAAATGCTTGTTGTAAGCGGGCTTTAAAAGTTTGCTCACCCTCACGCAACCATTTTCTTGGATCGTAATGTTTTTTATTGGGTTGGTCAGCTCCATCAGGATTTCCAATTTGAGAAGAAACATAGGCTTGTTTAAGAATCATATAATCGCGAATTCCTTCTGTAAATGCGTATTGTAAATCGGTGTCAATATTCATTTTAATCGTTCCATAACCAATCGCTTCTCTAATTTCTTCTACTGTAGACCCAGAACCCCCATGAAATACAAAGTCAATTGTATTGTGAGGAACATTGTATTTTTTTGAAATATATTCTTGAGAATTCTTTAAAATTTTTGGCGTTAATTTTACATTTCCTGGCTTGTAAACTCCGTGAACGTTTCCAAAAGCCGCTGCAATTGTAAATTGAGGAGAAACTTTTAGCAACTCTTCATAGGCATAAGCTACTTCTTCAGGTTGTGTGTATAATTTTGAAACATCAACATCAGAATTGTCTACACCATCTTCTTCACCACCAGTAATTCCTAATTCAATTTCTAAGGTCATCCCAATTTTACTCATTCTGGCCAAATACTTTTTACAAATCTCAATATTTTCTTCTAAAGGTTCCTCAGACAAATCGATCATGTGAGAGCTGTATAAAGATTTACCAGTTTCGGCAAAGTGCTTTTCCGATGCGTCTAACAAACCATCAATCCAAGGCAATAATTTTTTCGCAGCGTGGTCAGTATGTAAAATTACAGGAACTCCATATACTACCGCCAATTCATGAATGTGTTTTGCTCCTGCAACAGCACCAGCAATGGCTGCTTTTTCATTTTCGTTTGACAAACCTTTACCTGCATTAAATTGCGCACCACCATTCGAAAATTGAATAATAACAGGAGCATTTAAATCTTTTGCAGTTTCCAAAACGGCGTTGATTGTACTAGAACCAACTACGTTTACAGCAGGAATTGCAAATCCTTTCTCTTTTGCTAAATTAAATATTTCTTGAACTTCTTTACCTGTGGCAACTCCTGGCTTGATCATAAAAAATGTTTTAAGTTTTGTTTGATTACAAAATTAGATGTTTTTTTATGTAAAATTCAAAAAAAAACAAGGAGTTTACGAATACGTTTTAGTCTCTCAAGAATCTCCTTAAAAAGGGTAGTTAATTCCAATATTGTATACGGCACTTGAAAAATTATAATTGCTAAACCACTTATTTTCTTTCAAATAAGGCTCGTGAGTTTTAAAGCCAATATCAAAACGAAGAATTAAAAAGTTTAAATCATATCGAACTCCAAAGCCAGTTCCAATCGCAAAATCGCTTAATGAGGAGATGCCATTAAATTTTGCTTCACGGTCTACAAAAGAAGAATTGGTAATGTCCCAAATATTTCCAGCATCCGCAAAAACCGCTCCTTTTAGTTTGGCTACAATATCAAATCGATACTCTAAACTCGTCAAAAATTTCAAACTTCCGATATTATATTCTAAGCCCGTATTTCTTCTACCTGGCCCTAGTTCATATGTTTGCCAAGCTCGAATGTCATTGGAACCTCCTGCAAAATAACTTTTTGTAAATGGAATTGCTGAATTATCATAGGTGATAATAGCGCCTAAAAAACTTCGGATTCCGATTACAGAGTTTCCGCTTACATCCCAAAATTTCTTGTATTCAATATCTGTCTTAAAATATTGTGCCAAGGGAATGTCTAAAAAGGTTTTTTTATTATTGGCATTTTTAGTATTAGAAAGCAATCCCAGAATATTCCCTGAATTTGCTATACGAACTTTAAAAAACGAAAAACCATTGTCTTTAAAGTTGGTTTGATTGTTGAAAGTGTATGAATAGGCAATCGTTGGTATTAAGAAATCGGAGGTAATAATATTATACCGGTTTAAAATATTTAAGTTGTTGTTAAATTCAGTTGGATTACTTATTTGAAGCGAATTATCAGTTGCAATGGCGCGCATTTTGTTTAATGCAACTTGGGACAATGTCTCATTGTTTGGGAATACAAAAGAAGGTTCTAATTCACTTACAACATTCTTTAGGTTTGTAAACTCAGAACTATATACATTGAAATATTTATCAATATTTTGATTTTGAATATACTGTGTATTAAAAACTTCTAACTGAATGGTTTTTTGTGCATTGTATTGCCATTTGTAATCAGATAATAGGGTAAAAGTCTGCCGATCTAAACCAATGTTTTTTTGGACGCTGGTTCCGATAGAAAAAAGAGTTCTTGGAGACATCTCTTTCGGGACTAATTTACTCAATCCAAAAGGGGCTACAAATCTTGGAATTTCAACAGATACATCCCCTCCAAATTCCCAACCCGGACCATTGTTGGAATTAAACCAGGAACCCAGTAAAGACATTTTTAGTAATTCTGCACCTCTAAAAGCATTTCTATCCGTAATCGAAAATTTTGCAGAAGTACCAATATTTCTAATGTTAGAGTGTGTCAATTCCGTCTCAAAACCCAAAGTATATTTTTCAATAGGGGTTAAGAGAATCTTCATTTTTAACGCTTTATCATTTAACGCTTCAAATTTAATACTCGTGGTTTTAAAATTTTTGAGCGACTTTAAGTGGTTTCTTGTTAAGTTTCTTAAAGTGTCCTTGTAGATATCGCCGGGTTTTAAGAAAATAGATTCAGCAAGGTATTTCGGATTGTATCTTACTTTGTCATACGCAATAAATTGAATCCCTTTATAAGAGATCGTATCTTTATAGGTCTTCTCTTTTTTCAGAAAAGAATAGTCTGTGATTACTGAAACTTCTTTAATTTTTTGCACCTTAAAAGGTTTGTTAATATACGTGCCGTTCTCTTCAATAATTCGTTCTCCAGAAATGATAAAATCTACATTTGTTTTGTAATCTTTTCTTGTGGAATCTACATAAAATCCGAGGTAGTTTTCAGCAAAATGATAAATTCCATTATTTCTATAGAGTTTTATAATTTGTTTTGCTTCGTCTATGAAAGTTTGATTTTTGTATTGACTGCCTTTTTTTAAAAGCGATGTTTGTAAAGCATTTTTGTAAATTGAATCTAAAACTGGCGATTCTATTTTTACAGAGATTGTATCTAAAAAAGTTGGTTTCCCAGGTTTTATATAGTAACCAACAGTTGCTTTTTTGGGCTTTAAAGAATCTTCAACAACGGTCTTTATAGAAGCATCAAAAAAACCCTGAGTTTTGTAATAGGCTAATAAATTGTTTCCCGTTTTTGTGATTTTCCCTTTGTTTAAAATTACAGGTTCATCATAGGCTAAAAACCAATTATTAAGGCCTATCAATGTGTTTGCATAGGCGATACTTTGTTTTTCTGAAAATACATTTTTGATAAAATGATATGAACCCCTATTTTTTTGACCCCATTCTTTGGCTGTTTTAGGTTTTTGGTGATTTCCTAGATTATGAAAATACAATCCAAAAGGCAACCCTAAAAAGCGCGGATTTGGCTTTTGAAGAACATATTTCTGAAGTTCATCACTCTTATTTCTAACACTGTCAACGTAAATGTAGTTTTTTCTGAGGAGGTGTTCATTTTCGGCAACATGCTTTGTGGAATTGCAAGCAGCAAAAAGAATAAAGAGGAAGAAAAAAAGAGAGAGTTTTTTCATTAAGTTTGTAAAACTATTTGTTTCAAAAATAGTATTTTTCCATGGTATATTTTCAATTAGAATCAATTAATGAATATTTCTAAAAATCAACTTAAACTGATAACAAGTTTATCGCAAAAAAAGTATCGAATAAAGCATCAATTATTTATAGCTGAAGGGGTAAAAGTAGTTGAAGAAATTCTAGACACCAACTACAAAGTTCATTTGCTTTTTTGTACTGAAGATTATACATATGCAGTTGAAAAGAAGAAAGTGATTGTTGTTTCTGAAAATGAACTAAAAAAAATCAGCAAGTTAAAAACGCCTAATAAGGTCTTTGCAATTTTCGAATTTCCAGCTGCATCAAGTTTAAAAGAAAACGGACTTATTTTAGCTTTAGATGCTATAAATGATCCAGGAAATTTAGGAACGATTATTCGTTTATGTGATTGGTTTGGAGTTACACAATTGGTTTGTTCTTTAGACACAGTAGATGCTTTTAATCCGAAAGTTGTACAAGCTTCTATGGGTTCATTAACGAGAGTTTCTATTATTTACAGGGACTTACTCCCGTATATTAAAGCGACAAAGTTACCTGTATTTATTGCCGATATGGAGGGAAGTAATGTATATACATCTTCTTTGCCAAAAGAGGCGGTATTGATTATGGGAAATGAAGCAAACGGTATTTCAGATTCCATAAGGGATTTAGTGAGCCATAAGGTTTCAATTCCAAGATTTGGAGAACTTCAAAAAACAGAAAGCTTAAATGTGGCTGCTGCCTCTGCGATATTGATAAGTGAATTTAAAAGAAGTAGTGCTTTGTAATTTTCAATCCAAACATGGACGTATTATTCAAATGCAAAATTTAAGAAAAGCCCCCGTGTTCCAAGAAATTTAATAGGGTCTGTCCATTGACTGGCACCATTTGCAACGTTGTCGTATTTTAGTTCATTGTTGATTGCAAAAACACCTCTTATTGAAGGGGAAAACTTGAAATAATGAAGGTAAATATCAACTCCAATCCCTAATTCATACATGAAGTTATGCGTTTTCATTCTTAATTCTCCTGCAGTATTATCATCTTGATTTTGTTCGTTACTCGAAAGATTTAGATCATATGAGACACCTGCTAGTAGATATGGTCGAATGTTGCGATACTTATCGGTACTCATTTTAAAAACCAATGGAACGTGAAGAAAGGTTGAGCTCGCATCTCTGATACTGTCTTTGGGTTCGTCCAAGTAGTTAAAGATAATTTTCTTGGTGTTGCTTATAAGTCCAGGTTCAAAACGCAGATTTAAATTTTTATGCAATCGTAAATCTACAATGACACCAACGTTAAAGCCCGTGGTTGGTTCTACTAAAATATTACCAGGAGCAACACCAAAAGAATTTTTCTTGATGCTTAGCTTAAAGTCATTTTGATTCAATCCCAAATAAAAACCAAAGTGTATTTTTTTTTTATCGAAAGTGGGTAAGTTTTCAACACGTTCATTTTGTGAAAAGATGGAGGAGGAGAATGCAAAAATTCCAAATAAAATAAAACACTTCAAATTCATTATTTACTAGCGGTATAAATTGTCGCAACACCAAAAGTTACTGGGTTGTCTTCTGTGTTAGTAAACCCATTTTTCCTTAAAATATTGTTGAATTTTTCTCCAAAAGGAAAATAATTTGCACTTTCAGATAAATAGGAATAAGCAACTTTGTCTTTAGAAAAAAGTTTGCCAATCATAGGAAGTATCAAATGTGTGTGTAATTTATAGCCCTGCTTAAAAGGGAATTTAGTTGGGTTGGAGGTTTCTAAAATAACCAATACTCCAGTAGGTTTTAAAACACGCGCAATTTCTTTCAATCCTTTGTCTAAATTTGCAAAATTACGAACACCAAAAGAAACCGTGATGGCGTCAAAAGTAGCGTCATCAAATGGCATCTCTTCAGAATCTCCAACAATCATTTCAATTTTTTCGGATAAGTTTGCTTTAGCAATTTTTTGTTTACCCACTTCGAGCATTCCGGTAGAAATGTCTAAGCCTACTATTCTGTCTGGATTTAAATCCGCCATCATTAAAGCCAAATCTCCTGTTCCAGTGGCAATATCTAAAATTTGTTTTGGATTGTTTCTCCCAACAATTTCAACAACTTTCTTCCGCCATTTCACATCAATTCCAAAAGAAATTACACGGTTTAGGCCGTCGTAATTCGTTGAAATGTTATCAAACATTTTTGCAACTTGCTCTTTTTTTCCGAGACCGGAATCTTTATAGGGCTTAATTATTTTTGACATGATGTTAAATTATCCGTTTATAGCAATCACTTCGTTAATTTTGTTGGGCAGCATTTCTTTTAATAGATTCTCGATACCACTTTTTAATGTAGCAGTAGAGGAAGGACAACCACTGCAAGCTCCTTGTAATACTACGCTCACTACTTTACGCTCTTGATCATAGGATCTAAAAGCAATATTTCCACCATCACTAGCCACAGCAGGTTTTATGTATTCATCTAAGATGTCTACAATTTGCGCTGAAATTCCTTCTAAAGCTACTTTTGGAATTTCGATAATCGCTTCTGGGGATGTTTCTTGTGTTGGCAATTCTTTAATAATCGTTTTTCCATCCGCTAAATACTCACGAATAAAACTTCTTAGTTCTGGATAGACATCATTCCATTCGACCATATCATATTTAGTGACAGAAATATAATTATCAGAAATAAAGACCTCTTTTACAAATGGAAAAGTAAATATAGCTTGTGCCAAAGGAGATGACTTACTGGCTTCTTCAATATTTTTATACTCAACATCTGTTTGTGTTAATGCTTTATTGGATCCAAACTTCATTACTGTTGGATTTGGTGTCACTTCTGCATAAATTTCTATTGCCTCTTTTTTTGATGTCGCTCTTTCTTCATTCACAACTGCATTCCCATCATTGATAAATGCTTCTATTTGTTCGGCAACTTCTTGTTGAACATCCTTCCACTTTACAATATCAAAACGTTGAATTGCTATGAAATTGGCCGTAATGAATACCTTTTTTACAAAAGGCAAGTAGAATAATTGTTGAGCTAATGAAGAGTTTTTAGCTTCGTCAATATTGGTAAACTCATAACTTCCACCATTGATTATAATCTGATTGCTAACAAATTTTATAATGCTGTCGTTAGAAGTTTCTTGTATGGTGATTTGTGTATTTTTCATGTTCAAAAAATGAATTGCAAAATTAAGGCAAAAAAGGGAATAAGAATCCCTTTTATTGTAAAAGTTAAAAACACTGCGAACAACAACTTTTTAAAGTTTTAGCAAGCAGTGTTTTTTTGTTGTAGTTCTTAATTTTTATAGGTTCAGTGTAAGTGTTGCCATAATTTTACGGTTATTGTTTGTTAAATTTGCGGCATTTATATTGCTGAATTGTGAATAGAAGTCATAAGCGGTATTTTGGCTACTTTTACTGTAGGAAAAATCCAACTTGGTATTTCCAAAGTGATAGCCACCTCCAAAAGAATAGCCTGTTGTATTTTCTAAATCGGACGCGTTTTTTAGCGGGCTTTGTTCAAATTGATATCCCGCTCTTACACTAAGTCGTTTCATGCGCCATTCTGAACCAATTCGAACATTGTGTGTAGCGCGAAGCTTGTTTTGATAAAATTGATTCTCATTCAGGAAGTATCCATCCATCAATTTTATGTTTTGATAGTTTTTGTTGGTATAGTCAATGCTCACTAACCCGTTTTTCCCAAAAATAAAAGCCGCACTAGCCGTTAAATTACTCGGTGTTTTTAGTCGGTAGGCAATGTATTGCCAGTCATTTGCCTCTGTATAGGGCGATTGGTCCTCTGTAAAGAAGGTGGTTTCACCTTGGAGAAAACCAACATCAATATTGTTCTCGCTATCGAATCCATAGTTGGTATCTTGTAAGATTTCTGTAAACCAAGTTGGTGTTTGGTAGGCCAAACCCAATCGAAAGAATTGATGCGCTTTATAAATAACTCCAAAATTTAAAGAAAATCCAGTTCCTATTGTATTATTCACCTGGTACAAATCAACATCCAACTCTTGGTTATCTGCAGTGTTGTTGAATTCCGTTAAAAGGGTTTCTTGGTTAAAGTTTAAATCATAAAAATTCAATGCTACACCAGCATATAATTTATTTTCATGAACCGAAGAGAACGCAATGTTTATTTCACTCAACTCCCCGTTCATCGTGCTTCTAAAACGTTGTTCTTCGCTAATATTATATTCAAGGCGAGGGGTGTTTTGGTCTATCGGGAAATCTGTAAAAGTTGCAATTCCGCTATTTCCTTCAGCAAAAAACCCTTGATTAAAATCCTTAGTAATTCTGTAATTAAATCCAACAGCAAATTTGGACCATTTAGAATTATTTAGTGCTTCAAAAACGAAAACAGCACCCGCTTGTGAGGCATTAAAAAAGGCTTCTTCTGTTGTTATTGCGTTGTTGTAATAATTAGAAGTGATCCCTGTATTTCGCGTGCCAATGGTTCCAGAAAACGTACTGTTTTTATAAACAGCGATGCCAGCAGGATTGATGTTCATTGCAGAAATATCTCCACCTACAGCACCAAAAGCACCGCTCATTCCAGCAAATCTTGCCGATCCATTGTTGTTATTTCCTGAGAACAATAAAGCCAAATCTTGGTAACCTAAAGACTGAGACTGGATTGTAATTGTTGCGGTAATAAAAAACACAAGTGTAAAAAAATACTTCATTAGGCAAATTTAGAACTTAAATTGAAATAAATGTTATTTAGTTTTTCCTTCTAGATGAACTTCTCGACGAGCTTCTCGACGAAGAGTTTCCAAAGCTTCTACTTGATGAGCGAGTGCTTCTTGTGTTGCTGCTAGGAAACGAACTTCTTGTGTTTCTTGTCGTTCTCGTACTTCTGTTGGGTCTTGTTGTATTTGTTGTTCGTACCGTTCTTGTATTTTTTACTTTTTTTATTCTTCTAGATGGTTTTGGGTTTATGTTGCTCGTGGTATTTCTAGTATTTCGAATTGTATTTGTACTGCGCGTAGATCGAAGTTTTCTTTTGTTTTTTCTCGTAAAATTATTGTAGGAAGCGCTACTCGAATTGTTAAATTGCCTCCTTCTCACTTCATTGTTTGATCTTCTTCCATAACTTCCGTTGCGTCCCCTTCTATAATTTACGGCACTGTAATATCTTCCATTTCTTCGATATCCATTTCTGTAGTAGGGATAGCCATACATTTGATAACCATAAGGATCAAAATTTGACCACCCATAATAGTTATTCCATCCATAATAGTTATTCCATCCATTGCCATAAAAATAATTATTTCTCCACCACCAATTGTTAAATCTTCTTCTATTGAAAGACCAATAATTGAATCGATAAGGGTTGAACGCCCAAACGTCTCCCATCCAAAATGGATCTTGTCTAAAGTTGATATTAATAACAACATCATTGTTTTCTCCACTGCCCCAAGACTGATTTGGAGTGTAGGTGAGTGTTTTTTCTGCTTCAGTAGCTACATTTGCACCGTCTATTGTGTTGTATTCATCTTCCTCTAAGAAAATATCTTCACGATTTATTTCGTCAACCAAATCTAATTCTTCCGCAAAGTAATCTGCATTGTAGTCAGCATAAGCGTTTTCGTTTACAACAAGAACCTTTTTTTTTCTATTGGTATCGATTTCATCTGAATAAATACCATCTTCAATCGTTGCTTGTTGATACGTTCCACATGAAATGAACACAGTGCTAACTATAAAAAGCATGAGAAGTTTACTGAAATTTAATTTTGTGCATTGTATTTTCATGATTTGTATTATTAGGATGAATTCTTATTTCTAAATTGTTTGGCAAAAAGTTGCAAACTATAAGGGGTCTCTGACCATTTTATAGTAATTTTGTATTCTGTTTTGTAAATATAACTATTTGTAAAACAAAATTTCAAAATAATAACAAGCAATATTTGTGCCAAAGTTTTTACTATGAGCAAGAAGTTAACAAAAAGAGCAGACGATTATTCTAAATGGTACAACGAATTGGTTGTAAAAGCAGACCTCGCAGAAAATTCTGCTGTAAGAGGTTGTATGGTTATAAAGCCATACGGATATGCTATTTGGGAGAAAATGCAAGCAGAATTAGATAGGATGTTTAAAGAGACGGGTCATGAAAATGCCTATTTTCCATTATTTGTCCCAAAAAGTTTGTTTGAAGCGGAAGAAAAAAATGCAGAAGGCTTTGCGAAAGAATGTGCTGTTGTTACTCACTATCGTTTGCAAAATGATCCTGATAGACCTGGGAAATTACGAGTAGATCCAGATGCTAAATTAGAAGAAGAATTAGTGGTTAGACCTACTTCTGAAGCAATTATTTGGAATACTTTTAAGGGGTGGATTCAATCGTATCGAAATTTACCTTTACTAATCAACCAGTGGGCCAATGTGGTTCGTTGGGAAATGCGAACCCGTTTGTTTTTAAGAACTGCAGAGTTTTTGTGGCAAGAAGGGCATACAGCACACGCAACAGAAACAGAGGCAATCACAGAGGCAAAACAAATGCAAGAAGTCTATGCAACTTTTGCTGAGAATTTTATGGCAATGCCCGTTGTAAAAGGAGCGAAATCTGAGAGTGAGCGTTTTGCTGGCGCAATTGAAACCTATACAATAGAAGCTTTGATGCAAGATGGGAAAGCGTTACAAGCAGGAACAAGTCACTTTTTAGGTCAGAATTTTGCAAAAGCTTTCGATGTTAAATTTACATCTAAAGAAGGAAAGCAAGAATATGTTTGGGCTACTTCTTGGGGAGTTTCTACCCGTTTAATTGGTGGTTTGATTATGACACACTCCGATGATTTTGGATTGGTTTTACCTCCGAAATTAGCACCAATACAAGTTGCAATCGTACCCATCTATAAAAATGATGAGCAATTGGCTGCAATTTCAGAAAAAGTAGCTGTCCTTGTAAAAGGATTGCGCGAAAAAGGGATTTCGGTGAAGTTTGATAACAGAGACACGTATCGACCAGGGGCAAAATTCGCAGAATATGAATTAAAAGGAGTTCCGGTAAGAATTGCAATTGGAAACAGAGATCTTGAAAACAATACGGTAGAGGTTGCTAGAAGAGATACGCTAACAAAAGAGACAATTTCACAAGATGAAGTGGTTGCATTTGTTCAAAATTTATTAGAAGAAATCCAAGAGCATTTATTTACAAAAGCAATCGATTTTAGAACTGCACATACAACCCATGTTTCAACGTTCGAAGAATTTAAGGAAGCCATTGAAAATAAAGGTGGTTTTGTGTCTGCACATTGGGATGGAACCGTTGAAACAGAAGATCAAATAAAAGAATTGACAAAAGCAACGATTCGATGTATTCCAAACGATGCAAAAAAAGAGGTTGGAACTTGTGTTTTTACAGGGAAACCTTCCTTAAAAAGAGTTCTTTTTGCGAAGGCATATTAAGTTTTTTAAATTTTTTAAAAAAAAGATTGTGAAGTTTGAAAAACGGTGTATATTTGCACCCGCAATTGGAGATAATTCGGTTGTTATGGTCCGTTCGTCTAGGGGTTAGGACGCATGGTTTTCATCCATGTAACACGGGTTCGATTCCCGTACGGACTACAAAGTTTTAATTAAAAACGAATAAATTAAGAATTATGGCAAATCATAAGTCAGCATTAAAGAGAATTAGAAGTAACGACGCTAAGAGATTGCGTAATAAATATCAGCATAAAACTACCCGTAACGCGTTAAGAGACATCCGTGCTACTGAAGATAAAAAAGAAGCTGAAGGAATGTTAGGTAATGTAATTTCTATGTTAGATAAATTAGCAAAGAACAACATTATTCACAAAAACAAAGCTGCAAATTTAAAATCTAAATTAACAAAGCACGTTGCTGCGATGTAAGATTTCTTTTTATAAAATATAAAAACTCTGAATAAAAATTCAGAGTTTTTTTTGTGCTTTTTTTTTGTGTTTTACCAATCGTAATTCTTGTGAGCATCCAAACGTAGGAAGATGAAAAGCAAGATGGTGAATCCCCATAGAGATGAGCCTCCGTAGCTAAAGAAAGGAAGTGGTATGCCTACAGTTGGCAATAAACCGATTACCATTCCAATATTTACAATCACATGAAAGAATAGGATGGAGGCGAGTCCGTAGCCGTATACTCGACCAAATTTATTACTGTGTGTTTCTGCTAAATAGATAATTCGGTACATCATGAGCATAAAGGCAAGAATAACAAGACTAGCGCCGATAAAACCCCATTCTTCACCAACAGTACTAAAAATATAATCGGTGTGTTGTTCGGGTACGAAATCTCCTTGCGTTAAATCGCCATTTAAAAACCCTTTTCCATTTAATCCTCCTGAACTTATTGTGAGTTCTGATTGATAAGAATTGTACCCAATCCCTTTATTGTCTGTTTTTAAACCCAATAAAATATCAAACCGATCTTTTTGGTGTGAAGGTAAAACATGTTTGTAGAAGTAGTTTGTTCCAAAAACAAAAATACCCATTAGGAGATATACTCCTACTATTTTATACCAATTGAACCGTAAAAAAAGTTTTCCAGCCTTCTTAATAATAAATACAACAACAAAAGTAATGAGTATAAAAAGACTCGTGATAATGGTTTCTGGTCCAAAATAGATCGTACTAATGAAAATGAGTACTGTAGAAATTCCTAAAAGAATATAATTTAAAGTGAGTCCTTCTCGATTTAAGACGAAAAAAAACGCTAAATAAATAAATGCAGAACCCGCGTCAGGCTGAAGTAGAATTAAAAAAGCGGGTAAAAAAATGATGATGAATGCTTTGATTTGATTTTTTACCAAGGCAAAGTTGTATTGCCGATCACTTAACAATTTTGCAACTGCTAGTGCTGAAAATGCCTTTACAAACTCAGAGGGTTGCAGCCCGATAACACCAAAATTATACCATGAGGTTGCGCCATTAATCGTTTTCCCAAAAACAAACAATCCAAGGAGTGAGAGTATAGAAATAATATAAAAAACGCTAGAAAATTTTTCGTAAAAGTTGGAATTAAAAAAAAGAATTAGCATAATTAAAGGGAAGGTTAAACTAATAAAAACAAGCTGTTTTCCATATTTCGTTGAAAAATTCAGGAATTCTACATCCTCCGTTGTTCTAGAAGCTGCATAAATATTGAGCCATCCAAATCCCACTAAAAAGAGGTATAGAAATACTAGGGTAAAATCAATTCCTGCAAAAATGTTATTTCGTTCCTGGCGCAATTTCTTTTGAATTTTGTTTGTCGTAAACTTCTTGTAAGCTGAGTGCAAGCATTCTTTTTTCGACCCACGGTTTAGATATTTTTTCTTTTAGATATTTTTCTATGATTAAACTTGAAATCGGTGCAGCGATAGTAGATCCATAACCGCCATTTTCAACAAAAACAGCGATTGCAATTTTAGGATTCTCTTTTGGAGCAAATGCAACTAATATAGAATGGTCGGGTGCTTGTGTTTTAACACCATCTATTATTTTGATAGAGTTTTCAACAGTTCCTGTTTTTCCGCAAATTTCAATGCCTTTTATTTGACTTAATTTTCCAGTTCCTGTTTTAAAAACTTCGTGCATCGCTTCAATAATAGGTTCAAAATGTTTTGCAGCTATACTGGTTTTTTTAGGAACGGTGTATTTTTTATTTTTGATTGCCTCTCCGGCGACTTTTTTTAAAATATGAGGTGTATAGTAAAAACCTTTATTTGCAATTGCTGCTGTAAAATTTGCCAATTGTATTGGGGTTGTTTCAACATCACCTTGCCCAATTGCATTTGAAATGACCGATGAGGCATTCCAGCGATACGTTATTCGATTGTCATAAAAATCGCCTGTTGGAATCCTTCCTGCAGCTCCAGCGGGCAAATCGTATCCTAAATAATTTCCTAACCCAAAACTTTTTACATGTTTGCTCCAGTTATTGAGACCTTCAGAAGGGTTGTTATCTTTTTCAACAATTCGTTTAAAAGTATTTGAAAAGAAGCTATTACAAGATTTTGCAATCGCTGTCTTTAAATACATAGGGCTTCCTATAATTCCACAATGACACCCCATGAACTCATTTTTTCGTCTTCCGTATTGATAGCCCTCATAACACCTGAAGCTCGTATTTGCATCAATCACATTTTCTTCAAGTCCAATTAACGCATTCATCATTTTAAAAGGAGACCCTGGAGCATATTGTGCCATTAAAGATCTGTCATATGTAGGTTTGTCTGGATTGTTTGGATTCATTAAAATTATAGAATTCTTTGAGCGTTTTCTGCCGACCAACTTATTTGGATCATAGGATGGGGCTGTAACGAGTGCAAGTATTTCACCAGTAGAGGGCTCTAATGCCACAATTCCACCACGTTTTCCGTTCATTAAACTTTCTGCATATTGTTGCAATTTAATATCAATGGTCAGGGTTAAGTCTTTTCCATTTGAGGGCAGGCTGTCTAAAATACCATTTTTATAAGAACCAGTTACTTTATTAAACCTGTTTTTATGCAAGTATTTTTTTCCTTTAGTTCCTCTTAAATAGACTTCATATTCTTTTTCAATACCGGCTTTACCAATCAATTCTCCTTGTTGATAATCGGCGTTTTTTTTAGCTATAGATTCACTAACTTCACTAATGTATCCAAAAATATTGGCAGCTGACTTTATAGGATATTCACGAATGACCCTTTTTTGAATGTAAAATCCTTTATAGTGGTGTAGTTTTTCTTGAAGATATGCGTAGTCTTCCTTTGCTAATTGTTTTAAAAAAACGGAGGGTAAGTAGGAGGCGTAACTCTGTGCTCTATCAAATCGTTTGATGAAGCTAGCCTTATCTATTTTTAATAAAGCGCAAAATTCTAAAGTATCTAAAGGGGCAACTTCATTGGGTTGAACCATTACGTCATAAGAAAGTTGATTTGCGATGATTAAAGTTCCATTTCTGTCGTATACATAACCTCTTTCTGGATAGTCGTATTGTGTTTTTACTGCGGCATTATTTATTGGATCGTATTTTTGCCCTCGTAGTATTTGAAGTTGAAATAATCGACCAATAAAAAGAACTCCTATAAGAGTGATAGAGAAATTCAGTAAAAAACTTCTTTGCATTATTGTTTCTTTATAAAAATAAATCCGCCTAAAAAGAATAAAAGTAATGTAAAAATACTAGAATACAATGTGTTTAGTATTACACTCGAAAAATTCTGAAAGCTAAAGTTATCTAAAGAAAATAAAATAAAGTGATGTATTACTGTTAAAGTTACTGTGAAGTTAAATATTTTTCCAAAAGGTTCTTTTTGAAGACTGAAAAAAGGATAATCTACAGGTGTTTTTCTGAAATAAAGTTTGATAAAAAAAAGTCGAACATAGGCAATTGTTAAGGTCGAAAAAGCGTGAATTCCTCCGGAATCAGCAAAAATATCAATAAATAAACCTAATGAAAAAGCTAGAAATAAAAAGTAAAAACGCAATTCTCTTACGGGAAACAAAAACACAAAGGCGATGTATAAAAAGGGATTGATATACTCAAAAAAAAGAATATTGTCGAAAACAAATACTTGTAGAAAGGCTAAAAGCACTCCGATAAATGTATAGTAAATAGTCCTATTCATTTAGTAAGGTTTTTATTTCTAATTTATGAAGACTTTTCACAACATATACGTGCCTCAGGTTGCTCATGTCGTTAAAAAGTTGAACACTTATTTTATTTTCACGACTATTTTTATCCCCAACAGTTAAAACAGTTCCTACTAAAATTCCTTCTGGAAATATTGTTGACATTCCGCTTGTGACAATAGTGTCTCCAATTTTAACATTTGCTTGTCTCGGGATGTCTGTAAGTTGTACTTTTCGGTAATCTTTCCCATCCCAAACTAAAGGACCAAAATAGTTAGCACCTTTTTTTAACCGAGCACTGATCCCACTATTTTTATTTAAGATCGACTGAACTCTTGTGTATTTTTTCCCTGTTTTCTCTGTGACTCCAATAATACCTTTGTTGTTAAAAACAGCCATTTCATTTTCAATACCAGCAGCTTCTCCTTTGTTAATGAGTAAAATATTGTTTGACTTGGTGTATTGATTTTTAACAATTTTGGCTGTAGAGTAACTGTATCGCTGATTAAAATTAATAGAATCTGTAATTACTGTTTCTGAAGCAGTTTGTTCAATAGCATTGAGAAAGGCTATTTTATTTTTTAATTGTATGTTTTCTGTAACGAGTTGTTGATTCTGGTCTTTTAAATGAATGTAATCGCGAATGTTTGCGAATTTTTCATATAAATTTCCAGAAATAAAATTGGTGGAATTGAGAAAGGTACTCTTATGAAAACTATGATTTTTAATTGTTAAGTGAATCCCAATCGTTTGTAGTATTATAAAAAAAAGTAAGTATTTATACTTTTGTATAAACGATATGAGTTGCTGCATCTTTTAAAAGGATTTAACATTTATTTCATCAATACATTTTTGTATTTCTCAAGTTCTTTTAATGCAATTCCTGTTCCACGGACCACAGCTCTTAAAGGATCTTCTGCAATATATACTGGCAAGTCTGTTTTACGAGACAAACGTTTATCTAGTCCTCTTAACATAGATCCGCCTCCAGCTAAATAAATTCCTGTATTGTAAATATCTGCAGCCAATTCAGGAGGTGTTTTAGACAATGTTTCCATTACCGCATCTTCAATTCTTAAAATAGATTTGTCGAGTGCTTTTGCAATTTCTCGATAGGAAACTTGTACTTGTTTTGGTTTGCCGCTTAATAAATCTCTACCTTGAACCAACATGTCTTCAGGCGGGGTGTCGAGATCTTCTGTGGCAGCGCCAATTGAAATTTTTATTTTTTCAGCGGTTGTTTCTCCAACATGTAAATTGTGTTGGGTTCTCATGTAATACATAATGTCGTTGGTGAATAAATCTCCAGCAACTTTTACGGATTGATCGCACACGATACCACCCAAAGCAATTACAGCGATTTCTGTAGTTCCACCACCAATATCAATAATCATGTTTCCTTTTGGCTCCATGATATCAATTCCTACACCGATTGCAGCTGCCATCGGTTCAAAAATTAGGTAAATTTCTTTAGCATTCATGTGACGCGCAGAGTCTTGTACGGCGCGTTTTTCTACTTCTGTAATTCCAGAAGGAATGCAGATCACCATTCTTAAAGCTGGGGGAAATAATTTCTTTTTAATGGAAGGAATTTGTTTCACAAATTCTTTTATCATTTCTTCAGAAGCTTGGAAATCTGCAATTACTCCATCTTTTAAGGGACGTATCGTTTTTATATTTTCGTGTGTTTTCCCTTGCATTAAATTGGCTTGTTTACCAATTGCAATAATTTTACCAGTACTTCTATTCCTTGCTACTATTGAAGGACTGTCTATTACTACTTTTCCATTATGGATAATTAGTGTGTTTGCAGTCCCTAAATCGATTGCAATATCTTCTGTCATAAAATCAAAAAAACCCATAAATGCTACTGTTTTTTTTATTTCTAAAAAATAATGTATACTTACAAAGCTACTAAAAAACGCTGTGTAAAATACATTTTTTTAGAATTTAATGTTTAAAATGCCTCGTCCCTGTTAATACCATAGAAATATTGTGAGTATTACAATAATCTATACTCAATTGGTCTTTGATAGATCCTCCTGGTTGAATAACACTTTTAATACCGGCTTTTCCTGCAATTTCTACGCAATCTGGAAACGGAAAAAAAGCGTCACTAGCCATTAC
>Ga0209653_1001090_pt1 | contig 22377 bp, 15 predicted proteins | sample SaaInl6LU_22_DNA_FD_184644 | JGI IMG/M metagenome (GOLD analysis project Ga0209653, IMG submission 184644) | Marine microbial communities from expanding oxygen minimum zones in the Saanich Inlet - ESP_116LU_22_DNA (SPAdes) (version 2) | ecosystem: Environmental > Aquatic > Marine > Intertidal...
CTAATTCCACTGCAAAACGCACGACAATATTTTTCCTCAGCAAGTACCTCTTACCTTATTAACACAATGGTAGAATCTCCCGAGGAATTAGATGGCGCTATTGGTGAAGCAAAAGGAACTTTTAGGATGGTTCGTGGCGACGACATTAAGGAAGAAGAGTCTTTTGAAGTGACACGATCAGACAGTGTTTCAAGTTTGCTGATTGAAAATTTATCAATGGTGAGCTTCTCAGCATATATAATTGGTTTTATTACTTTGCTTGGAGCGGCAATCGGATTGATGAACATTATGCTAGTAACCGTTACTGAGCGCACAAAAGAAATTGGGGTTCGAAAGGCGCTTGGGGCTAGTAGTCGGTTTATTCTTATGCAGTTTTTAGTGGAAGCCATTATTGTTTGCCAAATTGGAGGAGCAGTAGGGATTGTTATGGGTATCATTATTGGAAATGTTGTCGCTGGGTTTGTTGGTGCAGGCTTTATTATTCCGTGGGATTGGATGATTTTAGGAGTAATTCTTTGTGTAATTGTTGGAGTGGTAGCCGGTATTTATCCGGCAAAGAGAGCAGCAGATTTAGACCCAATAGAGTCGTTGCGATATGAATAGGATTCAGCTTTGAGATTTACTCTAGGGCTTTCTTGTTGAATAATATATAGCCGAAGTGCAATAGGAATTTATATTGGTTTGCTGCGCTGTCGTAATAATTAAACGATGCCGCGATTGGTCCAATTCGGGTATTGTAGACAGCTGTTATGGTCCCAATAAAATCTCGAGTAGACAGAATTTCGCCATATCCTGCTTTTTTAGAATTATCAATAATTTCTTGATAGGGTTGAAAAATATATCCTTCTACTCTTAAATCTAGTTTTTTAGTAAATGAATAAATAGTTTTTAGACCAATAGCACTGTATGAATGAGTTCTATACTGATATTGGAAAAGCGTGCTCATTTCAGGTAATGGTTGAAAGGAAGGAGCAATTAAAACTGTTGCGGTATAGTTATCAAAGAAAGGTTGGTTAGTAGAAATAAATTCTATTTGAGCGCCTAACTTAAATTTATTTTTATTGAAGAAATAATTTTGATATTTAAATCGCAATTCGAACCAATCTCTCTTTTTTGTAATACTTTCTGTTTCTAAGGAGGTTGATCCTGGTATGTTTTTTTCATCTCCATATACCCATCTAGCCTTCAGTTCCAATTGGCTGCCTGAGTTCGCAAACTGCTTTTGATTTAATGTATTTCTGCTATAACTAAAGTATGGGCTAAATCCTCGAAATAAGTTAATATCAGCGGTATCTGTTCTTAAGAAACTATTGTTTTGGTAATATTCATTTTCTAATTCAAATAAGGTAGCCCCAAGTTCAAATTTTCCTTTAAATCTTACTGGAGTTCCAAACTTTAGATCAACAAAATTTTCATTATTAATCAAGTAGGAGGGGTTTACATCTTCTAATAAGGTGGTAGAACTATTAAAGAAGTCCCACTTTGTTGCTGTATAGCTAATTTCCGTATAGATTGGAAGCCTGTTTGGAAATTCAATTCTGCCTGCAATTTTAGCTGCACTGTGCAGTTTCCCAAAGTAGGTGTTGCCACTTAATGTCAGGTTTGTTTTTTTTAGTCTATTGTACCGAAGTCCAACATATCCTGTATTAATGGGTCGTGCAGCAATAATACCACCAAATTCTACTTGAAAGCTTTTTTCCTTTTTTATATCCAAATTGAGGTCATAATACCCTGACGCTGTATCAAATTTGGTATCGGGGTAAATAGACTTTATACCTCTGTCTGATAAAAGTCGCATATAGGATTGCTCTAATTTATCAAATTCAAAATAAGGTTTCTTTCTGAGTGCTCTATTAAAGATATAGTTAGTCTGCTGTTCGTCAATACCTGAAATACTGACATTTCTAAATTTAAGAGCCTTGTTCTTGTTTAAAAATGCTTTTCTTTTGGTATCTAAATCCTCTAGTTTTCTAAAATCCTTTATTTTAAGTTTAATAGAGTCGATGCTAGCTAGAGCTGATTTATATCCTTCTTGAATAGCTTTATAGTTCTGATCGAAATCTAATAATGTTATTTCTTCTAGTTCAGGTTTTATGATAATTCCGTCGGTGCATTCAATAGTATAGTTTGATTCTTTACTTAACATACTTTTTATTTGCGACACTAAATTATCTTCCATCGGTATTGGATCCTTGCGAGAAACATTACTGCCAATGATGAAATCTGGCATAAAGTCATGATACATGATATCTGATGGAAAGTTATTATACAACCCTCCATCAAAGAGTAATCTGCCATTGTGCTTGATAGGCGATAAATAAAATGGATAAGCCATCGATGCTCTCACTGCAGTGGCTAAATTACCGGAGTAAAATGGATATTCAGCTCCATTGGTTATGTCGGCTGCTATGCACCGAAATGGAATCATTAAGCTATCAAAATTATAGTTGGCAGCAGCCGATGGAGCTGCAAATAGTTGCATTAGGCCAAAGTCGATGGGTACCGAAGAGACAAAGCTAATTGGGAGGTTGGCTTCGAATAGTGTATCCAAATTAAAATCAACATTAACTACTTCGGCGCTTGGTTCTTCTTCCTTATAGAAAAAAGTATATTTTTCCAGTGTAACCCCATTAGACCATTTTATAAAATCATCGGATATAAAAAGTGCTTCAATTTCGTTAGGTGTTTTTCCTGATGCATACAACGCGCCCACCAATGCTCCTATTGAGGTTCCGGTGATATAATCTATTGGAATGTTGTTTTCCTCTAATGCTTTAAGTACTCCAATATGGGCTGCTCCGCTTGCTCCACCTCCGCTTAATACTACACCTACCTTTTGCCCGAAGCTAAAAAGCGGTAAGAAAATAAGGATTGCGATGTAATGAAAACGGTTGAACATTGGTCTAAATAATTCGAATAAAGTTATTAAAATTTTATGGGAGGAGTTGATTGCGTTTCATTAAAAAGAGGAGAGGTAATCTTTTAATTTAAAAATACGGCTGCCGTACCATGAAAATGCTTCTCCATCTACCAAGCGAACTGTAACATAGGGAAATATATTTTGTAACTCTTTTTGGTGAGCTTCTTTAAATGGAAATGGCTCAGACGAAAGCCAAATTTCGTCAGGAGAGATTTGTTGAATATCTTCAAAGGTAAGAGTCGGGTAACGGTCCATTTCTTTTAAGCAGTTTTCAAATCCAACTTGCTGCATAATGTGAGAAATAAACGTATCGCCACCGATACTCATGAATGGTTCATTCCAAATGAGATAAATTGCTTTTTTGTTTTTAGGTTTTGAAGGAATTGCTGCCATAGTTTCGGATATTTTTTTAGCTATTTCTTCTGCTTCTTTTTCACGATTACAAATCAATCCAATGTCATTGATGAACTGGATCATTTGCTCTACCGTCTTGATATCGCTTATGTAAGTAGGGATAAGTTTAGAAATTATTTCGATTTCTTCTTTGGTGTTTTCTTCTAAGTTGGCTATTACAAAATCTGGGTTTAATGCCAACAAACGTTCTATCTTTACGTTTTTGGTGCCACCTACAATTGCTTTATCTTTTCGAAGATTTTCCGGGTGGATGCAAAACTTAGTTACACCTACCAACTCATCGTGTAAACCTAAATCCCAAATAAGCTCTGAGATAGAAGGAACCAACGACACAATACACAAAGGAGCCTGCTTAAAATTAAGCAAGCTCCCCATCTGATCTTTTAATTGAATCATCTTAAATGATTTTATTTCAATGAATCAATCACATCATGAATGGTAATAATGTGAGATATTCCTGCTGCATCCTTTATTAAAACTGCTCGTGAGTTTTTATCGATTAGTTTAGAAACATCTTCGATGGTTGCATTTGCTTCTACAAACGGATAGGCTTTACCCATTACAGAGCTGACCTTATCTTCTCCCATTTTTGGGTTTTTGATTAGTGCAGCATATAACTCTGTATCGTTGATTGATCCAACAAAGTCTCCTTCTTCGTTTTTAACAGGTACTTGAGAAATATTATACTTCGTAAGCACTGCGATTACTTCCGAAATTGTGTGCTGATCGTTTACAGTAACTAATGTTTTGTTCTTATGATTTTTGATTAAATCTAGCGCTCTCGCTTTCTCTTTATCTAAGAAGCCTCTATCCCGCATCCAATCATCGTTAAAGATTTTTCCTACGTATCTGGTTCCGTGATCATGGAAAATAACTACGACTACATCATCAGGGGTGAGTTCATTTTTTAACTGAAGTAATCCTGCAACTGCACTACCTGCTGAGTTACCCATAAATAGACCTTCTTCTCTGGCTAGTCTTCTAGTCATGAGCATGCCATCTTTATCGCTTACTTTTTCGAATTTATCGATTAATTTAAAATCTACGTTCTCAGGTAAAATATCTTCTCCAATACCTTCTGTTAAGTAAGAATAGATTTCATTTTCGTCAAACTCACCAGTTTCGTGATATTTCTTAAATACTGACCCATAGGTATCTATTCCCCAAATTTTAATATTTGGATTTTGCTCTTTTAAGTATTTGGCAGTTCCTGAAATAGTTCCACCTGTTCCAACACCTACTACCAAGTGTGTTATTTTACCTTCAGTTTGTTCCCAAATTTCAGGACCAGTTTGCTCGTAATGAGCAGTACGGTTTGATAAATTGTCGTATTGGTTGGGGTAAAACGAATTAGGAATGTCTTCATTTAGTTTTCTAGCAACAGAATAGTAAGATCTAGGGTCATCTGAGGCTACATTAGTTGGTGTAACAATAACTTCAGCTCCCATTGCTCTTAAGATATCAATCTTTTCTTGTGATTGCTTATCGGCCATAGTGCAAATCAGTTTATACCCTTTAGCTATTGCTGCTAGGGCTAGGCCCATACCTGTGTTTCCTGAGGTTCCTTCAATAATGGTTCCACCTGGTTTTAAAACACCTGACTTTTCAGCATCTTCTACCATTTTTAAAGCCATTCGGTCTTTAATGGAATGACCTGGATTAAATGTTTCTACTTTGGCCAATACTAAAGCAGGCACACCTTCTACTGTTTTGTTCAATTTTACAAGTGGAGTATTCCCAATTGTTTCGATGATATTATTGAAGTATTTCATGATCTTTCTTTCGTTTTTACCGATTACAAAAGTATCATTTAATTAACCCAAATAGAAGCGAAATTCAAGCTATTTTTAACCTTATTAATCGAACTTAATCGCTTTGGCTGGCGTAATTTTAGAAATGATTAAAGAGGGGATTACCAAAATGACCACACTTATTATTAATGTTCCCAAGTTGAGTGCAATTATTTCTATCACATTGATTTCGATTGGCACACGATCAATGTAATAGGCTTCTTCATCCAATTTGAAAAATTGAAATTGCTGTTGCAATACACAAAATGAAATCCCGATAAGGTTACCCCAAAATAGACCAACACCTATTAGATAGGTAGCGCTATACAAGAAAATACGACGGATGCTTGAATTATTAGCCCCAACGGTTTTTAAAATTCCAATCATGTTGGTGCGTTCAATAACCATAATTAAAAGCGCCGAGATAATATTAATTCCCGCTACAAGCAACATAAGTATAATAATGACTAAAACGTTGATGTCTTGCAAGTCAAGCCAGTTAAATATATCAGCTCTGGCTGTTTTAATGCTGGTGGAGGTGAAGTTGTAACCAATGTTGTGGTAGATAAACTCATCTACTTCATCTAGCTTTTCGAAGTCATTTACGGAAACTTCAAAGCCAGTTACTAAGTTATCAGACCAATTATTTAATTTTTGGATGTGTTGAATGTCTCCAATCACATATAGTTCATCCATTTCACCAAAACCTGTATTGTAAATACCTGCAATTGAAAATTTTCGAACTCTAGGAGGTTCTTGTATAAAATACATCCGAATTTCATCTCCAACGGCTAAGTATAGTTTGTTGGCAATGTACTCAGAGATTAAGATACTATCATTTCTATTGGTATCAGATATAGTAATTTTATGCCCAGCAACAAGGTTTTGATTAAAGAAAGACCAGTCATAATCGCTCCCTACACCTTTCAGTACTACACCATAAATGTCTTTTTCAGTTTTTATAATGCCACCTTTCGAAGCAAATACTTGAATGTTATTGACTGCTTCATGGTTTTGAATTTTGGGCAGAAAATCTTGATTTCGGTCAATTGGTTTAGGGTCAAGTTGATTCTGGGTATTGTAAGAAGTAATGGAAGTGTGTGCTCCAAATCCGACAATTTTATTGCGAATTTCGGTTTGAAAACCATTTACAATCGCCATAGCAATAATCATTACAGCTACACCTAAAGCGATGGCTAAAATTGAAATACGTATAATAGGTGCCGAAAAACGATTACCTTCGTTGCTACCTTTGAGGATTTTTCTGGCTGTAAATAGTTCGAAATTCAATTGAAAGTGTTTGCTACAAATGTAATAATAAGATGAAACGATTTAAGAAACGACCATTTTTATACCTGATTTTTTTCTATAGTTTACTTTTTTCACAGGTGGCATGTGCTAATATCGAGGTTGATGTAGATCAAAATGATGTTGTGAAAGCTTCTGAAAATAGTTCGGTTATATTTTCTTTAGGAGCTGAAAATTTAGCAAGTTATTTACCACAATTAGCGAATAAAAAGGTGGGATTAGTTGGCAACCATGCTACATTAATAAAGAACAGCCACTTAGTAGATGTTTTGCTTTCAAAGAAAGTAGAAATTATCAAGCTATTTAGTCCCGAGCACGGCTTTAGAGGTGATGCAGATGCAGGCGAAAAAGTAAGCTCTTCATTGGATGAAAAAACTGGATTGCCGATTTTTTCATTGTATGGAAAAGATAAGAAACCATCTAAAGACATGCTTTCAGGCGTTGAGGTGATGGTGTTTGACCTTCAGGATGTAGGTGCACGATTTTACACTTATATTTCTACGCTTCATTATGTAATGGAGGCGTGTGCTGAGAATAATATTCCGTTGATTGTTCTAGACAGGCCAAACCCGAATGGATATTATATTGATGGCCCAATATTGGAAAAAGAATTTACCTCTTTCGTTGGCTTGCACCCTGTTCCTGTAGTTCATGGAATGACGATGGGTGAATACGCTTCAATGATTAACGGTGAAAAATGGCTAGAAAATGGTATTCAGTGCGATTTGAACGTTGTAAAAATGACTGCTTACGATCATACAATGCGGTATGAGTTGCCTGAAAAGCCTTCTCCTAACTTACCGAATATGAATTCTATTTATCTATATCCTTCTTTATGCTTTTTTGAAGGCACGCCAGTTTCTGTGGGAAGAGGCACAGAGAAACCATTTCAGTTATTTGGGCATCCGTCTTTTGGATTATATTCCTATGCCTTCACGCCTAAGCCTATGTTTGGGGCTAAAGAGCCCAAGTTAAATGGAGAATTGTGTTTCGGTAGAGAGCTTTCTGCCCGATCTTTGGAGCTAAAAAACAACGGACAATTGGATTTGCAGTATTTAATTGATGCCTTTAATTTCTATCCGAATAAGAGTGAGTTTTTCACCAATTTTTTTGCATTATTGGCAGGAACCAAACAACTGCAACACCAAATAGAGGCAGGAATGACTGCCGAAGAAATTCGAGCTACTTGGCAAGCCGATTTGAGTCGCTTTCAAAAAGAGGTAAGGAGTAAGTATTTGTTGTATGGGGATTTTTAGAGAGACAATGGGTTTAAATGGAGTTCGTTATACCTCGTTTCTGCAGACTTTTAGTCCGTGTGTAATTATCCATAATGCTTGCAGCTCGTTAAATATGAAAAGAGTAAAACCAACTTCAACGTTGGCTTTTTTATAGATAATATCTGCTTTCCATTTGAGACGCGATGCATCCCGTCTCAAATGGAAAGATGCCCCCGGCTTTTATAATATTTCCTTCTATAACTTTTCAACAACCTACCCACCCAAAAAAGAATAATGATATATTTGTTTTTCCAAATACAGAAGAAGGATTGAATGGAGAATTTTGTTGTTTCAGCACGTAAATATAGACCGGCTACTTTTGATACAGTGGTTGGTCAACAGTCCATTACCAATACTTTAAAAAATGCAATAAAAACAGGTCATCTGGCCCAAGCATTTTTGTTTTGTGGGCCACGAGGAGTTGGAAAAACTACTTGTGCGCGTATTTTGGCGAAAACCATCAATTGTTTTGATAGAACAGCATCTACAGAAGCTTGCGATAAGTGCGAGTCTTGCAAGTCATTCAACGAGGGGCAATCTCTAAACGTTTATGAGCTTGATGCGGCTTCCAATAACTCGGTTGACGATATTAGAAATTTAGTAGATCAAGTTCGTTTTGCTCCGCAGTTGGGATCTCATCGTGTTTACATTATTGATGAGGTTCATATGCTTTCAACCTCTGCATTTAATGCGTTTCTAAAAACATTAGAGGAGCCTCCAAAGCATGCTATTTTTATTTTAGCAACTACTGAGAAACATAAAATTATTCCAACAATCCTTTCCCGTTGTCAAATATTTGATTTTAATCGAATTCAGGTAGAAGATATTGCACATCATTTGGGCAGTATTGCTGAAAAAGAAGAGATAAAGGCCGAGCAAGATGCGTTGCATATTATTGCTCAAAAAGCAGATGGAGCATTGAGAGATGCTTTGTCTATGTTTGATCAAATTGTTTCTTTTTCCGGGAGCAACATGACCTATGCCCATGTGATTGATAATTTAAACATTCTTGATTACGACTATTATTTTAAAGTAACTGAAATGCTACTTGGAAATAAAATTCCAGATGTTTTAATGGTCTACAACGATGTATTAAACAAAGGTTTTGATGGTCATAATTTTATTGTCGGATTAGCCGAACATTTGAGAAACCTGCTGGTGAGTAAAGATCCAATTACAGTTCAGTTGCTCGAAGTAGGGGCATCGATCAAAGAAAAATATCTAGAACAGTCTAAGGCGGCAGATGGTCATTTTTTGATGCAGGCAATTCAGCTAGCAAACCAAGCCGACTTGCAGTATAAAGCAGCCAAGAATCAACGGCTGCTCATTGAGCTCTGCCTAATGCAGCTTTGTTCGATTACAAACGGTGGTTTAGATGCTACGGTTCAAAAAAAAAATGATGGATTTAAAGTAGTTGATAATTTAAAACCCTCTAAATCAGCAATTAGTGGTAATTCTACTCAAGCTACATCTGTAACTCCTCAAAACGCAGTAGCTCCACCTTTAAAAGTAAATAATTCAATTGTTCCGCCGGAAAGTCAAATTCCAACAGAACCTATCAATACCCATAATGCTCCTCCTGCACCGGTTAAAATAGGTACTACATTTGGAGGGAAACGCAAAATTCCATCGGTTTCGGCCTCGTTGGGCTCTATGCTGAATGATAAGCCAAAAGTTGAAGAATCTGAAGAGGAAGCGCAAAAGGCGTCCGGACCAAAAATGTCTAATGAATTTTCTGATGAAGAATTAAAGGCGGTTTGGGCTGAATTGATGGCTGAAATAGAGAAAGAAGGAAAGGAAGGTAGCTCACTAGTTACTTCTGCAATGCGAGAGAGAATGCCTAAGCGAGAAGGTAATTTGTTGCAGATGCTAGTTGAAAATAAAAGTCAAGAAGAGGAAGTAATGATTTTTAGACCTGATATGCATGAGATGATGCGTCAACGTTTAAAAAATTCAGAAGTAACTATTGTGGTTTCTATCAATAGAGATTTAACTGAACGAAAGGCTTATACAGATACTGAAAAGTTTCAGAAAATGATTGATCGTAATCCTAATTTGTTAGATTTGAAAAAGAAATTGGATTTAGATTTTATCTAAGTGCCAAAGTAAATAGACCATTATGAAAGGAGATAAAAGAATAATTAATGCTTGGGCCTTTTATGATTGGGCCAATTCAGCTTACCCATTAGTAATTACAACGGCTATATTTCCGATGTTTTACGAAGCGGTTACCACCACAACTACTCCCGATGGAACCTCTGATTTGGTTACTTTTTTTGGATACCAATTTAAGAACACAGAGCTGTATGCTTATGTAAGTGCTATGGCTTTTTTGATAGTAGCTTTTATCTCACCAATTTTATCTGGCGTTGCTGATTATATCGATAACAAAAAAGCATTTTTAAAATTCTTTTGCTATTTGGGGGCAATTTCTTGTGCTTCACTTTTTTTCTTTGATGTAAATAATTTAGAGTGGAGTATGTTACCGGTAATGACCGCAAGTGTTGGTTTTTGGGGCAGCATTGTTTTCTATAATTCTTATTTGCCCATTATTGCTGATCCAAAGGGCCATGATCGGATCTCTGCAAAAGGTTATTCTTTAGGCTATTTGGGTAGTTCTATATTGTTAATTGGAAATTTGGTTGGGATAATGGTGTTTGGTATGCCTGCTAAGTATGCATTTGTTTCGGTTGCTATTTGGTGGATAGGGTTTAGTCAGATTACCTATGCGCGTTTGCCCAAGCATGTAGGAACACCTCCTGAAAAAGAAGATCATTTAATATGGAGAGGTTGGAGAGAGCTTAAAAAGGTAGCCAATGAAATCAAGCAACAAGCTTCAATCAGCAGATACTTGGCGGCATTTTTTGTTTACAGTATGGGAGTGCAAACAGTAATGCTTATGGCAACTTTGTTTGCAGCAAAAGAAATTAATTGGGGAGCTGATGGTGCTGCTAAAACGGGTTTAATCGTGTCAGTACTAATTATACAGTTTATCGCTATAGGCGGGTCATATTTTTTCTCTCTTTTATCCCGCAAAGTTGGAAATTTAAAAGCTTTGATGGTGTCGTTAGTTATTTGGGTAGGTGTTTGCGTAGGAGCTTATTTTATCCATTTGCCAATGGAGTTTTACGTTATTGCAGCTATAGTTGGTTTTGTAATGGGCGGCATTCAATCACTATCACGATCTACTTATGCAAAATTGCTGCCTGAAACAAAAGACCATGCATCCTATTTTAGCTTTTATGATGTACTAGAAAAAGTTGGAATTGTTATAGGTACATTCTCTTTTGGGCTTATTGAATGGATGACAGGAGGAATGCGCAACTCGATTTTTGCATTGGGTGCTTATTTTATAATTGGCGTCTTTTTATTATGGAGAGTTCCAAAACAAAAAAATATTCAAGCGGTTTAGAATTTAAACATTAGAGTCCTAATTTTGGGATTCAAAATAGAACACATTGAGCAACGAGAAAATTTACGATATAGCCATCATAGGCGGAGGAATAGTAGGAGCAGCAACTTTGTATCAGTTACAAAGAAAATACCCCAATCTGCAAATCTTACTCATTGAAAAAGAAGATCGATTAGCCGGTCATCAAACTGGTCATAATTCTGGAGTAATTCATTCAGGTTTATACTATAAGCCTGGTTCTAAAAAGGCAGTAAATTGTGTTAAGGGACGCCACGAGTTGGTTCGTTTTTCTAAAGAATTTAATGTTCATCATGATGTTTGTGGTAAGGTAGTAGTTGCCACTGACGAAACAGAAATGCCTTTTTTAGATAAAATTTACAATACAGGTTTAAAGAATGAAATCGAAGGAATTGTAAGAATTAATAGCGCTGAAATAAAAGATTTAGAGCCATTTTGCGAAGGAGTTGCAGGTATTCATGTGCCTTGCACAGGTATTATAGACTTTGTAGGAGCTACAAATCGTTTAGCTGAAGTAGCTTTAGCTCAGCAATCAGGATCTAGTGTGCTTTTAGGAGAGGAGTTTAAGCAGGCAGAACACGAAGGTGGAATGACAACTGTAACTACATCAAAAGGAGTTTATAAAGCAAAGCACACCATTTATTGTGGAGGTCTACAAGCAGACAGATTGGCGAAGAAAGATAATGTTGATTTAGATTTACAGATAGTAGGCTTTAGAGGGGATTATTATGATTTGTCTGAGCAAGGGATGCATAAGGTTAAAAACTTAATATATCCGGTACCTAATCCAGCCTTCCCATTTTTGGGCGTTCATTTTACAAGAATGATTGAAGGTGGAGTAGAATGTGGTCCAAATGCCGTTTTTACTTTTAAGCGAGAGGGGTATGCTAAAACCGATTTCGATTTGAAAGATACGGCTGATGCGCTAACTTATATTGGGACTTGGAAGTTATTTGCCAAGCATTGGAAGTTCGGTTTAGATGAATATCGAAGAGCATTCTCAAAAGCGCTTTTCTTGAAAACCCTACAAAAATTAATCCCATCACTTACTATGGAAGATTTAGTTCCAGGAAGAGCAGGAGTGAGGGCAATGGCACTAGGACCTGATGGAGAAATGATTGACGACTTTAAGATTGAGTATAAAGACAATGCAATACACGTGTTGAACGCTCCTTCCCCTGCAGCCACCGCTTGCATGGCTATTGGTATGGATATAACTGAAATGGCAGAAAAACAATTTGGATTAAAGTAATTCTTCGATTTTTTGATTAACGAGTAAAATACAAGTCAACTTGTAGTTAAGCAGCCGCGACTGGTTACTTTTCTACTAATTGGTATTTATCAGTAATTTTTTCCCAATCAAACAAGAAGATGGGCATCACTTCGTCTAGTCTTTTTAAGAAAAGAGGGTTTGGAGCTTTCATATTCCTGAAATATTCCTCTTGAAAATCAGCTAAGCCAAACTTATGAAAGACGGCTTTGCTCATAGAGTATAGTGTGTTGTTTGACGGGTGGTTTACTTTCTTTAAAAAACTCTTATACTCATTAATAACTCGTTCAAATTCATTTGCGTCTACATCAAATACAAGAGCCAATTTTTCAATTATTTTATTGGTTACTCGGCTATCTTGGTGTGATTCTAAATGTTGGGGTAAAATTTGAAGATTCGCAGCGATGATAATAAGCAAGAATACATCTTGATGCGAGTCGTTTATTTCAACTTCTGCTATTAGCTCAGGTGAGTTTTTAATGATTTCAGCTACTTCAGGAAAGCCTTGGTCTACCGTGTCAAGAATAGAATTCACTGCAATGTTACTCAGCTTATTCTCATTTAATCTCTTTTTTCCAAAAATGGCGAACATAGGTTGGGGTGTTTTAATTTCCTTAAAACAAATTTAGATACTTAGCAGTTGGCTCATTCCTGTGTTAAGAAATCCTTATCAACAAAGTTATTAACGAATCAATTAAAATTGTTAATAATTTCGAAGTCTTTGTATTTTGGTTTTATTTGCCGCTTTTCTATTATGTGGCTTCATCTGCTTTTGGAATCTGTTAGTCGCACTTAATTTATATTTGAACGAATAATTCATTTTGATAGATTAATTATTGATGTATATTTGACGCATTATTAACCACAATACAAATCACCATGTTTAAAGAATTTCAAGATTTTATTAAGAAAGGAAATGTGCTGCAAATGGCAGTAGGATTAATTATGGCATTGTACTTCGGTGCAATCACCAAATCATTCGTAGACGATATTTTGATGCCCCCACTAGGTTTAATTATTGGAGGTGTTGATTTTTCAACCCTAAAGATTGTTTTGCAAGATGGTGTTGCTGCAGTTATGGAAGGTGATACGGTAGTCGTTGAGGCTGTCAAAGAAGTGAGCATTAATTACGGTACCTTTATCAATACTATTATAACATTTGTAATCGTTGCTTTTGCTGTTTTTATGTTAGTTAAGGCATACAACAAAATGGAAAAGAAAGAAGAAGCCGCTCCAGCTGCGCCTCCTGCTCCATCAAAAGAAGAGGTATTGTTAGCTGAAATTCGTGATGAGCTTAGAAAAAGGAATTAGGGTTTCAATCAAGATATAATTTGACCAAAAGGAAGTGGCTTTAGATGTTCTAAAGCCACTTTTTTCGTTTAAAGTAAATGATCATGATTATAGTAAGGCTGATCATTACTACCCAAGCGACAGGATAGGCATAATGGAATCCTAGTTCGGGCATATACTCAAAGTTCATCCCATAAATACCTGCGATAAACGTTAAAGGGATGAAAATTGTAGAAATGATGGTCAATACTTTCATGACTTCATTCATCTTGTTACTAAGCGCATTGATGTGCAAATCCTTTATGCTTGTTAGTAAGTCTCTGCAGGAATCTAATGATTCGGCTACGTGGATAGTATGATCATAGACATCTTGAAGATAGGGGCCTGTGTCTTTTTTGATTAATAGGCTTTCAGATCTAATAAGACTACTTAGTGATTCTCTTACTGGTAGAACTGATCTTCTGAGATATACAAGGTCTTTTTTTAGGTGCTGAAGTTTTACAAGAGATTGGTCGTCTGCATTGGCCATTACCTCCTCTTCCAATACTTCTAATTCATCAGCAAAATGTTCGATTGCAAAAAAATAGTGATCTACTATTGTGTCTATCAAGCGATAAAACAAATAGTCAGCCCCTTTTTGTCTCATTCTTCCTACACCGGTTGTGAGGCGGTCTCTAATGATATTGAATATATCTTGTGGTTTTTCTTGAAATGAAATAACATAATTCTCACCCAAAACAAAACTTACTTGTTCATAGTCAAGTGTGCCATCTTTAACGCCATTAAACATTCTAATAGTAAAGAAAATATGATCTCCATAATCTTCAAATTTTGGCCGATGATTTAGGTTCATTACATCTTCCAATAATAAAGTGTGCAGGTTGAATTGTTTGCCAATTTTCTCGAGTAATGGGATATTGCTTAAGCCATCAATGTTTATCCAGTTCACTTTAGAATCATCAAATAAATGAAATAGAGTGTCTATGTTTTCTGATTCTATAAAATTTATATCTTTAGAATCGTAGGTGTATTGCTGGCCTTTAACTAGGTCTACTTTTTTTTCGCCTGAAAAAATAAGTAGGCCAGGAGCCTGGCCTGCTTTCTGCTTGTTCAGTTCCCTATTTCGTCCTCTTATATTAGAATTATTAAAGCGTTTTAAGTTTATCTTTTTCATTTCTATTACTTGATTGACCTTTAATACCTATTTATGGATAAGTTGGAGTTTTTTAATATAAATCTTCTTTGGTTATTATTCCTTGTCGTAGTAGTTCCTTTACCACACGTTCTGTAACATCGCTCATAAAAATAAATTCATTTCTTGTATCAGAAACGTAAGCTTTTACGCGCATTTTTAGGTAGCTTCTGCGTTCTTTTACTTCATTAATAAAAAGAACTACAATTGGTTTGTTTAGGTATACATAAGGTGAAACTTGAGCCGATTCTATTGCAATAGCTCTTGCTTTTGCAGTATTAAGGTCAATTGGTAACCAAATTTCGGCTACTACTTGGCAGTTGGATTCTCCAGTGTTTGAGTTTGAAACGGCATTGTTTACAGCTTCTGAGTTGGGAACAGATACCAAAGAGTCGTCTTTAGTAACAATTCGTGTAGATCGTAAACCTATCTCAACAACTTCACCGTAATAGTTGCCAATTTCGATTTTATCACCAACTTGAAACGGTCGATCAAATACAATCATAATTCCACCAAAAATATTTTTTAAAATATCCTGCGCTGCAAATCCAATTGCGATACCAACTGATGCTGTTACAGCTATTACTGTTTCAAATGGGGGTTGAATTACACCTGCTATTACTGTTATGGTAACCAATGCCCAACCTATGATTTTTATGATGGGTATAAGGCCTTTGAAAGTAAATCGGTATTCAGTATTTTTTTCGGCTAATGAATCAACTATCTTAATTAAAAAATTAATGGTAAAAAAACCAATAACTATAATGATGATTGACCAGAATATTTTGCCAAAAGAAATAATCTCATTTATTTGGGAAATAGGAGTTTCTTTTTGCTCCTCTTTTTTTTCCTGAATAATGGTATCAGGTTTTGTAATTAAAGGCAGAGTTACCTTTTTGATAATGGTGTCCGAACTTGAACTATCTATCATAGTTGTAGCTTCAGAGTCTTTGATAGTAGAATTTGACACTATAGCCGAATCTATTAATGCAGTCGAATCTGTTGATTTTTCAACTATGAATAAATCGCTCTTAAAGCCTTCAATTTGGCAAAACCCTAAAAAATGAACTCCAAATAGCGCAACGGAAAGAATAAAGTGATAAATCGTTTTCATAGTTAATGGATAATATTTTTATTCTTTAATAGGTTTACTACTTGTCTAAATAGTAATTGGTTAATATAGAAGGAGTCTTTTTCGTCTCGATTAATAATTCCCCTATCTTCAAGTGTGGTTAAATCTAATCGACTTTGATCAATCGATTGATTGAATAGTGTTGAATGCTCTTCTAAATTTAAGCGTTCATGTATTATTAAGGAGTGAAGTGTTAAAATATTATCACTTTCAATGTTTTTTAAAAATGAGAAATCGAATCCTGACAATCTACCGATATAAATGGTGTTATTCTTTACTTCTCTAGTGGATCTAAGCCAGTAAAGTAAGGCTATGCTAATGTTACTGTCCGAAAATCGGTTGAGTTCTTTAAAGAAGGCGACTTTTAAGTATTCTTGTTTTTCCAATTCAGTTAGTCGATTATACTTGCTTTGCGAATTTACTAGCTCGCTCTCTTCAAATACAATATTGTAACCACTCACCCTATGTCTATTTATGATGACTTTATTTATTTGATTTTCATCAAGCTTATTAAGCACAATTATATTTCTATAAAAGGATTGAATTCGGATTGACTTTGATAAATATTGCCATGCATAAAGTTTACATGTATTTATCCAATAGATAAGTTTTCCTGTTTTTGATAATATTTCGAAATAGGTTTTCATGGCCTCAAATCCATTTACCTTTTTTAAGAATAAGAAATTGATATCCTCTAAAATAATTATCTGATTAGTATATTTTTCTTTCAGTTGGTCTATTAATTCTATTTCAGATTTCGCATTAAGGTCTAAGAATGAATTGAAAAAATCAAATAATTCGGAATTGGTTGAAATTTTTTGAGTTAGTTTATACCTTTTTACTTTGTTGTGTACATTGTTTTGTTTTACAAAAAAGTTAAGAATTGTGCTAGCACCGCTTCCTTTTTCACCTGCTAGTATTGTTGCCGAAAATTTCCCACTGACCCAGTTTTTAAAATGAGAATTTAAGTTATCAAGTTCATTCTGCCTTCCAACAAAGAAGCTGTCGTCTTCAATAGGTTCTACGCGGTATAATCGCTGATAAACATAAGGTAATTGCTGTATTGCTTTCTCTGTTTCACTTAAAAAGTCTGCAAGTTCAGGTGTTATCAATATTTCCTTTTCATTTAAACCGAAGCGTTTCATGAGCTGATTATACACTTCTGAAGCTTTACTAAAATAAATAATAGCTAATGCTTTCAATCTTATGTATGCATTTGACGCAAAATTGAAAACAAAGTCTCGGTAATTCTGAGTATGCTTTAATGCCTTTGCCTTAGCTAATTGAATTCTCAGATTTAAAATATTTTCGTTTTTAGTAAGGCGATCTAGTTCCTCATTAAGATCTCTAGTTGATTTTTTTAACTCATTAATAATGAGATTGCTGATTTCTGTTAATGACTCATTTATCTCAGAAGTTTTAGAAATACTTCTTTCCATTCCTTCAAGCGCTAGCTTTTTAACCTCATCGAAAACTTTTCCGTCATTCGAATAGGTAATGGCAGAGTCTAGATTATATGAAACAATGCTGCTTATATCGCTTATGGAAGTTCTTACTTCCTCTAATCTTTTTACGAGGTTAGTTTTTAGATTCTTATTACTATCTACAAAGTGTGGGTAAGTTTCTAACTGTACCAACTCTTTCGGATCAAAATGTTCTAATTCCGACGTCTTAAATGCTCTGTTGTATTGAGCAGATGCAGAAATAATCCTTGGTGATTTGATCTTATCGACTTCTGTTTTAATTTTTGTTTCTAATCGCTCTATTAAATAGGGGATGTTTTGGCCGTATAGTTGTTCTACACTTTCAGGAATTATTTGGTCATTCAACAATTGACTTAAGGCTGCTTTTTCAGTCACCAAAAAATCAGCAATAGGAACTGTTTCTTTTTCGCTGTAGTCTGCAATTGATTGATTGAGAGATTTTAGTCGATCTTGTATCTGGTTTATTTGGCTAATAATGCTGTTTTCTATTCTAGTGGCGCAACTATTACTCAGTAATTCATGCTGTTGTAAAGCATTGTATATTATGTTAAATAATTCCAAGTCTAGTTGAAAGTCATCCAGCATAGCAAATAGAGTATTTTTCCAACCATTACTAAGTTTAAGGTAATTAGCATGTAAGCTATTACTTGTCGTTGCAATTTGAGTAACTGAGAATTGATTGAATGAAATTTCCATCGTTCCAACTCGATCGTAAGTAAACCGAAATTCTCTTATTTGAAATTGCAGTTTATGTCTAATGTCACGCTCAAGAATGTCTAGCGTGCTGTTTAATTCAGCATAAATTTCTTCAAAATGCTCAGGTTGTAATCTTTCTGCTACACTGATTTTTAATTCATCTAAGGTAATTTCGCCTGAGTTAAATTTGGATATTTGATGGTTAATAAATTGATCGATTTTCCAAACTTTATCAATAGTATTCGTTCTAGAAGATAAAAGCTTTATATACTCTTCAATCAGTGAATAAGGAAATTGAAATTCAAAAAAGTGAGCGTATAAGCTTCTTACAGGTACTTTGTGGGTCCAATTATATTCTCCTTTTTTTTCTTTTCTAAATAAATCAGCTGTTTTTACCGGTATTTGTGAGAAGTGATAGAATGCCTTTTTAAATGGCTTTTTTAACTTTAGATTAAATGAATCATTCTCTAATATGGTAAACCGATCAGAGTGTTGATTAGCGATAACCACTTCCGGAATCGATTTCAATTCTTCCGCGCAGAAAGAAATATAGTTTTTAAAATCATCTTTAAAGCCATTTTCTCTTTTCTCAGGATAATAGGAAGATAGAAGTTTATATAAATGATTATTTGTGTTGTTAATTTCTTTAATTACCCGCAATTCTTCTTTACGCTTTATATCCCCTTTTAAACGACTAGAGAAATTAGTATAAATGTCCGCGGCTTCACTAATGAAACTGTGCTGTGCAAAAATCTCTTCTTTAAAAAATGAAAATAAAGCCGGAAAAAATTTTTCTTCAATCTGCTCGTCTGTAATGTCAAAGTTTTCTTGCATGTTCGGTTGAATTCAGTGCGTTAAATTATGATTTTTTGAGAATCTTGAAGAAATTATTAATCGGTTGCAAAAAAAAAGGAGAACTAAAATTAGCTCTCCTTGTTATTGATAACATAATTGAATTAAATTCCTGTGTAGTTGTATGGACTAATGAGTTTTAATTCATTCTTGATTTCTTCCGACACCGCTAATGTTTCAATAAATCGTCGAATAGAATCTTCTGAAATTCGTTCGTTGGTTCTTGTCAATTCTTTTAAAGCTTCATAAGGTTTTGGAAAACCTTCTCTTCTTAGCACCGTTTGTATTGCTTCTGCAACTACTGCCCAGTTATTTTCAAGATCAGCTTTAATTTTCTCCTCATTGATTATTAACTTACCCAAGCCTTTCTGTAAAGATTTTAGTGCAATTAACTGATGTCCGAATGGAACGCCTACATTTCTTAAAACAGTGGAGTCTGTTAAATCTCTTTGTAGTCTACTAATAGGTAGTTTTCCTGCTAAATGTTCAAATAGTGCATTTGCAATTCCTAGATTTCCTTCTGAATTTTCAAAATCGATTGGGTTTACTTTGTGTGGCATTGCTGAAGATCCTATTTCTCCTTCTTTTATGACTTGCTTAAAATAATCCATGGAGATGTATGTCCAAATGTCTCTATCTAGGTCGATTAGTATTGTGTTAATTCGTTTGTTCGCGTCAAAAAGCGCTGCTAAATTATCATAATGCTCAATTTGGGTAGTGGTTTGTGATCTAGTTAACGTCAGTGAATTAGTGACAAAATTGTTAGCGAAGTCAGTCCAATTAACTTCAGGATATGCTACATGGTGAGCATTTAAATTTCCTGTAGCACCTCCAAACTTTGCAGAGTAAGGAATGCTTTTTAGTTGTGCTAATTGAATGTTAAGTCGTTCTTCGAATACGTTAATTTCTTTTCCCATTCTAGTTGGAGATGCAGGTTGTCCATGGGTTCGAGCCAAAAGTGGAATGTTTTTCCAATCGTTTGCTAAGTCAGAAAGTTGCTTAATTGTTGATTCTAATTCTGGTAATAGTACTTCTTCCATCGCATTCTTAATTGACAATGGAATAGCAGTGTTGTTAATATCTTGAGAAGTAAGGCCAAAATGAATAAATTCAATACTTTCACCTAGGCCTACGTCAGCAATTTTTTCTTTTATGAAATACTCAACAGCCTTTACATCATGGTTAGTTACTTTTTCTATTTCTTTTACTCTAGCTGCGTCCTCGTTTTTGAAGTTAAGGTATAAACCCCTTAATGTTGGATACACCGATGGGTCTACATCTTTCAGTTGAGGGAGTGGTAGCTCGCATAAAGCAATAAAATATTCAACTTCTACTTTAATCCTATATTGAATTAAAGCAGCTTCAGAAAAATATTTCTCGATTGATTCTGTATGTCTTCTATATCTCCCATCTATTGGGGAAATGGCATTTAGATTATTAAAATCCATTAGTAAAAAATAAAGGTAGTCGTTTGTAAATTATTTTAGTTTTGCTAGTTCGCTCCATACGAAGTCAATCAGCTCTTTTACGTATTCAGGTGAAAAATCAAATTTAATTCCTGCGGTTTCATAAATATCTCCGATTGATTTAGTGTAACCTAATTTTAAAGCAGATTTATAGTCGGCAATAGCTTTGCTTGGATTCATTTTGTAATTTCTCCAAACAGCTATGGCTCCCAATTGTGCCATTCCATATTCAATATAATAAAATGGAACTTCGTATAGATGTAATTGACGCTGCCAAGTATTGCTTTTGGCTTCTTCCCATCCATTCCAATCAGTCAATGTACCTGAGAATTTTGAATTAATACGACCCCATGCATCATAACGATCCTTTAAGGTGTGTGTTGGGTTTTGGTAAACCCAGTGTTGAAAATTGTCAATTGTAGCAACCCAAGGCAACGTTTGTAACACTCCTTCAAGTTGTTCAATTTTCGCACGTTTTAAATCCCCTTCTGATTCAAAAAATACATTCCAATAATCCATACTGATTAGTTCCATGCTCATTGAAGCTAGTTCGGCAACTTCTGATGGTGTGCTTTGTAAATCAACTAATGGTAAATTATGCATTAAGAAGGAGTGAACAGCATGTCCACCTTCATGCATCATAGTTACCATGTCTCTAAAAGTGCCTACAGCATTCATATAAATAAAAGGTATGCCGCTCTCGTATAATGGGTAGTTAAACCCACCTGGTGCTTTTCCATCTTTAGATTCTAAGTCGAGGTATTTTCTATCACGCATGGTAATTAAACAATCTCCAAAGTAAGGATCGATTTGATTAAATACCCTAATTGACTTGTCCAATAAATCTTCTCCCGAATCAAAAGGTTTTAAGGGTTGCTTTCCCGTTAAATCTACACTCTTATCCCAAGGTCTAAGGAATGTTAAGTTAAGCGCTTTTTTTCGTTCAAGTTCCAATTGGTGTATATAAGGCATTAACACTTGCTCAATGCTTTTATGAAAGTCAAAGCAATCTTGAGGGGAATAATCAAATCTTCCCATTGCATCAAACATGTAGTCGCGATAGTTTTTGTAATCAGCATTAAGCGCAACCTGATTTCTATCTGCAATTAGTTCTGTGTACAAACTGTTTAATGTATCCTTGTCTTCTAGTCGGCGAGTGTTTATTTTCTCAAACGCTTCTTGGCGCAAAGATCTGTTTGTATTTTCATAAAATTTGGCAGCACGTTGAAGCGTCATTTTTACGCCCTGTATTTCTACCGACATGTTCGCTGCTATAGCCCCATATTCTTGCGATTTTTGTTCTAGCCGTGTTTGAATTGGAATATTTTCATCTCTAAAGAGTTCTACACTTTTTTTGATTCCACGAATCATGATAAAGTAAGTGTCTTTCTCTAATTGGTTGATGAATTGAGAGTCCAGAAGTTTTTTTTCAAGCTTATTGTTAAGGGGCGACACTTTTGGACTAATTTCTGTTACAAAAAAATTGAAGGATTGTTGTAACCCTTCGTCCTTTGTATTGATATTCATCTTTATGTAGCGCCAAGCCATATCTTCTTCCAAGAAGGCGTCTAACTCACTTTTGTCTTCTAGCCACTTTTTTAAATCAGTTACTGAGTTTATTTCTCGTATTAAGAGTTGATCGAAGTACGGTTGTAGCTGTTCCCAAGCAGTTAGTGTGAAAAGTTGAGGTAAGAAAGATCTTGTAATTGTTGGGGGAATGTGCATGCTATATTTTCGTAAAGTTTATGAAGTCAATTTACTTGTCTTCATCTTTCTTTGGTGTTTTCTTCTTTGGTGCAGCTTTTTTTGCAGCTGGCTTCTTTTCAGTTTTTTTCTTTTCTTCTGAACTTGCCTTC
>Ga0209653_1001092_pt1 | contig 22364 bp, 27 predicted proteins | sample SaaInl6LU_22_DNA_FD_184644 | JGI IMG/M metagenome (GOLD analysis project Ga0209653, IMG submission 184644) | Marine microbial communities from expanding oxygen minimum zones in the Saanich Inlet - ESP_116LU_22_DNA (SPAdes) (version 2) | ecosystem: Environmental > Aquatic > Marine > Intertidal...
GCAGAGGTACTTACATCGTACTAGTAGCCGGTCACGCTTTTACAATCAAGGATGGAGTACTAATCGATAATAGAGGTGAGGAATTCAGACCTACTCGTAAAGTAACTGGAGCGTACCACGTAATAGAAGAAACAATAGATAATCAACTGACACTCTTCTAAGAGATAGGTATACGGAGATAAGGGGATGGGACTACGGTCCCTCTTCCTGCCTCTAGATGGCAAGGTTAGGTCACTGTGACAGCAAGGTGACAGAAAACTGACAGTTAATTTCACTAAACGGTTTGCTCGACGGTTATCTCGGGCAGACTAGGTTGCATATTTCTGATGAGATTTCACATATAGGGGGTATATATGTATATACTAATAAAGAAGAATAGTCCTCACAGTTTACTTTGAGAACTTTTTGTACATAATTCCAGAAAACCCAAGGAATTTTTTTAGCTAGATTTTTCACTATAGTAAAATATATATGTATATATTGAGAGTACAAGCTATTTATATACATGAAACCATTAGACCCATCTTTTTTTGATATGTTTGATTACTCCGATGGTCAAGACCTCGAGAGGGCAGGTGTGATTGATGCTTTAAGCGATTACCTTAATCATCCCTACCTTTTATTTGGTTCGGTTATTAGAGGAGTAGAGAACTTCTATATCGTTAGAGAGATGTATACCCGTACCTACAAGGAGCAATTTGAGAGAGTAGAGGAGAAGGTTAAGAGTAAGTACTTCAATAGACTATATCATTTCATAGAAAGATTCGATGAGCATGATAATGATTTCATTACCGAAGCAAAAAGATTCGAACAGCATGAAAGCGTCTACGCCCTAGTAGAGATAAGATCTTACTTTGAAGCATTAGAGGAGTATGAGAAGTGTGCTAAGATCCAGTCTATACTCAAGGAACTTTCTCTAGATGAGAGTTGCCTATATGAAGATTAATTCCTATATTTAGATTAATAAATAAAACGGTTATGATTACATACATTTTCTACTACGTCTCTATTGGCGTACTATTCAATTTTCTATTCGATAAGGTAATAGATTACCTAGAACAAGAGCATATTAGATTTACTACTATGGAGAGAATAGTAACTACTCTACTATGGCCCATAGCCGTTCTAGTATTTATCTATAACTTCATTAAAACATCTCTAGGAAAATGATTAGAGAGAGATTAACCTTAGATAGAGCTACTGAGTTGTATTCTGAGTCTTTCTTGACTATATACTTCCCCAGTACCTCCCTTAATGACCTCCCTTCTATTCCCAATATAGAAGAGTATACCCAGAATTATATCTCCTTCGCTAAAGAGAATAAGAGAACCCATATAGAGAATGTCCTCCCTCTTATAGCTCCTGAATATGAGATAGAGGTGGAACTTCCGTTCGACCCAGAAACCGGTACCTTTAGTTGGGTGAGATTATTTGCCGTAAGAAATCCTTCTTATAAAGAGACTACTGAAGACCTACACAAAGGATGGGTGTACCTCTTAACCAACCCCGCTTACCCGGATCTTATCAAGATAGGCAAAGCTCTAACCCCGTCTAAGAGAATAGAACAGATCAATAATGCCGGAATCGTAGATGAATGGCAACTAAAAGCTGCTATACCGGTTACCGATGATTATAAAGTAGAATCGCTAATGCATAAAGAGCTTGCTAAGTACCGTAGGGACTCCAATCAAGGGTCTTCACGAGAGTTTTTCGAAGTACCGATGTCTCAAGCTATAAAAACTTTGTTAGAGGTCTCTAAACCGTTTGTAGCCGGAGATCTTAAATTGTACTAATATGCGCGTGTCAACTTTTGCGCGCTCGCGGCGCGGGGTAACTCCGTAGATAAAACTTTTTTCTTTAAAACGCTTGCCTTTCTGCAAAATTTTTTATAACTTAGAAAGAAGAAGATTTAAAAGTTACTAAATAAGTTTGAAACCAATATATAAATTCATATATTTAGAGAATATAAATTATATAAAAATATAATATGAGAAATAAAGAAGTATTTCAAAATAAGGTTACGAGGCTAGAATCTATGTTAAATAAGATAGGTAGAGCAGTATCTTTAAATGATCGTCAACAAGCATACGATGAGATCGAAAAAGCTAAAGCTATGCTCTCCGATCTTCAAACTATGATTAATAGAGAACAAGAAACATACAAGTAATATGCTCACTGCTGAACAGATTTTAGAGAATTATAATAAGCATATCGCTATTATCAACCGGTATATCGGTTCTGAACGTAGGGATCAAGTGGTTTCAATGATAGATTCACTTGGAGAGAACTATGTTATGTCACCTGCTAGTGGTAAATCATGGTACCACAATGCTTTTGCTGGTGGATATGTGGAACATGTTAATAGAGTTGTAGAGGTCGCTGTAAAAATGTCTAAATTCTGGGAGTCGATGGGTGGAACTATTGATTTTACCGAAGAGGAACTGGTTTTTGCTGCTCTCTTCCATGATTTAGGTAAAATTGGTAATGGAGAAGGTGCTGGATACCTTGAGCAGACGGATAATTGGCGTAGAGATAAGCTAAACGAGTATTATACTCCTAATCCTGACCTAGATTTCATGCTCATTCCAGATCGATCACTATTCCTGCTACAGAAGTACGGTATTCAAGTGACTCAGAAAGAGTTTCTCGGTATCAGACTACATGACGGAGTGTTTGATGATGCAAATAAAGCGTATTTCTTTAGCTACAACCCAGATTCACGTATGAAAACCAATATCGTCAACATTCTACACATGGCAGACTACATGGCCTCCAAGGTAGAGTACGATAAGTGGAAAGCTAACGGTGGATCTACAAGAGTGAATACTCAGAAAACTAAAACATCAACCGGTAAATCAGTAAAGTCCTCAGAAGGTCTTACTAATTTCGTAAAAAATCTATAAAAATGTTGGTACTTTCAATTATTTTAGCTATCTTACTAATTGTACTCGGATACTTTACTTGGAATTTAATGAGGAAAGTAGAAAAGTACGAAGATATAGCACAGTATCAACAAAACTATATCGAGAATATCTCTACCGTTATCGGTGAGTCCTCAAAAAGGTTACGTGAAGTTGATGAAAGAGGTACTTTCGAATCAGATGATGAGATTGGCTTCTTCTTCAAAGGGGTAAAAGAGATTCAAAGTATACTCGATGAGTTTAACCTTAACGTAACCGATGGGCAGGAAAAAAAGTAAGGCTAATTATTTTACACAAGAAACAGAAGACGCCATTGTAGAGTACAATAACTCCAATGATCACGTATTTAGAGATAAAATATTTTCAGAAAAGATATATTATCCCCTATACAAGCTAGCTGAAAACATAATTCACACATTCAAATTTTACTATACAGATGTAGACGATCTTGAAGATTTAAAACTCGAGATCGTTTCTCTGTTAGTAGAGGAGAAGTTACATATGTTTGATCCTTCTAGAGGAGCTAAGGCATATTCATACTTTGGAACTATTGTTAAGCGCCATTTAATTAATTATAATAATAAAAATTATAAGCGATTAAAGCAACTTACTACTATGGATGCTTGGGAAGGGAGTTATGATTTAAATACTCCCGAGACTCATCCTAATGCTATGAAGTTAAAAGGGTTTTTTGATTTATATATCGATGAGATGTACGAAAAACTCGATGAACTTTTCACAAAAGAAGCGGACCTGCAAATAGCAGACGCTGTTCTAACCCTCTTTACTAAGCGTAACGATTTGGATATCTTCAAAAAGAAGGCGTTATACATCTATATACGAGAAATGACTGGTACAGAGACTCCGTATCTAACAAAGGTGATCAATGTACTCAAAGAGGAGTTTTATGAGATGTATAACGAGTACTACGAAAAAGGTTTAATTGACCTAAAAAAGTACTGATTCTATTTATAAAAGAAAAGGTATGGGGTTAGATAAAACACTCTTCAAGAATAAATCCTTTTCCGATGTATTAGAAGAGATCTACAATAATTCTAAGAAGAAAGAAAAGCAGATCTCTACTCTCATTGGAGAACTTAAACCTCTTATCGAAAATATAGGAGACGCTACCCTAGTAGTACCTATGATCGCTAATTACTTAGAGATAGGTGTTAAGAATGATAAACACTTAATCGACATGCTAGCAGTAGCTCAACGTATGGAGAATGCAGCTGCTAAAGGCGACACTGCAGGATTTGAATTAGGAGCAGAAGAACTAGCTCAGATCTTAGAGCAGATGGAGGAAGTCGAAGAACCTAAGAAAGAAGAGTAATGGCAGGATATAACTACAACTTAAGGTCTATAATTCAGACCGCTAAAAATGTTGCTCGTACTGAGATAATTGTACCTGCAAGAGTTGTAGATGTAATCTTAGATGAGAGTCATCCTGAATTCGAGAGGTACGGTAAATGGGCTTCAATAGGAGCTGTTAAGTATAGAGTCTTGAATAGAGATATTGATGAGAAGAACTCTCAGAATCTACCTATCGCTTTTCCATTACAATCTCACATTAAACATATTCCATTAAAGAATGAGATTATTCTAGTAGTAAGTTCACCCTCTGAACTATTAGAGGAGTCATCTAACAACGTCAAGAACTATTATCTAGATATCGTTAACTTATGGAACCATCCACATCACAACGGATTCCCAGATGATACTGAAAGTGATATAGAGTTAGGAGATGATTTCCAGGAAGCAGCAGATATTAATCCAATGCGTCCTTTTGAAGGAGATATTATAGTAGAAGGTCGTCAAGGACAGTCTTTAAGATTCTCAACCGGTATACCAAATAAGACTCCATGGGTAGGAGAGCAAGGAAAACCTATTACTATCTTAAGTAACGGGCAAGTTACTACTGATGAAGGGTTTACAACGATTACTGAAGATGTAAATGAAGATTTCTCTTCTGTATACCTTACCTCTAATCAACAAGTAAAGATAAACTCAGCTCACACCTTCTCGATATTCCAACCTCAAGCAGCAGATGTATATCAAGAAAGTCAATTTATTGCAAATAGCAATAGAGTTACTCTCAACGGTAGGGATAGTATTCTAGGTACTGCAACTAACGATATAGGATTTAAATCTAGCAACTTATATCTCGAAGCAACTGCTAATTTAACTGCCGATGCTAAAAAGATTCAATTAGGAGCAAAAAATACACAGCCTATTTTAAAAGGAGAGGATACTGTGGAGCTACTCAAAGACCTTTTACAAGAGTTAAGAGATTTAGGAACCAAGTTAACAGGTGCAGCTAACGCAGGAGGACCTCTTATAACAGTCCAAGATGGAGGATTCAGTCTTGTCGCTAAGACTATCACATTAGAAGCAAGATTAAATAATCTTAAATCTAAAAAATCTTATACTGAATAATGGCGTTAGACGGATTATATAAAATCATTATTAAGAATAAACATACTATTCGACAAAAAGCTGAAGATAGAATCAATAGCTTAGTAGAAGAGTATATTCCAGGTAATGTAGAAGATGCACCTTGCCCAGCACCAGCAGACCTACAACGCATCTTAGCTATACGAGAACAGATTAGAAGACCTTTATTAAGTTTAGATAAAAGAGTACAGCCTCTAGATAATTTTTTAGAAAAAGTACCTCCTATACTGGACACCATACAGGGCATCATTTTAGTATTAAAATTGCTTCCTATACCGAACACCTTCACAACTGCTGGTGTGGTAGTTACTTTTGGAGATACCTTAGCATTTCTAAAAGATAAGGTAAAAGATTTTAAACAAGAAGTAAGAAACGGGACCCAAGTAGTAGATGGAGTTCAAGAGACTATTGCTGATATTTTAGAAAAGTTATCTAAGATCGATGCATTAATCGAAAAGTGTGCAGAAGGAGCTATTGAAGAGGATCCTGCTTTTGCCACATTAGTCACCACTCAACTAAAGCAAGATACTTCTAATCCTTTAGAAGCAGACTATAAAGAGTATAAAATTAAAATCGAAGAAGAGCAAGTAGGTAAACTTACTCGTAGATTCGCAGTAGCAATTAACTCCAAAGGAGAGCGAGTTATTACAACTACTAAATCCTTTTCAGCAACAACAAAAGTATTAATAGACGAAGCTAAGTTTGAAGTAGACAAACTTCTACAGTAAAACTATTTATAAGTATGAAAGCATCTCAATTTAAAGAATTAATCAAAGAAGCAGTAAGAGAGGTATTAAAGGAAGAGCTCACGCAAATTGTGACTCAACCAGAAACTCCAATGCAAGAACAGGTAACTAAGCCTAGCTTTAAGTCTACCGGAAACCCTATACTCGACGCTCTTAACGAGACAAAAAGTAATATGACTCCTGAAGACTACAAGAACCTAGGCGGAGGTACAATGGCATCATCTATGGCTCAATCATTTAATAGAGGCTCACTTATGCCGCAAGGCAGAGCTATCAAACCTGTTTCTGATGATCCCCAAGCAGTTGCTCAAGCAGTTGCTGCAGCACCTAAACAGGGATTAGATTTATCTCAATTAAGCTTTGTGAATAAAGCAGCAGCTATTGTAAATACTTCTATTAAGAAAGATAAAGAAAGGTTCGGCGTATAATGGCATTTAATAGACGTAAAATTGACCCGTTAGATTTACAGCCTAGGAAAGCTGTAGGAGTAGCTTTACCTTTCTCAGGTAGAGCTGTTTTCAATTCTACGTATCAGACTAAAGATGCTATTAGAAACAACCTAATCAACTTCTTTTTAACAGGAAAGAATGAGAGAGTATTTAATCTAAACTTTGGAGCAGGATTAAGAAACTTACTCTTTGAAAACATCACACAAGACAAGATTGACGAGATTAGAGAATTAATCTTAGAGAACTTAGAGTTATACTTCCCTAGAGTTATTGTACAAAACCTAACCCTAGACTCAGCACCAGATCAAAATATAGTACAGTTCCAATTAAGGTACGCTGTATCAGAAACGAATATAGAAGACGAAGTAGCAATTAACTTTGAAGTATAATGGCAGAAGAAAGAGACATTAAGTACGTTAATAAGACTTTTAGCGATTTCCGTCAACAGTTGATTGACTACGCTAAGAATTATTTCCCAGACACCTACAATGACTTCTCACCAACATCACCAGGAATGATGTTTATGGAGATGGCATCATACGTTGGGGACGTATTATCATTTTATCAAGACATACAGTTACAGGAGACACTACTCCAGTACGCTCAAGAGCCAGGTAACTTATATAGCCTAGCTTATATGATGGGGTACCGTCCTAAGATAAGCACAGCTGCAACTGTCGATATAGATGTATTTCAGCAAGTAGCAGCAGTAGCCAATGAACCGAATTGGAATCAAGCTTTAGTTATTCCTGAGAACGTTCAGTTAGAATCTACAACAGGTGCTCCTACTAGATTCTTTATCGACGAAAAAATTAACTTTGGATTCTCAAGCTCATACAGTCCTACTGACGTATCTGTTTACGCCTCTACAGGTAACACGATTAATACTTTTCTATTAAAGAAGACAGTAAAAGCATTTTCTGGTGAAGTTAAAACTAAGACAGTAAGCATAACATCCCCAGAGAAATTTAAAACTATTACAATTGAAGATAGTAATGTAATCGGGATATTAGATGTTACTGATAGTAGTACAAACGAGTGGTACGAAGTACCTTATCTAGCTCAAGACACTATCTTCCAAGAGAATGTTAACGGAAGCTCTGATAAGAACTTAGCTCCATACTTGCTTACTCTGAGAAAAGTACCGCGTAGATTTGTAACAAGGTTTACTTCGACAGGTAACTTACAAGTACAGTTCGGAGCCGGTACTACAGGTCAATCAGATGCAGTAATCACACCAGACCCGACAAACGTTGGATTAGGAACAGGAAACGGTATAAGTAAGATCGACGTAGCTTACGATCCATCTAACTTTATGTTTACAGGTACTTACGGACTAGCTCCTGCTAATACTACATTAACTATTAGGTATCTAGTAGGAGGCGGAGTTGAAGCTAACGTACCAGCTAATACAATCACAACAGTAATCAACCAAGGAACTGCTACCGGGACCGATACATCTCAAGCATCTACTATCGCTTATAATAATCCTAGAGCAGCATCAGGAGGTAAAGATGGAGACACTGCAGAGGAAATTAGACAAAATGCATTGAAAGCTTATTCCGAGCAACTAAGAGCAGTTACTAGGGAAGACTATATCGTTAGGGCTCTGTCTATGCCTTCTAAGTTCGGATCGGTTGCTAAGGTGCATGTACTACAAGATCAATTGACAAGTACTAAATCTACTACAGATAATATTATCGATAGCAATCCTCTTTCTTTATCAATGTACGTATTAGCTTATAACAATGATAGAAAGTTAGTTTCTGCAAGCGCTAATATGAAAGAGAACTTAAAGCAATACCTATCTCAATACCGCATGCTAACAGACGCAGTCAATATAAAAGATGCTTTTGTTGTTAATATCGGTGTAAAGTACGATATTGTGTTAAGACCTGGAGCAGTAGGTAGAGAAGTACTATTAAGATGTACGCAAGCTCTTCAAGAGCATTTTGATATTCGTAAATGGAGTATTAACCAACCTATTAACGTAGGAGCTATTTACAGCTTACTTGATAGGATTAAAGGAGTACAGACAGTACAGAACGTAGAAATTACAAACAAAGTAGGCGGAAGCTATTCACAGTACGCTTACGATGTGAAAGGAGCAACAAAGAACGACATCGTATACCCTTCTTACGATCCTTGTATCTTTGAAGTTAAGTTACCTGATAGTGATATAACCGGTAGAATAACAACATTGTAAGATGGCAGTATATAAAATTTTTCCTGAGAAAGACGCTACTCTATATTCAGAGTATGTAGATATGAATACCGGAAGGGATGAAATCTTAGAGATTGCATCTTACTATAAGGGTATACTTAAGTATGTAAATAGATCAGTTATAGCATTTGACTCAGTAGAAGTAGCAAACGTATTAGAAAGCTACGTATCATCTTCTAATAGAGCAGCTACTGATTTTAGCGCTTCTCTAAAGTTAATGTTAGCTAGCGCTAATGAACTCCCTACCAGGTACACGTTAGAAGCTTACCCGGTTTATGCAGGAGCATCTACCTGGGAAGTAGGTAACGGTAAGTACGGAGATGTGCCTAGAAACTCTTCAGGAGTAGCATGGAACAGGACTAATGCAGCAGGAGGAGCTTGGTCAGTGACTGCTAACGTTACTGCATCATACAGTGGATCAATCGGAGGAGGAGCTTGGTATACAGGTTCTGCAACTTACGATTTCTCAACAATGACTCAATCACACGCAGTTAATTCAACTCACGATACAGATATAAATGTAACCGAAGGAGTTAAAGCTCACTATGCTGGAGATATTGTCAACTCCGGGTTCATTGTGAAGTTAGAAGATGATTTAGAGTTTCAAACAGATCGTCAACTATACCTGAGATATTTCGGTACAGATACTCATACAATATACCCACCGTGTCTAGAAATTAAATGGGATGATTTTACCAACGATTCTACATTAACCGAGGTATCAGATCCTAACATCGTAGTTAAGATTAAAAATAATAGAGGGGAATATGCTGATGTAGGTAAGCAGAGATTTAACATGCACGTTAGACCTCAATACCCAGCTAGAACTTTTGCAACAAGTTCAATATATCTAACAAATCACTACCTTCCGACCGCCTCTTACTGGGGGATAAAAGATGAGAATACTGAAGAAATGGTTATCGATTTTGATACAACATTTACTAAGATTAGTAGAAACAGCACAGGTAACTACTTTGATATCTTCATGGAAGGATTAGAACCAGAAAGACATTATAGAGTATTAGTTAAGAGTGAGATTGATGGATCAACAAATGTGATTGATGAAGATCTAGTATTTAAGGTAGTACGTAATGGCTAATCAGAAAGTACAGATAAGAAAAACAGTATACGATAATGCAGGACTTTCTAAAATAGTAGATAGAGAGTTTAAAGCATTCGCTGAACCAGTACCCGAGCAAGACCCGGATACTGTTGAAGAGCTATTTAGATTATATGATAAGCTTTATTTAGAGATTCCTATTGAAGGAGAATCTAACTCTCATGAATACCTAATTACGAAGAGTTCTGATCTTATCAATGTAGATTTAGATAATGAAGCAATACAACCTCTATTAGAGGAGATATCTGAACTAAGAACACAGTTACTAGAATCAAATAGAGAGATCGCAAACCTCAATATACAGTTAGCAAATGGCGGAAACTAGATATACAGTCTTACAATCTACCTTAGACGGAGTAGGTTACGAGAATTACTCAACAGAGGATCGATCAGTAGTCGATTCTTTTGTTATTAATTCCGCTTACGATCAAGCTAAACACAATATTGAGCTTCATATATACGGATTAGACGGCACTCTGCTAGACTCTAATCTAAGTTACAGAGGTGCACAGCAGCTTCAAGGAGCTGAAAACGGATCTAATTTAGCTATCGATCCTGAAAGAGATGCTTTATCTGCAGGCTATGATCAAGGAGGTGTAAAATTACTTTATAACTTTGTAAATAGTTTATCACCTGAAGAATTCTTTATTCAAGAGATTTCAGCTGATAGAACTGAGTTGAAAGTATTACCAATTAATCCAACCTTTGACGCTACAGATGTAGTAAATCAAATTAAAGATCTAATAGATACCGGAGCATACTACTCTGAGTACAGGCTTAATTTCGGCGGTAACGATCTACTGATTGGGATTAATATCGATATTAACAACACCGTCTTAGTAAAGTTATACGAACCGCTACCATCCCAGTACTCTATTAAATCTAGATTTACTTTCAATGAAATCGTATCTGATAGCGTAGTATTTGAAATTGAAGCAGAGTTTATCCCTGATGCACCAGTCTACCCTACATTAAGAGGAGCTAACTTCAACCTAGATACTGGGGAAGAGAGAGTACAGCCTACTGAATATTTTGATTACGATAGACTATACTCCTACGATGTTACAAGTTCGCTACACGGAGTAATTACTCAACTATCATCTAGCGGTGTTGAATTAAGTATTGATTATACTGACTACGAAAACTTTATTCATTTCTCATCTGCTGAAGAGAGGTTAAGAAACTTCAATTACAAGATGGGATTGTTGGAAGAGTATAATTTCAGCGCTTCAATCTCAACAACGTATAAGCCGCAGTACGATAATCTAACTAAGGGGATTATCTCTAAGTTTGACGATTACGAAAAATACTTATACTTTAAATCAGGAAGTAAAGCTTGGCCAAAAACGAACAGTACAGTCCCGTACGTAAACGACACTGTATCTAATTCTACAAGCTGGTTTAATGGACAGGTAGCATCTGCATCTCTGTATGATGAGCTAAATGAGAGTAGATTGACATATACAATACCTGAATTTATCAGAGAAGATTCTGCTAATCAACCGTACAATCTATTCTTAGATATGATTGGTCAGCATTTCGATAACCTTTGGATATATACCAAAGCAATGACTGATAAATACGATGCTGATAACCGCCTCAATGTAGGTATCTCAAGGGATCTGATTAGAGATACACTCAAGTCATTCGGTGTAAAATTATACTCATCAAACTTCTCAGTATCAAATCTAGCAGCAAGTTTTATTGGAGAATTCTACCAAAGCGGTTCAGAAGTAATTAATACTTTCGTTACTGCTTCAAACGATCCTACTCCCGATAAAGATATTCTATCTGAGACATATAAAAGAATCTACCATAACCTCCCATACTTAATCAAGACCAAAGGTACTGAGAGAGGACTAAGAGCTCTTATAAACTGTTTTGGTATACCTTCTGGATCATTAGAGATTACAGAAGTTGGAGGTTATAAGAAAGACGACTATTTCTTCAACAGAGCAGAAACTGTTGATAAAATTAGATTAGACAACACGGGCAGTTTAGTGAGCGGTAACACACTAAGTCAGTACGTATCTATCCAAAATAATGATGAAAAGTATACTCAAGACTCTCATCAAATAGATGTATCTTTTTCTCCAATCAATGAATTGAACTCTGAGATTGAGAGTTTAGTTCAATCAAACGAACCAGGAGGATTTAACTTAGATGAGTATATAGGAGACCCTAACCTACTCTCATCAGGAAGCTATGTAGCTTTAAATGCTTTTGCAGCTAGAAACATGGCTTCTATTGAAAGGTATGATGTTTACGATTACATTAGGTTGATTAAGTTTTTCGATAATCAACTTTTCAAGATGGTTAAAGACTTTATACCTGCTAGAGCAGTAACTACAACAGGTATTGTAGTGAAACCTCACATCTTAAATAGAAGTAAGATCAAGGTACCTACTCCAACCTGGACTAGACCAGAATACAGCGGTTCAATAAGTATTGCATCTACAACAGGATCTGAAGGAGGAGTTATTCCATCAACAGTTTCTACAGCTTATACTGCTAGTTTTAGCACATTATCAGGATCTGTCAATAAGATTATTAATAGTAATCTGCCACAATTTAATGGAGAGTTAGGAGGTACACAGTTAACAGTTACTACTCAGAGTTTGAATCCTGGAAATGTTTACTTATCTTACAATCAACCGGAACTAAACTACAGTGCTTCTATTTATATAGACTTCGATGCATTTAAAGTAGGAACCTTAGCTCAAGGAGAGATTAAGATATATTACTTTGATGATCCGTTTGATAACGCAGAATCAGGGGTACCTGTAGGACCGCCTCCACCACCATAAAGAATTAAGATATGCCTAAAGTAGGATCAGGAAATGGCGTAGCCAATATAAGAGTTCATAGACAATCTTTAGAAGGAGTTAATTCTTTAGATAAGATTCCTAATATTAAATCTCTTTATATACAACATACAAACGGCTTTTACAAGTATCAGGTAAAAAAGATCCTAGTCGATCCTATTGATTCTGATGCTTTCTATATGAGTATAGTACAGGAGCATAATACTCCTCCAACTGGGAGCGCAAGCTCTGCTGTTGTATTTACTCCATATATCGCTGGTAAATTTAAAAATAGCGACTACGATGCATTACTAAGCAACGCAGTAGATGGACAATCTTCTAATAGATTCCAGATAATCGATAACAACGGATCACAGTTACAGCCAACAAACCTAACCGCTATCATTAACAGATCAGCAGGTTTTGCTCAAGTACAAGACAGTAACTATGAAATAGAAAGTTATACTCGATCTAGGTACACAGGGACCCAACATCAAGCCTCAGATTTTAATATTACCAGTACCTCAACCGGATTAGTACCTGTAGACAGTACCCGTACCTACTTCGCATACTTTAGTTGGATCGGAGGAACATCACCAGATCTACCTAGAATGTCTCAAGCATCTGTTAAGTATATTATAGATTTAGAAGGTAACGTTAGCTCCCCGAGAGGTAATAATAGTGAAGTACTTGAGATAGTTAAGCAAAATTTTGTACAAGGAGAAGAAGTAATTGTAACCTTAGACAATCCAAACTACGCAGGAAACAGTATGGAGAGCTTAAACGGCCTCCAGACTGTACATAAAGGAGGACAGAGAATCGAGAATCTAATAAACACTCTAAGCGGCAGTTACGCAAGAGCAGTAACTGGTTCTCATTTATACTTTGAAATTCTCTCTAACGGATCCAATCAAGCTACAACTCAAGGAAGCTTTACTCAAGTAGGAGGAGCATCTACATTTATAACAGGATCATTTACAACAGGATTAGTAAACGGAACTCAACGCTTTATCGGAATAAGAGGTACGGATATAACCCCGACCACACCAGTAAGTACAGACTCCACACAACTCTATCTACCTGCTGAAGAAACAGGGTATCTCAGGCCATCCCTACCTTTATCCATAGCACCGAGTGATATTATTACATTCCTACATAAAACTACTAACACATATTCCGAGTTCTTGATTACAGGTGTAGTTTCAGGAAGTGGGAATGTTTACCTAGAATTAGATAAAGAGATTGATATGTCTAATTACGAAGCAAAAGGCTACTCTATTAGGAGATATGTAGATGCAGCAGGAGCTATTATATTAGATACAGATAAACCGCCTGGTGGAACATCGGGAGGAATTTTACAACCGAGGTACTTGCCTCAAGGATCAGAAGAGAAATTGCAGACTATTATAGACGATTTGAAACAGAAAGGAATAATATAACTGCATATTTATAATATATACTAAAATCATTGCAATGGGATATTTAGATAATTCGGTAGTAACAGTTGATGCTATCCTAACAAAAAAAGGTAGAGAGCTTTTAGCAAGAGGCGATGGCTCTTTCCAAATCACGCAATTTGCTTTAGCAGATGACGAGATCGATTATACTTTATATAATCCTTCTCACCCATCAGGTTCAGCATACTACGGTGAAGCAATTGAAGCTATGCCGTTACTCGAAGCATTTCCTGATGAGACTCAAATTATGAAGTACAAGCTTACTACTCTACCAAGAGGTACAGCTAGATTACCAATCTTAGCTTCTGTAGCAAGTATCTCTTTGAAACAGGGTCAATCTCAAGCTGTTACTCCTGAGACATTAAACTATTTAGGAGGAGGTAATACTACTGAAACCAACGGATATGTATTCACCATTGCAGATGCTCGAGTAGCAGCAGCATTTAATGGAGCAGGAATCAATACAGATGAAGCTCAGAGATTAAATCAAAATACTACACTAGGTACTAACGTATCTAAAACAGTAATTGGAACTACGTTAAACTTTACAGGTACTACTGTAAATACATTATTTGGTTCTAATACTACATTAACTACATCATTAACAATTATCGGTAGAGATTCTGGAGCTAGAATCACAGTGCCTGTAACCATTACTAAACTCTAATAGCATATGTCATTCAAAAGATTCGAAGCTGACGATATAGCCATTAGTGCTGAATCAATCACAGCACCGGTATGGTCAACAGGTAACCCTACATTAGCTACCTTCTTTACCTCCTCAGCACAGTACACTTCTAATAATCAGTACTACGTAGACATCTACCAGACAGGTTCAGATGAAACTAATGCTGCAGTTCAATTCTCTATCTCCTACGCTAATAAAGTAGGATCAGGATCTGTACTACTAAATAGCGCTGTAGACGGTAAATCTCCTTCATCTATTTTATACGGACAGTACAGAAGCTTAGTACTAGGAGATGAAGATTCAAACTTCTCTCTAAACGGTACTACTCTATCTGAGTTCTATGTGATGTCGGTTGATAGAGCTAGATATAAGGAAAAACTACTCCCAGGTACTTTCCAAATCGTAACAGATAACGGTACCTTTATTGATAATAGTACCTCACTAACAACAGTTACTTACGGAGACGCTGGTAGAGTTTATAAGATTGTATCAGGTAGTATTGCCGACGGAGTTCATAACTCAACAGAGAAAGGATACTTCCTACCAGATATAGGTACTATCCTATTCCATACAAGCAGTATTGCTACTGCATCTACAGTCACTTCTGACACTAACGGAGAGAACGCTGAGAAATTCTTTGATGCACTAACTAGTATAAGATTAAACTCTGAAGAGACAGTTAGCTCACAGTATGCTTTTGTTAGAGTAAGAAACTCAGAATTCAACTACTCAACTAATCCATCTAACATTACAGGATCAGGAGATTTACGTCACAACGTAATGGTAAACTCTCCACAAGCCTATATGACAACAGTTGGACTGTACAACGACAACAACGACTTATTAGCTGTAGCTAAACTATCACAGCCACTATTAAAAGACTTCACTAAAGAAGCATTAGTACGTATCAAGTTAGACTTCTAATGAATGAGTGCATTTATAAAACTCAACAAACAAGATGCGTTTATAACTCCGTATACTGCGCATAAATCCTACTCCTATTCTACGAATCAGGAGAGGATTGCTGCCGGTGTTAGGTTTAGGTTCGGAAGTGCTTTAAGCAGTTCTAGATCTGGAGATATAATCCCAACCAATTTAAACAGGTTTCATAGTTCAGTAAAGCAACTGTACTACTCAAACTATTCTGCTTCTTACGAAAGCGGAAGTTTTGAAAACTTTAATCAATCTACTTTATTCTTTACTAAGAGTTTAGAAGACAATGTAGCTATTATTTCCATTCCACAATTTTTATATGGAGAGAATATCAAACCAGGTACGTTTGAATTTAATTCTGGATCGGTATTTCATATTACAGATGACGGAGAAGGTAATTTATTTGCCTCAGGAGCAGTTACATATAGTCAAGTAGTATCCTCATCGGATAATATAGTAACTACGAATTTTCAAGTCACAGAGTCTGCTGACCTCGATACTGTACCAGATCCCACCACCATGGTATTAGATAGACCTCTAATAGCCTATACCGGCAGTTTAGCTAAAGTAGAGTGGAGCGGAACTCCTAGTACCTCTCCGTTTTACCTACTAAACGGCACCTCTCAAGTAACTGTAGTAAGCGAATCAGTAGACCTTAACTACCTATCTTTCTCCTCTGACACAACACTTATATCTAGTAACGCTGCTAACGTACAGTTTCAAAAGAACAGTTCCGGTAGAATCAACTTCTATTTTGAAAGTTCAAGTCAAGCTGTAACTACTGTAGATCACCTGGTATACCAATCTGCTTCTATAGCTGACGGAGAATACTTAGGAAACATCTTCTACAGTCATGGAATGTTGACTTTAACTAAATCTGTTACTGCTAAGAGGTTACAAGAACAGGTACTAAGATCAGGATCTTTATCATGGAAAGGATCACATACTATTTACGAACATACATATAATTGTAGATCTAATCAATCTCAATTAAACTTCTCTCTCAATCCATCAACATTCACAAACACACCAGAGAGCGGTTCAATCAACGGCAATGTAACAGGAAGTTATTTCCAACCATATGTTACAACAGTCGGGTTATATAACGATGCAAACGAGTTAATTGCAGTAGGAAAGCTAGGACAGCCTATTCCGAAATCGCAGTATAACGATATGACGTTTGCAGTAAAATTTGATGCATAATGATGATAACCCCAGTAACCTGGAGGTATAAAGATCAACTCATTACTGGAATCTCAGACATGCCAGAAGGTACATATGGATTTATCTATAGAGTTACTCATATACCTACCAAGAAAAAGTATATAGGAAAGAAAGTTTTATTTTTTGAACGTAATGTTAAGTTAGGTAAGAAGGAGACAGAAGCTTTAAGAGAAGAGAGAAAAGCAGCTGGTATCGGCGGTAGAGTACCTGCTAAGAAGAAAGTAGTTAAAGAATCTGACTGGAAGACTTACTATGGATCTCAAACAGAAATCAAAGTTCTCGTTAAAGAATCAAATCCTGGAGATTGGACTAGAGAGATTTTAGAGTTCGTTCCAACAAAAAAACTGTTGACTTATTACGAAATAAAGCATATATTTATCAACGATGCTTTAGAAGATCCGGATTTTCTTAACGATAATATATTAGGTAAGTTCTACCAGAAAGACTTTTTATAATGGATCCATATATAGATTTACTAGACAAATATAGATTTGACCCTGAATGGACTTATGTAGATCATGGTCAAAATGGATCTGTATATAGAAAAGGAGACACTATTATTAAGGTTACCACTGATGAAGTAGAGTTAGAGCATGCTCAAAAAGCTGAAGGGAAAACTTTTCCATCTCTTAACCCGATCTCGAATGTAGAAGTACACTCATCAGATCTCGGCACATACACCTCCCCATTCCTATCCCCAGTACCGCCTCAGGTTAAGAAAGCTATCAATAATAAGCATCAGGAGATTACAGAGTACATTGAAACAAAAGACGATTCACTGTTAGAAGGACTGCCTTCTCTACTCCAAAAGTTCTTCAAGCAAGTAAGAATAGATTTTCAAAAAGCAGGTATACCATTAGACGAAACAGATATCCAAGGAGATAATGTAATGGTAGATGCAAAAGGCAAGTTAAAGTTAATCGACTATTAAGTTGGATTTACGAATATAAATTCGTATATTTAAGGTCTAACTAGTTATACTCTCTATGGAGAACGGATTGCTATTAAATGCAGTTGAAAATGTTTTAGGTAAATCTCATAAACGAGCAAGAGAAAATTATGCTTTTCATTGCCCGTTTTGTAATCACCGTAAACCTAAGCTCGAGATTAAGATGATGTCTGATGAAAACGGACATAATCCCTGGGAGTGCTGGGTATGTAATACTCGAGGACGTACTATAAAATCTCTGCTCCGTCAAATGAAGATCGGAAAAGAAGAAGCTATTGAAGTACTAAAGTACGTTAAGAAGGGAGAACGAATTACTTACCACGACCTTGAGGTAGTCGAACTGCCTAAAGAATTCCAACCACTATACTCAGCATCAACAACTTCCTTTATCGCTAATAAAGTTAGACGTTACCTTTACAAGAGAGGTTTAACAGACAACGACTTTACCAAGTATAACATAGGTTACTGTATGACCGGAGACTACGCAGGTAGAATCATCATACCATCCTATGACGAGAACAATAACTTAAACTTTTTTGTAGGTAGAACATTCGAAGATGCTTTTATGAAGTATAAGAATCCTTCTGCCTCTAAAGATATAGTAGTATTTGAGAATATGATTAACTGGGATCAGCCTTTAGTTTTAGTTGAAGGAGTCTTCGACGCTATGGCTGTTAAGCGTAATGCTGTTCCGATCTTAGGCAAGACATTATCTAAGAGCTTAATGAAGAAATTAATTTCCTCTAAAGTTCAAGACATCTACATAGCATTAGATAAGGATGCAGAGAAAAAAGCGGTAAGCTATTCTGAGCAATTTCTATCAATGGGTAAACGAGTCTTCTTCGTTAACATGTTAGATAAAGACCCAAGTGAGATGGGATTCGCTAATTTTACAAAACTAGTACAGCAAGCTGAAGAGATGACCTTTAGCGATCTTTTAAAATATAAATTACAGTTTACATGATATATAAAGGAGCAAATGTTCTATACGAACATAAAAGAAAGAACTTAATGTTCGATGGAGAATTAGAACAGATTACATTCCTAGATCGACGAGTGTATAAGAAGGAAGAAGGAGTATACTACCCTTCAGTTACAACTGTGCTGCAGTATATGCCGAAGAATAAGTTCTTTGATAACTGGTTGAAGGATGTTGGACATAATGCTGATCTCATTATGAAGAAAGCAGCCGACGAAGGTACTGCAGTTCATAATGCAATGGAAGATCTTATTGCAGGTAAGGAGATTGTATGGATGGATGACTACGGTAATGCAAAGTATAATCTGACTGTATGGAAGATGATTTTAAAAGTAGCAGAATTCTTACAGACATACAAACCAGAAATTATTGCAGTAGAGGAATTTACATTCTCAGATAAACACAAGTATGCAGGTACTGCCGATTTAGTTTGCAAGATCGATGGAGAAATGTGGTTGATCGACTTAAAGACTTCAAACAATCTACACCGTTCATACGACCTGCAGCTATCTGCTTATGCTAAAGCCTGGGAAGAGATGTTCGGTCAGCAGATTAATAGAACAGGAATACTCTGGGTTAAATCTGCAAAAAGAGGACCAGCTAAAAAAGCAGGAGTAATTCAAGGTAAAGGATGGGAAGTTAAAGAAGCAGTAGATATCGATGCTAACTTCGATTTATTCAAGACCATCTACAAACTCTATGAATTAGATAACCCGACTACGGAACCTATTTATAATAGTTATCCAACTAAGATTAAACTATGAAACCCACAAATCTTTTCGAAGAAGCAGTAGAACAGGCTTACAATAGAGCTTTATCAGAAACAGTAGATAAAGTAGTATCAGGTGAAATCGAACCTCAGCCCGAGGTACTAGAAGAGATTACTAAAGGCTCTCCTGTTGCACCAATTGCAGTTCTACCTTCAAAAGAAAGACAGAGGTTACAAAACTATACGGAGTACTTACAGAGAGTACTTCCCGCAGATTTTGATGTTGAATATAGACAAGACCACATAAAGGTGTCTATTCCTTACTTTGATAAAAATAAGAATCACCAGCAAGATTGGACACCTCACCAGGCACAGCTACCAGAACAAACCGAAGAGCAATCTTTTGATTTTACTCCGCACATAGCTTCTATACTGGAATACTGTATGGGGAAAGGTATGAAAGTAACACCAATACCCGAAGTTAAAGTTAGACACGATGAAGAAAATGCTGCTAACTTATTCGGTAGAACCGGATACTACGATCCTCAAAATAAAGAAATCGTACTGTATGCAACAGGACGTCATCCTAAAGACGTCTTAAGAAGTTTCTGTCATGAACTTGTTCACCATATGCAAAACCTAGAAGGAAAGGATTTGACTTTCTACACTACAGATGTACATGCAGATGAAAATCTAAAAGAGATCGAACAAGAAGCACACGCTAAAGGAAGCTTCTTATTTAGAGATTGGGAGAATTCAAATAAGGAACAAGTTAACGCTAATGCAGAGTAGTCTATTAGATTTATTTGAAGTTACAAAGGAAGAGTTACACCCTGAGTTAACCAAGTATCGTCTGTATTGTGATATGGACGGAGTGCTGTGTAATTTTAGGGAACAGTATGACCACCTATTCGGAATGACACCAGATCAAGCAAAGGAGAGATTTGGTCGTGCAGGATTTTGGAGCAGAATACATAATCATGGAAGCGGGTTTTGGGCAACCATGCCATGGACACCTTCAGGATTAACTTTATGGAACAGTATAAAGCAACATAATCCTAAACTGCTAACAGCACCTCCAATCGACAAAAGCACAGGAGAGTTAGATGCACCCTCTAAAGAAGGTAAAGCATCTTGGGCAGGTAAGCATCTTGGAATCAGCCTAAGTGATATAATCTTTAGAGTAGCAGAAGATAAACATCTAGAAGCAAAGAAGGATGTAGCGAATGGATTTATTCCTATATTAATAGATGATAAAAAATCTACAATAGATTCTTGGAACGATGCAGGCGGGATAGGTATATATCATCCTGAGAATACTAAATCAATTGATCCAATATTGGAAAGATTAAGAAAGTTATATAAAGAAGATGGAGGAGAGTCAACTAAAGAAAGAGTTTAGTCAAAGAGACGTACAAAGAGCTCGAAATTTAATTCAAAAAGACTACACCAGCCGTACGGTAATCGGAACAGGGTACTCTAAGAAGAGAGAAAAGCATAGCGAAGGAGACATCTGGGAAGAAGATGGTAGAACCTGGACTATCAAAAACGGTGTTAGACAAAATATAACTAAGTTAGATCAAGCTAAAAAAGCTCACCAAATACCTTTAATCTGTCCAAAGTGTGGAGGTTCTATGAAACACCACTTAGCTAAGAAGATGTACAAGATACATAGAATGTGTTTTGACTGTGTTGTTGATATGGAAGCTGATTTACGTAAGGCAGGACTTTACGAAGAGTATGAGAAGCAGATGATGAAAGGAAATATCGAAGCATGGGCTACAGGATTGGAATCCTGGGTAGAAGAGTCTTTAAATGAGACTATGACCTTTGTTACTGAAGAAGGAGATGTAGAGGACTGGAAAGGAAATTCCCAAAAACAAAAACAACAGCTCATTACAGGTATGAACGAATACCTTAAGCATCTAAAAGAGCATTTAGAATAGCTATTTATAAAGAAATACTTCATGCTTTTAACAGAATCTAAATTAACAGAAGTACTGACGGAAGGTCTAAGGTATCACTTAGACACCAAAACACCGTTATACGAAAACGTATACCGTCCAGGTTCAGAAAACTACTTTTCAACTATCAAGCAAGCTCGTCACCTATTAAACAAAGGTGTACTAACCGAGTTATGTTTAGAAGATATGGAACTCTTATTTGAGACTGAAGTAGGAGAATTTGGAATGTTCGAAGGTAAAAGAGTACCTTTAGACTTTCCAATGATTAATGAAGCAGTAGTTGTCACTGAACCTCAAACTACCGAATACACTCAAGCATGGAATGCTGCTAAACAAGACGAAACTATTAGAGGTATTGTTGAAGAAGAGGCTAGAAAGAAAAATATGGAGCCATATAACACATGGTTAGATATGGCTAGCAAAGGTAAAGCAGCAGGAGGAGCAGCATATACTGTAGGTGCAGCATCAGTATCACAATACTTATCAGAAGAGGATATGAACCCGGATGCTGATGTGTCTAAGGTAATGCCCATCTTAGCGGAGTTTATGCTAGAAGGGAATAAGAAGTACGTTATTTTAACCGGTCAAGATACTTTTAGAGAGATCCAATCTGAAAATGTAGACGTATGGGTAGTAGATTTAACTATCTATCAAGCAGATTCTAAAGAGACTATCGCTGAAGCAAAGTATCAAGGTAGAGAAGTAAAGCTTAACAAACCACAGAGAAGCCCTTCCGGTCCTAA